>Ga0116226_10001432_pt1 | contig 20682 bp, 17 predicted proteins | sample S1TSphfallax_FD_89692 | JGI IMG/M metagenome (GOLD analysis project Ga0116226, IMG submission 89692) | Host-associated microbial communities from peat moss isolated from Minnesota, USA - S1T2_Fa - Sphagnum fallax MG | ecosystem: Host-associated > Plants > Peat moss > Unclassified | place: USA... | reverse complement strand
GGCGTCCGAGGGCGCGGTGACGAAGCCGCCGCTTGCGCTCCTGACGCGCTCGTGATCCTGCGCTGCAGCGCCTGCGCGACCGTCGCCGCCGACGGCGCGCTGCTGTGCGCGAGCTGCGGTGATCTGCTCGCGTTCGAGCTCGATCCCGCCCAGATCGACGCGCCGCAGCTGCGCGCGACGCTCGCCGCTCGGCGCACGTCGAACGATCATCGCGATCGCAGCGGCGTCTGGCGCTTTCGCGAACTCTTGCCGCCCGTACCCTACGAAGCGATCGTGACGCTGCGCGAAGGCGACTTGCCGCTCTACGCCGCGCACACCGGCGCTGCATACGCGGGCGTCGACCGCCTCTCGTATCTGCACCAGGGCATGAACCCGACCGCATCGTTCAAGGATTGCGGGATGACGGTCGCGATCTCGAACGCACGCGCGCGTAACGCCCGCGTCGCGGTGTGCGCGAGCACCGGCAATACGTCGGCGTCGATGGCGGCGTACGCGGCACGCGCGGGGATCCATGCCGTGGTACTGGTTCCGGCGACCGGGATCAGCGAATCGAAGGTCGCGCAAACACTCGATTACGGCGCGACCGTGCTCGCCATCGACGGCGATTTCGATGCGGCGCTGGCCGCGGTTCGGAAACTCGATCCGACCCGCGTCGCCGTGGTGAACAGCATCAACCCGTATCGGATCGAAGGCCAGAAGACGGCGGCATTCGTGCTGCTCGAAGCGCGTGACTGGCGCGTCCCCGATTGGATCGTCTTGCCGGGCGGCAACCTCGGCAACACCAGCGCCCTCGGCAAAGGCTTTCGCGAAGCGCTCGCGCTCGGGCTCATCAACCGGTTGCCGCGCCTCGCGGTCGTGCAAGCCGCCGGGGCCGCGCCGTTTGCGCGCGCGTTCGCGAGCGGCACCGAGCTCGAGCCGGTCGTCGCCAAAACGACCGCCACCGCGATCAAGATCGGTGCGCCCGCGTCGTGGAAGAAGGCGCTGCGGGAAGTGCGCGCGAGCGCCGGCACCGTGCTCGCCGTCGATGATGACGCGATCGCCGACGCGCGCGCCGTGATCGGCGCCGACGGGATCGGCTGTGAACCCGCCTCCGCGGCGTCGCTCGCCGGGCTGCGCGTGCTGGTCGCGGGCGGCACGATCGCGCGCGGCGCGGACGTGGTCGCCGTACTCACCGGGCACGTGCTCAAAGATCCGCAGTACGTCGCCCAGTATCATGCGAGCGGGGCCGCGCGCGCAAACCCCATCGTGCGCGTGCGCAACGAGACGGAACTCCTGGCGCGGATCGATGCACTCTCGGATTCGGCCGTACTGGTTTCGCCCGTCCGGGGCGAATCCGGCGCACCCGTCGGTCGCTAGAGGCGTGCGCGCGAGCGTCCCCGCCTCGAGTGCGAACCTCGGCCCCGGCTTCGACTCGATCGGTCTGGCACTCGAGCTGCGCATCCGGGCGGAGGTGCGCGTCCTCGATGCGGGTGCGACACCGCGGTGGACGTTCAGCGGCGCCCACTTCCCGACCCACGACGGCTTGCGCGATGAGATTGCGCGCGGCATCGCCCGCATCGTCGGCGCGCGGATGCTGCCGCCGCTCGCGATCGCCGTTCACAACGACATTCCGCTGGGCAAGGGACTCGGCGGCAGTGCGGCCGGGGCCGTGCTCGGCGTCGCGATCGGTGCGGAGCTGCGCGGCGTGCCGGCGAGCGAAGCCGAGCTCGCGCACACGATCGCCGAGATCGAAGGCCATCCGGATAACGGCATCCCGGCGCTCCTCGGTGGGATCGTGGTCGCGGCGCAAGGCCCGAACGAGCCTCCGGCGTACGTGCGCTTCGCGCCGCCGCCCGGCGTGCGCGCCGTCGTCGTCGTCCCGGAGATCGAGATGCCGACGGTGCAAGCCCGGGCGATTCTTCCGGCGACGTATTCCCGGCGCGATGCCGTCTTCAACATTCAGCGCGCCGCCCTGCTCGGCGCCGCGTTCGCCTCGGGGCGCACCGACCTCTTGCGCTCGGCGATGCGCGACCGCATCCACCAGCCGTACCGCGCAAGCTTCGTACCGGGGCTCGCCGAGATGCTCGCGCTCGATGAACCCGGCGTCCTCGGGATCGCGCTCTCCGGCGCCGGACCCTCGGTGCTGGCGCTCGTCGAGGCATCCGCGGCCGCGCGCGCGGCGGATGCGTTCATCGATATTTTCGCGCGTCACGGCGTGATGGCGCGCGCCTACGATCTTGCGCTTGCCGAGCGCGGCCTCATCGTCGAGGCATAATTCGGGTCGTCGACCCGCTCCTCGGGTCGGGCATGACTCGCCTCTCACATAGCGAACTACCCGAGCGAATGGTAAATGTAAGCGTTGGTTCTCCCGCGGGCATGTGCACGGTTGGGAACCCGGCGTTTTACCGGTACGTGCTACGCCTGGGCGACACCGACGCCGAGATGACCGATCGCGATCGGGCCGCGGTCGACGTCCTTGCCGCCGTACCGCATGCGTCCTCGGATGAGCCGGAAAATTCCGGCAACGGCTGGCGCATTGTCCCGGCGCAGTCGTTCGAGGATTGGCCGGTGCTCGAAGCGACGCCGCAGCGTCTGCGCGCCGCGTTTCAAACCGCGCGCCGGGTGCTCTGGCAGCAAGCGGCCCCGGTCGGCATCACCGCTGGCGAGCTCGTCGTTATCGACGAGGAGATCGAGGCCGTTCTCGGCGTGCTTCACCGCGCCGAAGTGCGCGGCTTCAGCGTGAACGTCACCTACGTCAGTTAGTCAGGCCGGCGTCATCCGGCGCAGCGCGAGGAATCCGACGCCGCCGAAGAGCACGAACGTCCCGCCGCCGACGGCGAGACCCACGAGCCACGCCGTGTCGCTCTGCGCTTCGACATCGACGCTGAAGGGCTCGGTCGGCGTGGCCTGACCGGCCGCCGTCGTCGCGAGTTGGAATTCGTACGCGCCGGTCTCGGGAAGCGTGATGCTGCCGGCGAAGTGGCCGGCGGTCGATGGAGCAAGCGGCAACGTTTGGAGCCGGCCGTCCGGATCCGTGATGGAAACCGTCACCCCGTCGACATCGGTGGGGGCGGCGGCAACGATCGCGATCCGTTTGCCGGCGACGTAGTGTTCGAGCCGGTGCGCGTGGGCGCCATTACCGTCGATCGCGATCGTCAGCGGCTGCGGGGCGGCGGCGTTTGCCGGGACGGCCACGGCGAGGGTGCAGCCGGCGGCGAGAAACACGGATCGAAGAATGGCAAAGCGACGCAGCATGTCTGTCAGGATACCCAGCGATGCTGCGAATTACCCGGTGAACGCGAGCAGCGGTGCGGCTCGGATTTCCCGACGGAAGACCTCAACCAAGAGGTCCAGGGCGGCGCGGCGCGGAGCGTTGCGGCGATAGGCCAGGCGCAGCTCGCGAACGGGGGCGCCGACCAGGGGACGGATCTCGACCCCGGCGAGGCGCTCGCGTCCCGCCAGCGCCAGCGCCGGCACCACCGTCACGCCGTACCCGGCGCGGACGAGGTTCAGCAAGGTCTCGAGGCTGGCGGCGCGCATGTCACCGCCGATCCCCCGGGCCCGATCGGGATGCGAACACATCGCGAGCGCTTGGTCGCGCAGACAATGGCCGTCGTCGAGCAAGAGGATCGTCGCCGGATCGATGTCGTCGAGGGTCACCTCCGCACGGCTTGCCAGCGGATGCCCCGCGGGAAGCGCCGCGAGGAGGGCCTCGGCCGCGATGGGCGCTTGGATGAACCCGGGCATGTCGGTCGCCAGCAGCGCGCCGTCGAGATCACCCTCGGCGAGGTGCACGGTCAGCGCCGCCGTTGGCTCTTCCACGACCACGAGCGGCGCCGCGGGGAGCGCCGCCCGAACGGCGGGCAGGACGAGCGGGAGGGCGTAGGGTGCAAGGCTCGGGATGATGCCCAGCCGCAAGGGCCCCACGAGGGGATCCCGATCGGCCGCTGCCGTCCGGCGCAGGTCCGTCGCGGCAGCGACGGCGGTTTCGGCAAAGGTGAGGACCTTTTTCCCCGTCGCCGTCAATCCGATCGTTCGGCCGCTACGCTCGAAGAGCGAGATGCCGAGTTCTTCCTCGAGCTTCTTGACCTGTAAGCTGAGCGTCGGTTGGCTGACGGCGCACGACTCGGCGGCGCGGCTGAAGCTCCCCGTCTTCGCAAGGGCGATGACATACTCAAGATCCCGAAGATTCATTATCGTTATCTATTAAAGAGCGAGACATCATAGTCTTCCCCTTGGAAGCGGTCGCGTTTCCGCGGAGCGGGCACGAGCCGGCCGGGAGGGAAGGAGGGAGGCGATGGATGCCGCCCACGACTATGCCGCCGCGACAGGCTACCTCCACAATACGTTTCCGGCCTACGTCGGATACGTCCAGCGGATGCATGCGAAGATCGGCCCGATCGTCAAGGACGAAGAAGATGCGGTGGTCGTACGCACCAGCGACGGAAAGGTCGTCAGCGGCAAGAACGCAACGGTGACCATCGCGCCGGGTCAAGGATTCTCGGGGAACATCGTCTTGACGTCGCCGTTCAATCCCGCGTGTCATGCGCCCGTCGGCGCGACGCGGGAGAATTTCGAGGGCGCGGCAGCGGAGGCGATCGAGCTGCGTGGGACCTGCGCGCACGGCAGAGACGAGCCGGATTTTACGACCCTCTACATCGACCCGCGCACGCAAGAGCCTCTCGGCGTCGTCGGCGGTACGAACGATCGTGACGTGCGCGTCCACCTCGAGGAAACGTTTCGCCGCATCGGCGAGCGCCTGCTCCCCGCCCACTTCAGCGTAAGCGTAAAAGGCAAGAACTTCTTCCTTGGCTGGCTCGACGTCGTCGCCCAAATCGATTTCTCGCGCTACCGCTTCCTCGATCGCGAGTCCGAGCGATAGCGAGCCTGCCCTGAGCCTGTCGAAGGGTGCAACTCCGGCCGGTTTCCGGGGTAAGCACGGCGCATGAAATTGATTCTCGAGATCCTCGTGGCCGTGATCTTGCATCCGCTGGCCGTGATCCTGATGTGGGTCAACCTTGCCGGGCGCACCGATTTGGACGGGACGAAGAAGGTCGTCTGGGCGATCTTCGCGATCATCCCGATCGTCCCGATTCTCTATGCGATCGTCGGCGACGGCGCGCTTTGGTAGCCGCTACTTGCGGTTGAGTTCGATCCCGAGCGGTGCGAAGCCCGAGCTCGACTGCGCGTAGACGGCGGCTGCGTCCGCGGTCGTGACCGTGATCGAACGGCGCTTGCGGTCCACGTTGCGTACTTTGACTTCGACGGTCTCGCCGATCGTGTAATCGGCCGGGTTCGCATCGCCTTCGCGGAGCGAACCGATGATGCCGGGCGCGAGTTCGATTTGCAGTCGCGGTTCGGTCGCGACGACTTTGCCTTCGACCGTTGCACCCGGGCGCACGACGTCGCCGTGGTCGCGCCACGGATCGGGGAGCGCGTTCTTGCGCGAGAGCGAGATTTTCTTGCCGCCCTCTTCGATGCGCAGTACCTCAACCATCAGCTTTTCACCGATCGTCACGACGTCGGCCGCTTTGTCGACGCGATCGAAGGCGAGCTCGCGCATCGGAATGAGGCCATCGATGCCGCCGAGATCGACGAACGCACCGAAGTCGGTGAGCCGGGCAACAACGGCTTCGCGCATCTCGCCAACCTTGAGCGAACTCAGGAGTTCGGTGCGCTTCGTGCGGCGATCGTCGTCGACGGCGCGGCGATGCGAGACCACGATGCGGCGACGCGCTTCATCGACATCGAGCACGCGCAGCGGGATGCGCGTCTTGACCAGCGATTCGGGCGCGGCGCCCGGCTCGACGCGGCCTTGCGAGGCGGGAAGAAAGCCGCGGATCGAATCGACGTCCACGAGCCAGCCGCCTTTGGTGGTCGCCAGCACGTAGCCCGTCACGTGATCGTTCGAGGTCTTGGCGGCGACGACACGTTCCCACGCGGCCTGCGCTTTGCGCCGGCGCTCTTCGAGCACCGCTGGATCGACCGGCGGCTTCGCGGGCTTGGGCGCCGGGACGGCGGCCTCGTCCGGCACCGCCTCGGCGGTCGCGGCCTGGGATACCGCGACGATCGGGGCGCTTTCCGGCGCCGATGCATCGACGGGAACCGGTGGTTCCGACGCGAGCGGCGCTTCGTCAGCGACGGCAACTTCAAGCGCTGCGTCCGGAGCGAGCTCGAGCTCGGATGCAACGATCGAATCGGCGGCGACGGGCGCTGCCGGGACGGGGTGCGCTTCGCCCTCCGGGGGATCGGCTTGCGCGCTCACCGCGTCGACCAGCGTCGGCTCATGACTGAGCGCGGGCACGGTTACAACAAGGGCTTCCGTCTCGCCGGAGGGATCGGAGGGTGCCGGTGCGTCGTTCATCGCGTCAGCCGTTTTCGCGCTTTGCGCACGAGGCCCCGCCAGGCTACCGCCGGAGCAAAAAGGACGAACGCTCGGCGCAACGTCGAATCGCGCGCTCATGAGCGTTTCCGGATCGTTCGTCCACCTAGCCGCGGGGACGGTTACCTAATGGGGCGAGCGACGGGCTCGGGGTCCATGGGCGCGACGCGTTCCGTTCGGCTGCCGCGCGCACTCGATGCCTGGTTTCTCGAGCGGCTGGAGCGTCACCCGGAACGGTCGCCGAGCGAGATGCTCGTGCAACTCGTGCACGGCGGATTACGCTTGCGCGAAGGCTACATGGCAATCCATCGCCGCGTCCTCGAACAGCTCGTGAACGCCGGTGAGCTCGATGCGTATGCGGCATATATGCGCTGTCTCGCGGACACGTTCGGTCCGGAGTATGTCGTGCATCTCGAAAATTGGCTCGCGGCGGAGCGGGTCGTGATCCCGGCCGGCCCCGCTAAGAACGGTCGCGCCTAGCGCGTCCCGCCCGGCTTCACGCCGTACGGTCTGCAGCGGGTTCCAGCCGGTCGTAGCCGCGTAAGCGGTAGATCACCGTCGCTGCCGCCCAGCTCACGACGAAAAGTCCGACGATCGCGAAGCCCAGCGCGCCGAAGTTGCCGCTCAGATTGCCGAAGGCGTCCCATACGCCGCCTTTGAGATCGAGCCGATCGGCGATGATGCCGAAGGCCTCGATCGCACCGATCGATACGGCGACGATCACCGACACGAGGGTGATCGTCAGATTGTAGAACAGCTTGCGAATCGGCTTGACGTACGCCCAGCCGTAGGCACCCAGCATGAGAACACCGTCGGTGGTATCGAGGAGCGACATACCGGCCGTGAAGAGCAGCGGGAAGATGAGGATGTCGTAGATCGGCAAGCCCCGCGCACCCTGCACGGCGGCTATCCCGAGCAAGCCGACTTCGCTCGCGGTATCGAACCCGAGGCCGAAGAGGACGCCGATCGGATACATGTGCCAACTGCGACCCACCAGCGCCACGAGCGGTCGGAAGAAGCGGCCCAGGATGCCGCGGTCCGCAAGGTACGCATCCACGATCTCTTCTCGATATTCGCCGCCGCAGTGAACGCGACGAAACGCATCGTAGACGCCGATGAACACGACGATGTTGATCGCCGCGATCACAAAGAGAAACAGCGCCGAGACCGCCGTTCCAATCAACGCGCCGGCAGTCTGGACGCTCGGCATGGCCTTCGTAACGAATCCCGCGGCGAGCACGATGGCGATCGTCAACGCGATGACGACCGTCGAGTGTCCGAGCGAGAAGAAGAAGCCGACCGCGACGGGACGCTTGCCGGCCTGCATCAGTTTTCGCGTCACGTTGTCGATCGCCGAAATGTGATCCGCGTCGACCGCGTGGCGGAGGCCGAAACTGTACGCGAGAACGGCGGTTCCGAGCAGCAACGGCCGCGTCGCGAACGCCGCGAATGCCAAGAGCCAAGCCGCGGCGTTCGCAACGATGAGGACTGCGTAGATCGCGACGACCTTTGCGCGAACGTGATCGGCCCCGTCGTCCGCGACGCGAAGCAACGCTTTGAGGCCGAAGGCAGCCAGTCGCATTCGCCGCTTCCGCTTCGCGCACGTCGATTCAGACCATGCAACGATGCGACAATGTCTACAGTGTTTACAACAAAACGGCAGCGTGACGTAGACAAGGTCTACGTTTATGCAAAAAAAGATTGCTGCGGCGACCGTTTGGATAAGCCATTCACTCGTGCGGTATGTGCTCGTACGCAGCCGCGCGTTTTCTTCAGAAGTCACGCTTGGGGGCACGCCGTGTTCGCGATGCTCGGTTTCGTGGTGTTTCTCTTCGGCGCCGGTACGGGCGCGTCGCCCGCGGCAAGCCCCCTTCCCTGTCCGTCGAACTCGCCGAAGTCGGGTTCCGCGGCGTCGCCGGCGCCGTGCCCGAGCCCCGGCCTCCGCACGATCGGCCAAGTCGCGACATCTGGACGCAAGACGAACCTCGTCGGCATCGCAAACGCGGCCTCGGAGGGCACTATCGGTCCCGATGAAATCGCTGCTCGTCCGATCTTGCGTCCCGGGGAAGTTCTCGAAGCGATTCCCGGTCTCGTCATCACGCAACACAGCGGTGAAGGCAAGGCGAATCAGTACTACCTGCGCGGCTTCCAGCTCGATCACGGCACCGATCTCGAGTCCACGATCGGCGGCATTCCCATCAACCTGGTCTCGCACGCGCACGGACAGGGCTACTCCGACATCAACTGGTTGATGCCGGAGCTCGTCGGTTACGTCGAATTCAAAAAGGGGACGTATTACGCCGATCAAGGCGATTTCTCGACCGCGGGCTCGTACCGTATCTCCTTCAAGGACACGATCCCGACGACGACGGAGTTCGGTCTCGGCGATTACGGCTACGATCGCTTCTTCACCGCCGCGTCCCCGCAAGTGGGCGCCGGGCATCTGCTCTACGCGGCCGAGATCTATCACGATAACGGCACGCTCGCGAAGCCCGATCACTACATCAAGCTCAACGGCCTCATGCGGTACACGATCGAGAAAGGCGTCGATCACTACGCCGCCAACCTCTTCGCCTACAACGGTACGTTCGATTCGAGCGATCAAATTCCGCAGCGTTTGGTCAGCGCGGGGCTGCTCTCGCCCGACGGGTACATCGACCCGACCGACGGCGGGCGAACCAGCCGCTATGCGATCTCGACGCAGTGGGAACACCAGGATCCGAACGGCGAGACCAAGCTCAACGCGTATGGCGAACAATCCGATCTCGATCTGTTTTCGAACTTCACCTATTATCTGTATGACGCGAATAACTACTACAATGAGACGTCGAACCCGATCACCTGTAATGTCGCCTTCACCACGTGTGCGCCGAACAACGGGGCGAGCGGGCCGCGCGCCGCTGATTATCATTCGTATTGCCCGTCCTATACGGCGCCTGCCGGTGCGGCGTATCACTCGCTGACGCCGGTAGCGTACGATTTCCAATGCGGAGATCAGCGCGAGCAGAACGACGTCCGTTTCCTGAGTGGCGCAAACGTGTCGCGGAGTTTCATCACGCCGGGCAGCGTGACCACGATCGGTGCCGATACGCGCAACGACAATATCGCGACGCTGGGTCTCTTCCTCACGCAAGGCCGCGTCCGTCTCCCCGGCGGTACGCTCAGCGACGATCATGTAGTCGAGCGCGGAAGCGACATCTACGCGCAATCCGAGCTCGCGATTTCGGGGAAACTCCGGCTCGATCCAGGAATTCGGCTCGACTACGCTACCTTTCGCGACGCGGCATACGATCCGAACAACAGCGGTTCCGGGAGCGCGGCGATGGTCAATCCGAAGTTCAACCTGGCGTACGCGCCGAACAAGAAGAGCGAATTCTATCTCGACTACGGATCGAGTTTTCATTCCAACGACGTCCGCGGCGTTACCTATGTCGACGATCCGCAAACGCACGCACCGTTCGACTCCACCGGAGCGCCGGTGGGGCGCAATCCGCTCCTCAATCGCTCGGTCGGGGAAGAAGTGGGCTATCGGTACACGATCCCGCAAGTGACGACGACGATATCGCTCTACGAACTCTACCAGGCCGATGAATTGATCTTCGACGGCGATCACGGAACGACGGCGCTGGGCGGTCCCACGCAGCGCAAAGGCGTGGAATTCGCCAATTACCTCACGCCGAAGCCCTGGCTTACGATCGACGCCGACTTCGCGACCGCGACCGCGCGCTTTCTATCCGATCCGGACCACGTCGGCACCGGCGTCCCGGAGTCGCTCAACGCGGTTGTCGCGCTCGGCGTGACGGTCGATAAGGCTACGTATCAGTCGAGCTTACGCGTGCGCTATTTCGGCCCGCGCGTCCTCGACACGGGGGGCGATGCCGTCTCGACGCCGACGACCATCGTCAATTATCAATACACCGCGAAGCTCGCTCGGCGACGCCATCTTACGTTCGACATTTTCAACCTGCTCAACGTCGACGCGCCGGACGTCACCTATTATTACAATTCGTGGCTCCCATCCGACCTCAAAACGCCCGGCAACGCGACGAACCCGGCGATCAATCCCGCGCTCGGCGCGAACATAAACGGCAACGCCGGCGTCGCCGATTATCATTTCCATCCGGCGACCAAACGGGTCGTGCGCTTGACGCTCGGAACGCCGATCTGAGCTCGCTCGAGGGCGAATGAAGTGTCGGGGAGCCGGTCGCCACGGGGCCGGGTTCCGTTGCTGCCCGGACGGGTGAACCCTCGGTTCGCCGATAAGACGAACCCTCCGATGACGCTCGGGATCGCGATTTAGAGGCCTGGCTCACGGTGAACGCCAACGAAAAATTTCGCATGCTTGCTCTCGATTCACGAAAAACCGTTCAGAAATGAGTTTTCTCTCGGCCGTTCGCGGTGTCTCCGAAGAGCGGGCGCCGATTTGGCTCATGCGACAAGCGGGACGGTACTTACCGGAATATCTCGCGATCAAGGCCAAGTCGTCGTTTCTCGAAATGACGCGCACGCCGGCAATCGCGGCCGAGATCACGCTGCAACCGCTGCGGCGCTTCCCGCTCGACGCGGCGATCATCTTTAGCGATATCATGACGCCGCTCGAAGCGCTCGGCATCGCGATCGAGTTCTCGCCCGGCCCCTCGATCGCGGATCCGATCCGTTCGCGCGCGCAGGTCGATGCACTGGAGTTGCGGGAGCCGGTCGCGCCGTTCGTGGGCGATGCGCTACGGCTCGTCAAAGCCGAACTTTCCGCGGATGTCGGGCTCATCGGTTTCGGCGGGACACCGCTCACGCTCGCGGCGTATTTGGTCGAGGGCGGCGGAAGCAAGGAGTACGCTCGTTTTCGCCAGTTTTTGCGAGCGGAACCGGACGCGGTTCACGCTCTCCTCGAGAAGTTGACCGATCTCACGATCGTTTACTTGCGTTCCCAGGTCGATGCCGGAGCGGACGCCATTCAACTGTTCGATAGTTGGGCCGGGCTCCACGACGAACCGACGTATCGCGAATTCGGCTTGCCGTACTACAAGCGCATCATGGCCGCGCTCGCCGATTCCGGCGCCGCTCGGATGTTCTTCGCGCTCGGCGCATCGCATCTGATGGAAGCGATTGCGGAGATCCCGTGCGAGACGGTCAGTGTCGACTGGCGCACGGATTTGCGCCTCGCTCGCAAACAGCTGCCCGGCCGCGCGCTGCAAGGAAATCTCGATCCGGCGTTTTTGTATGCCGGACGCGAGACGCTCGCCGCCGAGGCGACGCGGATTCTCAACGCCGGTCTCGGAGGCGCGCATATCTTTAATCTGGGGCACGGGATCTGGCCCGACGCGCCGATCGATGCGGTCTCGCAACTCATCGACACGGTTCATTCCTTTCAGCGGACATGATCGACGAACTCTCGACCGTCCGGCGCTCGGCGGCAGCGCTGGTCGCGCAGTTGCAGGAACGCTTCTGCGCGGGCGTCGTCGAACTCGAAGAGCGCGCGGCGAGCGTAGGCGGACGTCCCGCGGCCGACTTTCTCGTCGACGCATGGGAGAACGATGGAACCAGCCATCTGCGCGGCACCGGGTCGACCCGCGTGATCGCGGACGGTTCGGTGTTTGAAAAAGGCGGCGTGAACACCTCGGTCGTGACGGGCAAGAATCTCCCGCCGAGCGTCGTCGCGCAGCGGCCGGAACTCGCCGGGCACGGATTCTTCGCGGCCGGCGTGAGCGTCGTGCTCCATCCGCACAACCCGTACGCGCCGACCGCACATTGCAATTACCGGTACTTCGAGGCGCAAGCGCCGGACGGCGCGCGCAGCGCGTGGTGGTTCGGCGGCGGCTCGGATCTGACACCTTACTATCCGCGCATCGCGGACGTACAACATTTCCACAGCACGCTGCGTTCCGCGTGCGACCGGCACGATGCGGCGTTTTATCCCGCATTCAAAGCCTGGTGCGATCGCTATTTCTACCTGAAGCACCGCGACGAAACGCGCGGCGTCGGCGGCATTTTCTACGACTATCTCGATGCCGAGGGCTTCGGTGAGACCGGCGAGCGGACGACCTTCGGCGTACCGAAGTCGGTCGACGAGATGCTCGCGTTCATGGCCGATGCCGGGAGCGCATTTGCCGATGCCTACTTGCCGCTCGTCGATCGCCACCGCGACGATCCATTCAGCGAACGTGAACGGTCGTTTCAGTTGATGCGTCGCGGTCGTTACGTCGAATTCAATTTGATCTACGATCGCGGGACGCACTTCGGACTGCAAAGCGGCGGCCGCACGGAGTCGATCCTCATGTCGCTACCACCGCTCGTGCGTTGGGCCTACGACGAGCGCCCCGAACCCGGCAGTCCCGAGGCGCACTTAGCCGCCTATCTGCGACCGCGCGACTGGTTCGCCGAGAACCCGTTGGAGGGCTGATGCGCCAAGCGATTTTGCTCGTCAATTTGGGTTCGCCCGCCTCGCCGAGCGCGGCCGACGTGCGCCCGTATCTGGACGAGTTCTTGATGGACCCCTACGTACTGGACGTGCCGGGCTTCATGCGCACGCTGCTCGTGCGCGGCTTGATCCTCAACACACGTCCCGCCAAATCAGCGGAAGCGTATGCGAAGATCTGGACCGATGCGGGTTCGCCGCTGGTCGTCATCTCCGAGCAAACACGGGTCGCCCTCGAGTCGCTGATGGAACGCCCCGTCGGTCTTGCGATGCGCTACGGCGAACCGTCGATTCCGCACGGTATCGCCGAGGTGCTCGCGCGCGCCGGCGAGATCGACGAACTCGTGATCGTTCCGCTCTATCCGCACTACGCGATGGCGTCGACGAAAACCGTCGAGGTCGCGGTCGAGGAAGCGCTGCGCGGGAAGGGCGTGCCGTACCGCTTCGTCGCGCCATTTTACGACGATCCCGCGTACTTGGATGCGCTCGCCGCGCGGATGCGCGCCGACATTCCGGTCGGCACGCAGTTCGTGCTGTTCAGCTATCACGGCATCCCGCAGCGGCATGTTCGCAAGATGGATCCGACCGGAAACCACTGCTTGCGTTCGGGCGATTGCTGCAGCACGCCGTCGGCCGCGTGGGCGACGTGTTACCGGCATCAGGTGCTGACCACGATGGAAGGCGTTGCGCAGCGGCTGGGCTTGCCGGCCGACGGGTACGGTTTCGCTTTTCAATCGCGCCTCGGTGGCGGCTGGCTCGAACCGTTCACCGACAAGGAACTTCTCGCGCTCCCGAAGCGCGGCGTGAAACGGCTGGCCGTCGTGTGTCCGGCCTTCGTCGCCGATTGCCTCGAGACGCTCGAGGAAATCGACATACGCGGACGCGAGTCGTTCCTCAAAGCGGGCGGCGAATCGTTCGCTTACCTTCGCTGCCTCAACGACGATCCGGCCTGGATCGCCGCGCTCGCCGCGCTCTGCCGCAAACCCGCGCCGGTTACGGCCTGAGGTCGTTCGGTTACCGCGCCGTGAGCACGATCGCCGTGATCGGCGGAGGCATCGCCGGGCTGACCGCGGCGTACCGTTTGAGCGCCGCGCACGATGTCGTCGTCTTCGAGCGCGAAGCGACCGCCGGCGGGAAAATTCGTTCGCAGAAGATCGCCGGCGGCTATCTCTTCGAGTGGGGGCCCAGCGGCTTTCTGGCGAGCGCCGAGGCGGTGCAGGAACTGGTCGACGAACTCGAGCTGCGCGATGTGCTTACGCCCGCGAGTGAGGCGGCGAAGAAGCGCTTCATCTATTGGAACGGGCGGTTACACGCGCTGCCGGCAAAGCCGCCCGAAGCGCTGAAGATGACGATTCTCTCACCGCTCGGTAAACTGCGTGCGTTCCGTGAGATCTTCGTGGCCAAAGGCGCAGGTGCAGACGATGAGAGCGTACTCGCGTTCATGCAGCGGCGCTTCGGTCGCGAGGTCGCAGAACGCCTCGTTGCGCCGGCGCTGCTCGGTGTCAGTGGCGGTGATGCCGCAACGACGAGCCTTGCCGCGGTCTTTCCCCGCATCCGCGAGATCGAGGCCGCGCACGGATCGGTTTTGCGCGGCATGATGAAGGGACCGCGCCGTTCGACTGGCCTCGTGAGCTTCGCCGAGGGCGGGATGCAGACGCTGAGCGATCGGCTCGCCGAGCACCTCGGCCCGCGTTTTTGGGGCGGCACGACGGTCGAGCGAATCGAACGCGACGGCGCCGGTTGGCGAATCGTCCATACCGGCGGCACGATGGCCGCCGACGGTGTGATCGTGGCGACGCCGGCCGATTCCGCGGCGCAGCTCCTCGCGGGCGTCGATCAAACGCTCGCCGAGCGGCTGCGCGCGATTCCCTATGCACCGATGCGTGTGGTCGGAGTCGCGTTCCGCACGAGCGACGTTCCCGTGCCGCTCGACGGCTTCGGGTTTCTCGCCGCGCGCAATCAGGGGGTGCGCCTCCTCGGCGCCTTTTTCACCTCGACGATCATCCCCGAACACGCCCCGCCCGGCACCGCGTATCTGCGGATCTTCCTCGGCGGGTCCACCGATCCGGGCATCGCCGCGCTCGACGCGGACGCCGTGAAGGCGATCGTGCTCGACGATCTGCGCACGGTCCTGGGCATCACGGCGCAGCCGATCGCGCATCACGAAGTCCTGTGGCCGCACGCCATCCCGCAATACGGCCTGCGGCACCGCGCGATCGTCCGTGCGATTGAAGCGCGCGAAGCGCAGCTGCCCGGCCTCGCGCTCGCAGGCAACGCCTATCGCGGCCTCGGTGTTGGAGACGACGTTCGCGACGCGCTTGCGGTGGCGCGCCGCATGCGCGCGATGCTCCCCGTGAACGCCTAAGGCATCGCAGCAGCACACCAAAACGCTATTCGCTATCGGCGCGGTGTAAGAAAACGACGATCGAAAAACGATTGCTGATGTAAGCACCGACGAGTTCGTATGGATCAGTGTTCGCCAGAAGAAGTCGTGCGAAATTTTTCAGCACGCTGCTTGACAGATGGGCATCTCATGGTAGGATCGATCCATGATGTTGCAATCGTGCTCGTCGCGTTTAAAACAGCGGTCACTACGAAACTGGTCCGCCGCCCCCGTGTATCCGGTCATCGATTCGATGACCGGGAACCTCGACGCGCGCTTCAGCACGCCGGAGATCGCAACATAAGCTCGTAGTCGAATCTTTCACAGCAATGTGTGTGAGGGGATCGGCGAGAGCCGGTCCCCTCTTTCATTGGAGGCCCGTGGTGTAACGGGAGCATGCCGAGTTCCAAACTCGGTGACGGCGGTTCGATTCCGTCCGGGTCTGCCACGGTGAGGAAGGTCGAAGTGCTCGAGGCGCACGCCGGTGACGCGTGGTGAAGTCGGTTCAAGTCCGGCTACTCACCCCATATTCCCGCACGCCCAAATGCGCTCGGGGAGAACATTGAAAACTGCATACGTCATTTCAAATCAGGTGCGAGATTCCGCCGGCGAGTAGCGATCGCCGCGGTCACGAGGCCGAATTCTCGCACGCCCGACAACGATCGGGTGAGCCACGCGCAGATGCGGATTGCGCGCCGGCACATCGTCATGTGTGGAGCTGTGGCAGAGTCCGGCGTATTGCCGTGCGTTGCTAACGTGCAGGTGCGTTCGTGCATCCCCGACCTCGAATCTCGGCGGCTCCTCCATCGCGCGGATGTAGCTCAGGTGGAAGAGCGCCTGTTTGAAACCCAGGAGGTCGCCGGATCGAAACCGGCCATCGGCACCACGGGCTGCCATGTACCAAGGCCGGCGACTGTACCTTGCAAGTACGGTGCGGAGAGTTCGATTCTCTCGCGGTCCACAATAGCGGCGTTTTCCGGTGTTCGCCATGAAGAACCGGCGCGGTCGGTGCGCGATCGTTCAATGTTGGTAGGACAGTCGGTTGTTACCCGGCTTATCGCGGTTCGAGTCCGTGTCGCGCAGCCACTTCTTTGCGATCGTGGCGGAATTTGGTAGACGCACCGTCCCGAGAAGGCGACGTCCAGACGGACGTGCGGGTTCAAATCCCGCCGATCGCACATATGCCTGGTTGGGTGAGATGGATGAAACCGTTGGACGGTAAATCCGGCGCGCTTCGGCGCCGCGCTGGTTCGAATCCGGCACCAGGCACCAAGCATCGCGGAGATCCGAGGAGACACGCCGCCTCATACGCTCGCGTGACCCGGGGCAGTTCCGGGCTCCGCCTCCCGTTCGTTCTGCGGTGTCGCCCAATTGGTCGGGCAGCGGCCTCATAAGCCGTTCATGGTGTCGGTTCAAATCCGTCCACCGCAAGTAGCGAACCGACGAACATCACGGGCACCGTGGCGGAATTGGGAGACGCGCTGGACTCAGAACCCCGTCTCACGATCGAGGTGCGAGTTCGACTCTCGCCGTGCCCAAAATCTTCGGCGTGTAGCTCAGTCGGAAGAGCACCCGGCTTTTAACCGGGCTGTCGCGGGTTCGACTCCCGCCGCGCCGATACGGACGGGTGGTGGAAGTGGTAGACACCGCGCACTTAAAATGCGCCGCTTCATGCGTGCGAGTTCGAGTCTCGCCCCGTCTATCGTTCCCGCTCGATGGGGAGTAGCCAAGGTGGGAAGGCTTCAGAGTTTGGTTCTGACATGCGCTGGTTCGAATCCAGCCTCCCCAGCCAATGTGCGGCGATCGCGTGCTCCGATCGTCACACCAGAGTCGTACGGGCATAGCTCAGTTGGGAGAGCGCGCGGCTTGGGCCCGCGAGGTCGTCGGTTCGAGTCCGACTGCTCGTAGATGCGTGGTGCGATAGCCAAGTTGGGAAGGCGGCGGGCTGCAAACCCGTGATGCGTGCGTTCGATTCGCACTCGCACCTCGATGTTCGGAAGGCACCGACCAGTGGGGTCAAGCGGTCCTGAAAACCGTTGGGGGCTCGCGAGGGCTTGGCGTTCGAATCGTCTGCTTTCCTCAGCACCATTTTTGCACGTATCGCGGCCCCAGACGGCCGGAGAGGAGAAGATCATGTCACACGCTCGCGCGGCGAGCGCCTATCTCGAGCTGCCGCGCGTCCCGCGGCCGGGTGATCGGATCACCCTCCCGATCGGCTTGCGCTACACCAACGAGTTTTACGCCTCGAGTCACGTCACGAAGCGAGAACACGACGTTGTCGTCGTGGACGTCGATCGCGGCGAAGTCTACTGGCGGATCACAAACAACGAGAAGTGCTACGCCAGTTTCCGATTGCGCTCGGCGGTTGCGTAGCGCCGGCGCTGCGTGATTCCGAAGCTCATTTGGATGTAGCACCGGCTTGTCACGCCGCTTGTCACGCCGGAGGTAGCGGGTTCGAATCCCGTCGGGATCGCCAACTACCCATTTTTACGAAATGACGCATGCAGCTTCATCAATTCGTTATGCAGACGTAGCTCAGTGGTCGAGCGGCGCCGTGCCAAGGCGATGACGCGGGTTCGATTCCCGCCGATTGCTCCACTTCATCTCTGTCGAACCAATTCGTCTTTGTAGGAAAGGAGGTCGTCAATGCAATCGGTGCTGGTCCTGAATTTCACGTACGAGGCGCTCGGCATCGTCGACCTCAAACGGGCGGTCAGGCTGGTGTTCGCCGGCAAGGCGGAAGTCGTGCACGCGAATGCCGGTGAGATCCGCTCGAGCCGACTCGCCATCCGGCTGCCGTCGATCGTGCGGATGCTGTACTACATCCGCCGTCGCCGGCCGCGCGTGCCGCTCACGAAGAAGAACGTCCTTTTGCGCGATGACTACCGCTGCGCGTACTGCGGGGTTCGCGGCGATCGGTCCATGACCGTGGACCACGTGATCCCGAAGAGTCGTGGTGGATTGTCGACGTTCGAGAACCTCGTCGCGTCGTGCAGCGCGTGCAACTCGCGCAAGCGCGATCGGACACCGGACGAGGCGCGGATGCCGCTGCGGATCCGTCCGCGGGAGCCGCAGCATATCCCGTACGTCATCATCGAGCGCCATACGGCTCCCGATGAATGGGCGAAGTACCTCTCACTCTACAACGTGCGGATCGAGGAACGGGTCGGATAGGATCGCCTCCGGGCGCCTCCGGCTCATTGCTCCGGCGTTTCGAAGCGCGGTGTCGCGGTGAGATGACGCTCGTACCGAGGGGATTTTCGCCGGCGCCACCCGCAAGAAGCACAAGCACTTCGCTGAGAAAAGGGCGGTTGTGGCATGTCGATTGCAAAGGCCATCTGCGGTGCCGGTTTCTTGGCCCTGCTCTCGCCGTGCGTTGCGGAGGCGCAGACCACCGGCCACATCACGGGCATCGGCGGCGTCTTCGTCACGAGCAAAGACCCGAAGAAACTGGCCGCCTGGTATCGAGACGTACTCGGCATCTCGATCGAACCGTGGGGCGGTGCCGTGCTTCGGTACGATGCGCCGAGTCATCCACCGGTACTGGTCTGGAATCCCATGCATCCGGGCTCGGACTACGAAGCACCGTCGACGCGAGAATTCATGCTCGATTTTGCGGTTGACGATCTCGACGCATTCGTGGCCCGGTTGCAAAGCAAAGGCGTCAGCATTCTCAAGCGTGACGATTCCGGTCCGACCGGCAAGTTTGCCTGGATCCTCGATCCGGATGGAACGAAGATCGAACTCTGGCAGCCGAAACCAAAATAATGCCGCGCCATTGTCGCCGAATGGCGGTGCATGCTTCCCGCCCATCTTCAATATCATGAAATAAGCATTATGTGACATAGGCGGAAGAGGTTCGGAAGAGGTTCGGTCCGTTGCCGGACGATCTGCTTGCGGTCCGCGAAGGAGCCCGAAAGAACGTCAGTTCGCGGCGTTCGCCATCAGCGGTAGATCGACCGACGTTTGATTTCCAAAGAGCGGGAGCTCGCCGGTCGTGTAGTCGCTGCCGAGTTTGTGGATGATGAACAACCCGCGGCCGGACTCGCGCAGGGGCGACATCGGGAGTATGGGCTGCGCCGTGATGGCGCCGCCGCTGCTCTGCACGACGAGGCGCACGCGCTCGCGATCGAGCGTGACCTCGACATCGATCGGTCCGGGCGCATGGCGTACGACGTTGCCGATGAGCTCGCCGTAGATCAGCTCGGCCGATGCAAAGTCACCGGTCGTCTTCTTCTCGAGCCACGTACGCAAAAGGCGGCGAGTCGGTTCCGCTTCGAGCGCATCGGGGGAGCAGAATCGCCAGTGCTCGAGCGCATCGACGCGCAGGGTGAGAATGGCCGTATCGTCGCGTACCGGTCCGCGCAGAATCCGCCGCTGCACGAACGTCGCCGGATCCGATGCGTGCTGGATGCCGTCGTGCTCGACGATTTCGCGCAACACGCGCTCGCCCGCGATGACGTCTCCCGTGCGTTCGATCAGCCCGTCCGTATAGGCAATGAGCAGCCACGGCGCCCGCAGCTCGATCATATGCGCGCAAAAGGCGCCGTCCCACACGCCGAGCGGTGGATCGCCCAGCTCGAGCGCGCGTACCGAGACCGCATCGCGGATGAGCGGCGGCGGATGGCCGGCGAGCGCATACGTAAGGTACCGGCGTTCGGCGTCGATGCGGCCGACGAACGCGGTAACGAATCGTCCCGGCTGCTCGAGGTTGAGCAGCGCATTGGCTGCACGCAACACCTCCGCGGGCCCGAGACCCTGTAATCCGGCGACGCGAATCGCATTGCGCATCGAGGCCATGAGCACGGCCGCATCGAGCCCTTTGCCCGCAACGTCGCCGATCGAGAACAGCAGGGAACCGTCGGGCAGCGCTAACGCGTCGTACCAATCGCCGCCGATCTCCGCACCGCGATCGGCTGCCGCATAACAGCTGTTCAGCGCGAGCCCATCGAGCTGCGGCAACGTTCCCGGCAGTGCGGCATTCTGAAACGTTTGCGCGACGTTCCGTTCGCGCTCGTAGACGACGGCGTTGTCGATCGCGATGGCAATGCGGTTGCCGAGGATCTGAGCTAGGTCGACGTCGGCGCTGACGAAGGCCAAGCGCCTATGCCCGCGCACGAGATGCACCATGCCGATTAATTCCCCGTCGACGATCAGCGGCACGAGGATCGCCGAGGCGATGTCGAGCGCCTCGAGGAGCGACGCGTGGCGCTCGTCGGTCGCTCCGGCACGCAATTGTTCGGGGGATATGTACGGCATGAACACCGGCGTTCGCGCTTCCATCGTCGCGTTTGCCGCTTGCTCGGAGATCGGATAGCGCCGAACCATTTCGCTCGCGAGGGCGACTTTGACCGAATCGGAGTGGTAGATCGTAGCCGGGCGAAAGTATCCGTCCGACTCGCGCAGATAGACCGCACACCAGTCGGCCACGCCCGGCACGGCAAGGGCGGCCGCGCGTTCGAGCGCCACCCGCACGTCGCGAGGTGCGCTCAGCGCCTCGCCCGACTGCACCAAGAACGTCAACGC
>Ga0116226_10001430_pt1 | contig 20696 bp, 16 predicted proteins | sample S1TSphfallax_FD_89692 | JGI IMG/M metagenome (GOLD analysis project Ga0116226, IMG submission 89692) | Host-associated microbial communities from peat moss isolated from Minnesota, USA - S1T2_Fa - Sphagnum fallax MG | ecosystem: Host-associated > Plants > Peat moss > Unclassified | place: USA... | reverse complement strand
GACGGCCCTGGTGGTGGGCCATGACGACGCCGTGCGCCTGACCGGTGGCGCGAGCGCCTGCGTGAAGTCCGTGGAGGTGAACTCAGGATCGGAGCCGCGGGAGGCAGGCGCCTTCAAGGTTCTGGGACCTGGCGAAATTCTCCTCACCGCGCCACTGACCCGCGCGGCGCCGGGGCCGGTGACGATCACCGTGCGATCCTTTGGCCGCGAGGGCGCCGACACCTTCACCGTGCAAGCCTTCGCCCCGGCCAGCCGGGTCGAACGCTTCGAAATCCACGCGGGGGATGCGTCAGGTGCGTTAATTGGCGCCGGGCTCGGCGCGGTGGACCATCTCAACCTCGGGGCGGCGCGGTTCGCGCCGGCGACCACGGGCGCCGCCGCCAGTGAGGAAAGCCTGACCTTATCAAGCGACGACCAGATTGCTCTGGCGGCCTTGCGGTCAGGGCAAAAGCTGACCGCCAAGGTCGCCTTGCGAGACGGCCGCGCCTTGAATCTCCCGGTCACGATCCTGGGGCCCCGGCCGATCGTGACCCTTTTGGCTGAGAGCGCACGTCCGCCGCAAGGGACGGCGGCCGCCATTCCGATCACGCTCGAGGGAGGCCACGACATTGCCCGCGGAGCCGTCCTGACTTTCTCGATCCAGGCGCCGACGCCCATGACCATGGCCGCCGGGGAAACCGTGGAGATCGCAACCACGGATGGCGCTTTCAAGACCACCCTATCGCCTGGCGCCGGACTGGTCCGCGAGGACGCCCGCGTCGCCGTCGCCACCCTCGACACTGCGGCCGCCTTTGATCCCTCAGCCTTCGGCCCCTTGAGATTTCGGCTCATCGATCCTCGTGGGACGAGTGATTGGCAGGAACTGGCCGGTCTGGTGCGTCTTCCCGCCCTCACCGCATTGACATGCCCACCAACGCCCGAGGGGTTGTGCCAGCTTACCGGGGCCGATCTGTTTCTCCTCCAAGCCGTGGCCAACGGGCCGACCTTCGCTGGCGCCGTGAGCGTGCCCGAGGGTTTTCCGGGCAATGAGCTTCAGGTCCCCCGGCCGCACGGGGGCCGACTTTACTTAAGACTGCACGATGACCCGTCAGTGACGGCCGTGGCGGAGGTCTCGCCGCCGCGCCGAAAGCGAGCGCTCGCTGCGCCGAAAGCCCAACAACCCAACTCCGCGATTTCGCCGACAGATTCAGCCGCCTCACCTAAGCCTTGATCAGGGCGTGATGCTCAGGGTGGCGCCGCAACCAAGCTGCGGCGTAGCCGCAGAGGGGCAGGATCTGGTCACCGTCGGCCCAAGCCTTGGAGGCTATGGCGGCCATGAACGCTCCCGCGGCGCCGGTTCCGCGCAGGGCCAGCGGCGCCTCCACATAATCGATCACCAGACAGCCGGGCCCGCGACGATAGTCGGCGAAGACCACATGCCCCTGGAACGCCATCTCAAGACGTCCCGCCTTGGGGCGATCGATCAAGGGAACCATGGTTTTATCCGGAAGTTTCGTCGTACGCGGCGCCGTCGCATGGTTCGTTTCCAGCTTGAAACAAATACGTGTTGATGGCATCCAGGCGGTGGTGAGTTCGTGACTATGAACGAGGGACGCCCTTGCGCAAGGCGCTGTTCACGACCCTGACCTTGGCGGCGAGCGCCAGCCTCACCGGCTGCGATGCACCCGCGCAACTCAGCGCCGTCCACACCGCGTCGGATCCATGGCCCACCCGAAAAGCGGGCCTCTGGGCGCAGACTCTGATCCGAGACGGCCATGCGTTACGCACACACGCGACCCTGATCTGCCTGGACGGCGGCCCGATCACCGATGTCGGCGCCATGGGCCATCGTCTGGGCGCGCATGAGTGCGAACGCCATGTCATCCACGCGGTCAATGGCGCCTATCACTTCACGTCCATCTGCCGTCTGCCCGCCGGCGCGACCCTCACGACCCGTGGAATCGCCAGCGGCGATTTCGCCTCGCACTATCGAATTGACGCGGATGTCGAGATCAACGGCGCACCAATTACCGCCCTGGATGGCCGGCGCCAGATCACCCTGGTTGGCGCCTATCGCGGCCCGTGCCCCGCCGGCGCCAGCCCCGGCCATCTGGTCGAGATAGATCCTCGGAAGCCACGGATGACTGAGCGCGCAGCCCTTTAGCTAAGGGCTCTCCTTCAGAAGCGCTCGACCGCCATGGCGACGGCTTCGCCCCCGCCGATGCACAGTGACGCCAATCCTCGCTTTTGGCCCCGCGCCTCCAGCGCGCCGAGAAGCGTGGCGAGGATGCGCGCGCCAGAGGCTCCGATGGGGTGACCGAGCGCGCAGGCGCCGCCATTCACATTGATTTTCTCATGGGGGATGGCGAGCTCGCGCATGGCGATCATGGCCACCACTGCAAAGGCCTCATTCACCTCGAAGAGATCGACCTCGTCCGCCGACCAATGGGCGCGGGCGAGGGCCTGGCGCATGGCGGGAACGGGAGCCGTGGTGAAGAGGCCTGGCGCATGGGCATGGGCGCCGTGGCCGGCGATCCGAGCGAGAGGCTGCAGGCCCAGAACCTTGGCGGTCGACTCCCGCATGAGAACCAGGGCCGCGGCGCCGTCCGAGATGGAGGAGGCATTGGCAGCGGTGATCGCCCCGTCCCTGGCGAAGGCGGGACGCAGGGTGGGAATCTTCGTAGGGTCAGCAGTGAGGGGCTGTTCATCCTGGCTCACGGTTGTGACGCCCTTGCGGGTCGTCACCTCGACGGGAATGATTTCGCCGGCGAAGGCGCCGCCTTCCACGGCCCGGCGCGCGCGCATCAGGCTCTCGGTGGCATAGGCGTCCATATCCGCGCGGGTGAATTGATAGGCGGCCGCGCTCTCCTCGGCGAAGGCCCCCATGAGCTTGCCCGGCGCATAGGCGTCTTCCAGGCCGTCCAGATACATGGAGTCCATAATCCGGTCATGGCCGATGCGCGCGCCGGCCCGGTGCTTGGCCAGGAGGTAGGGGGCGTTGGACATGCTCTCCATGCCCCCCGCGACGATGATCTCGGCCGATCCCGCCGCCAGGGCGTCATGGGCGAGGATCGCGGCCTGCATCCCCGAACCGCACATCTTGTTGACGGTGGTCGCCTTCACGCCCTCCGGCAGCCCCGCCCCCATCCCCGCCTGGCGCGCTGGCGCCTGACCAAGGCCGGCGGGCAGGACGCAGCCCATGAGGATCTGGTCGATCCGGTCCGTGGAAACACCCGAGCGCGCCACTGCCGCCTTCACCGCGGCCGCCCCCAATTGCGTGGCGCTGGCCCCCCCCAGCGCGCCCTGGAACCCTCCCATGGGAGTTCGGGCATAGGAGACGATAACGACGGGGTCGGTGGTCATGGGTTGGCGCTTCCCGCGATAAAACCCCCGCCCAGAACCCGGCTCGGCTCGGCGGCGTCATAAAGCACGCAGGCCTGCCCTGGGGCGACCGCCTCTTCCGGAACGGAGAAGGCGACCTCGACAGCGCCATTGGCGCCAAGTCTTAGGCGCGCGGCGGCGGGCTCGCGGGTGGAGCGGACACGGGCGAGGACGGCCTTTCCCGATACGGCCGCCGCTTCAAGACTTTCCTCGTCGCCCAGCCAATTGGTTTCCTTCAGGGTGAGAGCGTCAGCCAGGAGGGCCTCGCGCGGGCCCACCACGACCTCGCGACGGGGCGCGTCGAGGCGCACCACGAACAGGGGATCACCTACGGCGATGTTAAGACCCCGCCTTTGGCCCACGGTATAGCGGCTGACCCCCTCGTGGCGGCCAAGCACCCGACCATCGACATGTATGATCTCGCCGCCCTCGGCCGCGCCGGGCCGCAGGCGATCAATCACCGTCACATAGCGGCCCTCGGGAACGAAACAGATGTCCTGGCTATCGGGCTTATCGGCCACGGCGAGCTTGAGCGCGCTGGCCGCCTCGCGGACCTGGGGCTTTTCCAGATCCCCCAAGGGGAAGCGCAGAAAATCGAGTTGGGCGCGGGTCGTGGCGAAAAGGAAGTAGCTTTGATCTCGGCTGGCGTCCCGGGCGCGATGGAGTTGCGGGCCGCCGCGGCCGATCACGCGCCGTACATAATGGCCGGTCGCCAGAGCCTCGGCGCCAAGATCCCGCGCGACATCCAAGAGATCGCGGAACTTGACCGTCTGATTGCAGCGCACACAGGGAATGGGTGTTTCGCCCCGCCCATAGGCGTCGGCGAAATCCTCAATCACGGCCTCGCGAAACTTCGCTTCATAGTCGAGAACATAGTGGGGAATGCTCAAGGTCTCGGCCGCCGCCCGAGCATCCAGAATATCCTGACCCGCGCAGCAGGCCCCCTTGCGGCCTGACGCGGCGCCTTGGTCATAGAGCTGAAGAGTGACGCCCACCACTTCAAAGCCAAAGCGGGCCAGCAAGGCCGCCGTGACCGTGGAATCCACGCCGCCGGACATCGCCGCCACCACGCGCGCGCCTGGGGCCAGACCTATGGTGTCGCGCGTCATGTCGGGCGGCGCGTCCAGGCTTGAGAGGGTGTCTTCGGGATGATGGGGCATGGCGACAAGCTTTAGATATGTAATCGTCGCGGCGGGTCATGGCGAGGGCGCCGTCCTTCACGCCCATCGCGACATTGCAGCGAGACGCGCGCGCTGATAGCCGTGGGTCTTCGCGATTTGGGGTTGATCTTCAAAAATGTCGGCGACGAATTCGATCGAGGGCGAGACCCAGCCAGGCGCGCCCCGTGGCTCCCTCTGGGCCATATTGAGCTTCGAGCGCCTCATCACGGGCCCTGTCATCCACCTCGTCTATTGGGCGGGCCTGGGCGTGATCATCATCGCCGCCTTCTCGGTGATCGGCGCGTCCATTGGCGTCGCCTGGCGCGAAGGCGGGTGGGCCATCCTGCTGGCGATTCCCGTTCTTGTGCTGGGACTGCTCATTGTGTTCGCGGCCGGGCTATTGTGGCGCGCCTTTTGTGAATTCTATGTGGCCATCTTTCGTATCGGCGATGATCTGGCCGCTCTGCGGCGGGTCGCCGAGGGCGGCGGGCCGCCTCGCTGAAGGGCGCCTTGCCGGGTCACAAAACACTCATCCCGCGGGCCGATGGCCTTTGACGCCAAATCACCCTAGGCGGGTCATTGTTCGTTAACCATTTCACTCTCTAGATTCGAAAGGTTAACGGGGCCTGCATCTTAGTCTTCCGACATCATATCGCCCCATGCCAAGGCGGAGATAGACACCATGCGCGTGCTTATGATTGAGGATGACGCCACGGTCGCCCGGGGTGTGGAGCTCGTTCTCAAGACCGAGGGGTTCAATGTCTTCACCACGGATTTGGGTGAGGAGGGCGTCGATCTCGGCAAGCTTTATGATTACGACCTGATCCTCTTGGATCTGAACTTGCCGGATATGAGCGGGCTCGATGTCCTTCGCGCCCTGCGCAACAGCCGAATCGGTACGCCGGTGATGATTCTCTCCGGCAGCGCTGAGATTGATAGCAAGGTGAAGACCCTTGGTGGCGGGGCGGATGATTATCTGACCAAGCCCTTTCACCGTGAGGAACTGGTGGCGCGCATCCATGCTGTGGTGCGCCGGTCCAAGGGCCATAGCCAGTCGACGATCCGCACGGGCGACATCGTGGTCAATCTGGACGGGAAGACCGTGGAGGTTAACGGCGAGCGGGTCCATCTGACCGGCAAGGAATATCAGATGCTGGAGCTGCTCTCCCTGCGCAAGGGCACGACCCTGACCAAGGAAATGTTCCTCAACCATCTCTATGGCGGCATGGATGAGCCTGAGCTGAAGATCATCGACGTTTTCATCTGCAAGCTGCGCAAGAAGCTGAAGATGGCCGCCAAGGACCACCATATCGAAACCGTCTGGGGCCGCGGCTATATGCTGCAGGATCCGCGCGAGGAGAAGGTCGCCGCTTGAGACGAGCCACGAGGCTTTTTGCCTGCCTTTTCGCCGCCTTCGTCGTCTTTTTCTTCGCGTCAAGCACACCCCCGCCTGTCGGCGTAAACGCCCCGCTCTCGACCTTTTCAGCGGCACGCGCGCTTGAAGATATCGCCGTCCTCGGCGCAGCGCCTCATCCCGTGGGCTCGGCGCGGATCGACACCGTCAGGGACTATCTCCTCACGCGCATGGAGAGGATGGGGCTTCACCCCCGGACGCAGACCGCCGACAGCCTGATCACCCGCGCCTTTTCGGGTGAGACCTATGTCTCAGGCGCGTCGGTGACAAATTTGATCGGCGTCTTGCCCGGCCGCGACCACGGGGCCCCCGCCCTGGCGCTCATGGCGCACTATGACAGCGTACCAGGATCGCCCGGCGCCGCGGACGATAGCGCCGGAGCCGCCAGCGCCCTCGAAATCCTTCGCGCCATCGCCGCCCATGGCCAGCCGGATCGGAACGTCATCCTGGTCCTGACGGACGGGGAGGAACTTGGGCTCCTCGGCGCCCAGGCCTTCTTTAGGGAGGATCCGCTCGCCAGTCACATCGGATTCGTGATCAATCTGGAAGCGCGCGGCGGAGGCGGCCGCGCGGCGATGTTCCAGACGGGCGCGCGGAATGGCGCCGACATCGCGCTCTTCGCGAGCCAAGCCAGAACACCCGACACCACCTCTCTCCTGCCCTTTGTCTATCGCTATCTGCCCAACGACACGGACTTCACCGTTTCTCTCGCCAAGGGGATTCCCGGCTACAATCTCGCCTTCATCGGGCGCCAGTTCGACTATCATTCCCCGAGCTCAACCGTCGCGGCCTTGGACAAGGGCGCGGTTCAGCACATGGGATCAGAAGCTCTCGGCCCCGCCCTTGCCCTCGCCTTCGCGCCGGCCCTGCCGCCCCGCGCGCCAGACCAGGTTTTCGGGGACATTCTGGGCGTCGCGGTCATCCATTACGCACCCGTCTGGGGATGGCTGGTGGTCGTCTTAAGCGCCGTTCTGATGTTCCTTGCCTCCCGTCGCGCGGCGATCAGGCCGGGATCGGTGGGCCGGGGCGCCCTGGCGGGATTGATGATCCTGGTTCTGGATGGCCTCATATCTTGGGCCGCGCAAATCTCCGGCGGCTGGACAGGATGGTTCGAAATCCGCCCGCTCCTGGCGCGGTTTCCGGTTTTTGAAGCAGGTGTGACGCTGGTCTCGCTCGCCGGCGTCCTGGGGGTGGCGGCTGTCATGGGGCGCGAGGGGCGCGGACCCGGGACTTGGATCGGCCTCCTGGTCACAGGCCTCGTCCTCGCCGTGGTCGCCCAGGCGGCCGCGCCTCTCGCCGCGTTTCTGATTGCGTGGCCCCTGCTGGCGGCGAGCGCCTGCGCGATCATTACCGTTGCGGGAACGACGAAAGGGCGGCGGGCCTGGGTCATTTACGGCGTGATCGCCGTGGTCGCGCTCGCCTGGGTGGCGAACCTTCTGCACTTCGCCCTGGAGGGGCTGGACGCCGCGCCGATCGCAGCCCTTTTCGCTTGGCTCGGAGCGATGATCCTCTGGCCCCTGGCCGCGCCTTCGCCCGAAGGGGAGCGCGGGTCCATGTTCAGGACTTTCGTCCCTACCCTTATCTGCCTGATCGCCGGACTTGGCTTCCTGGTTTGGGTGCGCGTGATGCCGCCGTGGTCGGCGCGCTATCCCCGCGCGGTGGCGCCGGAAATCGTCGCCAATGACGGCAAGGTCTGGCGGGCCAGCTTACCGCCCCTGGATGCGTGGACGCGCGCGTTTCTGGGCTCAGGCCCCGTGACCACCCTCAGCGACATCCCCGGCCAGCCGACTCTGATCGCCAGGCCAAGCCCAGGAGTCGCCATCACCCCGGCGGCGGTCGTTTTGACGCCGTCGCCCGGCGGCGGCGCGGGTCTCAACGTCAGGTTCGACGCGGCGGCGCGAGCCGTGGCCTTGGATGTGAAGGCGACCACGCGCCTGACGGCCATCCGTCTTAACGGTCGTCCGGCGCTTGAGAACGTCCCGTCCGGGACCCTCACCCATATCCGGTGGCGGGTGGTGGCGGGCGCGCCCCTGAATGTAACCCTGGTGGGCGACAAACCTGGCGCGGTGCATATCCGTTATGCTCTATCCGAGGCTGGCTGGCCGGGGGGCGCCGCGCCAATCCCGCCCCTGCCCGCCGATCACATGGCCTGGGGCGATCCACCGCCCATGACGGTCATCACCGGCGCCGTCTCCGGCCCCCTCTGAAATCACCCACATTTTCGGGCTTGCGCTTGTCCGACATATGTTCGATATATCTTTTTCTTCGATATATCGAAGACTATCAAAGGAAACACGAAGTTGAGACGACATCATCTGAGACACGCGTGGCGCGAACGCCATTTGGCCCATCCCCGGGAAGGCCGATTTGGTCATTTCGGGCATGAGGAAGGCCGCGGCCATCGCCGCCATGGCGGACGACTGTTCGACCAGGGCGACCTGCGCTGGGTCATTCTGACCCTGATCGCCGAGAAACCCAGCCACGGCTATGAACTGATTAAGGCCATCGAGGAGAAGGTCGGCGGCGCCTATAGCCCCAGCCCCGGCGTGGTCTATCCTACCCTCACCTTGCTTGAGGATCTGGGCCACATAGCCGCCGTCAGCGCCGAGGGTGCGCGCAAGGCCTTCGCCATCACACCCGAGGGCGAGGCGGCCCTGGCTCAGCATCAACCCGCCGTCAAATCAATCTTCGAGCGGGTCGCCAGCTTCGCCGAACGGACGGGCCGAGGCGGCTCGCCCCAGATCGTCCGGGCCATGGAAAACCTGCGCCTGGCCCTGCGCCTGAAGCTGGAACGTACCCGCCCTACCGACGAGGAGATCACCCGCATAGCCGCCGCCCTCGACGCCGCCGCCCAAGCCATCGAGCGCGACTGAGCGGTATATGACGCCAGGAGATTGTTGAGGATCAGCAGTCGTCTCGCCACAACCTCACGCGTCGAAGACGATGACCGAGCGGGCGATCTGACCGGTCTTCATCTCGGTGAAGGCTTCGTTCACGTCTTCTAGCTTGATCCGGCGCGAGATCATCTCATCGAGCTTAAGCTTGCCTGCGAGGTACATGTCGACCAGGCGGGGCATGTCCACGGGAAAGTGATTGGACCCCATCATGGAGCCCTGCAGCTTCTTCTCGCCCAGGAACGCATAGCCCGGAAGTTCAATGGTCTGACCGACGGGGATCATGCCGATGATATTGGCAGTGCCTCCCCGCCGCAGCATGCCGAAGGCCTGCTCGGTAGTGGTCTTCAGGCCCACGGCCTCGAAGCTGTGCTGCACGCCGCCCTTGGTCATTTCGAGGACGGTCTTCACCGTGTTTCCCTCGGCCGCGCAGACGAAATCGGTGGCGCCGAAATGCCGCGCCATATTGTCCTTGGAGGGCGACATATCGATCGCGATGATGCGGCTCGCGCCGGCGATGGCCGCGCCATTGATAGCCGCAAGTCCGACGCCGCCGCAGCCGATGACCGCAACTGTGTCGCCCGGGCGCACATTAGCGGTGTGAAAGACCGAACAGACCCCGGTCAGGACTCCGCAACCGATAAGGGCGGCCCGATCCAGCGGCATGTCCTTACGGATCGCCACGCAGGCGTTCTCATGGATCAGCATCTGCTCGGCGAAGGAGGAGAGGTTCAGAAACTGGGTCAGGGGGCCGGCCGCCTGGGTCAGGCGCGGCTCTGCGTCCTGGTCGCGCTTGGTCTCGGGGCTAACGCACAGGCTCATATGGCCGGTGAGACAATATTCGCAATGACCACAGAAGGCGGAAAGACAGGTGATCACATGATCGCCGACCTTCACCGTGCGCACTTCCGCGCCCACCTGCTCGACGATCCCGGCGCTCTCATGGCCTAGAACCGCTGGCAGCACGGTGGGATAGGAGCCCTCGATGAAATGCAAATCGGAGTGGCAGACCCCCGCGGCCACGGTGCGGATCAGCACCTCTCGGGGCCCGGGTTTGCTGATCTGAACATCCTCGATCTGGAGGGGCTGTCTCACCTCGCGCAGGACGGCGGCCTTCATTGTCGTCTCTCCCTGGAGGCTTCAGTCACTGGCGTGATCTTGCGGCTGCTTATGACCGTTCGATCCCAGAGCGCCAAGGGGCAATCATGGTTGCCGGGACCGGCTCCAGACCCTACTTAGGCCGCATGAAACGGCTGGTAATGCTCGGCGCGGCCCTTCTGGCGCTCGCCGCCTGTGAAGAGTCGCCCATGGGGCCAGTGGATGTCCATCCGGCGTCTGGCCTGACCGAACAGAGCCTTCCGCCGCAGACACCCTTTGACCCGCGCGCCTTTGCTTGGTCCACTGGGACGGGGCCCGACATCCTGGTCGGTGTGGTCCGGTATCGTCGCGATGGCCTTCCCTATGGCTGCGCGGGCGAGGACGTTCTGCTCATTCCCGACGTGCCCTGGAGCCGTCGGCGGATGATCATTCTCTATGGCGCAGCCAGTTCGGCGGCGGTGCCTGTCTCGATCGTCCGCGCGCGCACCCCCTCGGCGCCCAGCGGCGACTATGCCCGCTTTGTGCGGCGCACGACGTGTGATGCCGACGGCCGCTTTACGTTCCACGATCTGCCGGACGGCGGCTGGTTCGTGGTCACAGTCGCCAAGCCCGTAGACCCCACCGGGGATTCCATCGCCATCACCCGGCGGGTGGAGCTGCACGGCGGGACACGGTCGATCACGCTGTCCTGAACGAAAGCATTCATAAGCGTTCAGGCCCTATTCAGCGGGTAGGCTTTAGAAGTCGTATCAGTCCTCGCAAGAGGTTGGCGCCTGTGCTCCCGCAAGAGCCGCCAGGCAGATTGGCTCAAAGGAGCTGGTGATATGACTGGATTTCTGAAAGTCGGCCTCGCAGCGGCCGTGGCGGCCGGTTCGGTCCTGGCGGCGAGCGCTCCCGCATCAGCCGAGCCCGGACATGGCGGCGGTTTCCACGGCGGTGGCGGATATCATGGCGGCGGTTACGCGGGCGGTCGTGGTTATGCCGGCGGATATCGTGGCGGTTATGGCGGCTATGGTTATCGCGGCTACGGCGGCTTTGGCGGGGGAGCCCTGATTGGCGGTCTGGCCGGTCTAGCCATCGGCGCGTCGATCCACGGTCCCTATGGCTATTATGGATACGGGACGTGCGTCGCGCCCCAACAAGTCTGGAACCCCTATGTGGGCGGCTATGTGATCCAGCAGGTTCCCTACCCCTGCTAAGGCCTGGCCGAATCAAAGATGCAAGAGCCCCGCGCCTTAGCAAGGCGGGGGGTTTTTCGTCGGCCCCGCCCTAATGGACGGCCGCCCTTCCGATCTCCAACCCGTCCTCACCGGCGCCGACCTGAATCATGGAACCGTCGGCGAAGTCGCCGGCCAGGAGTTTGCGCGCGATGGGGTCGATGAGCTCCTTCTGGATCACCCGTTTGAGGGGCCGGGCGCCATAGGCGCTGTCATAGCCCCGCTCGCCGAGCCAATGCAGGGCGGCCGGATCCACGCTCATGGCCATGCGCCGGCCAGCCAGCAGCTTTTCCACCCGGCCCAGCTGAATGCGGACGATCGAATCCATCTGGTCGCGGCCGAGGCGCTTGAAGAGGATGATGTCGTCGATCCGGTTCAGGAATTCGGGGCGGAAGTGCTTGCGCACCACCTCCATCACCAGATGCCGCACGGTGTCGGTCTCCTCCCCCTCGCCCTGGGCCGCCAGGAATTCCGAGCCGAGGTTTGAGGTCATCACGATCAGGGTGTTGCGGAAATCCACCGTTCGGCCCTGGCTGTCGGTGAGACGGCCCTCATCCAGCACCTGAAGCAGGATGTTGAAGACGTCGGGGTGGGCTTTTTCCACCTCGTCAAAGAGGATCACCTGATATGGCCGCCGTCGCACCGCCTCTGTAAGGGCGCCGCCCTCGTCATAGCCCACATAGCCGGGGGGCGCCCCGATCATCCGGCTCACCGAATGCTTTTCCATATATTCGCTCATGTCGAGCCGGGTGATCGCCGCCTCATCATCGAACAGAAACTCCGCCAGGGCCTTGGTCAGCTCTGTCTTGCCCACACCCGTGGGGCCGAGGAAGAGGAATGATCCAATGGGCCGCGCCGCATCCTGAAGGCCCGCCCGGGCCCGACGCACAGCGTCCGAGACGGCCTCGAGGGCCTCCTCTTGACCCACGACCCTACCGCGCAAGCTATCTTCCATGCGAAGCAGCTTTTCGCGTTCACCCTCCAGCATTTTCTCCACCGGAACGCCGGTCCAGCGAGACACGACGGCGGCGATCTCTTCGGAATCGACAACCTCCGGGGTGAGGGTCCCCTCGTCCGCGCCTTTCGATTCCTCGTCCGCCAGGCGCCGCTCCAGGGTCGGGATCTCGCCATAGGCGATTTCGGAGGCCCGCTGCAGATCGCCCCGCCGCTGGGCCGCGGCCAGTTCGGCGCGCAGGCGCTCCAGGGCCTCGCGGGCCTGGGCGGCCTGGCCGACCTTGTCCTTTTCCGCGCGCCAGCGGGCGGTCATGGCGAAGGACTTTTCCTCCAGCTCCTGAAGTTCGTCCTCAAGCTTTTCCAAGCGCTGGCGGGAGGCGGAGTCTGTCTCGCGACCCAGCGCCTCGCGCTCGATCTTGAGCTGGATGACCCGTCGGTCGATCTCATCCAGTTCCTCGGGTTTGGAATCCACGGCCATGCGCACGCGGCTCGCCGCCTCATCGATCAGATCAATGGCCTTATCGGGCAGGAAGCGGTCGGCGATATAGCGGTTGGATAGGGTTGCGGCGGCGACAATGGCGGCGTCGGAAATTCGCACCCCGTGGTGGGTCTCATACTTCTCCTTCAGACCACGCAGGATGGAGATGGTGTCCTCCACCGTGGGCTCGCCCACGAAAATGGGCTGGAAGCGACGGGCCAGGGCCGCATCCTTTTCCACATGCTTGCGATATTCATCCAGCGTCGTGGCGCCCACGCAATGCAACTCGCCCCGCGCCAGAGCGGGCTTGAGGAGGTTGGAGGCGTCCATGGCCCCGTCGCTCTTTCCCGCGCCCACTAGGGTGTGCATCTCGTCGATGAAGAGAATGATCGAGCCCTCGGCGGCGGTGACCTCGGTGAGCACGGCTTTCAGCCGCTCCTCGAACTCGCCGCGATATTTCGCGCCGGCGATGAGCGAGCCCATATCGAGCGCCAGGAGCTTCTTATCCTTGAGGCTTTCGGGCACGTCGCCATTGACGATGCGTTGGGCCAAGCCCTCCACAATGGCGGTCTTGCCTACGCCAGGTTCCCCGATCAAGACGGGATTGTTCTTGGTGCGCCGGGCCAGAACTTGAATGGTGCGACGGATCTCCTCGTCGCGGCCGATCACCGGATCGAGTTTCTCGTCCCGGGCTTGCTGGGTAAGATCACGGGCATAGCGCTTCAGCGCGTCATAGCCCTCCTCCGCGGACGCGCTATCGGCCGTGCGACCTTTGCGAATATCCTTCGCGGCGGTCTCCAGCGCGCCCGCCTTGGCCCCGGCGGCGTTCATCGCCTTAGCCACATCGCCGCCTTCCTTGGCCAGACCGATAAGGAGACGCTCGGTGGTGACAAAGGCGTCGGAGGCGGCTTTCGCGTCTTCCTCGGCTTTGGAGAACACTCGGGCGAGATCCGGCTTCATGTAGAGCTGGCCGCCAGCGCCCTCGACCTTTGGGGTCTTGGCCAGCAGGGTTTCCACGGCCTGATCCAGGGCGCCCGGGCGCCCGCCTGCGGTCTCGATCAGGGCGCGGGCCAAGCCGTCCTTTTCCTCCAGCAGAACCTTCAGCATATGCTCGGGGGCGAGCTGCTGATGGCCTCTAGCCAGGGCGAGGGATTGGGCCGACTGGATCGCCTGTTTGGCGCGGTCGGAATAGATATCGATGTTCATGGAGGCTCTCGGGGACTAACGCCTCGCTTATGTGGTGTGGCCCGAATGTCACACAAGGCCCCGCCGCGCCACACCGCGCGACGAGGGCGAGGTTTCTTTAATCCTCGCCGGCGTCGGACGTGGCGTCATCCACCGGAGCCGAAGTGCGGCGGCGGCGGGGACGGCGCTCTTCGGATGTTTCAGGGGCGCGCGCCTGAAGGAAGGCCGGGGCATGACTGACATCGCCATCATCGGCGCGCAGAACCGGTGTCGGCACGGGCGTGGAGCTGACAAGCGGCGTCGCCTCGGGCTCCACGAACCCTAAAGGGTCGGACTCGGCGCGCGGGGCGCGATCATCTCGATTGTAGCGGGGCCGGTCGTCTCGGCCATTGCGGGACCCTCGATCCTCGCGGGGCCGTTCGGCATAGCGGTCGTTCTGGGGGCGGTCGTTCTGGGGGCGGTCGTTTGGGGGCCGGTCGTTTGGGGGCCGGTCATTTTGCGGCCGATCATTCTGACGATCAGCCTGGGACCGGTCACTAAACGACCTGTCGCCGTTGGATCGATCCTGACGGGCGCCATTATCACGCGGCCGCCATTCGCCCTGGCGCTGGTCGTCCCGACGATAGTCATCGCGACGCGGCGCGTTGGCGTAGCCGCGGTCGGCGCCCTCGCCGCCCTCCACTTGGGCCTGAGCTTCGGTTTCGCCTTCCGCGTCCTGCATTTCCGACCCGCCGCTCTCGTCCTCGAAGTCGATATCGAAGCCGGAGACGAATTGATCGCGACCGAGGATCTCGGAGACCGGCCGCAGAGGCTGCATGGCCCTCATGGTGCGGAAGTAATGCTCCGCATGCTGAAGATAGTTCTCGGCTAGTACCCGGTCGCCCGCCGTCGTCGCGTCCCGCGCGAGCTGTTGATACTTCTCATAGACGTGCTGGGCCGCGCCCCGCACCTTGACCCCTTCGGGACCGTTGGAATCGAAGGCGCGATTGGCGTTCTGCTGCGGCTTTCCGCCGCCGCCGCCATTGCCGCCGCCATTGCGATTGCGGCTGCGCTGCCGCTTCATACCCTTGAAATCTCTCATGACTTTGACCTGTCTTGGCACGCCCGCCGATCACTCGGCGCGGCGTTTACCTGGATGTGACAGCAAACCGTTGTCTGCGTCGTTTTCATCTCCACCCGTGGGACTGGCCCGGCCGGATTAGCCGGCGTCAAAGTCGCAAGACTTCGTTGAGTGGAGGAGACCCTGCCCGATTAACCGCATGGGCGCCGCTTGTCCAAGGGTTTCTCGCCGCGTTCGGAGGGGACTTGAGCGAAACTGTTCCCTAGACCGCGCGCACTCCCGTCCTATGCATACGGCGAGTTCCTGGCCAAAAGCCCCGCCCAACAAACGGCGGCCTTTTCCTGACCAAAGAAAGGCGAGCCGAAAGGGAGGATTTCATATGCGTCAATCGTTCAAGCTCGGCCTGCTGTCCTGCGCCGCCACCCTCGTCCTCGGCGCTCCGGCCCTCGCGCAAACCGCCGCGTCCCCGCCGCCAGTCGCCGCCGCGGCGCCAGAGGCGACGACAGTCGAGAGCATCGTGGTGACGGCCTCCCGACGGTCGGAGACCGTGCAGAACGTCGCCGGCGAGGTGACAGCCCTCAGCGCCAGGGATCTGGAGGCGCATCACGCCAATAGCTTCGCCGATTTCGCCAACTTCGTCCCGGGCCTTAGCTTCGCCTCAGGCGGCCCGACCAATAACCTCATCGCTATCCGCGGCGTGACCACCGGCGGCTCCCAGCTGGGTAGCGGCGTCGGTCTTTATCTGGACGACATACCCTTGGGGGCGAGTACGCAGTTCGGCTTGGGTTTCCAGGGTTTCAACGTCAACGTCTTCGATCTCGACCGGGTAGAGGTGCTGAACGGTCCTCAGGGAACGCTCTATGGCGCCAACTCTCTTGGCGGGGCCCTTCGTTACATCACCGAGAAACCGGAACTAGGGGTCTATGCCGGACGGGCCGAGGTCGAGGGCTCGAGTACGGACCACGGTTCATATAATGACGGACTGAGGGCCATGGTGAATATCCCCATCGGTCAGACGATCGCCCTGCGTCTGGATGGCCTGCAACAATACGACTCCGGCTACACCCAGGACCCGACCCATGACCGCAAGGACCTTGGCTCGGGCCGCAGCCTGGGGGGTCGCGTCGCCCTCCTCTGGCAAGCGACGCCGGATCTGGATGTCCGGCTGACCGCCTTTTCGCAGAAGATCCACGGCGACGGCGCCGACGTCAGCTTCCGCGATCCCCTCACTCACCGGGCGGTCGCCGGCGACTACAACCAGTCCTTTGCCCTCGACCAGCCGTCTTACAACTCGGTGTCGGTCTATTCGGCGGTCATCAACTGGGATCTTCACTGGGTCAAGCTGACTTCAATTTCCTCATATCAGCGCAACGTCGGCATCTCTCAGACCGATGACAGCGTGTTCTACGACACGGCATTCGGTGTCTATAATTACTACTATGGCGCCTTTGGCGTCCATGACGACGCGGCCAATCCCTATGGCCTGTATGTCGACACGAGCACCCGCAAGGTGACGCAGGAGATCCGCCTCGCCTCACCCGACAACAAGCACTTCGAATGGGTGGTCGGCGGCTATTTCGACCACGAGATCACCGATGAACTTGTGGACCTGGAGGACCACGGAAGCTCAAACCCTCTGGTTCCCACCGGCTATACGGGGGCGGGGTCGCTGCCGTTCTACGGCTACCTGCCCAGCACCTATCGCGAGTTGGCGGTGTTCGGCGACGCGACCTATTTCTTCACCCCCAAATTCGACCTGACCCTGGGCGTCCGCTACAGCAATCAGCATCAGGACTATCAGTCGAACATCTCCAGCGTCCTGGTGCCAACGCCCTACGCGCCGACGCCCGCGACGATCTATCACTATGAATCGACGTCAAATCAGGGGGTCGAGACCTTCCTGATCAACCCCCGCTATCACATCACCGACGACCTCATGGTCTATGGGCGGGTCTCCAGCGGCTTCCGCCCCGGTGGGCCGAACTTCGTCCTGCCGGGCGGCACGCTGCCACCGACTTTCCAGCCGGACAAGCTGTGGAACTATGAGCTGGGCGAGAAGGCGACCCTGCTGGGCGGCAAGGCGACCCTGGACGCCGACGTCTACGACATTGAGTGGACATCGCTGCAGGCGACAGAAAATGTCGAAGGCATCAACCAGCTGGTGAACGCCGGTAACGCCCGCATCCAGGGGGTGGAGACGTCGTTCCGTTATCGCGTCCTGACCGCCCTGACCTTTGGCGGATCGGCCGCCTATACGGACGCGCGTCTGACCTCGACGTCTCCGGTTCTCGGCGTCGGCTACACCGGCTCGCGCCTGCCGCTATCGCCCAGGTACAATTTCGCGGTGGACGCCAATTATCGGTTCTCGATCCTCGGCGCCTATGATGCATCCGTGGACGTCAGCGATGTGTGGGTCGGCGACCGAACGTCAGGCTATTACGGCAGCGCCGGGAGCCCGCTTTATGTCCTGCCGGCCTACAACACGATCAATCTGAGCGTGGCGCTGTACCTGCCGCATCATGCGGAGGTCGACCTCTATCTGAAGAACATTCTCGACACCCAGGGGCAGATCTCGGCCTCGACCCTGAATAACGTCTTCATCGCCGACGCCCCCGTGCCGGTAGAGCTGTCGCAACCGAGAACCGTGGGCCTCGTTCTCAAGGCGTCGTTCTGACCCTCATTGGTCATTATGCGCGCCTTACGCGGTCGACAAAGGCGCTGGGCGTTTCGGCCATCAAAGCCTTGAAGGCCCGCGAAAAGCTCCGTGGGTCGGAGAAGCCCAGAGCATCGGCGGTGTCGGCGACACTGCCCGTTTCCGTGAGGCGCAGGCATGCCGCCTGACGCAACACACCCTGGCGCAACTCCCGGAAGCTCGCGCCAGATCGCGCCAATCTGCGCCGCAGGGTCGCGACACTGAGGCCTAGGCGGCCGGCGACATCGGCCTGATCGTGCAGCCCGTCGTGCAGGGCGCGAACGACCGCGATGTCGACCGCCTCGCGGGGCGTCGCTCCGCCTTCCCGCTGCTCCACCAGGGCCAAAATTCGATTATGAATGGCGAGATGCAGCGGCATGTGGCGTTGCCGGCGGCGGACTGGCAGCGCGCAGATCTCGGCGTCGTAGGCGAGGCCATAGACCTGCTCTCCGTAGCTCACTGGCGCGTCCCAGAAGGCCAAGGCCGCCTCCCCGGTCATGGCGGCCTTCGGTCGGCGGGTGAGGATCTGGCGAGCGCGCGGCGTCAGGTCGGCGTCGGCGAGTTCGCACACAGCGCCGTGCAAAAAGATCAGCGTGGATTCCAGGGTGAAATCGAGGAAGTCGTCCCTGGGGTGTGTATAGGGGAAGGCCTCGTCGTCGAGCACATAAACAACCAGCCGTCCGCGGGTCTCGACCCGGTTGTACGCGTGCCCATGCAGCAGGTTGTAGGCTCGGGCGATTTCGCGCATGGCCTCGCCGAGTGTCGCGGTCTGCTCAGCGGCGTGGAAAACGAAGTCCGCCGACCCTGTCACGAGCGGCCTGGCCGACAACCTGAAGGTCTCCTCCCCGGCGAACGCGGCCAGGGCTTTGAGGAGGCGCCAGTAGTCGCTTAAGGACACGCCGTCGTCTCGGCCTCTCGCCCGAGCGCCCCGAAGTATTTCTTCAATCCAGGTCTCGCCTTGGCCGGCGGTCCCGACCAGCCCAGCGAACGGCGCGATGTGGTCGGCGGGAACCTGCATTGATCGCGCCAGGACGGGTGGCGGATCCAAGTGGGTCATGATCCTTCCTCCTCGCCCCCCGGCCAGAGCGTCTTTCCGCGCTCTTCTCGAAAGTCGGCCTTGCATCGACGCAACGCAAGCCCGCCCTGGCCGTGTCACTTGGGTTCGCGGCGCGCAAGTAAGCTACCACACAGGACCGCCTTTGGGGTCTCAAAGGGGCTTTTCACCCGCCACGATGCGGTCGCGGTCGGAAAGGTCGCGGTGGATGGATAAGGCCGCGGCGCCGGCCTGGGCGAACAGGTCACGGACGGCGGGCGCCTGGCCGAGGCCGACTTCGACGGCGAAGAGCCCGCGGGGGACCAGGACGCCCAAGATCTCGGGCGCCAGGCGGCGATAGGCCGTGAGGCCGTCGGGGCCGCCGTCGAGAGCCAGGCGCGGTTCATGGTCACGCACCTCGGGCGCGAGGCCCTCGATCTCGCCGCTGGCGATATAGGGTGGATTGGAGACCACGATATCGAAGCTCTCCGCCGCCAAACCTGTCGTCCAGTCGCCCCGCATCAGGGCCGCGCGGCCGGCGAGACCCAGATTGGCGGCGTTCTCCCGCGCCACGGCCAGGGCCTCCTCCGAAACGTCGACACCCAAACCGACCGCCGCCGGTCTCTCGCCCAATATCGCCAGCAGCAACGCGCCAGAGCCGACCCCCAGATCGAGCACCCTAAGCCGTCGATCCGTTGGCATCTTCGGCAGCATGACGTCCAGAAGGCTCTCGGTTTCTGGTCGAGGGGTCAGAACCTCCGGAGTCACGCGCAACATGATCTTCCAGAAACCCTTCACCCCGAGGATCTGGCTCACCGGTTCGCGACGCTCGCGGCGCGCCAACAGACGCTCAAGCTCGGCGGCCTGCTCGTCGCTCAAGGCCCGGTGGGGATCGGTGAGGATGTCGGCGCGCGTGGCGCCCGAGGCGGCCTCCAGGAGGAGGCGCGCGTCGATGGCGGGACTGTCTATACCGGCGGCTTGCAGACGTCGCCGGGCCTCGGTCCAGGCCGAAACCAGAGTCGCGGAAATGATCTATTCCGCCGCCTGCAATGCGCCGACCTTAGCGGCCTGAGCCGCCTCGGCGGCGTCCAGCTCGGCGGCGCGGGCCTCCACAAGGTTCACGATTTGGTCCACCATGCCCTGGTTATCCTGCTTATGATCGGGCTTGCCGGCCATATAGATCATGCCCGAGCCCTTGCCCCCGCCGGTAAACCCGAGATCGGTCATCAGGGCTTCGCCAGGACCGTTCACCACGCAGCCGATGATCGAAAGGCTCATGGGCGTGGAGATATGTTTCAGGCGGTCCTCAAGCGCGTTCACCGTCTCGATGACATTGAAGCCCTGCCGCGCGCAGGAGGGACAGGCGATGATGTTCACGCCCCGGTGGCGCAGGCCTAGAGACTTAAGGATATCAAAGCCGACCTTGATCTCCTCCACCGGATCGGCGGCGAGGGAGACGCGGATCGTGTCGCCGATCCCCGCCCAAAGGAGCGAGCCCAGGCCGATTGAGGACTTGATTGTGCCGTTGCGGAGCGCCCCGGCTTCGGTGACGCCCAGGTGCAGGGGGCAATCGATGGCCTCGGCCAGCATCTGATAAGCGGCGACCGTCATAAAGACGTCCGAGGCCTTCACGCTGATCTTGAATTCGTGGAAGTCGTGATCCTGCAGAATGCGGGCATGGTTGAGCGCGCTCTCCACCATGGCGTCCGGACACGGCTCGCCGTATTTTTCGAGCAGATCCTTCTCCAGCGAACCGGCGTTCACCCCGATCCGCATGGAGCAGCCATAGTCGCGGGCGGCCTGGATCACGTCGCGCACCCGGGCGGGCGAGCCTATATTGCCGGGATTGATCCGCAGGCACGCCGCACCGGCCTTGGCCGCCTCGATGCCGCGTTTGTAGTGAAAATGGATATCCGCCACCAAGGGGACCTTGGCTTCCCTGGCGATGGTCTTGAAGGCCGCCGTGGCGTCTTCATCCGGGCACGACACGCGGACGATGTCCGCGCCGGCCTCTTCCAACTGGCGGATCTGATTGATCGTGGCGACGGCGTCGCCGGTGATCGTATTGGTCATGGACTGGACGGTGATGGGCGCATCGCCCCCCACCGGCACGTGGCCCACATGAATCTGGCGCGATTTGCGCCGCTCGAT
>Ga0116226_10001429_pt1 | contig 20697 bp, 12 predicted proteins | sample S1TSphfallax_FD_89692 | JGI IMG/M metagenome (GOLD analysis project Ga0116226, IMG submission 89692) | Host-associated microbial communities from peat moss isolated from Minnesota, USA - S1T2_Fa - Sphagnum fallax MG | ecosystem: Host-associated > Plants > Peat moss > Unclassified | place: USA... | reverse complement strand
CGGGGATGGGTTCGGGCGGCGCGTCGATCGCAGGCGTGGCAAGGGCGCGGCCCTGCACCGGCTGGGGTGCGGCGCCGAAATAGCCGAGCAGCACGTCGCGCTGCGCGTTGATCATGTCGCGCATGTTTGAGAGGTAGCCGGCGAGGGCCAGATCCGCCGGGGCGGTGTTCTCCGCGGGGGCTGCCGGCTGCGGCAAGCCGGCGCTGACCACGGGCGTGGTGATCACGACGCCGGCATGTGCGGGGCGGCGGCCGTGCAGGGGGCGGGCGTGGCCGCCATCGATCATCCAGGTTGTTGGCGGCAATGTTGATGGCGCGTCGAGATCGATCGGGGTCGTGCGGCCGGCGAACAGGGGGGTGGCGTCGAACGCCGGCAGCCTCACGGCAAGCTGGGCGATGGCGCCGAGCAGGCCGCTGAAACCGCCGGATTCGGCATCCAGGGCCAAAGCTGTGTGCGGTTTGTCCTTCAGGATTCGGCCGACGAGGCCGGTGAGAACCTGGCGCGGGCCGATTTCGATGAACAGGCGGGCGCCATCCTCGTGCATGTGCTCGATCTGCTCGACGAAGCGCACCGGGCTTGCGATCTGCCGCGCCAGGTTGGCGCGGATGGCGGCGGCGTCGTTCGGCAGCTTCGCGGCGGTGGTGTTGGTGTAGACCGGAAAGCGCAACGGCCCGACGGCCTGGGCCGCCAGCACTTCGGCAAACATCGTTTCCGCCGGCTGCATCAGCGGCGAATGGAAGGCGCAGGCGGTGGCGATGAAGCGCGCGCCGATGCCGCGTTTTTCCAGCGCGGCGCAGGCGGCTTTAACGTCGGCGCTGGGGCCGGAAATCACCGTTTGCGTGGGGCTGTTCTGGTTGGCCGGAACCACGTTGGGGAAATCGGCCAGATGCGGCAGCAGTGCCGCCGTATCCAGGCGCACGGCGGCCATGCTGCCGGGATCGTCGCCGACCGCCCGCAGGATGCAGTCGGCGCGGGCGCGGGAGAGGCAGAGCAGCGTGTCGGCATCGAACGCGCCGGCGGCGGCCAGGGCCGCCAGTTCGCCGTAGCTGTGGCCGCCGGCCATGTCGGGGTGCAGGCCCAGGCTGTGCAGCCAGGCGAAAGCAGCAAGTTCGACCAGGCCGAGCGCGGGCTGGGCAGTCTCGGTTTGGGTGAGGTCATGGTGGGCGGCTTCACGCGCGGCGTCGGTGTAGGCGGTGGGGGGGTAGATCAGGTCGAGATAGGGCGCGCCGGCGGCGATTTTCTGCAGCAGGGGGATGTGCACGAATAGGTCGCGCAGCATGCCGGGATACTGGCTGCCCTGGCCCGCGAACAGGCAGGCGATTTTTCCCTGCGGTGCGGCCGGGCGCAGATGGATGCCCAAGGCTGTGCGCCGCATCAGCGCATCGGCGATACGATCGGGAAGCTGACCGATATGGTCTGCAACGAAGGCAAGCTGCACGGGTCCGCTGCCGGCGGACCAGGCGGCGAAAGCGAGATCGCGCAGTGCCACCGGCGCATCCGAAGCGGCCACGAAGGCGGCGAGCCTGCGCAGCGTGGCCGACGCATCCTCCGCCGTGTGGCCGCGCAGCACAAAAACTTCGGCTGGAAACTGAACGGTGCCGCTGTGATGCGCTGCGTAGGCGGAAAGGACCGCGTGGAAATTGGTGCCGCCGAAGCCGAAGGCACTGACCGCGGCGCGGGCGGGGCCATCGGCAGCAAGCCAGGGCGCGGGCTCGCGGTTGAGGCGGAACGGGTTGGTGGCAGCGTTGTAGGCGGCGTTCGGAACATCGATGTTGCGCGTGGGCGGCAGAACACGGTGGTGCAGCGCCTTGGCGACCTTGATGATCCCGGCGATGCCGGCCGCGCATTTGGTATGGCCGATCTGGCTTTTCACCGAACCCAAAGCCGCCTGCCCCGGCACCGCGCCGCCGCCGGCAAAAATCTCCGTAAGGGTTTCGAGCTCCGTGCGGTCACCCACCACCGTGCCGGTGCCGTGCGCCTCGACGAGGCCGACCGAGGCTGCCAGCACACCGGCCTGCCAGTAGGCGCGTTCCAGGGCGCGCTTCTGGCCTTCGCGGCGCGGCGCGGTCAGGCCCAGGCCGCGGCCGTCACTGGAGCCGGCGATGCCGTCGATCACCGCGTAGATGCGGTCGTTATCGCGCTGCGCGTCGTCCAGCCGCTTCAGCACGATCACGCCGATGCCTTCGCCGAGGCAGATGCCGTCGGCGCGGCTGTCGAAGCTGCGGCATTTGCCGGTGGGCGAGAGCGCGCCGGCCGAGGCGAACATCAGGAAATCGCTGATGCCGTTATGCAGATCGGCGCCGCCGGCCAGCACCATGTCGCTGGCGCCGGCGCGCAACTCCTTCACAGCCAGTTCGATCGCGGTGAGCGAACTGGCACAGGCGGAATCGACCGCGTAATTGACGCCGCCGAGACCCAGGCGGTTGGCGATGCGGCCGGATATCACGTTGACCAGGATACCGGGGAAGGAATCCTCGGTGAGGCTCGGCAGCGCTTCGGCGAGGGCTTGCGGCAGCTCGCCGCAATATTGCGGATAGAGGTTGCGGAAGTTGTACTGGTTGGCAAGATCCATGCCGGATTCGGCGCCGAAGATGACGCTGGTTTTCTCCCGGTCGAACCACTTTTGCTCGTAGCCGGCGTCGCGCAGCGCCTGGCTGGCGACGTGCAGCGCGAGCAGTTGCACCGGCTCGATGGCGGCCAGCGATTGCGGCGGGATGCCGTATTTCAGCGGATCGAAGGGCGTGGCCTCGATGAAGCCGCCCCATTTGCTGGCGGTTTTGCCCGGCGGCGCTTCGCCCTTGGTGAAATACTGCGCGACGTTCCAGCGTTCGGGCGGAACTTCGCTTACCAGGTCGCGGCCCTGCACGATGTTGGACCAGTAGGATTCGAGATCGGGCGAACCTGGAAAAATGCAGGCCATGCCGACGATGGCGACCGGTGCTGCCTGCGCGCCGCCGCGCAGCGGCGGCAGATGCACGGATTGCAGATGCGCGGTGGCACCGCGCGTGACCGCAACATGCAGATCGGCCATGGTGGTGACCTCGCGGCGCATGGCGATGATCTGGCCGAGCATATACATGCCCTCGGCATCCTGCGTGGCCTCGTCGATCGGTGCGAGCGTGCCGCGCACATAGTCGACCCCCTTTGTCGCGATGCGCAGGCGGCCGACAGTGAGCGTTTCGAGCGCGCGCCAGATCTCCTTGCGCTCCACACCTTCCTGTTTGAGGCGATGGCGTTCGCTTTCGAACAGATCGATGAAGCCGGTGGGCAGGCAGCGTATGGCGTGGCCGGGCGCGGTTTCCACCAGCACGGTGCTCTCTCCCTCCAGCGCCTTGCGCTGAAAGGCCGGCAGCACGGCGCCGGAGGAAACGGCCTCGGCCGTTGCAATATAGGCGCTGCCCATCAGCACCCCGATTTTGGCGCCGCGCGCTGCGAGTTTGGCCGCGATGGCGGCGACCATGGCGCCGGAGCGTGCATCGTGGATGCCGCCCGCGAATAAAATATTCAATTTTTCCGGATGCTCGGATGCCTCCAGCAGTGCCGCGGCCTGCTCCCACAGCACGTGGCTGTAACGCGGCCCGACATGGCCGCCGCACTCCCGGCCCTCAAAAATGAAGTGCGTGGCGCCGTCCCTCAGGAACATCTCCAGCAGGCCGGGTGAGGGCACGTGCAGGTAGGTGGGGATGCCCATCTCTATGAACGGGCGCGCCTGCGCCGGCCTGCCGCCGGCGAGCACCAGAAAGTTCGGTTTCAACTCGCGCACCAAAGCCAGATGCGGCTCCACAATTTCGGCCGCGGCGAAGGCCAGCACGCCCACACCCCAGGGCCGGTTGCCGAGTTTTTCGCGCGTGGCTTCCATCAGCGCGCGCGATGGCGCTTCGCGCATCATCGAGAGCGCCAAAAACGGCAGGCCGCCCGCATCGGCCACCGCCTGCGCGAAATCCGGCGTGTCGCTGACTCGGGTCATCGGCCCTTGCGCCACCGGGTAGCGCGTGCCGTGCGCGCGCGCCCAAGGGTTGCCTTCGTCCAGAACGCGCAAATTGCGGGCCTGGGTAATCTGGCCGGCGATGCGGATGCGCAAGGTGTGGATCAGGCTTTCGAGCGTGGGGCACGCCGCCAGCACCAGGCGCGCCAGCGCCGCATCCTGGCCGGCCGGCAACAGCGTGAAGCTGTCGATTGCGGCCTCTATGTCCTGCTGCGTCAGAGCAGCGAGTGCAGCCGCCTGGCGCTGCCCGCGGGCATACACCTGGTAGCCTGCGGCGGCTTGCACCTCGCTGCCATCCATCGCCAGAATCTGCTGTTTGGTTGCATCCGGCAGCGAACTTTGCGGATAGACGGCAAGGGCCGAATCGATGACAACACCGAAGGCACCGCCGGCGCAGGCGCCGGCCGCGGTATTGAGGCCGATGCCGCCCTGGCACCACACAGGGATCGGCGCCATGCCGGAGGCTGCGCGGTGTTCGGCCAGGGCAAGCACGCGCTGCAACAGCACGAAACTGCTCTCGTCGCCCGACCAGCCGCCGCTTTCCTGGCCTTTTGCAATCAGCCCGGCGGCGCCTGCATCGATTGCATGTGCGGCCTGTTCCACCGAACAGACCTGCGCGATCACCGGCACACGCCAGAAATCGGTCGGCAACCGATCGAGATCGCCGGCCACGACAAGGAACTCGATCGTATCGGGCAGCCGGAACTCGATCGGGATGACGCTGTGGGCAATGCGCAGGCCGATGCTGGCGGCAGCGCGCGCCGGCAGTGCAGAGAGGTTCTTGCGCCAGGCATCGGTGTTTGACCCGATATCGATGGCAACCGCCACATCATGCCGGCACAGGGCGCGTGCAAGCTGCATGTCCGCCCGTTCGAACGGGGTGATCGCCAGGATGCGAAAACGGACATCCTCTATATCGGCAAGCCGTGCAGGGGCGCGGAACGCGGCTTCATCCATGGTCGGAGGCTTTCCCGGCGCTGCCTGCGGGAAAATCACGCTTCTGACAAGGAAGATGAGTTTTCAAGACAACGTACCGTCCAGATCCGTCACCCGGAGGAAAAATCCGATCCGGCATCCCTTACGTATACGTGAACCTATTTGCAGCGCAACAAAAATGTTGTATGAAAGGCGTGCCCTGTTTCACATCTATGCCTGCGCGGGACAGCGGGGAGACAGCGCTCTTTCTTAAAGAGGAACGAAACATTCTGTGCGTTCACCACCGCAGGTGACAGCGAAGGAAGAGTCTTCTTTTCTGAAGAAAAGAAGCAAAAGACTTTTATGTTCGTGCCTTGCTTTACGCTGAAGGCTATGCGGCAATCTTGCAGCTAGCCAGGCGATGGATGACGCTTCGGTTCGCCATCCTATGGCGTAACTTCTCGCGGCTGGCTTAAGCGACGAGAGCGGACTGTTGACACAAATAGGCACGCTGCGAAATTTGCTGAATGGCGAAAGCTATTTTTGTATGAAAAGCTTTTGGTATTTGCGCTTATCCCTTCTCGTCTGCGCCAAAACGCGCTCACCCGCCCCACCGCTGCCCGCCACAGGCGTGTGCTGCCTCTTGCACTGGGTTACGAACTAGCTGCAGCGTAACCGAATTGTCAATACCAGACGCCGAACATTTAATTTTGAGTCTTCAGCTGCAGACGCGCTTTTTGTGCGAAAATACAACTTACGAATGAAACCGCGACCGCCGGCGACGAAAGAGACTCACTACGCTTTTGGCCTGGCGCCGCCGCAGCACTGCGTGGTCACTCCGCGGCCTGGGTCAGCCTCTCGTCGAGAGCGATGTGGGCGGGGATGGCGGGCGGACCGGCCAGAGCACACTGCCAAAGCCCGGCCTGCAGCACGAAGCCGCAGCGCTGATACACGTCGCGGCAGGGCAGATTGCGCTCGGTCTCGATAATGACGGCCTGCACGGGCCAGTTGCCGTTTCTGTGAAGGATTTGGCCAACCTGCGCCACGGCGGCGGCTTCCACGCCCAGGCCCATGACGCGGCAACTCATCACGAACTGGCGGATGCAGGCCCCCTCCACCACCAGCACGCCGACCAGCCCGTATTCGGTGTAGGTGTCGGCCACGTCGAAGGCGTAGACTGCTTGGCCGGCGGCCAAAGCGGCCTGGCAGTCCGCCCGCGTCCAGCGCGTGCCGGTGGTGTTGAACTGGTTGGTCTTGTTGATCAGTTCCAGCACGCGGGGAAAGCTTGGATCCTCTATCGTGCCGATCCGGAAAAACTGCATGCGCACGTTCAGCGATGCCAGAAAATCCGCGCGCGACATTGCCTGCCGCTGCGTCTCGCGCGTCACCTGCGCGCGCACCATGTCGGTGCGCGCGGCGGATTCGGCGGTGATGGCGGGCACCTGGGTTTCCGCCGACCACAGCAGCACGCGGCGCCAGGTCAGCGGCGTGCCGCCAAGCACGCGTATCTCCGGGTAGGCGGCCAGGATCGCTGCCCGCTCCACAGGATTGTCGTCGATATAAACAACGTTGCGCGGCAACAGATTCACATGCTGCAGGATCTCCGCCATATTGTCCGGCTTGGGGCGCCAGTTAATGCGCAGGATCGCGAAATCCTCCAGTTTCAGCTGGCGACCGAAAATGTCGCGCCAGACGTGGCGCACGCGGTCTTCGTCGTTCTTGCTGATGATGGCGAGAAGAACCCCGCGACGCTTGAGAAAGCCGAGCGCTTCCCAAAGGCCTTTCGGCCAGCCCTCGGTGGTGGGCAGCTGGCCGTCGCCGATCTCCGCGGTCACGCCACGCCACAGCGTGTCGTCCAGGTCGAACACCACAAGCTTCACCATGTCGATCTGGCGGATGCTGCGCCACATGGCCACGAGTTCCTGCCAGGTGGCTTGGAACACCATGGGCACGCGGGTGGGGAAGAAATCGGTGGCGCGGCCGGCCGGCTCCAGCCGGTTCTGATCGAATTTATGGTCCCAGTTGCCGAGAAAGCCGCCGTGGTTCAGCGCTGTGTAGGCGTCCTCCTGCGCGTAAATCTTGCCGAAGGAGGCGAGCACTTCGTTGAAGTCGAAGAAATGCGCGTTGGCATAGTCCTGCACACGGCCGGCCAGCGACTCGTTCAGCTTTTCGACGAAATAGACCGGATTGCGCAGATCGTAGCGCGGCATCAGGCGGCCCACCGGATTTTGCAGCGGTGTGACGAACGGGAATACGAAGGTGAGGATGCCGTGCTCGCGGTTCCAGCGCATCGCATCGTCCAGCATCGCCTGCATGGAATTCACCGCATGGGCAAACAGCTTTTCGTGGCCTGTGATATCGGTATGGTTCAGCCGGCTGAAAGATGCGTCCGGCAGCACGAAGCGCAGGCCCAGTTGAACGAGCTGGAAATCATATTCGGCGATCGCGCGGTCCGGCTGCGCAGGAAGCGCGCGGCCGATCAGATAGATGTCGCTATCGCAAGGGTTGGGCAGCCCCTTCATCCGGCGTGTCCAGTCGCCGGCCAGGCAGGAACCGACGATGAGGAGGCACTGCGGGTGCGTGGGGGTGACGGCGAGGTCCTGCGGTGTGCGCAGGGAGTGCGGGTCGATCAGGGGGGGCATGAACGTAAATGCCCAGGTTCCCTCCCCCTGGTGGGGAGGGTTAGGGTGGGGAGGCGTGCCGCATGGCGAAATCGAGAAGGAAGAGTCTTCTTTTTCTGAAGAAAAAGAAGCAAAAAGACTTTTATTCCTGCGCCAGCGGAAAGATCCCGGCCATGGCCTCGATCGTCGACGAGGCGGAGAAGTAAAAGTCTTTTGCTTCTTTTCTTCAGAAAAGAAGGCCTTTTCTTACTTTGGCCTTGTGCTGCGCGACGGAAACCCCAAGGGGGAGGGGGAAGTGGCCTTTTTTCAAAAAAGAACATCTTCCTTAATCACACAGCAGCGTTTGCGGCCCGCGCGGCAGCGCCCCCGGGTTCTGCACTTTCTGCGCCGGCGTCTCAGACTTGTCCTGCCGCTTGAACAAGCCCGTCGCCTCCGCGCCTGGCGCCACCTTGAACGGCTCGCCGAACACGCGCTGCATCAGCTCACGCACTTTCTCGACCTTGTTGTCGGCTTCGCTGGCATGCAGCCATTCGTAATGACATGTCGTAACGGCGAGCGATTCGTGATCGCAATACTCACGGATCGTGCGGTAATAGGTGGCGGCTGCGGCCTTGTAGGCGAAATATTCCGCCGTGTTGAACTTGATCTTTACGTCGGAGGTGTCCACGTCCTGCGGCTTTTCCGTTTGCACCAGTTTCCGGTAGGAAATGAAGGTGTCGAGCGGATTGCGCAGCAGAAACAGCACATGCGGCCGCTGTTCGCGTAGGATCGAGAGGATCTGGATCATGTCCAGATGTTCGGGGAAGATCTTGAAGATCAGGCGGCTGTTTTGCGCGATCGATTGCAGAGCCTCGTAATAGCGGTTCGGCGTCCTGTGGCTGAATTTCACCATCGCCCTGTTGACGGCGCTGTTCGACTCGTCGGAGAACGCAACGGAAGCTGTCCAGCCGGCAAAACTGTCCTGCAGATGGTCGGGGAAGCGGGCGCAGATGGTTTCGCCCAGGCGTTGCTTGATGGCGTAATCGAGCTTCGGATTGCGCTCGAACGGAAAGGCGCCGCCGCGGTGATACATCTCGCCGAAAACCGTCAGATCCTCCAGCTTCTGGCAGGCCGACAGAAAGAAATTCGATCCGCAGCGCTGTGTTCCGAAAATGACGGCGGTTTTCGTCACACGCATATCCTCAGAGAGAAGCCAGCTGCTTGTAGCACAGTAAGACGACGTTGCCGTTGGCGGCATCCTCGACCAGGTGTTGCGCGACTTTGTTCACGGTGACGCACACCACCTGGCGTTTTCTGATCAGCTCTACGGGAATGCTGGAGAGATCGCGCACGCGCGACAGGGTAACGTCCATATCCGACGGTACGCAGACCACTGCTATATGCCGTGTGCCCTTGTGGGCAAAGAAATCTATGGGCACCCACGGGTTGGTGTCCACGATCCATCCGCTCCGCCGCAGGTAGCGTATGACCCGCCCCTTGAAACCGTAATAGCCGAGCCGCGCCGGCCACTGCAGCATCTTGAAGCGCTTGAATGAATAAAACCTGTAGCCGACAAGGAGAAGCACGGCGCCCAAAGCGAGCACAGGGATCGGAATGGGCGGCATCTGCTTACTGCGCGCGGATGGCGCACCTCCGGTCGCGTTTTCGATGCGGCTGCGATGGCACGCCTGACCGGCAGAGTAAAGAGCACCCACAGGCCTTGCCAAGGCCTTGACGGCGCCCCCTGCGCTGGGATGGGCCTTGGAAAAAAGCCCGCATCAGGATGCGGTCTACGGCGTGGAGAGCACCGCCGGAGCGAGCGCGGGCTGTTTGCAGTCCGGATGGCCGGGATTGCGGAAGCGCAGCTCGCCGGTGCCCAGCGCCTCGCTCTCGTCGGGCCCGAGCAGTTCGAGGCGCGAAGCGCAGGTGACGGCGACAACGGAGCGGGCTTCCGGTTTGGTCATGAAGTGGCGCGCCTCGCCTTCCAGGCGCAGCTGGTCGCGTAAGATCCGCCATTCCAGCCGGTCGGTATCCTCGATGAACATGGAGAGGATGCCGGGCCGTGTGCCGGTGAGGCGCAGCGGCGCGATTTCGGCCATGCGGCGATGCACTGCGCCGGCCACCTCATCCTCGCGGCCGGCGCGCGCGGCCATCACGAACACGCCGTTGCCGGCGGAGGTGACAGCAAGATGCGCTTCCGGGCCGAATTCGCGGCGCAGCCTTGGCATCAGCCCCAGCTCCGGCGCCTGTGCGGCCGCCAGCATCAGCGGATCCAGCCGCAGCACCGCCGCCTCGTCCTGGTCGGCGCGCTTCTGTTCAGAGAGCATGCGAGTGATGCGGCAGTGCAACTCGCCCAGCTTCCCACCATCGGCGCCGGCGCCCTTCAGGCCCTGCGGCAGGGTCATTTTCAGCAGATAGCGGCCGGGATGCGCGGCGAGCCAGTTCTGCAGGTCGGGATCAACCCGGTCCATCAAAGTGGACCAGGCGCTGCGGTGCAGATCTCGCCCGGTTTCGGCCGAGATCACGTCGCACACGATCTCCGCCTCCACGCCGGCGCGGGCGATCATCAGGTCGAACGGTGCTGCGTCGTCCAGGCCGGAGAAATCCACGGCGAAGCCACGCCCCCGCTGCAGTGAGGCGGTACGGATCAGATGGAACAGGGGAACGAGATTGCCGGGGCCGGTGATGGCATCGCTGAGCGCTGCATCCAGGCGGCTGCGCCCGGCCTGGGTGAGACTGTCCGCCAGCTTCACCAGTTCGGCGGCAAGTGCAGCCACCCGCCGGTCGATTTCCGTAAGCGGCGCGTTGCGGCCAGGGCGCCGGACGCGCTCGATGATCAGTTCCAGCGCGTGAAGCTGGCTCAGGGCCCGCCCGGCATGGGTTTGGGTGCAGCCACGTTTGAGTTCCTGCATGCGCGCTTGCCACGCCGTGCGACCGACCCGGTCGACCAGCGCGTTCAGGGAAGCGGAGAGCTCGGTCTCGTTCATCGCCTGCATGCTTTCGACAAATGATATAATGATAGGCTCAAACACACTTACATCTTCGTGATCAAGCGGTGTTTTCAGCGGTATTCGGCGCCAGGTCGAGACTGGATGCAGCTGGCGGTAAACTAGATTACCGGGTTTTCGGGAAAGTAAGGTTGGGGAGATGTGCCATCCCCCCAAACCCCCGGCATTTCTTGAAGCGCAGCTGAACAAACGTTTCGCACCAGCTCATCCCGCCCTTCAGCCGCACTGGGCCCGATGCCGCAGCAGATGATCGGCCAGCACGCAGGCCAGCATCGCCTCGCCTACGGGCACCGCCCTAATTCCCACGCAAGGATCATGCCGCCCGTGCGTGCTCACCTCGGTGTCCGCCCCGGCGCTGCTGACACTTTGGCGCGGCGTCAGGATGGAGCTGGTCGGTTTCACAGCGAAGCGCGCAACGATGGGCTGGCCGGTGGATATGCCGCCCAGGATGCCGCCGGCATGGTTCGCGGCGAAAACAACCTGGCCGCCCTGCATGCGCATCTCGTCGGCATTGTCCTCGCCGCTCAGGGCAGCGGCGGCAAACCCGTCGCCGATTTCCACGCCCTTTACCGCATTGATGCTCATCAGGGCCGCGGCAAGCTCCGCATCCAGTTTTCCATAGAGCGGCGCGCCCAACCCCACCGCAACACCTTCCGCCACCAGTTCGATCACGGCGCCGACGGAGGAGCCGGATTTGCGCACCTCGCTCAGATACGGCTCCCAGGCGCGGGCCGCCTCGGCGTCGGGGCAGAAGAACGGGTTGCGCTGCACGTCGGCCCAGTCCCAGCGCGCCCGATCGATCCGGTGCGGGCCCATCTGCACCAGCGCCCCGCGCAGCGTTACGGCGGGGCCCAGGATAAGCCGGGCGACCGCCCCCGCGGCCACGCGGCAGGCGGTTTCCCGCGCCGAGCTGCGGCCGCCGCCGCGATAATCCCGCACGCCGTATTTGCGGTCGTAGGTGAAATCCGCATGGCCTGGGCGGTAGGATTGCGCGATCTCACCATAATCCTTCGATCGCTGATCGACATTGGCGATCTCCAGCGCGATCGGGGTGCCGGTGCTGCGGCCCCCGAACACGCCGGAGAGGATCCGCACCTGGTCCGGCTCCTGCCGCTGGGTGGTGAATTTCGATTGGCCGGGGCGCCGCTTGTCCAGATATGGCTGGATGTCGGCTTCGGAGAGGGGCAGGCCCGGCGGGCACCCGTCGATCACGCAGCCGATCGCCGGCCCGTGGCTCTCGCCCCAGGTGGTGACCCGGTAGAGCAGGCCGAAGGTGTTGAAACTCACCTGGCCAACCTTGGGGTGGTCATTCCGGCACGGCGGCGATATCGGGCGCCTTAGGGTTCTTCATGCCGATCACATGGTAGCCGCAATCCACATGGTGCACCTCGCCGGTAACCCCGGTGGAGAGATCGGAAAGCAGATACATGCCGGCGCCGCCCACTTCCTCCAGCCCCACATTGCGTTCCATCGGGCTGTTCAGCTGGTTCCAGCGCAAGATGTAGCGGAAATCGCCGATCCCGTTTGCCGCGAGCGTCTTGATTGGCCCGGCACTGATAGCGTTCACCCGGATGCCGGTGCCGCCCAGATCCATCGCCAGATAGCGCACCGAGGCTTCCAGCGCCGCCTTGGCCACCCCCATCACGTTGTAATGCGGCACCACGCGTTCGGCGCCCAGGTAGCTCAGGGTCAGCAGCGATCCGCCCTGCGGCATCAGTGCCGCCGCGCGGCGGCACACCGCGGTGAACGAGAAACAGGAGATGTCCAGCGCCTGCAGGAACGCCTCGCGCGGTGTATCCACGTAGCGGCCGCGCAGGAACTGTTTATCCGCAAAGCCGATGGCATGGACCATGAAGTCGATGCTGCCCCAGTGCCGCTGGATCTCGTCGAAGGCCGCGTCGATCGTGGCGTCGTCGGAGACGTCGCAGGGCAGAACGAGGCTGGCGCCGACGCTTGCTGCGAGCGGCCGGACACGCCGGCCGAGTGCCTCGCCCTGGTAGGTGAAGGCGATCTCCGCGCCCTGCGCTGCACAGGCGGAAGCGATGCCCCAGGCCAGCGATCGCTCGTTCGCGACACCCATGATGATGCCCCGCTTGCCCTGCATGAGCGAGCCGCGTGTCGCGAGAAGTTGGGGGCTGTCGGGCATGCGATCCTCGATTGGAAGTCTTTAGGATGAGGCGGCGGGTGTGGTGGCACAGCCGGTGTTGGGCAGGCAAGGGGTGCCGGTTTCATCGGTTCTTCCGCTTTGACCGGGGCTTTGAACATGATCCTATCTGGCCTACACGAGTCCCGCCATGTCAGAACCAGCTGCCGCGTCACCTGATCCGTTTACGGTTTTTCAGTCCTGGCTCGCCGACGCCAGCCGGGTTGAGCTGAACGATCCCAATGCCATGACGCTCGCCACCGCCACGCCGGATGGCCGCCCGAGCGCCCGCATCGTGCTGCTGAAACATGCCGATCACGACGGCTTCGTTTTCTACACCAACACGCAGAGCCGCAAGGGAAGCGAGCTTACGGCCAATCCGCGCGCCATGCTGCTGTTCCATTGGAAGACTCTGGGCCGCCAGGTGCGCGTTGAGGGCGAGGTGAGCGCGGTGGCGCCGGAGGAGGCCGATGCCTATTTTCGCAGCCGCCCCCGCCTGTCGCGTTTGGGCGCCTGGGCCTCGGATCAGTCGCGGCCATTGGCTGACCGCGCCGACCTTATCTCGCGGCTGCAGACGCTGGACGAGACATATCCCGGCGAGGAGATCCCGCGGCCGCCGCACTGGTCGGGCTATCGCCTGCGCCCGGACAAGATCGAATTCTGGCAGGATATGCCGTTTCGGCTGCATGATCGCACCGTCTACACGGCGGATCAGGGAAGCTGGCAGGTTGGAAAGCTGTATCCCTGAGGGGTTTGCAGGAAAGAAGTTCTTTTCTGAAGAAAAGAACCAAAAGACTTTTACTTCTCCGCGGCGTCCACGATCGAGGCCCCAACGCTTAAGGGAATGGGCCGGGATCGCTCCATGGGCACCAAAAGCAAAAGTCTTTTGCTTCTTTTCTTCAGAAAAGAAGATTCTTCCTTATCGCTTTGATTTCTCTATATTCGGCCAGTGCCGCATGGGGGCGTTCGATGATGTATCGCAAGCTGCTTCTTCCGCTCTCGGAGTCGGCTTGCGGCCAGGCGGCGATGGCCACCGGCTTCGACGTGGCGCGCGTGTGGCAGGCGCATCTGTCCGCGCTGATCGTTCAGGTGGATAGCCGCGATGTGGCGCCGCTGGCCGGCGAGGGGCTCTCCGGCGCAATGATCGAGGACATGATGCAGGCGGCCGAGCGGGACGGCGCGGGCCGCACCGCCCGCCTGCGGGCGCTGTTCGAGGCCCGGCAGGCAGCGTCCGGCAGCGCCGTGGCCGGCACAACAACCGTGATCCTGCGTGGGCGCGACGAGGACATTCTGCCGGCGCAGGCGCGGCTGGCGGATTTGACCATCCTGCCGCATCCGGATCGCAGCCAGGACGAGACGGCATCCGACACGCTGCACGCCGTGCTGTTCGACAGTGGCCGGCCGGTGCTGATTTCCGCGCGCGCAGCTGCGGACTCGATTGGCACGCGTTGCGCCGTGGCCTGGAACGGAACGGTGGAAAGTTCGTCGGCGCTGGCCGCCATGTTGCCGTGGCTGCAACGTGCCGCTGCGGTGCGGGTGATGCATGCCGGCGCCTACCAGCGCCGCGGCCCCCCGGCTGCCGATGTTCTGCCGTATTTGAAGCTGCATGGCATCGAAGCGGATGTGGTGGAATTCACGCCGGTCAATCGCGATGTGGGCGCGGGATTGCTGAGCGCCGCCGCAGAGTTCGGCGCCGATCTGATCGGCATGGGCGCCTATTCCCACTCCCGGTTGCGGCAATTGATACTCGGCGGTGTTACCCGCCACGTGCTTCAGAACAGCACGGTTCCAATCCTGATGGCGCACTGACTGTACGCCAATGACCTGATGGCTCCCTATCGAGCCATAGCCGCACGCAAAAGTTGTAGCGATTTGTTGAGAGAGCGCTCCATGCGCGTCCTGGTGCCATTCACTTAGGCGCCAGATTGCAGGGGCAGCTCAGTTTACTCGTGAAACGAGTAATGTGCGGGCGTTTTTGTTTGGCAACGTTGGCGGAGCGTGGGCACTGCAGCCGAGGAAAAGGATTGCGCCCTTCCGGTCAGGCTGGTTTCCCACACTCCGCACCTGTCAGGCAGATATGGACAAGTTTGCTAAATGCCTGGACTTCTGGGACGGAAGTCCAGAACACACAAAGCATGCTAGGCGCGAACGAAGCTGTGCGCAACAACGCAGTCGCGCGTTGGGCAGGTCACGACACCAGATGTCGCGGCGGTGTTCGCGGTCACAGACGTAACGGTGGGGGCAGCAGCGCGCACGCTCGCGGTAAAGCTCACGATCATGGCAGCAGCGATAACAAGACGGCTCATAGGGACTCTCCAAGGGTATATTTTCGACGTGCAACCCAATCCGGCGCGGATTAAATTGCAATACAATAGTGCGGAGTAGAGGCCAGACAGTCAACAGGTTGGAAAAATTATTTATTTCAACTGGAATACTTAGAACTAACAGATAGTAACGCAATTTTTCAGTGCCCGCATCCTGGATACATCTCTTAGGTTGCAAACACACGTCAAAACCTACACGCGGAACGTGTATAAGACAAGGAATCTCAGCATAAAGTTACAATCCACCAGTTATAACGCGGATACGCTGCAGCCGACTGTATCCAATCGACAGTAAAAATATCACGAGGTTTCGCAAAAGGAAAGTCGTTTCATTTTTGCATCGGTTTGGCGAGCAAGCTGCTGGCGGCCCGAAGATCGGTGACGAAGGCATTGAATTCGCGTTGCTTCGCAGTTTCGTCCGGCAGCCGCAGGAGATATGACGGGTGCACCGTTATCACGGCCAGCCCTTCGCCAAGCGGAACCGGCCGGCCACGCTCACGCGATATTGTGACAAGGCGCCCAAATACGGCACGCGCGGCGGAGGCGCCGAGCAGCACGATAATTGCGGGCTTCACGCGCGCCCGCTCCTGATCCAGCCAGAACCGGCAGGTTTCGATTTCCGCACGGTCGGGCGTTGCATGAATGCGCCGCTTGCCGCGGGGCTCGAATTTGAAATGTTTGACGGCGTTGGTCACATAGACGTCGCTGCGGACAATCCCGGCTTCCCGCAGGGCGCGATCGAGAACCTGCCCGGCGGGGCCGACAAAGGGGCGGCCCGCCAGATCCTCCTGGTCGCCGGGTTGTTCGCCGATCAGCATCATCCGCGCATCCGCCGGCCCCTCGCCGAACACGGTTTGTGTCGCGTGCTGCCACAAATCGCAGCGCCGGCACGTGGCAGCCTCTGCCGCCAGCCCCTGCGGCGCGTGCCGCGCCTTCACCTCCCGCATGCCGACAGCACGTGGCGCAGAAAACACCGGCGCCTCCACCATCGCCTCGGTGCGGGCACGCGCCTGGCGGACCAGCTCAGGGATCGCCGCCGCTTCCGGCAGGTTCTGCCAGTATTTCTTCGGCATTTCCGACATCATGGCCGACACTTTCAGGCGAGCCGGGTTGAAGATGCTGGAGAAATAGGTCCGCCAATAGGCTTCCAACGCATCGTCGTCGGGCACCGCGTCGCGCCCTGCGCCCGGGCCGAGGCAAACGCTTTGCCCATCCCAATGCACGCTGCGATAGGGCGTCAGGATGCTCCAGTGCATCGTCGCGAACCGCCTTACAAAGAACGCGGCGTTCGCCTCCACGATGTAGTGATCGGGCTCGAACCAGCCGACATAGCGTGTCGCGCCGGCCTCGCTCACCGCGCGGAAGCGCAGGAAGGCCCGCATCTTGTGGGTGTCCCGTCGCACCGCCTGGCCAAGCCGCAGAAGGCGCTGCACCAGCGGGTCGGCCGCATCCTCCAACAGCCGCTTCTCGCCCCGGTGCGCCCGCCAGATCATCGCATAGAGCAAGCCGAACCGCGCCGTGTCGCGCGCCTGGATGACCGTCTCGGCGAGGGCGACCAGGCTGCGCGGCACCGAAAACGCGCCTTCCACCACGCTCGCGCCGGGCGGCCCGGCAAACAGGTCGCTCGCTTCCTCGACCGACCAGATCACCTGCTCGGGCGGAACATCCTGCAACGCCAAAGATCGCGCGGCGGCGCGCCAGCCTTCGAAATCAACGACGTGCTGCAGGACGATGGTGTGCATTCAGAAGACAAGCATGTTCTTTTCTGAAGAAAAGAACCAAAAGACTTTTGCGTCTCCGCCGCGTCCACGATCCGGGATTTGGCCGGCACCTATCCGCTGGCGCAGGAATAAAAGTCTTTTGCTTCTTTTCTTCAGAAAAGGAGACTCTTGCCTTGCTTGTCGTGCCTTCAAAGGAGATCCAGTTGTCGTGGCTTGGGGGCTGCCAGGCGCGCAGCATCCAGCTTGGCCCCCGGGTGGTGGTCGGCAGTGACCACGAAGGGCGCAAGCTTTGCCACCGGCAGGCGCAGGCGCGCCAGATCGTCCATCCGCAGTCGCCGGTGCCGGCGTGCCTGGATCACCCGGCCGGCGGATTTCACGCCCATTCCTGGAACCCGCAACAGCATCTCCCTCGCCGCCAGGTTCACATCGACCGGGAACATCCCGCGATTTTGCAGGGCCCATGCCATCTTCGGGTCGATCTCAAGGCTCATATTGCCGGCAGCGTCGGTGGCCAGTTCGTCCACCGCGAACCCGTAGAAGCGCAGCAGCCAGTCGGCCTGGTACAGCCGGTGCTCGCGCAGCAGCGGTGCGGCGCGCGGCGGCAAGGCAGCCGACGCATCCGGGATCGGGCTGAACGCCGAGTAATAGACGCGCCGCAGGCCGTAGGCGCCATAAAGATTGGTGCTCATGCGCATAATCGTCCGGTCCGAGCTGTCATCCGCGCCGACGATCACCTGCGTGCTCTGCCCGGCCGGGGCGAAAGGCGGCGGCGCCCGGCCGGATTTTGCCGTGTCCTTGGAAGCATCGATCCTTTGCCGCATGCGGCCCATCGACCGGCGTATGCCGGACAAATCCTTTTCCGGCGCCAGGCGCCCGAGGCTGCTTTCGGTGGGCAGTTCCACATTGATGCTCAGCCGGTCGGCATACTGCCCTGCTTCGGCCAGCAGAAGCGGATCGGCGTCCGGTATGGTTTTCAGATGGATGTAGCCGCGGAAGCCATGCTCCTGCCGCAGGCAGCGCGCCACGCCGATGACTTTCTCCATCGTGTAATCCGGGTCGCGGATGATGCCGGAACTGAGAAACAGCCCCTCGATGCAATTGCGGCGGTAGAACCCGAGCGTCAGGCGCACTACCTCGTCTACCGTGAACCGAGCCCGCTGCACGTTGGAGGAGCGGCGGTTTATACAGTATACACAGTCATAGATGCAGGCATTGGTGAGCAGGATTTTCAGCAGAGATATGCATCGCCCATCGGGCGCATAGGCATGGCAAATTCCCATTCCCTCGGTCGATCCGATGCCGCTGCTGGCGCCAAGCGAACTGCGCTTCCGCGTGCCGGAGGAGGCGCAGGAGGCATCGTATTTGGCCGCATCGGCCAGGATCTCGAGTTTACGCAGAAGCTCCATCGGGCCGACAGTCCGTTCGCGCTGTGTTCCTGGCAGATTTACGAGGTAGCGCGTTTCCGGCGATTTGCAACGCGAAGCTCCTGTCCCGGCACATGTGGCCATGGCCTGGACCTTGGATTGCATGGCCATGAAGGCAAACCGGCAGCGGGCACCTCCATATTCATGCGGTCTGTAACAAACCACCGTGATCTGGCACCGGTTTGTGATACAAAAGCCGGTGAGTGCCCGGTACGTGCGTATCGCTGGCTCGGAAATTGCTGCGTGAGCCCGACGCTCGCCGGTGGAACGTGAAGAGGATAGGCGTTTTGGACCTGCGCGATCTGGGCGCACACCATGTCGAGCGATGCGACGATACCGAGCTGATTGCCGCAGGTCCGCAGGTTTTTGGCACCGCCATGCGGTCGGTGGCGCCGGCCCTCGGCGGCGCCATCTTCCTGCATACCGGCTGGCGGAGCGGCGGCACCTGGATATGGAGCCAGTGCCGGGCATCTCCGCATGTCTGTGGCTTCTACGAACCCCTGCACGAGCATGCCGCCCGCTTTCGCAGGCAGGACGTGGCGATCATGCGGCCCGGCTCCTGGCAATCCAACCACAGCGACACGCCGCCCTATTTCGAAGAATACCGCGACCTGATTCCCCGGAACGGCCATGGCGTCGCCCGTTACAACAGCCGGTTCGCCTTCGACAATTTCTTCCGCTCGCCGGACGAGCCATCCGACCTGGAGCTGGAAACCTATCTCGACTCCCTGCTCTCCGGCCCATGGGCAAGCGGTCGGTTGCCGGTGCTGAAATTCTGCCGTTCGATGGGCCGCGTCGGTTGGCTGGAAAACCTGTTCCCGCAGGCGCTGCACCTGGTGGTGCTGCGCGATCCGGTGGCGCAGTTCCACTCCACCCAGCGCCTGCTGGAGCAGCAGCGTAACCGCTACTTCGCGCTGGCGCCGCTGCTTGTTCTGGCGCGCAACGCCCAGCACCCGGCGGTGCGCGAGGCCGCGCAGGCGCTTGGCGTGCGGTTGCCTGATCTGAACAGCCCCGACATGGACTACGCGGTGGAAACCTGCTGGCGGCACGTGCGCCGGATTTCGCCTGCCGAACAGTATCGCGGCTTTCTGGCGTTCTGGACTTTATGTGCCGCAGGCGCGCTCGACTCCGAGGCGCAGGTGATCGACATGGATACGATCGGCAGCAACGCCGGCCATCGCCTGACCGTGGAGGCCGCACTGCGCACCCGCATCGGCGATGCGATCAGGCTGCAGCCGCGGCAGCCGGATGCGCCGCGCCGCGCCCCGCCTGCCGGCATGGCGGAGGCCCATGCCGCAGCCCTGCGGCTTCTACAGGCCCGCGGCGGCCGGCTGACGGCGGAACGCCGGGACCTGGTGGCTTCCAAGCTGCAGGCGGGGCTGGAGCTTCGTGGCGCCGGGCCCGGCGTGCCGGGTTGGAGCATCCCCGTGCTTCCCGCGCCGCCCGGCAGGCGCAGCGCCGTGCAGCGCCTGGCAACGGCCGCGATGGTGCTGACGGCGCGGGCGATGCAGCCACTGCGGCGCCTGCATGGGGCCATGGTCTGGCGCGGGGTGGCGGCAAAGTAGCAAGAGTCTTCTTTTCTGAAAAAGAAGCAAAAGACTTTCATTCCTGCGCCAGCGGACCGACCGAGGTCATGGCTGCGATCATCCAAGCTGCTGAAAAGTAAAAGTCTTTTGCTTCTTTTCTTCAGAAAAGAAGACTCTTACTTTTCTATCCCACCACGTTCCGAGGCGATCCCGCCACGAACGCCTCGATATTGTCCACCAGCTGGTCGGCCAATATCTGCATTGCCTCGGCACTCGCCCAGGCCACGTGTGGGGTCAGGATCAGGTTTGGAATGTCCGGCGCCAGCAGCGGATTGCCGTCCGCCGGCGGCTCCTGCGTGAGCACGTCGAAGCCCGCGCCGGCGATCTCGCCGCTGCGCAAGGCGTCGGCCAGCGCCTGCTCGTCCACCAGGCCGCCGCGCGCCGTGTTGATCAGGATCGCGCTGCGCTTCATCTGCTTCAGCTCGGTGGCTCCCACCATGCCCCTGGTTTCGGGTGTCAACGGCGCATGCAGGGTGATCACGTCGCTCTCGCGCCAGATGGTGGGCAGATCGACGAGGCCCTCGGCCGGCATCGTATCATGCGCGATCACCCGCATGCCCAGCGCCTCGGCGCGCTTGCCGATCGAGCGGCCCAGCGCGCCGTAGCCCACGATGCCCATCGTGGAGCCGGCAATGTCGCGTATGGGGTGCGTCAGGAAGCAGAACTGGCGGCTTTTGGCCCAGGCGCCGTTCTGCACATCGCGGGCGTAGGGCAGCAGGCTACGGCGCAGCGCGAACATCAGCGCCAGCACATGCTCCGGCACCGTGTTGAAGGCGTAGCCGCGAATGTTGGAAACCACCACCCCGCGCGAGGCGGCTGCTCTCACGTCGATCACGTCGGTGCCGGTGGCGGCGACCGCGATCAGCTTCAGCGCCGGCAGCTGCGCCATCATCTCGCCGGTGATGCGCACCTTGTTGGTGATGGCGATGGTGGCCTTGGCCAGCCGCTCCACCACCTCGGCCGGCGCCGTCACTTCGTATTCGACGTAGCT
>Ga0116226_10001428_pt1 | contig 20706 bp, 24 predicted proteins | sample S1TSphfallax_FD_89692 | JGI IMG/M metagenome (GOLD analysis project Ga0116226, IMG submission 89692) | Host-associated microbial communities from peat moss isolated from Minnesota, USA - S1T2_Fa - Sphagnum fallax MG | ecosystem: Host-associated > Plants > Peat moss > Unclassified | place: USA... | reverse complement strand
TCCCGTAATTTCCTCGAACACCCTGACCTTTCATCACGACAAGCACCACAAGGGTTACGTCGACAACCTCAACAAGGCGATCGTCGGCACGCCCTACGCGGACATGCCGCTCGAGAAGATCATCGTTGCCACCTATGGCGTCGCCGACAAGACGGGCATCTATAACAACGCTGCGCAAGACTGGAACCATAGCTTTTACTGGAAGAGTCTGCGCCCGCAGGGCGGCGGCGAGCCGCCGGCGGCGCTGCGGCAGAAGATCGAAGCGTCCTTCGGGAGTCTCGACGGCCTGCGCAAGGAGTGGCTGGCTGCAGCGACTTCGCAGTTCGGCAGCGGCTGGGCCTGGCTCGTACTCGACGGCGACAAGCTCGCCGTGACCAAGACCGGCAACGCCGACTCGCCTCTCACCCACGGCCAGAAACCGCTCCTCACCATCGACGTGTGGGAGCATGCCTACTACCTCGACTACCAGAACCGCCGCGCCGACTACGTCAACGGCGTCCTCGACAAACTCGTGAACTGGCAGTTCGCTGCGGACAATCTCGGCTGATCGACTCTCGTAGGATCGGATTACGGCGGCTGATCCGCTCGAGCGGCCGCCCCCGGATCGTAACCCTCCGCGAGCAGCACATAGCCAGTAACGACCTCTAGCGGCACGCGCTCGAGCGACTCCCCCGCACAGGGGCCGGCGATGCACAGGCCATTCGTCTTCTCGAACAACGCGCCGTGCGAGGCGCAGAGGATGAGGGCATCGTCCCGTGTGAGGAAGCGGTCTGGCAGCCGGTTGAGAGGATGTCCGGCGTGGGGGCAGCGGTTGACGAAACCGCTGACACGCTCGCCCTGACGCACGACGAGTCCCCGTAGCGGCGACTCGCCGGCGCCGAGCGTGAAGCCGCGCGCGCCGCCGTCCGGAATCTGCTCGAGCGCGCAGAGCACCCGCGTCAGGTCGAGTTCGCGCGTCGCGCTCACCCGCGGAGCTCGAGCGCCGCAATACGCCTGCGCATGATCCACACCATCACGATGCCGGGTATCCCCAGCCCGAAACTCACCACGAAATAAGCGGGCCAGCCGGCGTGATCAGCGAGCCAGCCGGCCGGTCCCCCGAGTACGTAGCGCGGCAACAGCGCGAATACGGATAGCAGGGCGTACTGGAAGGCGCTGAAGCGCTTGTCGCACAGCGACATGATGAGCGCCACCTCGGCGATATTGCCCATCGCGCCGGCCACATTTTCGACCGCCGTCGCCGCGATCATCAAGGGGAAGCTCTTGCCGGTCTCGGCGAGAAGATAGAACGCGAGGTTGCTCACCGATTGCAGCACGCCGAAGAGGAGCATCGAGCGCAGCAGGCCGAGACGCACCATCCACAGTCCTCCGAGAATCGCGCCTGCGATCGCGCTGCTCGTGAGCACGGACTTCGCGATCAGGCCGATCTCGGTCTTGCTGAACCCGAGATCCATCAGGAACGGCGTGTAGAGCTTCAGGGCGAGGGCATTGCCAATCTTGAAAGTGACGATGACGGCGATCAGCCCGAGGGCGCCCGGCGAGCCCAGCAGCTCTTGCAGCGGCGTCCACAGGGACTCGCGAAGCGAGGCGGGAGCTGCGGTGAGGTAGTGGGGTTCCGGAGCGAACCAGGTCACGAGCGCGAACAGCGCCATCACGAGCCCAAGCGCGAGAAACGCAAGCGGCCAGCCGAACGCATCGGCCATGACGAGTGCCGCGGCGAACGCAATCCAGGCAGCGGCGCGATAGCCGAGATTGCTCGCAGCCGCGGCGAGGCCCCGCTCCTCGGGGCGCGCAACGTCCGTTCGGTAGGCGTCGATCACGATGTCCTGCGACGCGGAGAAGAACACGATCACGAGGGCGGTGAAGGCGATCGGCGCCAGCGAAACCGCCGGGTTCTGTAAGCCGAGCGCGGCGATCGATGCGCCGAGCGCACCCTGCATCACGAGGATCCAGCCGCGGCGCCGACCGAGCAGGGGCAGCGGGTAGCGGTCGAGCAGCGGCGCCCAGAGAAATTTCAGCAGGTAGGGAAGCGAGACGTAGGTGAGGAGTCCGATGGTGGTATTGCTCGAACCGGCATCTTTGAGCCACGCCTGCAGCGCGCTCTCGGTGATCTGATTCGGAAACCCCGACGCGGCGCCGAGCACGAGCAGCACCACGAGCTTGGGGCTCGTGAGAATCTGCCCCAAGCGCAGCGCCGGCCGCGGCACCGATGAGGCGACCGAGTTCAGAGCGCGTAGTCCATGACTAGGGGCGCGTGATCGGAGAAGCGTTCATCTTTATAGATGTGCGCCGAGCGCGCGGCCCCGGCGAGCTTCGGACTCACGATCTGGTAGTCGATACGCCAACCGACGTTCTTGGCCCAGGACGCGCCCCGATTCGACCACCAGGTGTATTGATCGGGTTCGACACAGACCTCGCGGAACGCATCGACGTAGCCGACGCGGCCGAACAGCTCATCGAGCCAGGCCCGCTCCTCCGGCAGGAAGCCGGAATTCTTCTGGTTCGATTTCCAGTTACGCAGGTCGATAGCCCGGTGCGCGATATTCCAGTCCCCGCAGAGGATGTATTGCCGACGGCGGCGCTTCAGGGTCTCCAGGTACGGCAGGAATACCTTCAGGAATCGAAACTTCGATGCCTGGCGCTGCGGTCCGGCGGAGCCTGACGGAAGGTAGAGCGAGACCACGGACAGTGATCCGAAGCACGCCTCGAGATAGCGGCCCTCACCGTCGAACTCCGGCGTACCGAACCCGGCGATCCACCGGTCGGGCCGCTCACGCGCGTAGATGGCCGTGCCCGAGTAGCCGGGACGCTGGGCATCGAAGAAGTACCGGTGATAGCCCGGAATCTCGACGTCGTGGCCGGCGAGCTGATGCTCCTGGGATTTCGTCTCCTGGAGGCAGATCACATCCGCGGCCTGGCCGGGCAACCAGCGAAACAGTCCCTTGCGGGCGGCGGAGCGGATGCCGTTCGCATTCAACGTGACGATGCGCATCCCGATATTATGACGGCATGCTCGACTATCAACGCACCTTCATCGATCTCGCCTTGGCGCGATCCGCCCTGCGCTTTGGGGAGTTCAGACTGAAATCGGGACGCGACAGCCCCTATTTCTTCAATGCCGGCGCCTTCAACGACGGCGAAGCGATCGCGACGCTCGGTCAGTGCTATGCCGCGGCTCTGCTCGAGTCCGGCATCGCCTTCGACCTGCTCTTCGGGCCCGCTTACAAGGGGATCCCGCTCGTCACCGCAACCGCCGTGGCGCTCGCGACCCGCCACGGACGCAGCGTCCCCTGGAGCTTCAACCGCAAGGAGGCGAAAGATCATGGCGAAGGTGGCACCGTCGTCGGCAGCCCCCTCGCCGGCCGGGTAGTCATCATCGACGACGTCATCACCGCCGGGACGGCGATACGCGAGTCGGTGGAGATCATCCGGGCCGCCGGCGCGCTGCCGGTGGCGGTCGCGCTCGCGCTCGATCGCCAGGAGCGCGGTCAAGGTACGAGCTCCCGCTCCGCAGTGCAGGAAGTCGAGGCGGATTTCGGTTTGCGTTGCGTTAGTATCCTCACGCTCGGCGATCTCATCGAGGGTGAACCGCGTCGCATTACCGCAGATCAGACTTCCGCCTTGCGCGCGTACCGGGCACGATACGGCGTGGAATGAGTTGCATGGATCGAATCCGCGGGCAAAATATTCGCATGCACTCCTCTTACTTTGGCCTTACTGGATTGGCGTTGGTGCTCGCGCTGACGCCGCTCGCCGCTTCGGCAACGGATACCAAAGGCGGGACTCAAACCTACAAGTGGGTGGATGCGGATGGCACGATCCACTATGGCGATCGAGTCCCGGTGGAAGCCACCTCGCGGGAGCGCTCGGTGCTCAACCGCGAGGGAGTACCGGTCGGCGAACTCGAGGCCCAGAAAACCCCCGCCCAGCTCGAGGAGATCGCGAGGCGCGCGGCGCTGGACGAGCAGCAGCGCCAGCACGACCAGTTCCTTCTCACCACTTATGCGTCCGCCCGCGATATCGAGCAGTTACGCGACCTGCGTCTCGGCCAGCTCGATGGCCAGATCCGTGCGGGCTGGCTCTACGTCGATTCCCTCGACGGACGGCTGCGGTCGCTGCAGAACCGAGCGTTCGTATTCAGGCCCTACAGCCCACGGGCCGATGCCAAGCGGATGCCGGACGATCTGGCCGAGGATCTCGTCCACACCTTGAACGAAGCCGGCTCGCAACGTCGTTCGCTCGAGATCAAGAAGGCGGAGATGGAGAAGATGCGCGAGCAGTTCGAAGCGGACATCGCGCGCTATCGCGAGATCAAAGTCGCGAGTGTCAGCCGGCCCTAACGCCCCGAGGAGCCGAACCCACCGCTGCCGCGCAGCGTGCCGGCGCCGAACTCGGTGACGACCTCGAACTCGACCTGAACCACCGGGACGACGACCAGCTGCGCAATCCGATCGCCCGGCATCAGGGTGAACGACTCGGAACCGCGATTCCAGCACGAGACCATGAGCGGACCCTGGTAGTCAGAATCGATCAGTCCGACGAGATTCCCGAGCACGATACCCTGTTTGTGGCCGAGGCCGGAGCGCGGCAGGATCATGGCCGCGAGGCCCGGGTCCTCGAGGTGAATGGCAAGGCCGGTCGGAACGAGCTCGGCCCGTCCCGCGGCGAGCACCAGTGGGGCATCGAGACAGGCGCGCAGGTCAAGTCCTGCGGACCCACCGGTGGCATACGCCGGCAGAGGGAATTCACTGCCGAGGCGCGAATCGAGGATGCGGACCTTGAGCGCGTGGGGCCGCGGTTTCAAGCCGGCGCCGCCAGCGCGATGCCGCGGGGTCGGGCTACCGCGCGTCGCTCGACGATCAGAGCGATCAGCGCGCGCGCGAGTTCGAGCTTCGGCCCGCGCGGTAGCTCGCGGCGACCTTCCGGCCAGAGCACGAGGAGCGCGTTATCGTCCTTGTCGAACACCTTGTCGTGACCGACCTCGTTCGCCGCGATCAGATCCAGCCGCTTCTTCTCGAGCTTGAGGCGCGCGTGATACTCGACCCGCTCGGTCTCGGCGGCGAACCCCACCACGAATGGTGGGCGCGGGCGCGCCGCCACCGTTGCCAGCACATCGACGGTACGCTCGAGCGCGAGATCGAGCGACTCGGTGTGTTTCTTGATCTTTTGTTCTCGGGCGCAGACCGGACGGTAATCGGCGACCGCCGCGGTAGCGATGAACACCTGCGCGGCATCGATTTCCGCCAGCACCGCGGCCAGCATGTCGGCGGCGCTTTCGCACTCCAGGCGACGGACGCCAGGCGGGGTCGGCAGCGACACCGGTCCGGACACCAAAACGACTTCCGCTCCGGCTTCGGCGGCGGCCTGAGCGACGGCGAACCCCATCTTCCCGGAGCTCCGGTTACTGATGAATCGGACCGGGTCGATGCACTCGCGCGTCGGCCCCGCCGTGATCACTACCCGCTCGCCGCGCAGCGGTCCTTCGCGGCCGATCGCGGAAAATGCGAGCCGGGCGATCTCGAGCGGCTCGAGCATCCGACCCTCGCCGATCTCGCCGCAGGCCTGGTCCCCCTCGCCCGGTCCAAACAAGCGGATGCCGCGCTCCCGCAGCGTATCGACGTTGGCCTGGGTCGCGACATTGGCCCACATCACCCGGTTCATGGATGGCGCCACCGCGATCGGGGCGGTGGTCGCGAGACACACGGTCGAGAGCAGATCGTCGGCTCGGCCGGCAGACAGCCGCGCCAGAAAATCGGCGCTGGCCGGCGCGACCAGCACCAGATCGGCCCAGCGCGCGAGTTCGATGTGACCCATGGCCGACTCAGCGGCCGGATCCCAGAGTTCGGTGCGCACGGGTCGGCCGGAGACGGCCTGGAAGGTCAGCGGCGTGACGAACTCACGCGCACCGGAGGTCATCACCACCTGGACCTCCGCGCCACGTTCGCGCAGTCGCCGCACGAGGTCCGGGCTCTTGTAGGCCGAAATCCCGCCCGTGACCCCGAGTAGGATCTTGATGCTCTTCATCGGGCCCTCTTCATCGGGACATTATCGAGCGCCTATCCGCGCCGGCGCAACGAAGGGATCACGAAACTACTGCTCCGCGCGCTGCGCGTCGCTGATCGATCCGTTATGGAAGTATGCGATTTCTATACGTCCTGGGGCCTTATCCAGGCTCGCGCTCACGCGCCGTTCCGACCGAGACTCCGTCGCGTATGTCCATCCGCGACTGGCCCAGTTCCACCCGCCCTCGGGAGAAGCTCCTTGCCCAGGGGGCGACGGCGCTTTCGGACGCCGAGTTGCTGGCCGTTTTGCTGCGCAGCGGAATCGCCGGCGCGAGCGCGGTCGAGGTCGGCGCGCGGCTCCTGGAGGAATTTCAATCGCTGCGCGCGCTCCTGAACGCCGACCCCAAGCAGCTCATTGGTCGCGGCGATGTCGGTCTCGCCCGCTATGCCACGCTTCAGGCCGCGCTCGAACTCGCCCGGCGCCACTACCGTGAGGAGCTGCGGGTGGGGCCGTCATTGACCGCCCCGGAGGCGACCCGGGCGTTCTTGACGGCGCAGCTGCGCGACCGAGGTTACGAGGTATTCTGTTGCCTCTACCTCGATAACCGGCACCGGCTGATCGCCTTCGAGGAGCTGTTTCGCGGCACCATCGACGGCGCGAGCGTCCACCCCCGGGAGGTCGTCCGGCAAGCACTCGCCAAGAACGCCGCCGCGCTGATCATTGCCCACAACCACCCCTCCGGGGTGGCCGAGCCGAGCTCCGCCGATGAGCTGATCACGCGCCGTCTGCGCGAGGCGCTGTCGCTGGTCGATATTCGGTTGCTCGATCACCTCATCGTGGGGGATGGCCGCTGCCTGTCCTTCGCGGAATGCGGGCTGCTGTGAGCCGCTTCGAGTTGTGGGCATGGCCCTGTTGCCCGGAAACGGGCCGACTGGTATAACGTGCGCCCGCTTTGGTGCCCCGAGTTGAGCTTGGGTCCCGGGCGTTCCGCTTCTCCTCGACTGCTTTTCTTCAAGTTCAGGGCCACTTCAACATGACTCGCGTCTGTGAAATCACGGGCAAGCGCCCCGCCGTCGGTAATCGCGTCTCGCACGCGAATAATAAGAAGCGTCGCCGCTTCCTGCCGAACCTGCACACCCAGCGCTTCTGGCTCGAAGGTGAGCGCCGCTGGGTCAGCCTGCGCGTATCGACCCGGGGTCTGCGTACCATCGAGAAAAACGGCATCGACGCGGTCGTCGCGGAACTGCGCGCGAAGGGTCGAAAGGTTTAAACGATCATGCGTGAAAAAATCAAACTCCTATCGAGTGCCGGCACCGGAACGTTCTACGTCACGACGAAGAACAAGCGGCTGCATCCCGATAAGCTCGAAGTGATGAAATACGACCAGAAGGTCCGCAAGCACGTCTCCTTCAAGGAAACGAAGATCAAGTGAGCGGGCGGGCGCGGGCAGCCGCCTGCGCAGCTCGAGGCTCTGAGTCGGGCGCCGGTTCCGGTTCCGATGCCAGAGCTTCCTGAGGTCGAAACCACCTGTCGGGGTATCGCTCCCCACCTGGCGGGCCGGCGCATCACACGGCTCGTCGTCCACGATTCGCGCCTGCGTTGGCCGGTGGACGCGGACTTGCCGGCAAGCGTTTCCGGCCAACGGGTACTCGGCGTCAGCCGCCGGGCGAAGTATCTCTTGATCGCACTCGAGCGCGGCACGCTCATTTTGCATCTGGGCATGTCCGGTAGTCTGCGTGTGCTCCACTCCCCGCCACCGCGGCGTCTTCACGACCACCTCGACATCGAACTCGACGACGGCGGCCTGCTGCGCTTCAACGATCCGCGCCGCTTCGGTAGCCTGCATTTCACGGCCGGTCCCCCGGCCGATCATCGGCTACTCGCTGAACTGGGCCCCGAGCCTCTCGACTCGGAATTCACTCCTGAGTATCTGTACCGCATCACCCGCTCCCGGCGGGTAGCGATCAAGCAGCTGCTGATGAACAGCCACCTCGTCGTCGGGGTCGGCAACATTTATGCGAGCGAAGCGCTCTTCCTGGCGGGGATTCGACCGGGTCGAATGGCCCGCGGGCTCAAGCGCGAGGAAGCGTCCCGGCTCGTGGAGGCGGTGCGAGAAGTGCTGTCCATGGCGATCCGGGTGGGCGGAACAACCTTGCGGGACTACGTGGGGGCGGATGGCAACCCCGGATATTTTCGCCAGAAACTATTCGTCTACGAACGCGCCGGGCTGCCGTGCCGACGCTGCGGCAGCCCGGTGCGCCATCGAACCCAAGGACAACGCTCGACCTACTTCTGCCCGGTCTGTCAGCGCTGAGCGGTCGCGCGCGACCGCTTACTCCTCGTCTTCCTCCTCGTCTTCCTCCTCGTCCTCGTCGACCTCCTCGGCCAGCTCCTCGGTGAGCTCTTGCTTGCGCTGTGCGAGTTCCTGCCCGAGGGCGACGAGATCCATGTCGGAATTGCGCGCCTGATCGAACATCCCATCCGATTGTTCTTCCTCCTTGACGTGATGCTTGATCATTTCCGAGAGCACCTTCACGCGCGCGTCGAAATACTCGTCGTCGATGTCGCTGTCCGCAATCTCTTCGATGAGGTTCTTGGCGCCGCCGTGTTCGATGACGGCTTCATGATGGATATCCGTATCCCCCGTCGCTTCGAGAAACGCCGGATAGAAGATCTCTTCCTCGATCGTCGTATGAATGGTGAGTGCCGCGCAGATCCGTGCGGCGAGCTCTTCCTTCAGATCGTCGTCGTCTTCGCCTGCGGAGGAAAACTGTTCAAACCAATCCTCGACCTGCCGGTGATCGGCCTTCAGCAGTTCGACGGCATCGGGACGGGACGCCCCGGCCGGCGACTTCGATCTGCCCTTGGTGGTCTTGGAATCGGATGCGCTGCCCGCTGACGTTGCCATAATCTGTCTCTCCAGGTTGGGTGCTGCTTACGGATGGGACAGGAGGCACAGCAATCGACGATCCCGGCCGGACGGCCTGGGAGTGCTCACGCACGGCGGTGTTTGCGCAGTTCTGCCGCCACGGTGGGATGCACGAACTCATGAACGTCCCCGCCCAGGACGGCAATCTCGCGCACCAGCGTAGACGAGATGAAGGTGAACTGTTCCTGAGGGGTCATGAACACCGTCTCGACCTCGCGGGTCAGATGCCGGCTCATGTTCGCGAGCTGGAACTCGAATTCGAAGTCCGACACCGCACGCAGGCCGCGCACCACGACCCCGAGGCCATTCTGGCGTGCGAACTCGACCGTGAGGCCGGTATAGCCGACGACCTCGACGTTCGGCAGATCCTCGAGCACCTGGCGCGCGAGCTCCACCCGCTGCTCGAGCGAGAACATCGGGGCCTTGTTCGGATTGGCCGCCACCGCCACGACGACGCGGTCGAACAGGGAGGCCGCCCGGCGCACGAGATCGGTGTGACCGTTGGTGATGGGATCAAAGGTTCCCGGATAGAGCGCACCGCGCTTCATTGACCCCCCACTTCGTCGCCGCTCGAATGACGGAGCAGATCATACCCGACCTCGCCGCTGCGCCCCTGGCGGTGGAGGATAAGCGGCGCCGGGATCGGCGGCCGGCCCGAGCGGGCCGCGAACTCGACGTAGACGAGCGCTCCCGGGCGCAGCCAGTGACGCTCGATGAGCGCCCTGAGCAGCGGCTCCAGTACGGACTCGGCGAACGGCGGATCGAGGAACACGATGTCGAAGGCGGCGGCCGGTCGCTCGAGAAACCGCAGCGCATCCATCACGAGCACGTTGCCTCCGGCGCCCTGCCACTCGGCGAGGAGCCGCTCGATCGCGAGCGCGGCGACTCTGCTGTGCTCGACGAACACGACCTCCGCCGCGCCCCGCGACAGCGCCTCGAGCCCCAGTGCGCCGCTGCCGGCAAACAGATCGAGGCAGCGCGCCCCGCGAATCCCCGGCGCCAGCCAGTTGAACAGGGTCTCTCGCACTCGATCCGGAGTCGGGCGGATCTGCACTCCGGCCGGGAAGCGCCAACGCCGGCTCCGCCAGGTCCCCCCCACGATCCGCAGCAGCCGGCTGGCCCCGCCGCGGGCCGCCGGGTGGGCGCCCGGTAACCTTGCCGCCTTTCCCTTGTCTTCCGGCATGACCGGGCGGAAGCGTACTCTAAAGTCATGAGTTCCGATGCGACCCCTCCCCCCAACGACGATCCCCGAGATACCCCCGAGACCCGCCAGGGCTTTTTCGGCCGACTGCGCTCGCGCATCGGGCTGGGCGCCAAATCGAGCCTCGGGGCGCTGTTTCGCAGCCGCAAAATCGACGCCGCCATTCTCGAGGAGCTGGAAACCCGGCTGCTCACTGCCGATGTCGGCGTCACCGCCACCGAGGAGATTCTGGAAGCGCTGCGCAAGCGCGTCGCCCGTCGGGAGCTCGGCGATGTCGACGCTCTGGTGGACGCCCTGCGGGCCTCGATCGTCGAGATCCTCGCGCCCTGCGCCAAGCCGCTGGTGATCGACGCTGCGCAGCGACCCTACGTGGTGTTGGTGGTCGGAGTGAACGGAGCCGGCAAGACCACCACCATCGGTAAACTCGCCGAGCGGCTGCGGGCCGCGGGTCACAGCGTGCTGCTCGCCGCCGGCGATACCTTCCGCGCCGCGGCCACCGAGCAGCTGCAGGTCTGGGCCGAGCGATCCGGAGCGGCGATGGTCGCCCAGGCCCCAGGCGCCGACCCGGGCGCGGTCGTCTTCGACGCCATCCAGTCGGCACGCTCGCGGGGTACCAGCGTGCTGATCGCCGACACCGCCGGCCGGCTCCACAGCCAGTCTCATCTCATGGAGGAGCTCAAGAAGGTCCGGCGCGTCATTCAGCGCGCGTTGCCCTCGGCGCCTCACGAAGTGCTGCTGGTCCTCGACGCCAATCAGGGGCAAAACGCGCTCGCGCAGGCCGTGCAGTTCCATGAGGCCGTCGGCGTCACGGGCATCGTCATCACCAAGCTCGATGGCAGCGCGCGCGGCGGGATCGTGATCGCGATCGCACGCCGGCTCGGGCTTCCGATCCGCTTCGTCGGCATCGGCGAGCGCGCTTCCGACTTCGGAGTCTTCGACGCCGGCGCGTTTGCCGCGGCGCTCGTCGAAGGAGTGAAATGATCGTTTTCGAGCGGGCGGTCAAACGCTACCCCAATGGCCGCGAGGCCTTGGGCGGCGTCACCCTGCGGGTGGAGCGCGGCGAGATGGTGTTCCTCACCGGACGCTCGGGCGCCGGTAAGAGCACGATCCTCAAGTTGATCGCTCTCCTGGAGCGTCCCACCCGCGGCGTAGTCAGCGTGAACGGGCAGAACACCTCGCAGCTCAAGCCCCGACGGGTGCCCGCGTTTCGCCGCGGCGTGGGCATGGTTTTCCAGGACCACAAGCTGTTGAGTGATCGTCCCGTGTTCGACAACGTCGCTCTACCGCTCGTGGTCGCCGACACGCCGCTGCGAGAAATCGACCGGCGGGTGCGGGCGGCGCTCGATCAGGTGGGATTGCTCGGCAAGGAGCGGATGCGGCCGCTCGAACTCTCGGTAGGCGAACAGCAACGTGTAGGTATCGCGCGCGCTGTCGTGAGCAAGCCGCCGATCCTGATCGCGGACGAACCCACCGGCAACCTCGACCGCGATCTCGCGCTCGAGGTGATGCGCCTGTTCCGCCGTTTTAGGGAAGTCGGAACGACCATTGTCGTCGCGACCCATGACCTCGCTCTGGTCCAGGAATTTGGCCTGCGCGAGATCCTCATCGAGCAGGGGCGCGTCGTCGACGGCCCCGTAGCGGCTCCGCTCGAGCTTCCCGCCATGGTCGCCGGCGTGCGACTCGGCGAGGGGCCGCGAAAGGACGATGCGAGTCGTCCGGGGCGCTCGTGAGTCTCGGCTCCTGGGGCGTTCGCCACGCTCAGGCCTGCGTCGGCGCCTTGGGACGCCTGGCGCGCGAGCCGGTCGGCTCCCTGCTCACGATCCTCGTGATCGCGCTCGCGCTCGCGCTGCCGGTGGGTTTGAACCTGCTGGTGGAGAACGCGCGCGCCGCGACCGGAGACCTCGCCGGCAGCATCGAGCTCTCGGTCTACTTCAAGACCGACGTACCGCTCGCGAAGGCGCAGCAGCTCGCCCAGGCGGCGGGCGAGCGGCCGGAGATCGCCTCCGTGAAGCTCATCCCGGCGGATAAGGGGCTCGAGGAGTTTCGAGCCTACTCAGGATTCGGTGCGGCGCTCGCGGCACTCGACGTTAACCCGCTGCCGCATGTATTGGAGCTTCGACCGCGTCCGCAAGCGAGCACCACGGCAGCACTCGGACCGCTCAAAGCGTGGCTCGTATCCTGGCCGGAGGTCGATGTAGTGCAGATCGACTCGCAGTGGGTGCAGCGCCTCGAGGCGATACTCGCGACGCTGCGGCGGCTGCTCGAGATCGCAGCGGTACTGCTGGGCTTGGGGGTGGTGGCGGTGATCGGCAACACGATCCGGCTCGAGATCGCAGGGCGGCGCGGGGAAATCGAAGTGATTCGGCTGGTTGGGGGCTCGAACGCTTTCGTACGGCGGCCGTTCCTGTACGCCGGAGTCCTCTATGGGTTGCTCGGGGCGATCCTGGCCGCCGGGATCGTCGCCCTCGCGGTCGCGCTACTGGCAGTCCCGATCGGGAGCTTGGCCGGGCTCTACGGCAGCCGCTTCGCGCTCCAGGGGCTGGCGCCGAGCGAATTCGGCGCCTTGGCGGCGGCCGGGATCGTATTAGGCTGGCTTGGGGCGTGGGCGGCCGCTGCGCGCCAGCTGCGGGCGGTGGAGCCGCGCCCGTGAGAAGGGGAGGGCTTTATAACTTGATGTATTTCAAAGTTTTATAGTCCGAGATCCGCGAAACTTTCCGCGGCCTTAGCACTCCAATATTGCGAGTGCTAGAATTGCGGGCCAGAAGGCTCGCTTTCAAGGAGATATTGAAGCCATGACAGCCGCCAATGCAGTGATCGCCCGCCCGCTCGACTTCTCAGCGGCCGCCTGGCCTGTCAACGGGCCGCTCGGTAGCCTCGACGCCTATCTCGACCGGGTGTCGAAAATTCCGGTTTTGAGCCGCGAGCATGAGCTCGAACTCGCCAACCGTTTCCGGGGCGAAGGCGACCTCGCCGCGGCGCGGGAACTGGTCCTCTCACACCTGCGTTTTGTTGTGCATATCGCTCGCGGCTACGGCGGTTACGGCCTGCCTCTCGGCGATCTGGTACAGGAAGGCAATGTCGGCCTCATGAAGGCCGTCAAGCGCTTCGAGCCCTCGATGGGAGTTCGTCTGGTGTCGTTCGCGGTGCATTGGATCCGCGCCGAGATCCACGAATATGTGCTGCGTAACTGGCGCCTGGTGAAGGTCGCGACGACCAAGTCGCAGCGCAAGCTGTTCTTCAATCTGCGCCGGCTGAAGAAGAACCTCTCGTGGCTGAGTGCCGAGGAGACCCAGGCCGTCGCGCTTGAACTCGGGGTAGACCCGAAGGAAGTGAGCGAGATGGAACGCCGGCTCTCCGCCCGCGACCTCTCGTTCGACCCGAGCCCGACGGACAGCGAGGACGAGGACGGGAGCTACGGCCCCGCGTCTTACCTGCCCGCGCCCGACGCGGATCCTGCCGTCCAGGTGGAGGACGAGGAATGGGATGCGGACACGAGCGAGCGGCTCGGCAGCGCTTTGAGCCGGCTCGACGAACGCAGCCGCGACATTCTGCAGCGACGCTGGATGGGCGACGACAAATCGACGTTGCACGAACTCGCCGAGAAGTATGGCGTCTCGGCGGAGCGTATCCGCCAGATCGAGGAAGGCGCCATCAAGAAGCTGCGCGCTTCGATGGTCACTGCGGACTAGGCCTTCGCGACCGCTCGAGCGCGACCGCTTCCTCGATGACGATCGCGTGCAGGGCCGCGGTGCGCTCCGGCGTCTCGGCGTATCCCCCCGCCAGAGTGATGACGAGCGGCATTCCTGCGCCGTGCGCCGCCGCCAGCACGCGCCGATCGCGCTCGCGGAGCCCGTCATCGGTGAGCGCGAAGCGTCCATAGCGGTCGCCGGCGGCGACGTCGACTCCAGCCAGGTAAAAAACGATATCGGCGCGGAAACGCTCGATTATCGGCGGTAGATGGCGCTCGAGCGCCGCGAGATAGTCGCTGTCTCCGGTGCCGTCGGGTAACCCGACGTCGCAGCTCGAGCGCATCTTGATGGCCGGATAGTTACCCGCGCCATGGATCGAGAAGGTGAATACGCTCGCATCGCCCTCGAAGATCGCAGCCGTGCCGTTGCCCTGGTGGACGTCGAGGTCCACCACCAGTGCACGCGTTGCCCGACCCTCGCGTTGCAGCGTGCGGATCGCGACTGCAACGTCGTTGAGCACACAGAACCCTTCCCCGTGATCGGCGAACGCGTGGTGCGTCCCGCCCGCGAGATTGGCGCCGAGACCGGTCTCGAGCGCTCGACGCGCTGCCAGCAGGGTCCCGGCCGTTGCCCGGCGCGACCTCACCCAAAGCTCGGGTGACCAGGGAAACCCAAGTCGGCGCTGTTCCGCCGCCGTGAGGTCCCCGCTTGCGAGCTTCTCGAGATAGGCGGCGGTGTGGACGCGCTGCAGCGCCTCGAGCGGCGCCTCCTCCGGTCGATCGATGTCCGCCTCCTCGATGACCCCTCGAGCGAGCAACAGCTCCCGGATCAGGCGGTATTTCGCGCCGGGGAAGGGATGGGTCGGCGGCAGCGGCGGCACGAAACCCGGATGGTGACTCACTCTCATGTGCAAGCGGCGTGCGGATGAGCTAATAAAGGGACGGCATCTACATCCCTGCCGAGATCCGAGATGTTAGCGTGACCTCGATTCCCGTGAGCGCCGAAGCCTCCGCCATCGACGCGTCTTACCCGCGACCGGCTTATGCCTGGTACGTGGTGGTGGTGCTACTGCTCGCCTATATCCTCGCGTTCGTCGACCGCGAGGTGATGTCGCTCCTGGTGAAATCGATCGAAGCGAGTCTGCGGCTGTCCGACACCCAAATGAGCCTGCTGCTCGGCGGGGCGTTCGCGCTCCTCTATACCCTGCTCGGCATCCCGATCGCCTGGCTCGCCGATCATTTCAGCCGACGCTGGATCGTATTCGCGGGCGTCGGCCTGTGGAGCTTCATGACCTGCCTCTGCGGCTTCGCCACCAGCTACTGGCCGTTGTTCGCCGCCCGCGTCGGTGTCGGCGTGGGTGAGGCCTCGCTCAATCCGTCGGCGCTGTCGCTTCTCAAGGATTACTTTCCGCCGTCCCGCATCGGGCTCGCGATCGGTCTCTATACCGCCGGCGTCTCGAGCGGCGGCGGGCTCGCCAACGTCATCGGCGGCGCGCTCTATCCCGCGCTTTCAGCGGCCGGCCCGCGGACCTTCCCGCTGCTCGGCAGCCTCGCTCCCTGGCAAGAGATGTTCGTGTTGGTCGGCACGCCCGGCTTCCTCGTCACCTTGTTGCTGCTCAGCATTCGTGAACCGGTACGCCGCGGGATCGCTCGTGCGGAGCCACGCGTGCGCAGCGCCCTGCTCGCGGGAGTCGCCTTCGCCTTCGCGCGCTGGCGCACCTACATCGTGCTGTTCCTCGCCAATTCGGTACTCGCCATCCTCGCCTACGGCATCGGTTTCTGGATCCCGGAGTTCCTGCGTCGTACCTATCATCTCGACGATGCTGCGTACGGTCATTTCGTGCAGATCCGCGGTTTCGTGACGATCGGGGCAGGCCTCGCGGGAGTACTGTTCGGCGGCTGGCTCTGCGATCGCCTTCGACAACGTTACGACGACGGCTACGTGCGCGTCTGCCTCATCGGCTTCGTCTTCATCGCGATCGGCTACTGCAGCTTTTCTCTCATGCCAACCCCGGGTCTTGCGCTGCTGATGCTGGTGCCGGCGAGTTTCGGCGCTGCGGTGCCGACCGCCGCCGGCGTTACCGCAGTGGTCGCGATCGCGCCTCCGGCGCTGCGTGCCCAGCTCACGGCCTGCTACTACTTCGTGCTGAACTTCGTGGGACTGTTCGTCGGCCCGACCTCGGTCGCGCTGGTCACCGATTACTATTTTCACGATCGAGCGCAGCTTCGCTACTCGCTTGCCATCGTCTCATGCGTCGTCACCGCCGCTGGCATCGCGCTCCTCTTCTACAATCTTCGCTACTACCGGGCGAGCGTCGCCGAAGCCCGCAGCTGGGCCTGAAACATGAGCCACCTCTCCGACCCAAAGCTTCCGATCCTGCAGCGCGACCACCGCGCAACGATGGGCCGGATTCTCTACACGAGCCGCAAGCCCGAGCGGATGGGGGAGGAGCGTGGGCGCGAGTTCTTCCGCATCGACGTGCATGCCGATGGCACGCGAACCTGTACCGCGCATTGTGAAATCGACGATCGGCCGAGCGTGATGCGCGACATTACTTATTCGCTCGACCGCGACTGGATGCCGACCGACTGCTTCGTGCGAATTTCGGTGGCGAGCCGCTTCATGGGATCGGGCTGGTTCCGGTTCCACCCCGCGTTCGCGGAGTGCGAAACCTGGACCGCCGTCGAGGGCCGAGTCTCGCAGCGCATGGACCTCGCCCGCCCGCTCTTGAGCTTTCAGAACCACGCCATCGCCTGCGACGCCTGGCACCTGCGCCTCATCGACCGGGGCCAGCCCGGCACCGTGCAGCGGGTTGCACAGCTCTTGCTGTCCTCCCCCGATCACCGCGGGGCCACCGGCCCGATGCTCTACTCCATCGGACTGAACCTCGTATTCCTCGGCGAGGAACGGGTCACCGTCGGCGCGGGGACCTTCGATGGCTATCACTACCAGTTTGTCGCCAACCCCGAGCTGCCGCAGGAACATCCACCCTACGACGTCTGGTGCACCGCCGACGGCGAGTTCCTGTTCTTGAAGGGCCAAGTGGCCGGCTACATGCAGACCTGCTACGAGCTCGTCGAACTCTCGAGGTACTGGTAAGGGACTTCGGGAGAGGACGAGGCGGCGGGCACGGCGGCGGCAGCGCTCACCGCGGGCAGGCGTGACTCGAGCCACCAGCAGGCCGCGAGGATCGCCAGCGCCAGCCATTCCCGTAATTTTCCCGACGAGGATCTCTCGACCATGACTCGACTCCTCTGCGACGGGAAAGAGCCGCCGCTCAAGAAATTACATTGGGCGCTCGTGATAGCGAGCTTCACCGCACGGAAACGGGCACGGTGCCGAGGAAGAATGGCGAAAGATGGCAGTGTTCCCCAACGCATGCGCAGCCGCGGGACAGGCCCTACACTCACGCCAATGAAGAAGCTGATCGCGATCGTCGAGGACGAGGCGGCCCTGCGCGACAATTACGCGGCCGCCTTCACTCGCGCGGGCTATGAAGTGCGGACGTTCGCAAATCGACGCACGGCGTTGAGCGCGTTCGCGAGCCGGCTCCCGGACCTCGTGGTCATCGACGTCTCCCTCGAAGACGAGCCCGAGGGCGGATTCGATCTCTGCCGGGAGCTACGCGCGAAGTCGGCGGAACTGCCGCTCATCTTTCTGACCGCCCGCGACAGTGAGCTCGATGCGGTCTCGGGCCTGCGGCTCGGCGCGGACGACTTTCTCACCAAGGATCTGAGCCTGGCGCACCTGCTCGCGCGGGTGAATGCGCTGTTCCGCCGGGTCGACGCGTTGCGCCGACCGACTTCGAGCGAACAGATCCTGCATCGGGGTCCGCTCACCCTCGACGTCGAGCGACTCGAGGCGAAATGGGAGGGCGAGATCGTGCTGCTCTCGCTCACCGAGTTCTGGATCGTGCATGCCCTCGCCCGCCATCCGGGCCATGTACGCAATCGCCAACAACTCATGGACGCGGCGCGCGTGGTGCTCGACGACGACACCATCACCTCGCACGTCAAACGTATCCGACGAAAATTTCAGGCGTTCGATCCGGCCTTCGATTCCATCCATACCGTCTACGGCATGGGTTACCGCTGGGCCGGCTGAGCCTGCGTGGCGGCGGGACGCATCCGGCATGTCACTGCGACTGAAGCTGTTCCTGCTGGCGCTGCTCACTCTCGTGCTGCCCGTGGCGGGCTGCCAGTACGCGCGCGAAATGGAAGCGGTGCTGCGCGAGGGGGAACAGCAGTCGCTGCTCGCGGTGGCCGAGACCATCGCCACTTCGCTCCAGGGACGCGAGCGTTTGCTCTACCGCGACCGACGCTGGCCGGGCGGCGGCTCGGCCGGAGAGCTACGCTCGAGCGCGGCACTCGATCTCACGCCGCTGCCGCTGCGCGGTGAACCGCTGATCGACGGCTTTGCGGACGACTGGCCGCAAGCGCCGCAGGCCTGGAAACACTATGCGGCGGGTACCGACACGCTGGCCCTGCTGACCGGCTGGCAGGGCAAGTACCTCTACCTCCTGCTGGAAGTGCGCGATGCCGCGCCGCTCTACGATGCGCCGGGCGCGGACCTGCTCGATCCGTCGAGTTTCGGCGATCGAGTGTGGCTCGCCTTCGACGACGGCGAGGACAGCGTGCTGGCGGGCGCGCCGCAGCGGCAATATTTCCTCGCCACCACCGGCCCCGGCGCGCTGCTTGCGCACCGGATCGAGATGCGCGAATACGGGCGTCGCGTGGCGGTGCCGGAGCCCCGCATCGAGGCCGCCTGGCGTTCGATCGAGGGCGGCTACCGAATCGAAGTTCGCGTGCCGCTATCGATGATCGGAGCACGCTTCGGGGTGCTCCTCGACGATCGCGCGAGCCGCGGCGCCGCTCCGGTCTCACTCGGCAACCTGCAGCCCGGTGACCTCGCGGCATCAGCGAGACTCATCCTGGCGCCGCCGGAACTCGGAACCTATCTGCGCCAGTTCGGCCAACCCGGCGTGCAGCTTGCCGTGGGCAGCCAGCAGGGCGCATTGCTCGCCGAGGTCAACCCGTTGCCGGTGTCCGCGGCCTTCGCCCCCGAGAGCCTGCTGGCGCGTTTCTACCGCCGCTTTCTCGATCGAGGCGAGGCGCTACGCGCCCCGGACACCGATCCGGGTCGCCTCGCGGCGGCGAGCGTGCGGGCGGCGCGCAGCGGAAGCTCAACGACGAGCCTCGAGCGCAGCACCGACGATCGTCGGCTCGTGGTCGCGGCCGCAGCACCAGTGTTCGATGCGGCGCGGCGCGAGGTGATAGGCGTAGTACAGGTTGCACAGACCGCCGAGCGCTGGCTGCTGCTGCGCGACCGCGCCCTCGCGCGGCTATTGAATCTCACCCTGGCGGCCACCGCGGTCGCGGTGCTAGGCAGCTTCGCCTTCGCGGCGCGCCTCGGGTTTCGGCTCGCCCGTCTGCGCAATGCGACCGAGTCGGCGCTCGGGGAGGAGGGGCGACTCGTCACTCGCCTGCCCGAAGCCCGAGCCCGGGACGAACTCGGCGACCTGGCGCGCAGCTTTACCGCGCTGCTCGATCGACTGGAGGCCTATACCGCTTATCTGCGGACGCTCGCCGGCAAGCTCGCGCACGAAATCCGCACGCCCCTCACGATCGTGCGCTCATCGCTCGAGAACCTCGAGAACGAAGGCGTCGGTGATGCGGCCAGGATTTACGTCACCCGGGCCCGCGAAGGCAGCGAACGCCTCGGTGGCATCCTGAAGGCCATGGGGGCCGCGACTCGCGTCGAGGAAGCCATCGCGAGTGCGGAGCGGGTGGGATTCGATCTCGCGCCGGTCGTCGCGTCCGCCGTCGACGCCTATGTGGCAGCGTTTCCGACGCGTCGGTTCGAGCTCGGGCTTCCCGACGGACCCTGCCGCGTGGAGGGATCGCCCGAACTCTTGGTCCAACTCCTCGACAAACTGATCGATAACGCCGTGGATTTCAGCGCCGACGCCGCGTTGATCACGGTGCGACTGTCGCGGGTGGGGGGCGAGGCATGGCTCGAGGTGGAAAATCCGGGATCGCATTTACCGGCCGATGCGGGGACGCGGCTATTCGAGTCGCTCTGGCAGTCCCGCCAGGAGCAGGGCGGCGGCATCCACTTTGGGCTCGGTCTTTACGTCGCGCGACTGATCGCCGATTTCCACCACGGCACCATGGAGGCCAGCAACCTCTCGCAGGATCAGGGTCAGGGCGTGCGGATGCGGCTGCGCATTCCTCTTCTGTCGTATGGATGACACAGGTATTTCTGGATTCGCTGGCCTACAATATATTCATGGTGAAGTTTTCTGCGACGGTGTAACCTCCTATAAACATTGGTAATGCATAGTCGGGTATCGATTTTGCACGATGGCGTTATTCGGAGTCTCGGTCGGCGGGTGGCGTCGACTGATGCTGGAAGGACACAGGATTCGGACCGGATTCCCTATAGAAACTCGGGCAATCGACACGGGCACGGGTCCAGGAGGGCGGACATTGTTCCTGCCTCCCGGAACGGACCGAGCGTGAACTGACACGCTGGCATCGCACAATCTGCCGGGGCATAGGCCCCTCCGTTCCAGCCGTTGCATATTGCTGCTCGTGACGGAGCGATACGCCGCCTCGGCGGCCGTAGCTGACAACGATCGACCGGAGTCACTTCGACTGACTAACCCCGCTTTGCGGGGTTTTTTTTGGCCGGTGCGCTACACCATTCCGCTTGACTCTTTGAGATGTCGAAACTCTCACTCGAGGACCTCGACATGACTTCCATAGGCCGCCAGGGTTCGATCGGCGGTGAGGAACCGGAGAGGCTCGACGAGGGATTGGGCAACCAGGATTCGATCAAAGGGATCGGAGTGGTGGATCGGGAGTTTCGCGACGACCGCCGCG
>Ga0116226_10001427_pt1 | contig 20715 bp, 27 predicted proteins | sample S1TSphfallax_FD_89692 | JGI IMG/M metagenome (GOLD analysis project Ga0116226, IMG submission 89692) | Host-associated microbial communities from peat moss isolated from Minnesota, USA - S1T2_Fa - Sphagnum fallax MG | ecosystem: Host-associated > Plants > Peat moss > Unclassified | place: USA... | reverse complement strand
CTAGTCAAAAAATACCCATTGTCATTCAAGCCTTTGGCCTCTAGTCAAAAAATACCCATTGTCATTCAAGCCTTTGGCCTCTAGTCAAAAAATACATGTCTTTAAGTCAAAATGATCTATTTAGTCAACTCGGTCAGTTTGAAAAAATAGGAATTTTAGTAATGATTCTTTGATTTTTAGGAATTATACAAGTATGTACTTGGGAATGTGTACTTAATACTTGGACAACCTATTATATCACCAACATATATACCAAATTTTGTTCAAAATTAATTTCCTAAAATGTTTTAATTAATGACTAGCAAAAACAAACATCATGTTCAATAACTTGTTATTACATTAGTGCCAACCACTATACAAATTACTATCAATTCACCAACTTATGTATCCATAGGTTTTGATCACTAACCACTAGATGGAGGATAACCTGGAGAGTCACCTAGAATAAGTTCACCCAAAGGAGATCTACCTAGAGATCCACCTTTTAATCCACCTATTAGATCTTTTGGATGGCCAACACTTGATTTACGTATGCTTATACCACCACGGTCAACCACCTATTATGCAACCTGTATTGGAACCAACAACCAAGCTACCATACAAAAAGCTACAATACCCAACCCATGTCAAAGACATTGATCCAAATGCTCACATCAAAGTATCCAAAAAGGCCATTAATGTTAATGGTGAGATAATGGAGGTTGATATCATTAACATGTTTGGTTTTACTTTCAAGGATAATATCCCTAAATGGGGAGAAAACTGCATTTAAGACCATCCAAACTGCACTTTTGAAAAGTTGGACTAAACATTTTCCAAGCAATTCTGAACAATTCTGAACAATGAAGAGGTCTATATGCAGTTGCAAAACATACAACAATAAGTCACCAAACGTGTTAAGGTTTATTATGAATGCCTATTGAAGCATGTTTACACGATTCATTCATTGAAATTATTATACAATTATAACATAATGGGGCTGAAAACCAACCTACTACCATCAATGGAGGTTCATTATAGAGTGATTGGGCTAGATTGCCTAATAATCCTACCATAACTCAACCGGTTGAAAGAAATCAATTCAGTGAAGCAAATAAGCAACTAATCATTTTAGAACAAAACACTATAAAAATTTTTTTTTTTAAAAGTTATAAAGGAGTTTTGGAGACCAAGTATACATTGAACTTGGGACAACTATTGCGAGTGATTATTGATATAAAACGCTACATTTTTAACCTGGTACCATCAAAACCTACTTTATCAAAACCAACAGTTGCAGTAGTGGCCATTGATCATCAAATGGCAATAATAAAGATTCAAGTAGGGAAGAACTTCATTGAAGATGTGCTTCTACATGGTGGTTTTTGAATTAATATTATTTTGGATTAGGTATGTTAAAACCAAAACCAAAACATTATAACCTATGCATGGATGATTAAACTATTGCAAAACCCCTAAGTTTGATTAAGGATCTTAAAATTCTTGTTCATGGAATTCCCTATGTAATGATTTTTTCTATAATCTAGAGTAGTGCGTTAAACTCTAACTACTTTATGTTGTTAGGTTGTCCTTGGCTAAGGGATACAAAAATGTTTCATGATTAAGGCAATAATAGTATCACTATTTAAGGAGCTAGTACAGTTAGAACCATACATGTTATTAAAAAATTAAAACACTAACCAAGTGTCCAAAAATATTAGTTTGTTATGATTTCCATTCTAGAAAATTTGACGAAAAGGAAGATTTGATGTTTACCACATAATCATTATTGTTTTCAATAGGAACCATAGTTATTCATAAATTAGTTTGGTCAAATCAACATGTTAAGTTGATTACATCAATAGGTTTGAATTTAGTCAAACAAGTTATTAAACATGTTGAACCTGTGTGTGAGCCACCTTTTTCATTTAATATACTTGTCAAACTAGTACCTATACAACTTGTTAAGATAGTTATACCCCCTAATACTTTCCAACAACATTTACCAAAGACGTTTTTCCAATGTGAAGTAAGAGAAATGGAGTTTAATGAAATGCATGCTCAAATCAAATTCAAAACCTTTGCATTATGAGAAGGACTATAACTGAAGAAAAACAATTGACCAAGATCAATTTGGGCTTTGAAAAAAACTTGGAACATGTTAAAATCAATGTGGATCTAGAACCTATTGTCAGTTATCAATTTACTGAATTACTAAAGGAGTTCAAGGACATCTTTGCTTGGATTTATAAAGATTTGAAGGGGATACCACTCAATGTTGCTCAACATTGGATTGAGTTGGACACATCGATACCACTTGCTCATCAAACAAGGTATTGGTTAAATCCTAACTATGCAACCATTGTCAAACAAGATATTGACGAATTGCTTGTTGAAAGTTTTATCAAGCCTTTTGAAGAGGCTAATTAGTTATCACCTATAGTTGTAATGCCTAAGAAAAATGGGAAACTATGAATTTGTGTGGACTTCACAAAGTTTAATGCAGCTACCAGGAAGGACTCATACTTGTTACCTTTTACTAATGAGGTTATTAAGATTATAGCTAAACATGAAGTTTATACATTTTTAGATGGGTTTTCTTAATACCATCAGATTTTCATAACACCAAAAGACTAGGACAAAACCACTTTTGTTATTGATTGGGGGGCTTTTGCATGGGTTGTAATGCCTTTGGAATAAAAAATGGACCACCTACTTATCAAAGGGTAGTCACCAAAGCTTTTCATGAATACATTGATGTGTTCATGAAGATATTTATAGATGATTCTATTTTTTTAGTGACCTATCCACTCATTCTAAAAAATTCAAAAAATGTTTTCTAAAATGCAGAGAATATGGCATTAGTTTAAATCCAAAGAAATGTGCATTTATGGTATGTTATGGAACTATTTTAGGATTCATAGTCTCCAAAGAGGGGAAAACACATGATCCTAAGAAAATAAAGGCTTTATTCAAAATGCCAATGCCTTAAACATTTCAAGATATTCAAATCTTCAATGGAATGGCCCAATTTTATAGATGTTTCATGAAATTTTTTGCTTCTATTATGGCACCAATCACTAAGTTATTTTAAAAAGTTGAAGTGTTTGAATGGAATGTTAAACATCAAACCGCTTCAAAGGATATCAAGAACTTGTAAATTCAAGCTCTTATACTTATTAGTCTTAAATAAGAACTAGGATTTCATGTTCATGTTCATGCATCTCAGTTAGCAATAAGAGCAATATTGGCCTATAACCTAAAAAGTAAAATAAATCAACATGTTATGTACTCATCAAGTCTGGTTAATTTTGTTGAGAAAAATTATACGACTATAGAAATAGAGGCTTTAACTATGGTTTACGCCTTACACAAGTTTAGGCATTACATGTTAAACAACATGTTTACTTTTTATGTGGAACATATGGCTTTAGTGTATTTGGTCAACAAGCCATATGTCGCAACCCTAGCTTTGGGCTCGCGACCAAGGCAAAGGGGTTGCAAAGGTGCGGGCCAAGAGGAAGCCCGAAAGTCACATCACATACTCCTGGGAGTGTAGGAAAGTGTGAGGGAGTGAACCTTCACACTCCCTTGGCAACTCCCACTTTGGGAGATGGAGTCCCGGGGGACTCCTGAAACTTTAGAGAACAATTTGAGGGGTCAAAACTCAATGGCTTGTGGCGTTCTTTATATCATTAGAAAGCTCTTAGAACGTAAATGTTTAAAATTGGTTTGCATTGCTCATTTGGACATCTCAAACACAAGTTATGGCCAAAAGAAGGGCCGGGAGTCAAATTGTCAATTTGATTCCCGACCAAAAAAAGTTGGGAATCGACCCAATTTACTTGGCTGCAGACAACGTGCCACATATCGTTGGAAAGCTCTCGATGAAAGCTACAACTTTTCTTCAGACCGCACCTCAATTCGAGTTTGTTCGCAAAGTTATGCGGCTCCAAAGTCATGGGAGTCCCGGCTAGCACGATTTCAGGACTCCCACTCGAGAGTCCTGGGAGAGAAAAACCATTTGGATGTGGACCCCGTGGAGAGGTCCAGAGTATACTATAAGGGGGAAGGTGGTGGCTTCCCCCAAGTTCGGGTTGTGGTGAGTCTTGTGTGTTTGTGTTGCCCGTGGCTCGTCCTAGCACCAAAGGTGCTCCAACTATGCACTAACCACTTTGTGTGGGTTGTGTGTAGGCCCGTGTGAGTGAGTAAAGCTTTTCAACTCTTTCTAGTCCCATCCCAGAGCTCCAACACGCCCCTCTACCCCTCAAAGTGTTGTGAACTAGGGAGCGTGCCCTGACTCCTCCTTCTTCTGCTATCTTTCACTTGGACTTACATTTGAGTCCTTCTAGGAGTTGGGAGTGCGTCACATAGGTTTCTAGTAGGTTAGTTAAATGACTCTTATTATTTATGGAGTATGACTTCAAAATTGTTTATAAACCTAGTAGATCCCATATAATGTAAATGAATTGAATAGATTACCCAATTAGACTGAACCTATTAGAGTATTTGATCAAACTTGTGATGCTCACATCTTTACCCTACAACTTGAATGGTTACAAAGTGTGTAAGAGTACTTATTAGAGGGAGTGATTCCAAAAAGATTCACAACATCCCAAAGACAGTATTTAGCCCAAAGAGCTAAACTATTTGTGCTTCAAAAGGGAGTATTGTACAAATTTGGACAAGATAATAGGTTTCATATAATTCTACAACTAAAACATGTGTCCACAATTTTGTAAGAATTACACAAAGGCAATGTAACTAGAGGGCATTTCTCTTCTAATATCATTTTGTAAAAGATTGTGGATGCTGGTTATTGGTGGCCAATGATGAATCGAAACATTCACAAACTTGTGACCATTGTCAAAGAATAGTTAACTTGTTGACCCAAAATTTGGCAAAATTAGTTACCACATTACCTAAAGAACCATTTCAAAAATGGGGATTGGATTTTAGTGGACTTGCCAAACTTGTAATCAAAATGTCAAGCAACCATACATTCAGGTAGCCACTAATTATGCAACAAAGTGGTTGGAAAGCCGAACACTCTGCACCAACATTGCTACATTAACTGCCAAGTTTCTATATGAACATAATCTTACAAGATTTGAATGTCCATTAACCATTATGACTGATCAAAGTACCCATTTTATTAATGATGTAATCAAGTACTTCATTGACCATTTTATTCTAAAACATATTAGTTTTATTATTAACTATCCAGAAGCAAATGGATAGGTTAGGTCTACAAACAAGGTTTTTGGAACCTTACTAACCAAACTAGTTAATGAAAGTAAAAATGATTAGGATGAACACATGTCCACAATCTTATTTTCATATCAAACCACCTACAAAGTTGGAACCAATTATACCCCATTTTAGCTGGTGTACGGATTACATCCATTATTACCTATATAGTACTTAATACCATCTAAGCCTAGTGAAAATAGAAATCCACAACCTATTAGAATCCTAACTAATCGACTATTTGAATTGAAAAAATTATAGGAGAACAAGTTGATTGCATAGGATCTAATTGCTTCTAACTAATAGAACAAATCATTATGGTCACAGAACCGGTTCATTGGAACCAAGTTTTAATTTGGAGATTATGTATTATGGTTTAAAGGGGATGTTTCCAAACATGCTCCAAAATTTCAAAGACGATGGTTTGGACCTTATAGGATACAATATTGTTTGCCTAATAATATGGTTTTACTGGTCACCATTGATAAGTTTGATCTTAACCTAGTGGTTGTCAACATCAATAAGTTGAAGCCATATAAGTTCATTAAAGACAAAATTTTGCAAGTTGTATTGGTCAAACCCAATGGCTTAGTCATGGATGAACCTATTCAAACTAAAGAACCTAAACCACTACATGTTGAACCTGAAGAATTTGAGCCTAGTTTAAGGCTAAGATGATAAGTAAGAAAGAAGGAGGTTGAAAAAAAAGTTGAAGCTTTTAGGAGGAAATGAATTGAGAAGGAAAGAGCAAAACATGTTTGGTTAACTATAATGATTTATGTAAAACCACTTGCTTCACGCACACCTACGCTAGAAGATATTCGAGTTTTTTAACAAGAACATAGAAGTAAGGGGTTGGAAGAAGAATTAAAAACAACATTGAACTTTTTAAGCAGAACGACTACTTTTACATTAAAACCAGCACTACAAGTTATTACTACTTCATATTTAGATGAAGAAGTGGGGAATGGACCTCAACTTGGCATTGAGGAAAAAATACAATCAGTCTTTGCATCAATACCTATGGAGGAGGAATTGCAATAACCTATTGTTGAGGAATAATTGTAACCAATTCTTGCATTAAGCCTTGTGGAAGAGAAGAAGTTGCAACAACATGTGAGCAATGGAGAATAGTTTTTTCAAGAACTCTTTGAGGAGAAACTTGTATTTAAGATTATTCCTCAACGCCCAAAATTAAAACAAGAACCATGATGAAGCAAAAAGGTAAAGCACATTTAGAAAAATAGGTAGACAAACTTGTTAAGAAGGAACCAATGTCTAGAGAAAAAAAGAGCCAAAAGATGTTGTAGTGGATGAAAATGGACTCCAAGAAATTTAAATGGGCTAGACAAGTCAGTTTGGAAAGTTTGTTAAACCTATAGTAGACAACGCCAAAATAAGATGTCATAACCCTAGCCTTGGGCTCGCGACCAAGGCAAGGGTTTGCAAGGTTGCGAGCCAAGAGGGAAGTCGGGAGTCACACAACATATTCTTGGGAGTGTGAGAAGGTGTGAGGGAATGAACCCTCACACCCCAAGGGAGTTCCACTTTGGGAGTTGGAGTCCTGGTGGACTCCCGAATCTTCAAAGGGTGATTGCAGGGGTCAAAACTCCATGGTTTGAGAAGTTCTTTATATTAATGGAAAGCTCTTAGAACTTACATATCTAAAATGGGTTTGTATCTCCCATTTGGACATCTGAAACACAAGTTATGGCCAAAAGAAGGGCCGGGAGTCAAATTGGTTGAAGGTTAACGCCCAAATTGGCAATTTGACTCCTAACCACTAAAAGTCAAGAATCGACCCAATTTCCATGTGTGCAGATGGTGTGCGACATATCGTTGGAAAGCTTTTGATGAGGGCTACAACTTTGCTTTAGACCTCATTTCAATTCGAGGTTTGCACGCAAAGTTATGGTGCCCCAAAGTCGCGAGGGTCCCCAACCTTGGCGATTTCGGGACTCCCACTTGGGAGTCCCGGGACAAAAACCCATTTGGATGTGGGCCCTGTGGAGAGGTGCAAAGTATACTATAAGGAGGAAGGTGGTGGCTTCGCCCATGTCCGGGCTGTGATGAGTCTTGTGTGTCCGTGTTGCCCGTGGTTCGTCCTAGCACCAAAGGTGCTCCAACTATGCATTAACCACCTCGCATTGGTTTTGTGCAAGTCTTTGTGAGTAGATAAAGCTTGTCAACTCTTCCTAGTCCAATCTTGGAGCTCCAACACACCCCTCTACCTCCAAAGTGCTGCGAGCTAGGGAGCGTGCCCTGATTCCTTACTCTTCCGTTGTTTTCTGTTTGGGACTCACATTTGAGTCCCTCAAGGAGTTGGGAGTGCATCAGAAGACCTGTTACGAAACTTCTTACAAACTTGGGAAGAAACAAAAGGTGGAAGAATTCAAAGTTAAGTACATGGTCAAGAGATTCTCATTGATCATGTATTTATTTATGAAGAGCTTGGAATTTCCAAGGAGGGAGTAGTGGATGTTACAAATCCAATTTTTTAAGAGGCCAAAACCGTCTAAAAAAGAATTGTAGGTCCACATGCCTTTGTTGAGAATGTAGTGCGCATGAAAAAGGAATTTCATGTGAAATTTACAACCATTTTGTAAATTCTTTATCAGAGAGAAAGCTTAACTTATTTCAATGACCAAATTACTTTACTTTTGAACTAGCTAATAGGGGCAACTTATTAATTGGTATTCTACAATGTTGACCCAGTTACTAGTTGAATTAACTCTTTGGACTAAATGTCAAAAAAAGACAACAACTAACCTAATTTCTAGTAAAACCAAAGCAAATTATTATTATTCAAGGCTTATTTTAGACATTATGTTTAGGAAGTGGTTACCTTTATCAAAGGTTCCTTCACTAAGAATAGCAACTCCAAAAGAACTTGTATCACCAACTAGTTAAAAACATTAGGTTGTACAACAACAACAAGTTTCACTTGAACTTGTTACCAAGGAGTAGTTTTTAAAAGAAAGAAGACCAACACGCTCGACCAAAGCATCACCCTTACCAACATGTCAATCTCATTGATTGAAGACACACACATAACCACCTACACCAAGGGACATAAATTAAGCCTTGAACCAGTTATTCACCGCTAAGAAAGAAGTCTAGGACTACTTTTGCATCACTAGTTAATAATTCAAAAGAGGATGAAGAACAAACCTATTTAGATGACATTGGAGGTGGAGGAGAAGAAGAATTTAATGCAATACCTATGCAAGGTAGCATTGAGGAAAAACTTGAACGCAACTTGGATCATGTAATTGACAACATTCAAGTTGAACCTATTGTGTCTATTGAACCTATAGTTTCCATTACAAAATTTGCAACTATAGCTACATAATCATTTCAACCTATTCAACTTGTAGTTGAACTTGTAAAAATAGAAAACCCACATTATGCATAAATTATTTTTAAAAACAATTAAAGCCTAGACACTTAATTGCTTATGTACAATTAAGCACCTACACTCTCACAACATGGTCACTTTCAAGCACAACTAGAAGAATTGATGAAAGTGTGGGCTCGTGCATATACAAAGTACATGTAAACCTAGTTCATGCATTGTTGATGGAATTTTCAATTTCCATCCAAACAAGATGAAGGTTCAGATGAAATAAACAATAGATCCTAAGTCGTCGCCCTAATCATCTATTCAAATCCAATGTAGGAACACAATCCAAAAGACTTACATAGTTGCCTTTGCACACATGTTTGTTTTGCACTCTAGTTTACATTAACGTCTATGGGGTACATTGCAGTGGAGATGCTATTAGAAGGTGATGCACAAAGCATGAATGTGTTTTGAGAAAAGTATGAACCTTTAACAATGTTGGGGCAAGGAATGGTAGCTACTACTTGGTGTTAGAAATAATGCACTACAATCTACATAATTGCAAATCTAGATTTGCCGAGATCTTGGAGACTAATGCATGAAGCAAGTTAATGTGAGCTTAGCCAACCACAATAGGAGTTTGTACCAATGTTGAGGCCATGATTGAGAACTACTACTTGTTGTTAAGAAAATAAAAATATCAAGTAATTATTGCCAAGTTTGCCCCTTATGTTGCATTATCTTAGTTTATTTGCATTTGTGGTTTCCAACTCTTTCGCTTCTCTTGGGACATTTAAATGTCTACAAAATCTTTGATCACTTGGATTCAATCTACTTGACCTAAAAAACAGTTTTTGTACATGACTCTTTCACCATCATGTGTAAGTTTATCTAACAAATGTGCATAGATAGGTACACGAATTGGGGTTAAATGTGAAGTTGGATTGCTTACCATTAATTGTTCAAAATTCACCAACACTATTACAAAATGTGGGTGCAGTTAACTAGTCCTCGTTCGTTAAACTAGTGAATTCACTACCTCCACATTAGGTCCCATTCATTATACCCCATGAGTTCACTCATAATCCAGTGAAATCATTCGACATATAATTGTTGTAGTGCAAGTTATATAAGGTTGGGGAGTGCTTAGGATTAGTGGAAATGGACTAAACAATAATTCAAGAAGTGAAGTGGAGCAACATGATGCCAACAATTTTAAAGGTCATGGATGATTTTGATTGCAAAGGTGCAAATCTCGGACTCGTAATGTTTGTATCGTATGGAATGTACATGGGTGTTCATGGTAACTAATCATTACTATTTGTGATGAACCTAATGATTTGTTGCTTTGGGGTCCAAACAAGGAAAAGTGAACAACCAATGGCACTTGCAACCATAAAAAAAAAAGTAAAGGAATGTAATTAAGGGAGAAAATTTTGAAATTTGGGTTTTCAGTAACATAGGGGCTAAACAAATAAGGTTCCTAGCTTGAAAATCCACCTTTTTGACTCTAAGTTGCCATCACCATTATCATTCCAAGTTGTTCTTTTCAAGCTCCATCGCGCATTTATTGTCCATTTTCAAGCTCCATCACATGTTTCACAAAATTCAAGTTTGTTTTTTTCTTCGTCTATTTCTTGCATATTTCAAAGAAATCATTTTACTTATTTCTAGCATGTTCATTCTTTCAAATCAGTGGCTTTTTTTGCATTGGTGTGTTTTTGAATGGTAATGTGCTTAAACAATAGTGTTGTGAACCCTGTACTTGAAGCCATGGGCATTGTTTCTTTGAAGGTAGTCAAAAGAAAACCCTTAGCAACAAATAATGGAAATGTCAAGGAAGAGTTCATTTCAAAGCAGAGAGGCAAAAGTTAGAAAGGGTTAAGAACACATTTGGGCATGTAGAATGGACTATTAAAGATTTTTCTTCAAAACCGAAGTTGATGAATGAAAGTATAGATCCTTGAAAAGAGATTTTAGTTGTGTTTCATGGTGATTTTTTTGTTATGTTTGGTCAAAGGAATCAAAATGGGTGGAAGGTGCGCATGACAAAGGACGTGACTGCCCAGGATTGTTTTGCATTGTTGAAATTATATCAAAAGGTTTATGCACACCTTTGAACAAATGGTGACTATCTTGGGATTTTTTTACATGGGTGGCTAGTAGAGCAAAGAGGCACACATGTGAACTAGGCACAATATGCTCATGAGACTACTCAAGAACAAATGGGGCGAACAAACTAACCTTATGGGTCAACAAGGTTGAACTCCAAGAACACATTGTCAAATCCTTCCAATGATGTCCGGGAGATAAATGGTTTTCTAAATGAGTAGGGAAATGATGAGGAGTGTCAACTTTTGAAGGAACACCAACATGTGACGCATTTTTGCACACCTTCAACATGAAGACATGCACTCACAAAACCCACTTGGAAATGGAACTACTATGTAGTTGTAGTCTAACAAGTAAGGTGGTTCAATGTAATGCAATGAAATTCACTAAGAATCTAATGCGTTATGTTCACTTGGAAGATACAAAGACATTGTGGGAGAATCGTAACTCACCATGATGAAATGTGAAAGGGCATTATGTTGATGTTCATTCAATGTCACGCTTGATGGTTGAACCCCTCTTGTTCCATTCGTCATAACATCTACATACAACCTCTTAATCTAACATGCATTGGATTTTTGAAAAGGTTAATCTAAAAGGAGCCATGTTACAAAATCTTATAAGTTTTTAGTTTTTTTATCAAGAGTTAAGCCTTGGGACTAAAAATCACTTTGTTTAGATTCAAGGAAAAAAAAAAAACAATTCAACCCCCTCTACTTCTGGCAAATGTAGCTCCTTTACAACCAAACCGATGATGTTGAAATTTGGAGAAAACCTTCTACACCTTCTAAACAAGAAATGTTTTAAGTTTGAAAGAAATCCAACGGTAGATTTGGGAGGAAAAATTATTTGAAATAAAACTCCAAAGGCTTTGTCATGGAAATCCTTCCATGAACTCCACTACAACATCCTCCACTTCCAGCAAGTTTAGCTCCCTTACAACCAAACGAATGATGCTAAAATTTGGAGAGAACCTTCTACAACTCCAAAACAAGAACAATTTTAAGCTTGACACAAATCCAACGATGGATTCGGGAGGAACAATTATTTGAAATAAAACTCCAGAGGCTTTGTCATGGAAATCCTTCCATGAACTCCACTACAACACCCTCCACTTCCAGCAAGTGTAGCTCCCTTACAACCAAACTGATGATGCTAAAATTTGGAGAAAACCTTTTACACCTCCTAAACAAGAACTATTTTAAGTTTGACATAGATCCAACGATGGATTTGGGAAGAACAACTATTTGAAATAAAACTCTAGAGGCTTTGTCATGGAAATCCTTTCATGCTTAATTCTTGCACAGATCTCTCTCATGAACAACACCTTTCCACACATAAGAACTAATCTTTTTTTTTTTCACACATTCATTCTCTTCCTTTTTCCTTTCCCCCACCCAAGAGACTTCCCTCTCCCTTGGTAAGCCTCCATGACCTTTCCTTGAGCTTGTTCCCCTTGCTCAATGGAAGCTTCGAAATCCTCCCCTCCAATCAATGGCCTCCTCATCCTTCAAGAGCCAACGAGAATTGAGAATGATTTGCCCCCCAATTGATTTTAAGATGAGAATTCTTGGGCCTAATGAGACACAAAAAAATATTCCATCCTCCAATCAAATAGAATGACAATCCTCATGACTAATGGAATTAGAGGATTCATCCTTTCCCTTATCTTAGATATCTTGATGAGGTTCTTGAGCTTGATCTTTATCCTATCTGTCCATTGACCTTCACATCCTACTGCTTCATCCTAATTATTTCAAGTGACTAACTATTAGGACAATTTATCAGTAGTAACAAGTAAACATCCTTGAGTCCTTACTTGACTAAATCAATTCAATGATTGAAGTAACATCCTTGCGTACCATTTACCCTTTTGGTATCCTCTACTTATTTTTTTCTTCCATGCACTAATTAACTTTGTAGTACAGAGTAAATTGGAATTCAAATTTGCATCACAAAAACCCCCACATACTTCTAGATCCACCATTGAAATTAGGGTTCAATGAATCCATTAGATTTACGATGTTCGAGTTTTCATGAGGTTCCACCGTCACTCTCACACTTTACGCCTACCCTAATTTGTTAAATAAAAAAACCTCGACCCCTTCTAAACACAAATACCACATTATTTCTGCTACCCTTTTGGTTTTTGTTGATGCAAGTGAGAATTTAGTCATGGTGGATGATGTCGCTACACCTTCAAATCCTCCAATTTCATTAGTAAAAAAGGAAGAGCTTGAAGAAGCACCGGTTGACATGAATGTCTTTCAAGCCCTTTTTTTTACCATAACTTGTGCTGTAGATGTCCAAATGGCTCGTGCAAGGCCATTTTCGACATTTACACTTCAATAGCTTTCCAATGATATGAAGAACGCCTCAAGGCGAGGTGTTTTGACCCCTGCCATCGAACTCTGAAGTTTCAAGAGTCCCGGAGGACTCCCAAGTCCCCATTTCGGGAGTGTGTGTCATCGTCACACTCTTCCAAAAGTGGGGTTGCGACAATTCTTAACAACTTGGTTGAAGCAAGAGAATTTGCTTTGGCCTCTTTTGAAGCTCTTGAGCTCCAAGCTTGAGTGTTTCAAGAAAGGTTAAATGCAAAATACTTATGATTGGCATGTCTTGGAGTTTTCGAACTTAGAGTTCGAAAGCTCCATTTAAGGCCAAACATAAAAAAATTACACTCGGCATGTCTTAGAGCTTTTGAGCTCCAAGCTTGGAAGCTTTGTAGAAAGGCCAATGCAAAAAAATTGTGTTTGGCATCCAACTTTCAACATTGAAAGTTAGAGGCCAAACATAAGAAAATTTGCACTCGGCCATTTTTAGATGTGTTAAAGATCAGCTAAGCGCATTTTTTTATGTTTGACCTCTCATGGATCTCTCAAACAACTTGCTCATGAACTCCATCAGAGGCCAAAGTAAAGTTTTTTGTTCTGTTTTTCATGGAATTCCTGAACTTTGTGCTTGAGGGCTCCATGAAAGGTTGGGCACAAGACTTCCTTGCTTGGCCTTTAACTTTCAACATCAAAAGTTGGAAGCTAAGTAAAAAGAATTTGCATTTCGCCTTTCATGGAACTTTCAAGCTTTGTGCTCAAGTACTCCATAAGAGGCTGAACAAAAAAATTTGTTTACCAAGCCTCCAACTTTTGGTGTCGAAAGTTAAAGGTCGAACAATCAAATTTTCCTTGAGCTCTCCTAAAAACAAGAGTTCCCAACCTTTGAGCTTTCAAATGTGTAGAAATTTCTTCAAATATGTTTTGTGAATGTAGTTCTTGAATTTTATTTAACCTTATTTCCCTCATTTATTTCATTTGTAGAGCTCTATTGGTATTGGGAATCCATCTACAAAGGTATTTTAGACTCTCTTTTTTCACATTTTTTTCTCAAATTATGCAAATTTTTTTTTCTGTTTCAATCAATTCTCTCTTGCAAATTCAACCATCTTTGGAAGGTGCTAAGTTGATTGAAAAAATGTTGCTAGAAAAGGATTTTAAAGAGGTATGTTCATTCTTCATAACTCTTCATCAGATTCATGTTTTAACATTTTTTCTATTCTTCAAATTAATTTTGTACCCATTTGTTTGAAGGTGGAGAGCTTTAATTCACAACAAGGTACAGAAATGGATGTCCATGAATCTCAATTTGTGTTGGAAACCACTTCTACATAGGTATTTGCTATCCAATTTTTATTTTAAAAATTTTTCCATCTTGTTCCTCCCTTGTTTATGGTAAATATAGAATCTCCAATTCTATACTTTGGTCTAAAATTTGGACTGAAATGTAATAAAACTAATAGTAACAAAGTCTATTCATGCAAATATACTTAGAACTAATTTTAGAATCAAAATCCAGTAATGAAAGTATGATTAAATAAACATCAAAACAACAAATTTTGGCTATGAAACAAAACTTTTCCAAAAATAAAGTATGTTTCTCTCATATTCCATTAAAGCTCCATGTTCTAGAATGATACAATGGCCTTCGTCTCTTCCTTTTCTCCCAAGTTATATATATATATAAATCCTATGTTTTATTCAAATTAAAATGGTGATAAAAACTATGTAATTTAATTAATAATTCCTAAAATAGTAATTAGGTAAATAAAAATATATTAAATAATAATTACCACAAGTAGCTATTCCCTTAACATTAACCCACTCATACTTTGAATTACGTCCCAAAAATTTGGATAAAAAATGTGTTAAAAAAGTTAAATGTTTTGCTATTCCTAATCTTGCGATTCAAAAATCTAATTTGTGTGTATAATAATATGTTATGTCTATTTTATAATCTACTTTACATGTACTTTAAATTGAAGCATCATCTAATTTTCTATTGTATACAAAGTTTGTTGTTGCTCTTTTAATGTGTATGTTGACAATTGTATACGTATTTGTTAATATGTTATTTTTTGTTCTTGTGATTACAACTCTATTGTCACTTGTAGTTGTTGTCATAACTACATATATGTTGTGAACTAATTTTGACCTCCTTGTTACAACTTTGATACAACTTGTAATTTCTAATTTGATTATAAATTTGATGACATTTGAGTCTGATCCTTTTGGTGTAGCTCTGACATAGGTTCAATTTGACCCTAATGATCCTCCTAAGTTATATGTTCCTTAGGTTGTATATGCTCCCCTATTTTATGGTTGTGGATGTATACTCCTGAAAACTAACTTCCTACAAAACAATTTTTTTTTGTTTTAGAGTCCGTTCAACAACCTCCCTTTTAGGGCATCCTTTCCTCCTTTGAAGTTTCCTTAGCTCTTCAACTGCTCTTATACATGATATCATGCCCCATCTGTATCCCCTTTGTCTTCTTCCTCATCTAAAGTCTTTGGTTCTTAAGATAGAACTAAAGGCTCATACTCAAATAATGGCATAACTTTTTTTGTCTTAAAAATATTGTATTTGTACAACCTATTATTCCTCTCATACTTTTTGTAGACCTTCCCAATATTCTTTTTAACAATGTTCTGAATTGCATCCCACCATAAGTTTGCATCTTTTTCCTCCATTGATAGTGCCTTGAACTTTACCTGAAGCAAAAGTTTTTGCTTCCATAATTCACTATTTTCTCCAAAAACAATATCATAATTGAAGGGTTTTTTCTTTTGAATCCCCTCTAAAAAATTGTTTAACTTTTCAGTAAAGGCCATCTGCTTCTACAAATTTATGTCCATTTGCGCATGCCTCTAGTATTTCATTCTTAGCTTGATATGCATTGGCATTGTCCACTTTGAACTCCTCCACCTCCTTTTATTCCTTCAATAGAGTTTCTTCCATGTTCTTATCATCTTTCTAAAGTTTGTTATGCTCTATATTCATTGTATCCTTCTTTGCTTTTAAACCTTAGTAATTGGCATTTTCTCCTTCGAAGTTGCTTGCAAGGAACCTCTTTTTATGTTTATGTTTTCCAAATCCTTGCTTTGTTTCTCCATGTTATTAATCTTTTGTCTAGTTGCTTAGAATTCTATCAATACTTTATTATTTTCACTATTCCTATCCTACAACTTTGCTTTGAGCTTCTGCTCCTTCTCCATAGCTCCCTACATATTTTGAACAAATCTATTTTTTTTCTATAATCTGCTTGTTCTTAATCTCCAAATCAAAAAAACTAAACAAAATATTTATTATTTGTACATTGTATTCTATTGCATGTTGAAACATAGTAGCAACTCTTTTGTGTTCATCCAATTATGGTTCTATCCCTTGCACAAACCTTAGTGTATGAAACCTAGGAGTCTAACCCTTGGAACTTGTACTCGATGAACCTAGACTCTTGTGTGTAGTCCACATTTCTCCAAATACATTCATGCATGTCATAGAATTTGGTCTTGAATTCAACATACCTTCATTATTCTATGGTGATGGAACAAATTATTGTGGTTATAATGGATCTTGGTCAAAATCTTGTATATGGTCTTTTGTTGACTATTGAGCTTAAGACTCTAGTTCCTTCTTGGGCCATCTCCAATATTGTTGCCCATCATGCCTCTGCTCTTGCTTTGGATAAGTTGGTAGTCTTTGATCAAATCTAGGAGATATGGATTTTTCCTTTTGTTTTTTATTCTACTATTGTTGCTTCCTTAGTAATTCTGCTACTTATTGAGGATCAATACTACCTCTCATTACAATGTCCTATTGTTTTCTCTGCCTTTTCTGCAAAGTCTTTATTTCCTCGTCATCATCAAATTGAAACATTAAAAATTCTCTTTTAGTTGTCCTAGGCTTTAGTTGTTTCTCCTTTTTAGGAGAAATGTGTGTAAAATTCAAAGGTCTTTTGTTCTTAATGTGCTCTCCCTCATATTGTCTCTTGTCCTTTTGTCCTTTTAAAGTTGGTCTACATGTTTCTTCTTCTCCTATGATTTTGCTCCTAATGGAAACCAGTTTTTAAACAAAACTTATATGATTATGGCAAAATGGCACACATCCTTTTTTGTTTTCTTTTAGTTGTTCCCTCGATCATATTTTTCTAACACTTCTCCCATTTGATCAATTCTTTGACCAATTGAAAATACATGATTGTAGCCCAATTAACATACTCTCCGTGATTTGCTTAAAATATCATCATAGTAAACTCATTGCTAAATTACCACACCTTATCCTTTTGGTAAATAATTGGCAAAATGGCAGCAACTCTATTAGCATACTCTGACCTCATCTTTTTCACAACCCACCCTTCATTGGTGTTGTAAGTATCAGGGACTTTATCTACTATATCTTTCATTGCTACTTTTGCATTAGACATTTTTGTTTAGTTTGTTTCTATCTTTCTTGTATGGTAAATTCTAAAAACCTCAACCAATACATGCTTATCTATTGTTCTCTGCTCATCCCCCAACATAACTTTGATTATGTTATGTGTAGGATTCAACCTCCAATTCTTAAAAAATTCAACTAGAATGTTGTGGTGAGGTGTCTTCCACTCAATCTCAAACATGCCTACTAATCTATTTATGTTTACCCAAGCTTTTTCTTCCTCTCCAAAGCTTGCCCAAAGCAACATGTTTTTAGATTGCTATTATAACTTTGCTTTGTTGGAGTAAAGACATACCTAATTTCATCATCATGATGAATACGCACTTTCTTCCCATGCAAATTTGTAGCCATTGCTTACCTACTTGTTCTTTTCGTGTGCTTCTTATTGGGAATATGAACTCTCTTTAGAATTTCCTCCTAAATATATTTATCTTTATGTAATGGCAATTGTTGTTGTTGTTGCAAATCATCCTTTTGTTGGTCTTTCTCAAAATTTGAAATAGAAATGGGACCAACTTGCTTAGTAGGACCTGCCTATTTTCTAAGCTTTCTAAAGCTATATCTCCTCAATGTTTCCTTGCAATTTTATTTATTTTTTCAATTTCTTCAAAAGTTCTTTCAAATTTGGATAGCAAAGAGGATTTCTAAAAAGAAAAACAAAAATAAATTGGAGAAGGAAAAGGCAAACCTCTTTCATGAGACCTAGATTATAGAGGTAAAATGTTTACAAATTCTTATTGTTCTCCTAATCTCTCTTGATCATCTTTCAACTTGTAGAACTTCTTTGTAGACTATTTTTGCAAATTTTCCACAATACTTTCTTTCGTTTCATTCTAGAGATAAAAAATGATTGAAATCGGCTTGTAGAAAACAAAAACAAAAGCAAATAGTCGTTCTAGTGATTGCCACCTTCTAAAACGTTATCACCATGTTTCATGAAATGACATTTCATTTTTGTTCCTTAGGGCTAGCGTTTTAATGATTTGCATTTTTTTCAATTTTTTTTACATCTATCATCTCTTACTTAAATTCATACTGACATCAACATGGCCTATAGTTAACATTTGTTGACCAAATAATTTTTTGGACATAACACTGATTAATTTTGATGACATTCTTGAATCTAATGACCTAGTATAGTTTACACTATAGATTTCTTATGGCCTATGTTGAATCATCATATCAACAAAATCTTGTTCTGACATTAGTGACTTATCTACCCCACAATCTAATAATTATGAAATTGTATAGCCATGGTTTGAATATTTGTTCATAACCTATTAAGTTATCAAATTTACTAGGATTTTTTTATATATTATTATCTGATCAATCCCAATGGTTTCTATTTCTTTACGATCTTTTGAATCTTCATGAGATGTTTCTTCCATGCAGTTTTCATGTATGGATTGTAAAGACTTCTAATTTTCTAAAATTTTAATCCCCATAAATGTTTGATCCACATATGTGTATGGTTTCAACTTATTAACATTGACCAATACTAGGTTTGGTTCAAAATTATTAACAAAAACAAGAATAATAATAGTATTGAGTAAACAATATTGTACCCTAAATGGACCAAACCATCTTTTCTTGAATTTTCCCAAATGTGTTTTTTATCCTTTGGAAACCATAAGACAATCTCTAAATTGGAAAAAAAAATCAATATTTTTTTGTTGATTCCACATAAATTTGTTTCACTTGTTGGCTCCCCCATTGTTCTAAGTTTTTAATTTGTTCACTTGTAACTTTTCTAAATCTATAATTTTGGTTGTTAGCACTTTGGTTGGTTCTACATCTTTATGGTCCACATTAATAGCCGACATAACATATTTTATTGGCATTAGAGGATGCAAACCATAGACTAACTTGTAGGGTGTATAACTTGTTGCCACCTTGTAAGTGATCTATATGAAAACAAAATTGTATACACATGTTTATCTTAATCTATCTTCTTTTCATAAACCAACTTGGTCAATAGTCTACAAATGACTTTGTTAATAGATTATGCTTGTCCATTTCCATGTGGATAATATGTAGTAGAACAAACATGCTTCAACAAAAATTGTTCTATCATATGTTTTATTGTGTCATTGATGAAATTTACTCCTTGATTTCTAACTATGGTCAATGGACATCCAAACCTAATTAGAATATGCTCATATAGAAATATGGATGTAACTATTACAATATTGTTTCTAAGTGCATTTGCTTTTACCCACTTGGTTGCATAAATTGTAGCTACCAAAATGTATTTGTTTCCTATTAGGCTCCATGTTAGTTTGATTGGACCTATAAAATCTAGACCCCACTTCATAAAAGGTTCCTTTGGAAGTGTTGCTACCAACTTGGCCAAACTCTTTGTTTTGAGTCCTCCAATTTTCTAACAATTATCACAACTTTTGCAAAAGTCATGAGTATCGTAAAATAAAGTTGGGCACCAATGTCCTTCATCCATAATTTTCTTTGTGATAATATCTACAACAAAATGTCCTCCAACCACTTTTTCATGAAGTTCCTTAATAAAAAATCTATGCTTTTAAGGTGGTCAAACATTTGCACATTTTGTTGTCTTGTCCCACTCTATACATAATTTCCTCTTTTAGATCTTTCAAAGTGAAAGGTTTCACCTTAACGGCCAACTTTCATTTCTGAGCTAGGTTTAGAGTTTATGGCATCTAACTTGTCTTTAAATAGGTTTATAGGTTTTATCTTAATGGCCAACTTCTGTTTCTGAGCTAGGTTTAGAGTTTATGGCATTTAACTTGTTTTTAAATAGGTTTTTAGGTTTCACTTTAATGGCCAACTTTTGTTTCTGAGGTAGTTTTAAATTTTTTGGCATCTAACTTGTCTTTAAATAAGTTTATAGGTTTTATCTTAATGGCCAACTTCTGTTTCTGAGCTAGGTTTAGAGTTTCTAGCATCTAACTTGTCTTTAAATAGGTTTTTAGGTTTTACCTTAATGGCCAACTTCTGTTTCTGAGCTAGGTTTAGAGTTTACATCATCTAACTTGACTTTAAATAGGTTTTACTTCTTGCATCCATATAGAATTTACAAAAAATAATGATGCATCCACAGCCTGATTTGGGACACCCAATGGTTTTGAACTGTGTTGCAATTTGGATAAAACATTAGCAATTATGATGCACTCCTAACCACTCGAAGGACTCAAATGTGAGTCCAAGTGAGACAGCGGAAGTGGGAGTGGTCGGGAGGCGCTCCCCAGCTCACAACACTTGGAGGGGTAGAGGGGCGTGTTGGAGCTCCG
>Ga0116226_10001425_pt1 | contig 20733 bp, 20 predicted proteins | sample S1TSphfallax_FD_89692 | JGI IMG/M metagenome (GOLD analysis project Ga0116226, IMG submission 89692) | Host-associated microbial communities from peat moss isolated from Minnesota, USA - S1T2_Fa - Sphagnum fallax MG | ecosystem: Host-associated > Plants > Peat moss > Unclassified | place: USA... | reverse complement strand
CACCATCGAGGTGCCATTTTTGCTTCAAGGCTGCTTCACATTGTAGTCATGCTGTGCCAGTGTCTGTAGCGGCAAGGCCGATGGCGGATTGGACTTCGCAACCGATGCAGGTATCGGCACGCATGCCAATTCGTTGTGCAATTCTGCGCTTGCAGCAAGACCATCGACGCTGTCGTCGGCGGTATTCCAGACGGGATCTTCGATGCCATTGAACAAAGCCTTCAATTGCCCGCCCCAGGAATTGCGGATCATCTGGAAGTATTTGTTATTCTCATCAATCTTCACATAGCGCGACACAGCCAGTTTGTCGGTCTCGTAAATCAGCAAGTCCAGTGGCAGGCCGACCGAGATGTTCGAGCGGAGCGTTGAATCCATCGAAATCAATGCGCATTTTGCGGCTTCGTCGAGCGAGGTTCGCGGCACGATCACGCGGTCGATGATCGGCTTGCCATACTTTGCCTCGCCGATCTGGAAATACGGACTTTCGCTGTGCGCTTCAATAAAATTGCCTGCTGCATAGAGTTGAAACAGGCGGCTGCGTTCGCCCTTGATCTGGCCGCCCAGTATCATGCTGACGTTGAAATCGATGCCGAAGTTGTGCAAGGATTCTGCATCGCGTTGATGCACTTTGCGAATCGCTTCGCCGACGATTTGTGCGGCTTCGTACATCGTCCTCGCCGTCCAGATGCTTTTGCCGTTTGCTGTCGTCTGCTCAGCCACGACTTGCCTTACCGATTGCGAAATCGATAAATTGCCTGCCGTCATCAGCACAATCGTGCGATCCCCCGCAACCTCGAACACGCTCATCTTGCGGAACGTACCGACTTGATCGACGCCAGCATTGGTGCGCGAATCGGAGAGGAAGACCAGCCCGGCATCAAGCCGCATGGCAACACAATAGGTCATGGAAGCAATTGGTGTTGTAAGGGAGATACCTCATTTTACCGTATGCGGGCAATCGTGCAGAGGGACAGGTTAAATGCCCACTTTTGTATATCGTATTTCTACGACTACCCCTGCATCGTGCCTGGGAGTATTCTTTAAGGCTACTACCAACCCATCAGAGGACTTGGAACATGAGACGAAACCTGCTGGCCGCGTTCGGGCTGATGCTGTGCATGGCACCGCTGTATGCAAAAGATGTCACCGTGGCGGTGATCTATTCCAAGACCGGGCCTTTGGAGGCTTACGCGAAGCAGACCGAAACCGGTTTCATGATGGGGCTGGACTACGCGACCAAAGGCACGATGACGGTCAACGGCAAGAAGATCAACGTGATCTTCAAGGACGACCAAGGCAAGCCAGACGTGGGCAAATCGCAACTGGCAGCGGCTTACCAGGACGATAAAGCCGATATCGCAGTCGGCCCGACATCTTCCGGTGTCGGTATTGCGATGCTGCCGGTGGCGCAGGAATACAAAAAGATCCTGCTCGTGGAACCTGCGGTTGCCGATTCGATCACCGGTGACAAGTGGAACCGTTACATCTTCCGCACAGGCCGTAATTCTTCGCAGGATGCGATCTCGAATGCATTCGCGGTCGATAAGGATGGCGTAACCGTCGCCACGCTCGGCACCGATAACGCGTTTGGACGCGACGGCGTCAAAGCCTTCAAAGGTGCGCTGAAAAAAGCCAAGCTGGTGCATGAAGAATATCTGCCACCAACGACGACTGATTTCACTGCGGGCGCGCAACGCATCATCGATGCACTGAAGGACAAACCGGGCCGCAAAGTCGTCTGGCTGATCTGGGCTGGCGCGGGTGACCCATTCGGCAAGCTGGCCGACATGGATTTAAAGAAGCGTTACGGCATCGAGATTTCGACCGGTGGCAACATCCTGCCGCAAATGGCTGCGTTCAAGAAGTTGCCGGGCATGGAAGGCGCGCTGTACTACTATTTCGGCATCCCGAAGAATCCGGTTAATACCTGGTTGGTTGCGGAACACTACAAACGCTTCCAGTCACCGCCTGATTTCTTCACCGCTGGTGGTATGTCTGCAGGCATCGCAGTGGTCGAAGCACTCAAGAAAACAGGTGGCGATACCGACACTGAAAAGCTCATCACCGCGATGGAAGGTATGAGCTTCGAAACACCGAAAGGCACCATGACTTTCCGCAAGGAAGACCATCAGGCGATGCAATCGATGTACCACTTCCGTATCAAGGATGACCCGGCGTTCCCATGGGGCGTGCCGGAACTGGTGCATGAAATCACGCCAGCGGAAATGAATATTCCAATCCAGAACAAGCGTTGATTCTGACGATTCACAACAACGTAGATATCGATGGTTGATCACAGTCAGGTAAGCGGGAATCCACAGAATACTGTGGATATCTCGCTGGAAACGCGCAGGCTTGGTATCCACTTCGGTGGTCATGTCGCGGTCAATCAAGTGTCTTGCAGCTTTCGGCGCGACACATTGACGGCGATAGTCGGGCCGAACGGCGCAGGCAAGACGACCTATTTCAATCTGATCTCCGGCCAGTTGAAACCGACTGAAGGCGAAGTCTGGCTGAATGGCCGCAACATTACTGCTATGCGCACAGCCCATCGTGCTCATGCGGGAATAGGGCGCGCATTTCAGTTGACCAATCTATTTCCGCATCTGACTGTCGTTGAAAACGTGCGACTGGTGCTGCAATCGCGCCGTCGTCATGGCTTGGATATGTTGCACGTGTGGACGCATCATCGTGACCTGATCGAACGCGCGGAACAGGTGCTGGAGATGGTCTCATTACGTGGCAAGCGTAACGAGATTGCTGCCGTACTGTCGCACGGCGATCAACGCAAGCTCGAAGTCGGCATGCTGATGGCGCTTGACCCCGAAATCTATATGTTCGACGAACCGACTGCTGGTATGAGCGTCGATGAAGTGCCAGTGATCTTGGATTTGATCCGCGCGCTGAAAAAGCAAAGTGGCAAAACCATCCTGCTGGTGGAACACAAGATGGATGTCGTGCGTGAACTGGCAGATCGCATTGTTGTACTGCATAACGGTGCCTTGATGGCCGATGGCGAGCCGGAAGCGGTGATTGCATCGCCCATCGTACAACAGGCGTATCTCGGCTTGGCTCCCGTGGAAGAAGCTGCATGATCGTGCAACCTCTGCTAAAGCTTGATGGCGTGCATACGCACATCGGCGGGTATCACATCCTGCATGGCGTTGATCTGCAAGTGCCGCGTGGACAATTGACGATGCTGCTGGGTCGCAATGGCGCCGGTAAATCGACGACGTTGCGCACCATCATGGGCTTGTGGCAAGCGTCGCGTGGACAGATCCTGTTTAACGGCAACAATATCGTCGGTAAAGCGACTGCGGATCTGGCACGTGGCGGTATTGCCTACGTGCCGGAAAACATGGGCATCTTCGGCGACCTGACTGTGCGCGAAAACATGGTGCTCGCCGCACGTGGCGCACGCAATGCAGAAGCCATCGACACCACGCGGTTGGAATGGATATTCGGCCTGTTCCCTGCACTGAAAAAATTCTGGCAATATCCGGCAGGCAAACTCTCCGGTGGACAAAAGCAGATGCTGGCAGTGGCACGCGCGATCATTGAGCCGCGCGAACTGATCCTGATCGATGAACCCAGCAAGGGCCTGGCCCCAGCCATCATCGCCAACATGATTGCTGCATTCCGGGAATTGAAGCAGACCAACACTACCATCCTGCTGGTGGAGCAGAACTTCAATTTCGCGCGGCAGTTGGGTGATACCGTCGCTGTGATGGATAACGGTCGTATTGTGCACAGTGGCGCCATGGCAGAACTGGCTGAAGACGTGGACTTGCAAACCAGATTGCTCGGCTTGTCACTGGCTGCGCATCAATGAGGAAAGCATGAGCACAACTGCTACCGTTTCTGATACACCTCAGGCAGCCATCGCACCGCGCCGCATCGACTGGTTGCCGCTGTCGCTCGCGCCCTTGCTGATGCTGATTGCTTACCCGCTGGTTGGCTCTGCATCGTCATGGCTGACCTTGACTGTTGCTGGACTGGCGATGGGCATGATCATCTTCATCATCGCCTCCGGCTTGACGTTGATCTTCGGCTTGATGGATGTATTCAACTTCGCGCACGGCATCTTCATTGCGCTCGGCGCCTTCGTGGCGATGACGGTGTTGGGTGCGTTGCCGGATTGGACGCAAGCCGACAGCCTCGGCCTGAATCTGCTTGCGCTGGCACTGGCGGCATTGGCTGCAATGCTGGCGGCAGCAATTGCCGGGCTGATCTTTGAGCGCCTGCTGATACGCCGCGTCTATGGTCAACATTTGAAGCAGATTTTGATCACGATGGGTGGCATGGTGGTTGGGCAGGAGCTGATCAAGATGGTGTGGGGCGCGCAGCAAATGGCCTTGCCGCTGCCTGCCGCACTTGGCGGTTCGCTCATATGGGGCGAAGTTGCCATTGAAAAGTATCGTCTGCTGGCATTGGTGATCGGTGTAATGGTTTTCTTCTGTGTAATTGGCGTGCTCAATCGCACCAAGATCGGTCTGCTGATCCGCGCAGGCGTGCAGGACAGGGAGATGGTCGAAAGCCTTGGCTATCGCATCAAGCGCCTGTTCATCGGCGTGTTCGCGGCTGGCTCTGCACTGGCGGGTTTGGGCGGCGTGATGTGGGGGCTGTACCAACAAAACGTGACGCCGCAAATGGGCGCGCAGGTCAATGTGCTGATCTTCATCGTCATCATCATCGGCGGACTTGGCTCCACTGGCGGCAGCTTCCTCGGGGCGATCCTGATCGGCTTGCTGGCGAATTACACCGGCTTTCTATATCCGAAGATCGCGCTGTTTTCCAATATCCTGCTGATGGCGGCGATCCTGCTGTGGCGCCCGCAAGGTTTGTTTTCGACGGGGAATCGATGATCGCTCGCTTGCTATCCGGTGATTCCCCGCGCAGCCGTATTCTGGCGGTGCTGCTGATTGTCATCGTACTCGGATTGGCTGGCGCGCCTTTCCTGTTCCATGGTGTCAAAGCCTTGAATGTCGCCGCCAAGATTCTGGTATTCATCGTATTGGTCGCCAGTTACGATCTGTTGCTCGGCTATACCGGTATTGTGTCGTTCGCACATACGATGTTCTTCGGCATCGGCGCCTATGGCGTGGCCATCGCCTGCACACAGATGGGGCCGAACTGGAGCAGTATCGCGGTTGGGATCGCTGTCGCCGTCGCGCTTTCGACGGTGCTGTCACTATTGATCGGCATATTCTCGCTGCGTGTTCGTGCGATCTTTTACTCGATGATGACGCTTGCAGTTGCGTTCTCGTTCCAGACGCTGTCATCGCAATTGTCCGATTGGACAGGTGGCGACGATGGCTTGAATTTTTCCCTGCCAGACGTACTCTCACCAAGCTATCAGCTATTCGATGAACCGGTTTTCGGTGTCACGGTGGATGGCAAATTGCTGACCTACTATCTGGTCTTCATCGCCACCGTGATCCTGTTCCTGCTGATGCTGCGTATCGTCAATTCCGCTTTCGGACGTGTGTTGCAGGCGATACGCGAAAACACCTTCCGCGCCGAGGCCATCGGTTACAACACGGTCGTATTTCGCACTGCCTCCAACGTGCTGTCGGCGATTTTCGCGACGCTGGCGGGAGTGTTACTCGCACTGTGGTTGCGCTATAACGGCGCAGACACTTCGCTGTCCTTCGAGATCATGATTGACATCCTGCTGATCGTCGTCATTGGCGGCATGGGTACGATGTATGGCGCAATCTGTGGCACCACCATTTTTATCCTTGCGCAGAATTATCTGGAAGATCTGATGGCGCACGGAGCCGAAGCAACCCAGAGCATTCCACTGCTATCGAGCCTGCTGTCACCGGATCGCTGGTTATTGTGGCTTGGTGTGTTGTTCATCCTCTCGGTCTATTTTCTCCCCACGGGCATTGTTGGCAAGTTGCGCACTTTGAAGCACGCCTCCCGTTGATTACTTATCCCTCAAAATGCCAAGTGTGTTTTTCCGCCCGATAATTTTGCGGCGCAATAAATTGCAAATTTTCTAGTTGTAACTAACCAAATCAAACTGATGCAATGCAACATCGCATCAATGGCGTGATAGTCTCTCGACTCTGGCGAAATTACCATCAAAATTGCCGAAGATCGCACGAAAGTTACAATCGGCATCTTTACGAGCGCATGGTTCTTTTGTACAGTGTTAGCGCGCAATCTTGCGAACGGCTGTGCGGATTTCACGGCTTCGCAAACATCGCAATATCCGACGATGCACAGCTAGATTGGTCAGATTTCCATGGATGGAATGCAGGCAATCGATTACGAATTCGTGTTTCAACATGCCCCGGTCGGCATGTGCATTTCGCATAACCGCGTGATTCAGGCATGCAATGACGCCTTGCTCGACATGTTCGGTTACCGTCGTGAATCGCTGGTCGGCCAATCGTTCTGCATGCTGTATCCATCCGATGAGGAATTCCAGCGTACCGGTTTGAAGATACAACCGTTGATGAGCGAAAAAGGCCGCTACACCGACGAACGCATCATGAAGCGCGCCAGCGCCGAATTATTCTGGTGCCATGTCTGCGGCAGCACCTTGGAACGCAACGATCCGCACGCGGCAGCGATCTGGTCCTTTGAAGATTTGAGTGACAAGCGCGTCGTCAACACTGAGCTTACCCCACGCGAGCGCGAAATCGCGACGCTTCTTATTGACGGCAAAACCAGCAAGCTGATTGCCCGTCAGATCGGCCTAAGCCCTCGTACTGTAGAAATGCACCGCTCACGCCTGATGCGGAAATTTTCTGCGGCCAATTCCAGCGAGCTTGTTTATCGCTTGCAAAGCGCGGCATTTTGATACGCCAGCGGTAACTTGGGCTTTGTAGCCGAACCCGCAAAATCTGAGCCGCCTCGGCAATTGATGGAGGATTAAAGTGACTAGCAAAAACACGGTTTGTCTCTGGTTCAACGGCACCGCATTGGATGCGGCGGAATTTTATGCCGAGACCTTTCCTGATAGCTCGGTAGAAAAGGTTCATCGCGCACCCGGCGATTATCCCTCCGGTAAGCAGGGTGACGTATTGACGGTTGAATTCACTGTGATGGGCATCCCCTGCCTCGGTTTGAACGGTGGACCGGCATTCGCGCACAGCGAGGCATTTTCTTTCCAGGTCGCCACCGATGACCAAGCTGAAACGGACCGCCTGTGGGACGCCATCGTCAAAAATGGCGGCCAGGAAAGCGCATGCAGCTGGTGCAAGGACAAGTGGGGTATTTCCTGGCAGATTACACCACGTGCTCTTGTAGCCGCAATTACCAATCCAGATCGCGCAGCGGCCAAGCGTGCCTTTGACGCGATGATGACGATGAGGAAAATTGATATCGCTGCGATTGAAGCGGCTTTACGCGGGTGAATTGAGTACCTGTCGTGAATTAAATTAAAGAGCGCCCCAAAGGCGGTCGAGGGATGAGCACATTGCGATGTGACTCAATCTTATCAATCGCCATCCCAAAACAATCCGCCAGCTTGCAAATCGTATGCAAATCCGCCTCTGCAATATCGACGGTATTTTGCAAACTATAGAATGCCAGTACGCCACGGGGTATAGTGCCTTTGCAGATCGGCACTAACAGCAAGGTACGAGCTGTTTCCAGTATCTGCAGCGATTGTTGGTCTTTCTCCGACATCGGCAAATCCATGATTTGCTGTACGTCATGGAACAGCAGCGGCAGGTTCTTGACAAAGGTGTGTGAGATACCGCCGTCCGCTGTGTGCAACTGATACGGATGCGCATGCAGGAAAGCCTGCCATGCCTGTCCGACCGATTCGTAATGCGGATCAGCAACTTCAACGCGTTTGTTCACCAGCAAACCATTTTCCAGAAGAAAGAAACCGACGCCATCGAATGCGAACTGGCGGAACATTTCTGTGGCAAAGGTAGGGTAGATGGTGTCGGTTGAGGTCAGGTTGTTCAATTCAATAACGAAATGCAGGAAGCGCGAATGGTCGAGTGTTGCCGATGTCAGCCGGGCACGATCTGCCTGCTTGAACGATGCATCGAGTGCGTGTTTCAGCGGTTGGTAAAACAGCGATATCAGATTCTCGATTTCGACGAATACAACTTCTTCGATATGGCCGCGTTCCTGCAACAGTAGCAACGTACCGATGGGCGGTTCATTGAAATTATCGTCGTCGAGTATCGCGACCGCTGCAATCTGTTGCAGTTTCCATGCTTGCAACATCGTGCGTTCGATGTCGGATGCTGATTGCAGGTCGCATTGCACGATTTCGCGGCCATGGTAAGCGCGGGTGTTGACATTGCGTGCGTCCCCACCTGTAAGTGCAACACGATAGCGATAATAGGTGTCTTCGAGTGCGCGATAGGGTTCGGTTAGCCGCAGCTTTTGCGTTACGAGGCATTCCCCTTCAGCGTCGCGCAGATTGATAAGATAGCCATCTACCACGCCGAGTGCGTCGATTTCGACGCCAAACAAATCGAGCAACGCATGCAGATCATGCGTATCGTCTATACGTTGCCGTAGTTCCGTTTTCGATTCTGTCGAATGTGGATTCATGCGTACTGGTTGGTGCTTGGATTCGCGTCCGCCGTAAAGTTGCCGATACGGTGGAATCATGCGCCAGCTGTTTCGATTTTCATAGATGGGACAGAGGAAAACCGGGCCGCGCAGTATTTCTACTGTAGCGCGACCTGCAACAACAGGGAGGATTTAACCAGTCAGCCAGTCAAGTTGCGAGGGGAACGAGAAAGTCGCTGCTGACGCGGTTGCCGAGCTCGAACATGCGTTCAAGAAATTTTGTCAGGTAATCGTGCAAACCCTCGCGCAGAATGTCCTCAATGCGGTCGAAGCGCAGCTCCGCATGTAGTTTACCGGCATAGCGTTCGGTGCTGGCGGAAGTCTGATTGCTGATTTCGTTCAGTGTCGCCACCACCTCGTCCATGCAGGCCAGGAGCGAACGTGGCATGTCACCACGCAGGATCAGGAATTCGGCGACACGCTCTGGTGTGATCACGTTGCGGTACACTTTGCGATAAGCCTCGAAGCCGGACACTGAGCGCAGGATCGCGGCCCAGTAGTAGAAATCGCTTTGCGCTTCCGGGTCGTTGCGCTGGCGTGTGCGCCTCTCAGCTTGCGTCAGGCGTTCTGCGTTGTGATATTTAACGTCGAGCAAGCGTGCGGTATTATCCGCACGTTCGATGAAGGTGCCGAGACGGATGAAGGATAGCGCCTCGTCCTTCAGCATCGTGCCGAAGGTAACACCGCGCGACAAGTGTGATCGATACTTGACCCACTCGAAGAAGCGGCTCGGGTCGGACTCAAGCTCATGTTCGCGCAACTTGTCCCTTGCTTCCAGCCATGTTGCGTTTTGGGTTTCCCACACTTCGGTGGTCAGCGTGCCCCGCACAGCGCGTGCATTTTCGCGTGCTTGTCGTAGGCAAGAGGAGATTGACGAAGTATTGTGTGGATCGCGCACCATGAAATCGATCACGTCTCTGGCCGTCAGCAAGCCATATTTTTCATCGAAGCTTTCCTGCAATTCGGAGATACTCAGTATCGCACGCCAGCCGCTCTCGGCATCTTCTGCCGATTGCGGCAGCATCGATGTCTGCACGTTGACGTCGAGCATACGTGCAGTGTTTTCGGCGCGCTCCGTATAGCGTGCCATCCAGAACAGATGGTCGGCGGTTCGGCTTAACATTATCTCTCCAGAATCCAGGTATCCTTGGTGCCTCCGCCTTGCGACGAATTCACCACCAGCGAACCTTCCTTCAATGCCACGCGCGTCAAGCCGCCTGGCGCCATGGCGACGTTTTCGCCGGATAGCACGAAGGGCCGCAGATCGATATGGCGCGGCGCGATACCGCTCTCGACGAAGGTCGGGCAGGCGGATAACGCCAGCGTTGGTTGCGCGATATAGCCGTCCGGTTTTGCCAGAAGGCGTTGGCGGAAGTTTTCAATTTCTTCCCTGGTCGATGCCGGACCAACCAGCATGCCGTAGCCGCCTGCGCCATGCACTTCCTTGACAACCAGTTCTGACAGATGATCTAGTGTATAGGTCAAATCCTCTTTCCTGCGACATTGAAAGGTTGGCACATTGTTCAGGATTGGCTCTTCCGAAAGGTAGAACTTCACCATGTCCGGGACGTAGGGATAGATCGACTTGTCGTCGGCGACGCCTGTGCCGATGGCATTGGTCAGCGTCACGCGTCCGGCTCGGTAGGCAGCCAGCAAGCCCGGTACACCGAGCGACGAATCGGCACGGAAGGCGAGCGGATCAAGGAAATCGTCGTCAACGCGGCGGTAGATCACATCGACCTGTTTGGGGCCACGTGTCGTACGCATATAGACCACGTTATTATCGACGAACAGGTCTTGCCCTTCGACCAGTTCCACGCCCATCTGTTGCGCGAGGAAGGCATGCTCGAAATAGGCAGAGTTGTACATGCCTGGCGTCATCACGACGACGGTGGGATCGGTCACACCAGTCGGTGCGACCGAGCGCAGGTTGTCGAGCAGCATGTCCGGGTAGTGCGCAACCGGCGCAACCTTGTGTCGAGCGAACAATTCCGGGAACAGCCGCATCATCATCTTGCGGTTTTCAAGCATGTAGGAGACGCCCGACGGTACACGCAGATTATCTTCCAGCACGTAGAATTCGCCTTGCGCGGCACGCACGATGTCAACTCCGGCGATATGTGCGTAGATATTGGAATTGACCTCGACATCCTGCATCTCGCGCCGGTATTGGGCATTCGCGAATATCTGTTCCGGCGGAATCAAGCCTGCCTTGATGATGCGTTGTTCATGGTAGATGTCGTGGATGAACATGTTCAACGCTTTCACACGCTGCACCAGTCCTGATTCCACCTTCTTCCATTCGGCAGCCGTAATGATGCGGGGGATGATGTCGAACGGAATCAAACGCTCTGTCCCGGCATCGTTGCCATAGACTGCAAAGGTGATGCCGACACGGCGGAAGATCAGGTCTGCTTCCGCTCGCTTATGTGCAATCATGTCCTGCGGCTGTTCTGCCAGCCAGGCTTCGAACTCGCGATAATGTGGACGTATCGTCCCGCCATTGTCGACATACATTTCGTCATAAAATTTCGGCATGGCAAAGCGTCTTCTCAATCAAGAGGGTTGGTTGAGGTGCATACATGGATTATCTTATCAAGGATTGTGCCAGCCCGGTGCAAAGCCGTATCAAGTCAAGGCGAGCGCAAGTGATCAATCAGTGTCTGCGTGCGAGCATCGGGCTGTGCTGTCGCCAGGCTGACACAGATAATGACCAAAAAGCCCAGCGGCACTGCGAATATGCCTGCGGAATGCGGGGCAATATGAAACCACTGGTTCACAGGCGAGCCGCCCAGCGATGGATTGGTGTGCTGCATGTAAAACATGCACAGCGCCATCCCTGCCAGCATGCCTGCAATTGCACCTTGTTGGTTCGCGCGCTTCCAGAACACGCCCAATACCAGTGCAGGGAACAATGCAGAAGCCGCCAGCGAAAAGGCTGCGCCGACCACCGACAGAATATTTCCCGGCTTCAGTGATGCCGCATAAGCAGCAATTAGCGCCACGACCAACAGCAGCAGCTTGGAAATGGTCACCCGCTTTTGTGTTGATGCGCCGGGGTCGATGGTCTTGAAGTAGATGTCGTGCGAAAGCGCATTGGAAATCGTCAGCAGCAGTCCGTCTGCGGTGGACAGTGCAGCAGCCAAGCCGCCAGCGGCTATCAGCCCGGAGATCACATACGGCAAGCCGCCGATTTCAGGCGTCGCCAGTACGATGATGTCGCCATCGATGACGATTTCGCCCAATTGCACGATGCCGTCGTGGTTCAGGTCGGTGATGCTGACCAACGGATTAAGCTTGTCCACACTGGCCCAGTACGATACCCATGCCGGCAGTTTCGAGAATTCGGTGCCGACCAGCGAGGTGTAGATATCGTATTTCACCAATACCGCCAGAGCGGGAATCGTAATATAAAGCAGCATCACGAAGAACAGCGTCCAGAAGACTGACTTACGTGTTTCTTGTACCGATGGCGTTGTGTAATAGCGCACCAGAATATGCGGCAGGGCGGCAGTGCCCATCATCAGGCAAAACACCAGCGCGAGGAAATTGTTGCGCTTGATGTCTGAACTTGCCTTGTCCTTGCCTGGGAAGGGTTGTGTGTGCGGTGTCAATGGTTCGGCACGTGCCTGATTCTGGGCTTTTGCCTCTTCCCATTTGCGTTGTGCTTCTTCAGGTGTTTTCGGATAATGGCTCAACGCGTGCTGCGCTTCGCGGAGCTCGATCAATGAAGCGTTATGCATTTTCTTGTCTTCAAGCAGCTTTTCCATGTCTACGCGCCCTTGTTCCCATGATTGCGGTAGCGCTTTCAATTTGGTGTCATAGCCATTCGCGCGCTGCTGAAAGATTGCACGCACTTCGATTTCTTTCGGATCGTTGATCAACTCCTTTTCTCGCGCGCTCAATTTGCTCAACACCTCACCATAGGCGATGGGCGGCACCGGATTATCTGCATGCTTCATCGATAGCCACATGACCGGGATCATGTAGGCTATCAGCAGGATGATGTATTGTGCAATCTGCGTCCAAGTAATTGCACGCATGCCACCGAGATACGAACACACCAGTATACTGGCGAGTCCAAGGAATATGCCTATCGAGAAATCGACGCCAGTAAAACGCGACGTGATTAAGCCGACGCCATATATCTGTGCAACCACATAGGTGAAGGACACCATGATCGTCGCCGTTACTGCGATGATTCGAATCAGATTGCCACTATATCGACCTGCATAGCGTGCTGCGAGAAAATCGGGAATTGTGTATTGGCCGAATTTGCGCAGGAAGGGCGCAACCAACAACGCGACCAAGCAGAAGCCACCGGTCCAGCCGATGATATACGCCAGGCCCTCGAAGCCTTGCAAATACAGGCCACCGGCAAGGCTGATGAAGGTGGCTGCCGACATCCAGTCCGCAGCTGTCGCCATGCCATTGAATAAAGCCGGGACGCGACGCCCGGCGACATAGTATTCTGAGACATCCGAAGTACGGCTGATGATGCCTATCCAAGCATAGAGCAGCATGGTCGCTACCATGAACAGGTAACCGATCCACACGCGCGGAAAGTTCTCGCGCTCCAGTATCGTCAGTATCGCGAGAAAGAGAAAGAAGCCCAGCGTGAACAAGCCATAGGATCGCGCCAGTTTGTTGGAGAATGCTTTATTCGACTTCATGTTCCTGCTTTGCACCCTCGTCAAGTTTGCCCATGTAGTAAGTATGAACTCCGATTAGCACAGAGTAGAGCAAGACCGCACCCTGCGCGACCAGGTAAAACGATAGTGGCCAACCGAAAAATGAAATCGTCGACAGCTCACGTGCGAACCAGATAATGCCAAACGTCGCAGCGAACCATACCAGCAGCATTATCATCGTGAATTGCCGGGTGCGTCGCCAATAATGAAGGCGATTGTTCGCGCTGGTTTGTGTGGATTGATCAGACATGAGACTCGAAATGAGTGATTTTCAGATCGCCGAGGTGGACAAGCGGAAAAGTCACGCGAAATAGGCTGCCCGGATATTTTGCTTCGTGGCAGCGTGGATTATGAAAGATATCGATTTCGGCGTGATGACGTTCGACGATTTCCCGGACGATGGCAAGGCCGAGGCCGCTACCAGGAGCGCTACTGCCGAGGATGCGATAGAAGCGCTCAAACACGTGCCCGCGTTCCGCCGCCGGAATGCCGGGGCCGGTATCTTCTACTTCCAGTAGCGCCAGCCTGCCCTCATCGTCGCCACGCACGCGGACCGTCACACTGCCTTTTGTCGGGGTATAACGGAGCGCATTATCGATGAGATTGTTGAGCATCTCCCGTAGCATGGTGTCATTGCCAAGCACGGTTAACACCTGCTCGCCTTGCTCGAAGCCGAGATCAATTTGTAGGCTGAACGAAGCCTGTACCCAATTCTGTACTACCTCCTTGGCGACGTCGTTGAGATTCAACGGCACCAGTGGATTGCTGCCCGGCGTCTGGTTCTCCGTCTTCGCTAATGCCAGCAACTGATTGACCAGCCGCGTCGCCGATTCCGAACTCTTCGCCAATTGCATCAGCGAGCGATGGATTTCATCCTGGCTGGTTTGACGCAATGCCAGTTCGGATTGCATGCGCATACCAGCCAGCGGCGTCTTCATCTGGTGCGCCGCATCGGCGATGAAGCGCTTTTGCATCTCGAGGCTGGAAGAGAGCTGTTCCAGCATATCGTTCAAGGAATTCACTAGCGGTGCAATTTCTTCCGGCACCTGACCTGAATCGATGGGACTTAAGTCGCCGGGATGCCGCTTGCGTATCCGCTGCTGTAATTCGACCAGTGGCAACAAGCCGCGCGACAACGCGAACCACACCAGTGCCAAGGCCATCGGCAGGATGATCAATTCCGGCAGGATCACGCCTTTGACAATCTGGTTTGCCAGCTGAGTACGCTTGTCCAGTGTTTCAGCCAATTGCACCAGTGCGCCCCGGGTTGTCGGTGTTGTTGATTCTACGGACGTTTCATGCAGATCGACATACATCGACGCGATGCGCACATCAGTGTTGTGTATGGCGTCGTAACGCATTTGCACCGTCCAAACGCCGGGCCTCTCCTCCTCGGCAGGCATAGGAATGTCGCGCTCACCTGCGATCAATTCACCTTGCTGCCCAAGCACCTGGTATGCGACGGTATCGACATCGTCTGCACGCAGGAAATCGCGCGCAGCGTTAGGTAATTGCAAGCTTGGCTTGCCGTCCTGTAGTTTGACTTGTTGCGCGAGGATGGTCACGCGATCGTCGAGTGCGCGGTCGAACGGTTGATTGGCAATCGATTTCGCAACCAGATAGGTGATCCCGATACTGATCGGCCACAGCAATAACAGTGGCACCAACATCCAATCGAGAATTTCGCCGAATAATGAACGCTGAATCTGTTCTTCCGGCTGTGTCGCAAATGCTTGCGCGTTTGTCGATGCGCTGGCAGCGCTGCTGTTATCTGGATTGGTCGAACGGAATCTGCGCGCAGGCAAACGCATTTATTTTGCTGAAGCCGATGTGACCAATGTTGGTGGCACGTCCGGGATTTTTTCCAAGCAATAGCCCAGGCCGCGTACCGTTGCAATCCGTATGCCGCCGACTTCTATCTTCTTGCGCAGTCGATGCACATAGACCTCGATGGCGTTATTGCTGACCTCGTCGCCCCATTCGCACAAGTGATCGACCAACTGCTCCTTCGACACCAGACGCCCCGAGCGTAGCAAGAGGATTTCCAACAAACCCAGTTCGCGGGCTGAGAGATCGAGCATCTGATCGTTGATGTGGGCAACGCGCCCGGTCTGGTCGTAGGACAACGGCCCATGTCGAATGATGGTTGCACCACCGCCCGCCCCACGTCGTGTCAATGCGCGCACCCGAGCTTCCAGTTCGGACAAGGCAAACGGCTTTGCCATGTAGTCGTCCGCTCCGAGGTCGAGCCCCTTGACGCGCTGTTCCACCGAGTCGGCCGCAGTCAGGATGAGTACCGGCAGGCGCGAATCGCGTGCGCGCAAGCGACGCAACACATCCAGCCCGGACATCTTCGGCAGGCCCAGATCAAGGATCAGCAAATCGAAATCCTGTGTCGATAGGGCGGTATCTGCCTCGGTGCCGCTTTGCACGCTATCGGTCACGTACCCCGACTGACGCAGGGAACGTGTCAAACCGTCGGCTAAAACACTATCGTCTTCTGCAAGCAGGATGCGCATCGCGATGAAACCTATCTGATCTGGATTGGTTGATTTGTAACTTTACGGGAGTTTGGCTGCGAAGAATACTGGTTCTCGACAAATTTCGCAGCGCCCGGCAATCTGCATTGCAAGTGTTCTCCAGTCAATGGTTATATTGGCCCGTCTCGTGCTGCACGATCGTGCGCTAAATCAAATTAATCTCACGGGAATATTGCTTTTACGACAATCAAAAATATATTTTGATAAAGCTACATTCATCCCTTGCGCAATGCACTGTTTTTTTATACAGTACTGCCTACGATATGAATTCCAACACCGTATCAAAACCATTTGATGCCTATTTGATACCCAATCGCTGAAAGAATCGCTATGGATGACAAAAAGAACCCCGCTAATTCCGAAAAGGGCAAAGCACTGGCTGCTGCGCTCGCGCAGATCGAAAAGCAATTCGGCAAAGGCTCGGTCATGCGTATGGAAGATGGCGCAGTGGCTGAAGAAGTCGCTGTGGTCTCCACCGGCTCGCTCGGGCTGGACATTGCATTGGGCGTAGGCGGTTTGCCACGCGGTCGTATCGTCGAAATCTATGGCCCGGAATCGTCCGGTAAGACGACGCTGACGCTGCAAACCATCGCACAAATGCAAAAGCTGGGTGGTACCTGCGCGTTTATCGATGCAGAGCACGCATTGGACGTGGTCTATGCACAAAAGCTTGGCATCAATCTGGGCGATTTGCTGATTTCGCAACCGGATACTGGTGAGCAAGCGCTGGAAATCACCGATGCGCTGGTACGCTCCGGCGCGGTTGACCTGATCGTTATCGACTCGGTCGCAGCACTGACGCCACGCGCGGAAATCGAAGGTGACATGGGTGATTCACTGCCAGGTTTGCAAGCACGTCTGATGTCGCAAGCACTGCGGAAGCTGACTGGTTCGATTAACCGTACCAACACATTGGTGATCTTCATCAATCAGATTCGTATGAAGATCGGTGTGATGTTCGGTAACCCGGAAACCACAACTGGCGGTAACGCGCTGAAGTTCTACGCATCGGTACGTATGGATATTCGCCGTACTGGCTCGATCAAGTCTGGCGAAGAGGTGATCGGTAACGAAACCAAGGTCAAGGTCGTCAAGAACAAGATTGCGCCTCCATTCAAGGAAGCACACTTTGACATCCTGTACGGAGAAGGCACATCGCGCGAAGGCGAAATTATCGACCTCGGTGTGGAAGCGAAGATTGTCGAGAAATCTGGCGCCTGGTACAGCTATGGTGGCGAGCGTATTGGCCAAGGCAAGGACAATGCACGTAATTATCTGAAGGAACGTCCTGAACTAGCTTACGAAATCGAGAACAAGGTACGCGCTGCTTTGGGTGTGCCGCTGTTACCACCACTGCCAACTGCTGAAGTGGTGCCACTTAAGAAGGCCAAGGAAGCGAAAGAAAGCAAGGAAGCCTGATGGTTTCTGCCTGATTACGATGGTCTTATGTGATCAGGCGCAACACGATCCAGTATCCAATACTGTTTGATCAACCTGCAACCGAACACGTGATGGGCCGTTCCCGCGCCGCTTAGGAAAACATGGCAAAGATGCAAATGAGCCTGAAGGCGCGGGCTCTTCGGTACCTCGCAGCACGCGAACACAGTCGCTTGGAATTGGGGCGCAAACTCTCTGCCTATGCGCAAGAGGGGGATGATGTCGAAGCCTTGCTCGATAATCTCGAAGTCACCAAATTCCTGTCACAACAACGTTTTTCAGAATCCCTGGTCAGGCGACGTTCTGAACGCTACGGTAATAGCCGTATCCTGATGGAATTGCAAAGCCACGGTATCGATGGCGCGGACTTGAGTGATATCAAGTCTGGGCTTTCAGAAGATGAGAGTCAGCGCGCATCGACGATCTTGCGGCGCAAGTTTGACCAGCCGCCTGCTGATGCCATGGAGCGTGCGAAATATATGCGCTTCCTGCAACAGCGTGGATTCTCGCATAAGGCAATACAAGCTGCGTTAAAAAGCCTGGAGCAGGATGACCAGCAATAGGTAGCATGTAAGACCGCTGCAAATTGACTAAGACCACTGCAAATTGACTAAGATCGTTGCCGTCCTGATTCTGTCCGGCTTATCTAATCGCCAGGCTGATCAAATCATCATCTAATTGATGTATTTTTTGATGATTTCCTGATAGCGCCCACTCTTCTTCAGTTGCTTCAATCCCGCGTTGAAATCATCGCGAATTTGAGCATCCACAAACACCGCATTATTGGTTTTTGCATTGTTGGGCGTGAAAATTTTGTGAAAGGCAACTTCCTGCGAGGTATCGACCTGACCCTTCACCTGGGCGCTAAAGTATTTGAAGATATTGATGTCGGATACCGCCACTTGGATGCAGCCGGCGTACAACATCAACGGTTGCTTCTTCTGGTTTTCCGTTTCCTGGTAACCTGGATTGCCTTTAACGGCTTCGGCATATATACAGACCCCAGCTCTGAAGACGGTTGGCGAAAGTTAAATGATTGCGACGACAAAACAGAAAATGCGATTCGCTGCGTTTCCGAAGAGTTGCAAACAAAAATATCGAGCGAAGAATTAACTAAAGGCAACTACACAAACGTGCAAGACAATATGACAAGGCCATCCTTGTCGCCGAGTCGTTACTAGGTAAGGGGCTGTTTATCTCGGCATGCATATGGCGTTCATGTGATTTCCGTTACACGATTGACGATCGTGCGCCGTTAAAATTCGTGTTGCAAAGTGATAAAGTTTTGCATCGAATCGTCAAATTTTTTCTAGATATACTCTTCATGATCGCGGGCGTTCTGCCATGGCGATTGCTCGGTGCTGGGCCGAAACTGGTGGCTAGGGCCTAGCTGTGCTACAATTCTACGGTTTTTGCAGCGCCGCATGAGCGGCTGTTGCCGTAGAAGCTGCGGTAACAACACGCAAATGCAGCATTTTTATTGTTGCATCATCGGCATTAATTACTATGCCCCTGCCACTACCAATATCCCCCCGCGCGTTGAAGCACAGGCGCGCCATCGAGATCGAAGCCTTTGCGCGCGAAGATGGCCTATGGGATATCGACGCCCATATTACTGACGTCAAAACACGCGATGCGAAGCTCGCTTCCGGCCTGCGTCCGGCTGGCGAACCCCTGCACGACCTGTTTTTGCGTATTACGGTGGATACCCAATTCAATATCGTCGATGCGGCTGCGTCATCCGACCGTGTGCCTTATCCCGGTTATTGCGACACAATCGGCCCGGCATACGCGAAGCTGATCGGCTTGAATCTGGTCAGGGGATTTCGGACGGCATTGAACGAGGCCATGGGTGGGGTCTTGGGCTGTACACATATTTCCGATCTGGCGGCGCAATTGCCGACAGCAGCAATCCAGGCATTTGCCGGTGACGTGTTCGATCCGAACGAGGTCTCGCAAGCGTCTGGCAAAAGCGACAAACCATTTCAACTCGACCGTTGTCATGCATTGCGCACGGAAGGGCCAGCGGTGGCAAAGTTTTATCCGCGTTGGGCGGATGCACCAAAAGTAACATCAGAATCCAGGTGATTACTCTAATGGACATCTCTATAAATCTATTGCGCGGCCCAATCCCGCGCCTGCGATGCTCACCGTGCAGTTCGCACGGGTGCGCTTCTGGGCACGATCTTGGGCCGCTCGTTACGATTTCTAGAGATGCCTAAAATTTTATTATTCCAATAATTTTTGACTAAAAGCGTTTGAAGGGAAGCTCGCATGAAAATCCATGAGTATCAGGGCAAAGAAATCCTCCGCAAGTTCGGAGTCACGGTCCCACGCGGTATTCCATGTATGTCCGTCGATGAGGCAGTGAAGGCTGCTGAAACCCTGGGCGGCCCGGTATGGGTTGTGAAGGCACAGATCCACGCCGGTGGCCGTGGTAAGGGTGGTGGTGTGAAGGTTGCCAAGTCGATCGAGCAAGTGCGCGAATACGCCAATGCGATCATGGGCATGCAATTGGTGACCCATCAAACCGGGCCAGAAGGCCAGAAGGTTCGCCGTCTGTTGATCGAAGAAGGCGCAGACATCAAGAAGGAACTGTACGTCAGTATGGTGACCGATCGCGTTAGCCAACGCGTGGTGTTGATGGCGTCCTCCGAAGGCGGTATGGACATCGAAGAAGTCGCGGAAAAGCACCCTGAGCTGATCCATCAAGTCGCAATCGATCCAGCTGTCGGCCTGACCGACGCTGAAGCGGATTCCATTGCTGCCAAGATCGGCGTGCCTGCAGAATCCATCGTTGATGCGCGTACCCAGTTGCAAGGTCTGTACAAGGCTTACTGGGAAACCGATGCATCGCTGGCTGAAATCAACCCGCTGATCCTGACTGGTTCCGGCAAGGTCATCGCACTGGACGCGAAGTTCAACTTCGACTCCAACGCTTTGTTCCGTCAACCAGAAATCGTCGCTTACCGCGATCTGGACGAAGAAGATCCAGCTGAAGTCGAAGCATCGAAGTTCGACCTGGCATACATCTCCCTTGACGGCAATATCGGCTGCCTGGTCAATGGCGCTGGTTTGGCAATGGCAACCATGGACACGATCAAGCTGTTCGGTGGCGAGCCAGCCAACTTCCTCGACGTCGGCGGTGGCGCGACAGCGGAGAAGGTGACAGAAGCATTCAAGATCATGTTGAAGAATCCAGGCCTGAAGGCGATTCTGGTCAACATTTTCGGCGGCATCATGAAGTGCGACACCATCGCCCAGGGCATCATCAACGCGGTCAAGGCCGTTTCGCTGCCCGTGCCGCTCGTCGTCCGGCTCGAAGGCACCAACGTCGCCGCTGGCAAAAAGCTCCTCCAGGAATCGAACCTCCCCATCATCGCCGCCGATGACCTCGCCGACGCCGCCCGGAAGGTCGTCGCCGCCGTCAAAAAATAAGCGTTACGCGCCATGATCCAGGAAGTCGCCTTCTTCTGCTACCCCGTCACCGACATCGCTCGGTCGCGCGCGTT
>Ga0116226_10001424_pt1 | contig 20742 bp, 19 predicted proteins | sample S1TSphfallax_FD_89692 | JGI IMG/M metagenome (GOLD analysis project Ga0116226, IMG submission 89692) | Host-associated microbial communities from peat moss isolated from Minnesota, USA - S1T2_Fa - Sphagnum fallax MG | ecosystem: Host-associated > Plants > Peat moss > Unclassified | place: USA... | reverse complement strand
TACGGATCGCCGATTCCAGGGAGGCGCGCGAGCAGATCGCCTTCGCCGACCAGATTGTGCTGAACAAGACCGATCTGGTCAGCCCCGAAGAGCTGGAGGCGGTCGAGGCGCGCCTGCGTCGCCTTAATCCACTGGCGCCGATCCATCGGGCGGTGCGGTCGGACGTGCCGCTGGACGCCATTCTGGCCCGGGGCGGGTTTGATCTGGACCGCGTGCTGGAGATAGAGCCGACCTTCCTGTCTCCGCCCCACGGAGAAGCCGGCCACGTGCATGATGAGCATTGCGGCCATGACCACCATGACCACGATCATGACCCTTCGGCCCACGCCCGAGGCCACGCCCATGAGGATCAGGACATCCGAGGCGTCGCCCTCACCCTCAACCGCCCCCTTGATGGCCGCAAGGTGACCCAGTGGTTGAATGATGTGCTCCAGGCCCAGGGGCCCGACATCTTGCGCGCCAAGGGCATTTTGGACATCAAGGGTGAGCATAAGCGACTGGTCTTCCAGGCGGTCCATATGATCCTGGACGGCGAATTGCAGCGCGCCTGGAAACCGGACGAGCCTCGCTATAGTCGCATGGTGTTTATCGGCCGGAATTTGGATGAGGCAAGGTTACGAGCAGGGCTTGAGACCTGCGCCGCCGCTTAGTCGGCATTACCCCACGCCGAGGCGCTTATTCACTAACCTCATATATAAAAATGGCAATGGGCCCAATTAAATTTATTCCGTAGGGTATTTACCGATATATTTTAAGTAATTGACGATTTGACTACACATATGGTCTGTGGCTGCAGCCGAAAGCATTTTGGTTTTTAGGCTAAACCATTGTTTTCGCTCTGAATTAATATTGCGCACTTTTGTAATAGACTGAATAATTTCATTCAAATTTAAATTATCAATTTTGTACGTGTACGGCCAACCCAACTCATCTCCTACTATACGAGAAACCTTAGCTCCACCTCTAATCTGATCAATGGCTATGACGGGCGTCTCATGACCAAGTGCAAACAATGAACCATGAAGTCGAGTTGTAATTATTAATTCTGGCCTGAAAAATTCCAATTCTACGTCTTTAATCTTTCTAGAGCCCAAAATTGTTGAAATATCAAATGAGTTTTCTCTCGTTTTTTCCAGGGCGTCGTAAATAAGTTCTTTTACCTTCGTGCTTAATTTGCCGGCCTCGCCATACTCACCTTGGTCAGATACAAGACAAACACCGATACCTGACCGAACTTCTTCCTTTAAAACTGGCTCACCGGCGCGCGGGTCCATCGCATTATCAAAAGTACGAACATCAGCAGAATCGCGCCATACAATTAAGTCGAAATGCGCTTCAACGGCAAAGTCGATTGGCACCTTACTTACGTTCACCGCTATACGCGGAATTTCATGAAAGGCGGCAAAAAATTCGTTTGCTTTCCCGTAAGCATGTAAGGGACCGCAAATAAACACGAATCCTAAAGTATTTGCAATCACAATTTCATCGTAAGCAATAGATCGAATTTTATTACCTGGGTATATGCCATTTTCGTATAATACACAGACATTAAAGCCAATACTTTCAAGTCTTAATCCAACCCCTTCGACACTTCGAACATCTCCTATAGTCATATAAGAGCGATCATGACTCCAGCTTCCCCAAAAAGCTAGAATTATAATTTTATTCTTATCATGACAGAATGGATTATAAGCGGACACAGTCTTCGGCTTCTCATCATGAAATATAATAACTTCGCAAGTGCGCACATAAACGTATCTGCCGTAGAGAAAAAAACAATCCTTGCGTAAATTAAAACGCTTTGCTATTTATGCGTTACGATCGCTCGTCACCGTCGGGCAATCGGCGGCGGAGCTGGAGCGTTTCCTGGCGGCGCCGGTCGTGCGCGGCTGATCCTCTGGGCAAGCCGGTCCACCGGCCTGCTTATCGCTGAGGCCCTTGCATATCGTGAAAGCACCGGGCGCTCCGGCCGTGCCAAGCTGTGCAACATAGCCTTGCGTCAATGTCTACGAAGGCTAAATGTATGGAGGCGGAATCTAAGCCGCCTAGACGTCCCCGACTTCATCGGCGTCATGCGGAGTTCAGCTCAGATGTCCAAAAGCCAGCCCTCCCCGAAAACCACGCTCATAGGATCAGCAGCGCCGTCGGCGACGCCTGGGTTGGTGGATTACCACGGTCCGGCCGGCGGCTGGGGCGCGCTGAAGGCGGTGGCCAAGGCGCTGACGGGTCAGCATGTGCTGGTCGACGGGGCAAAGACGCTGCTGCAAGCCAACAAGCCGGAAGGGTTTGATTGTCCGGGCTGCGCCTGGCCTGATCCCAAGCATACGTCTTCGTTCGAGTTCTGTGAGAACGGCGCCAAGGCGGTGGCGTGGGAAGCCACTGCGAACCGAACCGGACCGGACTTTTTCGCCCAACACACCCTGACCGAACTGGAGGCTTGGGGCGATTACGAATTGGAGGCTCAGGGTCGCCTCACTCATCCCATGGCCTATGATAAAGCGACCGACAAATATGTTCCGATAAGCTGGAACGCCGCCTTCAAAGCCATAGCCGACAAGCTGAAAACCTATCCCGACCCGAACATGGTGGAATTCTACGCGTCGGGCCGCGCGTCGAACGAGTCGTCGTTTCTTTACCAGCTTATGGTGCGCACCTATGGCACCAACAATTTCCCTGACTGTTCCAACATGTGCCATGAGCCCACCAGCGTCGGCCTGCCGCCGGCTATCGGCGTGGGCAAGGGCTCGGTCAGCCTTGAGGATTTCGATCACGCCGACGCCATCTTCTCCTTCGGCCACAACCCGGGCACTAATCACCCCCGCATGATGGCCACCTTGCGCGAGGCGGCCAAGCGCGGGGCCAAGATCGTCGTCTTCAATCCCATCAAGGAAAGGGCGCTGGAGCGTTTCGCCTCGCCCCAAGACGCGGTAGAGATGGCGACCTTGTCCTCCACCCCTATCGCTACGCATTATTATCAACTCGGCGTCGGCGGCGATATCTTCGCCCTTAAGGGCTTGATGAAGGCGGTTTTCGCGCTGGACGCCGCCGCCCTCGCCGAAGGCGGCAATGAAGGCGTTCTGGACCGCGCCTTTATCGAAGACCACACAACCGGCTTTGAGGCTCTGAAGGCCGATATCGACGCGACAAGCTGGGAAGAGATTGAGGCCGGCTCGCGTCTCAGCCGCCAATCTATTGAGGAGGCCGCTAAGGTCTATGTAAAGGCTAAGGCCGTCATCCTCTGCTATGGCATGGGCCTCACCCAGCACCGTTCCAGCGCATCGACCATCCGCCAGCTCGCCAACTTCCTCATGCTGCGGGGCAATATCGGCCGGCCCGGCGCCGGCATCTGCCCCCTGCGCGGACACTCCAATGTTCAAGGCAATCGCAGCGTCGGGATAGCCGAAAAGCCGTCGGTCGCCATGCTCGACAACATGGACAAGGTGTTCGGCATCAAGACGCCGCGCCATCATGGCCATACGGTGGTTGAAGCCATCGCCGCACTGCGGGACGGCGCCAGCAAGGCCCTGATCTGCCTGGGCGGCAATCTGGCCGCCGCCGCCCCGGACCCCCAGGCGACCCATCTGGCGATCCGGAAGGCGGAGCTGGTCGTCAATATCGCCACCAAGCTGAACCGCACCCATCTGCTGCACGGCGGCGAGGCCTATCTCCTGCCGTGTCTGGGGCGTACTGAGATCGACGTTCAGGAAACCGGCGAACAGGCGGTCACGGTTGAAGACTCGATGGCCATGGTGCATGCCTCGCGCGGGCATAATCCGCCCGCCTCGCCTGAACTTCGCTCCGAAACCGCCATCGTCGCCGGTATCGCCCATGAATTGTTCGGGCCGCATCCCGTGGACTGGCATTGGTGTACAGCCGATTATGACCGCATTCGCGATTTGATCGAGCAGGTTTTTCCAGACCAGTTCACGGACTATAATCTACGCATCCGTACACCCGGCGGCTTCCGCCTGCCGCTTCCCCATGCAGAGCGCGTCTGGAAGACGAAAAGCGGCAAGGCCAACTTCATGGTGCATACGCCCGATCCGGTGGATGGGATCGACGGGCGTCGGGGCGATCCGGACGTTCTGCTGCTCACCACCGTGCGCAGTCACGACCAGTATAACACCACCATCTACGGCCCGGACGACCGCTATCGCGGCGTCTTCGCCCGACGCGACGTCGTGTTCGTCAGCCCAAAAGATCTTGCGGCCCGCGGCTTGAAACAGGGCGACAAGGTGGACCTGGAGGCCGCTTTCCAGACGCCGGACGGCCATGAGCGTATCGTGCGCGGCTTTACAGCGGTGGAGCGTGACATCCCTCAGGGCTCAATCGCGTCCTATTTCCCGGAAGTGAACGGCCTTATGCCGTTGGAGGCCCATGATCTGGCCAGCGGCACGCCCGCCTATAAGTCAATTCCGATCCGATTGAAGGCGACGGCTGTCGCCGCTTGATCGATTTGCGCCAATGAATTGTGTTCGATTGGTTGTCGCAAATTGGTTGTAAGTATGTTTGCGTAGCTCAGATGGAACTGCGGGCGAACCGGGGGCGTGTCGCACATGAGCAATCCGGCTACGGCCCTCCCAGCCGATTATGAGCCAAGTTCGATCAAGCCGTCGTCGAATCCGCACCCTGGGGAAGGGGGAACGGCGACGGCCCTTGATGTTACACCGACCCCGATCATCGGAGATGACGATTTGCCGCCTCGCGTCGGTCGTCGCGTTGGGTCCACAGCCCTAGAAAAGCTGTGCATCGCCATCATCAACGCCCACCCCCTGCCGCCGGGCCTCAAGAACCGCCCAACGCCTGGCATGCGCCTCAGCGCCGCCCTCTACGCGCTTCAAGGCGTGGACTACCGCGATAAAGAAGACGGAGAGCCGTTTATAGATCTCCAACTGCGGATGGCGGAAAACCTCTACACCATATCCATGAATGATACGGGACCGGTGGGAGACCGGGTCGAGGTCTTTTCACGCCACGCTAAGAGGCCCGGCTATGTTCATCAATTGGCTACAGACGCCCTGACGGAGGCGGGAGAAAGGATTAGTCGGCGCGCGATCACGTTTCTTAGCCGCAGATTCATCGCGCGCTGGCCCTACCTCCTCAATGAGATCAAGCTGTCCGACACACGCCTCCACACGCTTGAGGGGCGAGCGCTCGAAGAGATCGGGCGCAAACTGGCGGAGGTAGACGTCCCCAACACCCTGCCGCAAACCCAGAAGATGTTCTGGCGTCTGTATCGAGACGATCTCTGACTCCCTAAGCGCCGGAAAGGGCGGCGTTTAAACGTTTAGGACTTTTTAAGCTGTCGTGCTCGACCGCCGCGCGGCTTCAACAACTCCTGGGCCCTGGTCTTGGGCAGACCGGCGAGCGTCAGATAACCGAGCTGATCGCTATCCAGGATATCGAACCTCTGATCGGCTCGGGTCTTGAAATCCGCCCTGCTGATGTGGCCGGCGAAACTAAGATCTGAAGCCGCAACGGGCTCCGGCTCACCCAAGAGGCCATAGGGCGCCGCACCGATCAGCGCATTAGGATCGCCCCCGCTCTGAGGCGAGGTCGGCGGCGGCAGCTTCGAGTCCTCGCCGTTTACGACGGGAGGACCGCCCAGGCCGCCAATCCCGCCAGCCTGTTGAACAAGCTCAAAGCCCACTTGCCGCCAAAGCGGATTGAACGGGCTCACCCGTCCGACGGGAGGGACGTTGGCCATGATCTCCGGCGCGGTGATATGCTCATAATAATAGAGTTCACGGCTATCGATGACACCGTCCCCGTTCGCATCGAGCTTTTCAAAAAAGCGCATGGCGTCGGCGATGAATTCACCCCGATCAAGCTTGCCGTCATGGTCAGTGTCCGCCTGATTGAACCAAACCACGACGGGATAGGGCTCACCCGTCTTCGCCCGAAACGGCTCGCCACAGGGGCTGATGAACAACTGCGTAAATTGGGGCGCGACGTCATCCTGGATCGAACGCAAAGTCGCAGAACGCTCAGTCCGGCCAAGCCAGGTAGAAGAAGCGACAAATCCGCCCTCAGCCGGGCCCATGGCCAAGGCAGCTAACAAAAGGCCAACAGCCGCTCTGCCGAAGTGAGCCATAGGCTTGCGCCGAGAATGGAAATTGGGTCGCGATGGGATCATCCGGCGCTCACAAAGGTCATGTCTGATCGCTCTATACGATGGGCGCACGCGCGTCGTCGATGCGCCTTAATCCATTATCTCTGCGCGCGAGCCGGGATTAGACATTCGGCCGTCTTATACCTATGCGACAAACCAATATCGCCCATCGAAAAGGCCGACTGCCCATATGCCCCGCTCAGCGCTGAATTCGTGCCGTCCGACTAAGTTCGCAAGGGTTCTTTTCACCGGTCTATCGCTCTTCTTGGCGCCCGCGGCCTACGGCCAGCCTGTCGTCAATCCGCTGGCCGCAGCCGCCGACCGCCAGACGCCCGCCTATAGTCACATCTTTGTTATCGTGGAAGAAAACAAGAATTACGAGCAGATTCTAGACCCCGGCTCTGCGCCGAATATCGCCGGACTCGCTAAGGCCTATGGTAACGCGACCCGGTTTTATGGCGAAGTTCACCCGAGCGAAGCGAACTATGTCGCGCTGCTCGGCGGCGACACCTTCGGCATCCATGATGACGACGCCTACTACTGTAAGCCGGACTCGAACCGACCCTTCTGCGGCGGTGCTCGCGATGCCGGTTATGTTGACCATACGGTTTATCAACCACACTTGGGCGACCAACTGGAGGCGGTGGGTAAGACCTGGAAGGGCTATTACGAGAGCCTGCCTGAGCCGGGTTCAGACGCCGTGATCGCCAACCCCAGCGCGCCGCAATTAGGGGAGGCGAAGACCCAGCTCTACGCCTCCAAGCACTCCGGTTTCATGAACTTCGCCAGCGTGCAGACCGATCCGCATCGCGCCCAGCATATTGTCGGCTTTGATACGCTGGCCGAAGACATGAAGGCGGGAGCCCTGCCCAACTTCGCTCTGATCGTTCCTAATCAATGCAATGAGATGCACGGCCTCTACGGCCCCAACTTGCCGGCCGATTGCCAGGGGTCCAACGTGTCAGGCCTGATCCGTCGCGGCGATGCGGTGGTCGGCGATCTGGTGCGACAAATTCAGGCTCTGCCGATCTGGAGTTCCGCCGAAAATGTCGCCATCGTCGTCACCTTCGATGAGGGCGCAGGAGGCTCTCGCGGGGGATGCTGCAGCGTGACACCGGAGGCCAAATCCAACTATGGCGGCGGGCATATACCGACCGTCGTCATCACCAATCATGGACCCAAAGGCGTCTCCGACGATACGCCGTACAATCACTACTCGCTACTGCGCACGTTTGAAGACGCCTTCCGTCTGCCGTCCTATCTGAAGCGGGCGGGCGACACCCAAGGCGGCGTTCAGGCCATGGCGCCGCTATTTCAGGTATCAAAATCCCTAAATTAACGGCCGCAGCGGGCGGGATATGGGGCAGGCATCCGGTTGGGCGGTGTAGTATTGTCCGATTTGCTTGAGGCGACCCTCCCGTGCGCCTACTGGAAGGGTTTGGGGCGGGTTCGTCTTTAGAACGCTGCGGCGGCATGGACCAAAACCTTGAATATTCTCGTTATTGAAGACGACTTTGAAACAGCGGCGCACATCGCCAGAGGATTGGCCGGACACGGCCATCAGGTGGAATGCGCGGATGATGGGCGGACGGGTCTCGTACGCGCATCTGAGGATCGCTTTGATGTCCTCGTCGTGGACAGGCTTTTGCCCGGCTATGATGGGCTGACGATCTTGCGCACGCTAAGGCTTGGGAGGATCATGACTCCCTTTCTGTTCCTAACCGCGGTCGGGGGCGTGACGGATCGCATCCAGGGGCTTCACGCCGGGGCGGATGATTACCTTGTCAAGCCTTTCGACCTTGGGGAGCTGAAGGCGCGGGTCGAGGCCTTGGGCCGTCGCCCCAGTCGGAGTGCGGCGCCCAATACCGCGTTAAGCGCCCAAAGCGTTCAGTTGGATCGCCTGACCCGCAAGGTGAGCGTGGCCGGCGCGCCGGTCGAACTCACCAATAGCGAATTCAAAATGCTCGAAACCCTCCTGCTCAATCTCGGCGCGCCGGTCAGCAAGGCCATGCTGCTGGAACGGGTGTTCGACCTGGAGTCCCAGGCGCCCTCAACCATAATCGAGCCGCATATCAGCCGGCTGCGCGCCAAGCTTGACCGGCCAGGCGAACCCGACGTGATCAGAACCGTGCGGGGGGTGGGCTATACGATCCTTCCTGACTAGACGGCTGTTTGAAGCCACAAGTTTCCGCTTGGCCCTGCTGCAGACAACCCTTTTTCTCCTCATGTTCGCCCTGGCCGGGACGGCGGCAGTTCTATTGATCCGCCAGGCGGAGGGGCGCGCCATCAACGCCGAAATCCGCAGCGAGACCGGGAAGCTGACCGCCGTCTACGCCCATTCCGGCCTGCCGGCGCTGAAAGCCTTGATCGACGCTCATGACCGGGAGCCGAGCCCGTGGGAGTATCGGGCCGAAGATCAGGGCGGTCGCTATCTGGCCGGCGATCTGCCGGCGTCTCCGCGCTTCCCCCTGGGCTGGGCCAGTCTTCGTCTGGTGGAAGGGGACCGGCCGGATAGCGCGCCGGAAAAGATTCGGGGTTTGACCCGCATCTTGCCCGACGGCGTGCGGCTGACCGTCGGCGTTGATCTGGGCGAAAAGCACCGAGACGACGATGAGGTCATGGCGTCGGTCCTGGCGGTGGCGGCGCTGGTGGCGGCCACAGGGCTCGGGATCGGCGCCGCTGTTGGTGCGCGCGTCCTACGCCGGATCGACGCCATGTCCTTGGCCATGAGCCGATATGCAAACGGCGATGTCGCCGCCAGGGTCGAGGCGCCGGTCAAGGCCAGGACGGACTTGGACCAGTTGGCGCTGGCGCTGAACAGCATGATGGATCGCGCCGGGCGGCTTATGCAGAGCCTGCGGCAGGTCTCCTCCGACATCGCCCATGATCTTCGCCGCCCTTTGGCGCACCATAACCAGGAAATCGCCCGCGTTCTTGCGGGGCCGCCGTCAGTGGAAATCTATGGCGAAGCCCTGGCCGCCGCCGCAGATCGGGTTGATGAGGTGTTGCGCACCTTTCAGGCCCTCCTCCAGATCGCCGAGCTAGAGGCCGGCGCGCCCGGTCTGGAGATGGAGCAGGTGGATCTGACCGCGCTCGCCGCCCGGGTCGTCGACGCCTATGCGCCCGGCGCAGAAGCCGGCGGGCGACGTCTGACCCTGATCACGGGGACGAAAGACGCGGCGCCCAGTTCGGTGCGGGGCGAGGCGAGGCTCTTGGGACGCATGCTCGCCAATCTGGTGGAGAATGCGCTGGTACATACGCCTGTCGGGACAAATGTGATCGTGACCGTGAGCGCGAACGGCCAAAGCCTGAGCGTCGCCGATGACGGCCCCGGCGTTCCCCTTGAGTCCCGGTCCAGGATTTTCGAGCGCTTCGTCCGCCTGGACGCGAGCCGCACGACGCCCGGTACCGGCCTTGGCCTGGCCCTCGCGGCCGCCGTCGCCACGGCGTTTCATGGGCAGTTAAGAGCCGAGGACGCCCAACCCGGCCTCCGCATCATTGCGGACTTCACGGCTGCAGATCGTCTATAATGGCGCGTTTTATCTAAAACTCGGGGTCCGCGTCTGGAAAGGCGCGCTAATCCCGATGGTAAGGGCCGCCGGCCAGAATGGTCATAGCCCGATAGACCTGCTCCGCCAGAAGCACCCGAGCCAGGGCGTGGGGCCAGGTTTGCGGGCCGAAAGAGAGCTGGGCGTCCGCGCGCGCCAAGACCTCCGCACTGAGCCCATCCGCCCCGCCGATCACAAGCGCCAGACGCCTTAATCCTCGGTCCCTTAGAAACCCCAAACGGTCTGCGAAGGGACGCGAGGCGAGCGCGGGTCCGTGTTCATCGCAGACGATAATGTAGTCGAAAGACGCCAAGGCTTGGAGCAGCGCTTCACCCTCCGCCAGTTTGCCGGGCTTGCGCGCTTCGATTTCCGCCACCTCGACGGCGCTGAATCCAAGATTACGTCCCGACGCGTTAGCGCGGCTCATATAATCGACAACCAGATCTCGCTCAGGACCGCGGCTGAGCCGGCCCACGGCCAGGATCGTGATCCGCATTGAGCGCCTGACTTCAGCCTGTCGTCAGGTAGCCTGCAGGCTGGGGATATGGCCCCCGCCGGTCAGGCGGGGCGGTTCAACAGACCAGATTTTTTCGAGATTATAAAAGGCGCGCACCTCGGGACGGAACAGATGCACGATCACGTCGCCGGCGTCGATCAGCACCCAATCGGCTTGGGGCAGGCCCTCGACCTGGGCCTTGCCGAAACCACCTTCCTTCAGGCCTCTCAGAAGGTGATCGGCCATGGCGGCGACATGTCTCTGCGACCGGCCGGAAACCACGATAATGGCGTCAGCAAGGGGACTTTTGTCCTTCAGGTCGATCACCACCACGTCTTGGGCCTGATCATCGTCCAGGCGTTGGACAATCAGGTTTATCATCGCCTTGACGTCGGCGGGCGCATGATCGAAGTCCAGCGCCGCCGCCGTGGCGTCGTCCGAATGCGTTTGCGCCGGTCCGACGGCGAGCGCTGACTCGGCGAGAGGCTCCACAATCGGCGTTGAGGAATGGGGTGTCAGCGGGTTATCCTTTCGTCTGACCGTTTATTATGGGGGCTAGGCGGCTCCGCGTCAAAAGACTCTGAGTCATTTGCTTGCTGTCGCGCATAAACACGAGGGCGTGGTGCTGATTTTGCTGTGCAAACGGTTAACCGGACTGAGCCAAATTCTGGTTGACCCCAGCCTTCTTCGCGAGAGGTAACCTGTTTGGCCTTCACCGACGACCTCCCCGATTGGCCGACGGTCGTTCCGACTGATCTTGCTACGGAGCCCAGACCGGCGTTCGCGCCCCTGTGGGTGCGGCTGGAGGGGCTTGTCTGCATCCTCATCCTCTTCATGTTAAGCGACGCCCTGATCGGCCCCTTGTTCGATCCGACCCAGGCCGGCGGCGACGACAATCCCTGGCTACGGGCCATCTGGCTGCCGATCTACGCCGTCACAGCGCTGGCGGCCGCCGTTCATTGGCGTGCGCTATTGAGAGCGGTCGTCCCCCTGATGCTCATCAGCATCCTCGTGGCTCTGGCCTACGCCTCAGCCTTATGGTCCATCGCGCCGGATGTGACCCTTAGACGAAGCCTGGCCTTATTGTTCACCTGCTTGTTCGGCGTTTATTTCGGCGCGCGTTGGCCTTGGCGACAGTTCGTCGCCATGATCGCGCAATTGAGCGCTTTGCTCGCGCTCGGTAGTCTTTTTGTGTGCCTCTTCGATCCGGCCATGGGCATACACCAGACAGTCAACGCCGGCGACTGGCGCGGACTTTGGTTTGAGAAAAACACCCTGGGCGCCACCATGGCGCTGGGCGTTTTGGCCTCCGTCGCTACAGCCCTCCTCACTCCATCCCAGCGGGTGATCTGGACTCTGAATGCAGTCCTTTGCCTGGGCATGACGGTGATGAGCCGTTCGGGAACGGCCCTGATCACCATTGCGCTCATCTTTGGCTGTACTTTGATTTTAGCCCTTATGCGGCGGGGGCCGATTCTGGCCATACTGTCCGTTTTCGGCGCGGGGCTTCTGGGGTTCGCCGCCGCGCTCGCCGAGTTGTTCCAACCGGACCTGGTCTTCAAGCTGCTGGGGAAGGATCCGACGCTGACCGGCCGCACCGACATTTGGGCGGCGGTGCTTCGGCGTGTCGCCGAACATCCCTGGCTCGGATTCGGCTACGCCGCCTTCTGGGACAAGGACAGCATTCCAGCCCAGTTCATCCGGCGCGAGACCGGGTGGAACGTACCCTCCGCCCATAATGGCTGGCTGGACATGCTGGTCCAGCTCGGCGCCGTCGGCGTCGCGGCCTGCCTGGCTTTGGTCCTCGCCGGATTAGCCCTGGCCGCCGCCCGCCTGCTGCGCGCCAGAGACGGCAATTGGGCCCTGGTCTATCTCGGCATATTCCTGATCACGTGCACCTCGGAAAGCGCACTTATGTCCCGCAACAGCCTCCCCTGGGCGCTCTGCGTCGCTACGCTCACCAAGGTGCTGAGCGAGCGCATGGACGACGATAGCGAGAGATTAGGCGACCGAATTTAGGCGGAACCGAAGAGCCTGTGCATCTACCGAGGCTTTTTAGACCTAAGGTGCGCTGCTGTTCTTCTCGGTCTACGTGAAAGACTGATCGGTCCAGATCAACAAGGCCCGCCGCGAGGAGACGAAGGTGTTCGGCGACTTTTACGATTGGGGCGACATGCATCATCTAAAGGCCGCGAAAATTCCGCCCAAGTTCGGGGATCTCCTGAAAGGGACTGACTCACCGTCGCGTGAATTCGCAGAGAATCAGGCCCACCTTCAGCCAGGCGCCTAGCTAGAGCAAAATTCCACCTGAGTGAATGGCGGGGGATTTCCAAATCAGGCCTGTAGTGACTCATCCTCCCTATCGGAGCGGGAGGAAGCCGGGGAAGTCGCTAACCTTGTGCGCCCGCAGAAGAAACGCTTCAAGGCGCGAAGGCCATGCGGCCTGCTCCTGGTGCGCCAGCGACTGGACAACGGCATTGCCTGCTACATCATGCTGGAGGACGAAACCGGCGTCGCCAACCTCGTTGTCCTGCCTGAAGTGTTCGCCCGACTGATCAAGGTACAGGGCCGCATCCAGCGCGCGCCTGAGGCTCTAAAAGTGATCCACATCCTCGCCCACCGGTTGATCAACCGCAGCGCCGGTGGAAGGATGCAGCAAGGATGCGCCCGTTTTGGGGGTCATCGGTGGCTTTTGGCTATGGGGGAGGTTGCAGCCGGCTAAAGCCTGGAGGCGCAAGGCTGAGACGAGGCCTGCGCAGCCTGCGCCCATTGCCGTGTTGACCAAGCGATGTATCACGATAAGCCCGTCATTCAGCGGAGTCGAACGGCCCTTCTTCGCCCACTGGCATTGCAGCAGGCGAAGAAAGCCGTCTTCACCCCAATCAATTCGGGCTGACTTTGAAATACTTGAAGTTGATCCGCGTCGTATCGACGCTGCCGCACCCGTCCATATAAGTCGCGCCGACTTGGACGTCGAGCTCGATCTGTTGGCCAGGGCTGAGGACCAGGCCAACGATATCGCTGCTTGTGCCGGGCTTAATCACGAAGAACAGCTGATTATTGTTGCTGCAGGTATTCTTGAGATAAGTCTTGCCTTGGGTCGTCTGGCTCGTAATATTTGGGGCGGCGGGCGGATTGGAGCAAACGAGCTTGCCGTTGCTGTTATCGACACCATTCGAACACCCAAATGGGTTCACGAGAGTCGTATCGCGATACTGCTGGTCCGCCTGACGACAGGACGCCTCCAGTATGCCGTCGACAATGCGGGCATTTGAGCAGCTGCTCAAATAGCTGCCTTGCGGCACGCCGCTTTGCGCCCGGGCCACCGTGGGCGCGAGGCTCGAAAACAGGCCTAAACTCGCCACGCTCAGGGTAAGGGCTTGTAGCGATCTAAAACGCATTCTGACCTCGTTCGCTCAGACTTCCAGGATTTGCAATGGCATATCGTCGGCAAATATAAAATCTGTCAACTCCCCGATTTTGAAATAATTTTCTGATTTTGCTTGGGCTTTGAAGCTTAGTCAAAAATGTGCAGTTGACAGAGCTCACCCGCCTCGACGCGTTGATTGGGTTTGACAGTTTGATCAAGTATGAGGTCTTGCAACATGCAGAGGGTAAAGCAGCGCCTGGCGCCATCGGATTATGCGGCAGCATCGCGCTTCAAACGAGCTGCCGGTCATGGCGGGGCGTGGATTGGGCTGCTCTTGAACGTCATTGCGGGACAGGCGGCGAAGGCGGCGCCCTTGGCTTACACGATCAAAGGGCCGAATGATTTTCAAACCTTCGTCGTCCCCTGGAAGCCGGAGAGCGCACCGCTTTGCGCCTTTCTGACTTCGCAGGCGGACTGGGACAAGGTTATGCACCCGGCCGCCGTCATGTGGGGCAACCGCCCCTTTTCGCCACCGCCCACCTTCTGGACCGGTCATGCTTTGCTTTTGTTTGCGCGCGGGATGTCGGCCGGGGTCGGCCATGATGTCTTCAAGATGACGCGCGTTGAGGACGGTAAAGACGGCGTCATGGTGAGCTTTAAATACACCCAGCCGCCGCCGGCGTCTTCAATGGTGAATTGGTATTTCGCCCTGGAGGTAAAGACGCCAAATGCATCCAAGGTCCGCTTTATCGAGAACGGTAAACCAGTTTGCGAGGCGGCGGCGCCCTGAACAGGACGCGATCGCCGCAGGGCTTTAACCGGCACTGAGCGATGCCGTTTCCTTCAGAAAGGCTGCGCGCTCGGTGGGGTTACCAATGCGGGTCGCCAGACGGTCCCGCAGGTCCGACACGCCGCCGCCCTGAGCCCGTTCGCGGTTCACCAACAGATCGGCAATCGGCCCAATATGCCGAGCCAGAGCCGAGCTCAACAGCTTGACGTCCCGATCTGTCAGGGAGACGGGCGCGGCTGGGGCGGGGTCTGAACTGGAGGCAGCCGATTGTTCTGCAGACGCCGGCGGACTCGGCAGGGGTTTCGCCAAATGGCGGTCAATTTGGGGCCGGACGGGCGGGGTGTCGCGCTGGTCAGCTATGGCGGCGATGCACTGTTTCAGCGCCCGGTCCATGTCTTTCGTAGCGTCGATATACTGCACGCGCGACAGGCGCAGAGGAATAAGGCAGGTTTCGATCAGGACGGGGATAATGGCCTTTTTCTCGTCGATGGCCACGCTGATCTCGTCGGCGACATTAGGCGAGGCGGCTGAGCGCGGCGAGAGGATGACGATCAGGCCGCCGCAGCGGCGCACCGCCGACTCCACCGCCAGATCCCAGTGCTGACTAGGCTGAATTTCATACTGATCAACCCACACAGGCACGCCCGCCGCAATCAGGGCATCGGCGAAACGCAAGGCGGTTGCCTGGTCGGCTCTGGAATAGCTGAGAAAAAACGTGATCATACGTCTCAGTCGGCTCGCAAGTTCGCCCTCGTCCGGGAGTGATCATGGGTCAGGGCGACCGCCCCGGTCAGGAGAGGAGTTTTAGCGCCTCCCTAAGGCTGCGCTGCATCCGATTAAACGACAAGCCGAGTTTGGCGATCTGATCGTCGCCTTTGAAGATGAGTTCGGGCGCATCCGTCGCCCCCAGGCTCACCTGCTCCGCGGCTTTGGTCATCTTGTCGATCGGTCGAATGATCAGGAGATCGAGCATGATGTTGAGGAGGACGAAGACCAGGGCGATGCTGGCGAGCAGGGGGGCTAGAATCGTCGCGCGAACCTGGGAGGACCGGGCCAGAGCTACGGACATGGGCACGGTGACGATCTGGGCGCCAACTACCTCATTCAGCTTCCAGCCAAAGCCATTGCGCGGGCCATAGATTGCGATCATCGACTTGGGCGCCGCAGCGGGCGTGGAGTGGCAGGTGAGGCAGGCCGCCTGCACGCTGATGGGCTTGGCCAGATAAAGCATGCGCCCGGTCGGCGTATCCCGCTCCGTGACGAATTCCGTTCGGCCCGTCTGATTGCGAAACTCATTATTGATAATGTCCGATTCCCAGTCGCTGGCGCGATCTTCCAGGTTGGTCGGGTTCAGCACCGCCTCGCGATAGCTGTAGTCAGACATTTTGGAGTGCAAAACCTCAAACATCTTCTTGGCGGCGTATGAACTGACGGCCTGGGGATGGAAGCGCACATTCATATCCCGTTCCAGGATGGGTGCGATCTCTTCGGAGGTGTATTTTCGTGCGCCGGTCGCGTTTTCCATCAGGAGACGGGAGTTCTGCACCACCTCGTCCTTGGCTATGGTGTTCAGAACGGCGGTGGCGGCCGTCAGCGATAGGCCCACACCCACCAGGGTGAGGATCAGAAGCACAAGATTGAACTTGAGTCGCAAGCCCATGGTTTAGGGGGTCCGCCAATCCGCAATTGCTGGTGGAGAGCTTAAATACCAGAGGGATTTAATCAATCTGCAAAGCTCGCAGCTCAGCCGCCAGGGGGTGCGAACACGTCTTCGAAGTGTTCAGGCCTGATCTGCAAACGCGCCGCCTGCGTACCGATGTCGAACAGCGGCTCAATCTGCTTTTCGTCGTCCAGGCGTTGGAGTACGGCGATCTCGCGGTCTGAATAGTCACGGCCGATATGGGTTTTTAGCCAGTCCTGCTGAAGCGGCGAATCATAGCGCAGAAAGGTCCAAAGCGGGCGGTGGAATGCGGGTGCGGCGCCAGCGTGGTCCGCCTCCTCGCTGTTAATATGCCAGGGCTGTGGAGAGTGGCCTAGCCACTGCAACATAGAGATCGCTAGCTGGCTCGTGTCATAAGCGATTGAGACGAGGGCGTGTAGCGCCTTCCAGATGGAGGCGACGGGGCGCTTCACCCAGCCTGGCTTCTTTGGCCGCGGGCCGCCTGTGCCGACCGAGACGATCAAAAGCTCGTCCTTTCCCGGCGCCCAGCTGAAGCCATAAGCCGGAATGAGCGCGACCTTCGCTAATTGCAGGGCGGGATTGCCGTGAGGCGTCATGGCCCCGTCAAAGAAAACGCCGGCCTCTCCCTTAGACACCTCGATTGAGACAAGGTCGAAATAGACTGGGGCGGCGGCGCTGGATTGCACCACCTTGGCCAATTCATAATCCCGGTTTGGCGTTACTCTATGTTTGGTCCGATCCGGTTCACTGGCGATCTCGTAGGGATCGCCGCCCCAATAGCGGGCCTTGGGGCAGTTGGTCAGAACCCAGGAGCTACCCGTATCGACCCTTTTTGCGATTGCAGCGAAACCTGTCTTCCAGGCAGCGTTTCCCAAGGTCTGAGCACCGAACTGCTCGCGCAGCAGGTGCTCAATCCGCTTCGGGTCAAACCGAGCTTGGAACAGCGGCAGGCGGGGCAGGTACTGACGAAACAGCCTCGGCCCCATATACCTAAAATCCTGCGCCGCTTCCTCCGCGCTGGCGCCGAGCGCCAGACCCGCCGCCAGAATAGCGCCTACGGATGTCCCACCAATTAGGTCGAAATAGTCGCAAAGGCGAAGGGTCGGCCGACCGTATCGGGTCTGGAGCACGTGCTCCAGCTCTTTCAGAAATGCGATTGCTACCGCGCCGCGCACGCCGCCCCCGTCGATAGAGAGGATGCGCTTGGGCCCCGGACTGAACAGCCGATCAGGCCAGGATAGGGCTATCCTTAGATTTTCGGCGCTATTGCTCAATCCGCACCGCCTGGGTGACGGGCAGGTCCCCGGTCGAGGTCTTCAGCGCCTGAAGCGCATTGATAATGCTGAACGTGGTTTTCAGGTTCTCGCTGCCCGTCGTGGGCACGCAGTAGCGTCCCTGATAGGTAGCTATGGCGAAACAGGGGGAAGCGTCGCCCTTCACAACAGTCAAAAGATTGCCATGAGCGTGGGGCTCAGTAGGCGCTCCAAGGCCATCCAGCGTAATCGACGCCCCCGGGCCCTCGCCCGTCTGGCGCGCGAGTTCAGCGCCGAGGAGATTAAAAATACCGAACAGGGATCGTGTGTCGAGCTGTACCGCCACCAACTGGCGGTTGAGATGGGTGCAAACGCGAAAGCTGTTTTCTGTGGTCGAGGTCTGCAAAGTGGCGGGGGCGACGCCGGCCGTCCCTTTGGCGGAAGGCTCCAGCGCCTTGCAGCTTTCATAGGTCTGTTTCAGCCCAGGCAGGTCAGCCGTGGCCATCGAGTCGCCGTTGGTCTGCGGCGCTTGGCCCGGTCGCTCGCCGCAGATATTGTTGGAGTGCGCCATGTCATATTGCGCTTCGGCATCGGCCAAATTGATCAGGGCCGGATCGACGCAAAGCCTATAGTGGGGCGCTAGCTTCCCAGTGGACGGGACGGTCTTGGCTGCGGTCTTGTTGGCCGCCAGATCGCTATCCGGCGCTAGGTACGTTTCCGTAACCACGCCACGGCTCATGGCGCCTTGAAAAAACACGTTGAAGGCGGCGTAGGTCTGGGGATTGCTCGGATCATTGACCAGCCGGCGATAGCCCTCCCGTCCATCGGGCCCTTTGGCGTAGACCAGAACATCCTGCACGGCGAGACGATAGACCAGCTCCCGCGGAAAGCCCTGTTTCAGCAGAATATCGATCTCATTTAGCTGCAGCGGCTCAAGCATGCCGGCGTAAAAATTCTGCGATTCCAGGAGAGCGACGTCAAAGCTGCCGCCTTTGTTCGATTCCAGGACGTTCAGGCCGTTGAGGCCGAAGGTGAAGGTTTTTTGAGCCGCCGTCTGATGGGGCCCGAGCGTGACAGGTGGTAGGCTTAGCTTGAAATCCTCGGTCGCTGTGCCGCTGACCCGGCTGAGGGCGTAGAAGTAGAGCGGCTCATGCCGGCTAGCCCGAACTATATTGAGAAGAATGGCGCTATTACGCGCCGTTCCAACGCTTTTATCGATAACAGCGGTGTCGCGATCCACACCGCCAAAAGCCAGACAGCCGTTTAACGCAATAGAGAGCGCCGCTAGGATTAGTGCAACCTTGCAGGCCTTCAAGTTCATCGTGTCTTGTCTCGCCGCAACCTTCATCGTTTTAAGCAGCGGCTAAGCTTCGTCAAGGCCCTGTGTCGCTACTTATCCGGGCAGGCTGAGGGGCTGGCTTCGCAGAATGAAGCTCCAGTCCCCCACCTCCGCCAACATGACCCTGCAACTCGCCTGCACATGGGCGTCGGTGGCCGCGAGCGTAGGAATTTGCGCCAGCCGTGGCGATCGGTCCCTCAGGGCTGTCAACCGCACCACCATAAGGCGCGACAAGTCGCGACGTCGGCGAAACTCGCCATGTTCGCGAATGCCCAGACACGCTGCGCCGACTGCCGGCAACAGCCCTGCCAGGAAGGTGACGGTGAGGACCAGCCCTTCGGACAGATGGCCCATGTGCGGAAACAGGAGCGGCAAAAGCCAGACTCGACCTATATAAGCAGCTCCCACCAAGCCGACTGCGGCCATAAGCGTGTGGCCGATCAGTTCCAGCCCGCTTTCCACCGCCTCCATCCGCTCCGCATTTCGAGCATGATAGGCGATCTGGTCTTCCAGTTCGCAGTGGCTAAGCGTCGTGAGGACAGCAGTCAGGTAGGCCGCGTTCACAACGGCGTTGGGCAGGGGAATTTCCCGGCTCAAGGCGGCGGCATACCATTCTGTCCATGACATGGCCGGATCGTGCCGGTTCACGGCCGTCCCCCTGGCCTTGGCGGGAGAGCCAGCGGCCCCAACCATGGCTAGGATTCGTGTCAGGCGCAAATGCTCGCTCAGTTCGCGGTAATCGATCCACCGTTCATGCCAGCGCTTGCGCCCGCCTTCCCGTGTCAGGAGGAAGATGGCGCCCAGCACCAAAAGCTCCAAAGCCACGAAAAAGGGCTTGGCGCGGTGTTCAGCGTCGAACACGGTGACAAGCGAGAGAAACACGGCGGTCGCCGCCAATGTGAAATTCAAGACAGCCGCATCGCGATGCTGATCACCATAACGGCTGGCCAGCCCATCCGTCCAGGCGAAGGCATGTCGAAGACGATCGACGCACTGATCAGGCAGTTGATCCCTATAAGAATGGGTATGGCTGAGAAAGTCGCGCCAGCGGTCGATAGCACGTAAGGCGTAGGCGCGCCGGTCGCTGCGCGCAGGCCCAGCGCCCACGGCTAACAGGAGAAGGCGATAGGCGGGGACGATGAACCGACCCCGCTCAGTTTCGGCATAAAAGGTCGCCAGCTTTTCGCCTTCGCTCACCACCGGCCCGGCGTGATGACCCTTTGCGCCGTGAGACGGCTCTGCGCTGGGCGGGGCGTATATGCCAGCAAGGAGGCGTGTGAGATCTTCGGGCATGAGGGACTGCGCTGCGGCCACAACTTCGACGGCGTCCATCAAGCTAGCGTCGGAGCTCCCGGCGATCCATCGCGGCGTGGGGTCATCTGGCTTTACCCAGATTACCGGCTGCTCTCGCGTCAGGGCGGCGCGCAGGGTTTCGAACGTGCCACCGCGCCCGCGCCCAGGCTCGCCGTCCCAAACCGCGATCAACAGGTCGCTTTGGCGCAACATCATCATGGATGCGGCTTCATAGGCGCGGTCCGCCGCCGTGCGATCGCCGTCGAGCTCAAACAGGGCCGCCGTCGCGTCCAGCAGAGCGTCATAGCGGGTCAGGTCGTCGGTGGTGGCGAAGTCGGCGCGATAAATCTCGCGCGTGAAGGGCAGGCAGGCGTTTATCCCCGCGCCTACGCTCAGCGCCGCCTCGGCGGCCAAGGTATCGGCCCCGTCCGCCAGGCAGGACAGGAGGCGCAAGGTTGGCTGCACTTTCGAAAACACCCTAGCGTGCGCGCTGTGCAGCGCCGCGCTCTCAGACTGAATGGCGTTAAGCAGCGCGACGATGGCGGCCCTAATCGCGACGGTATTTGTCCCCTCCAGCCGGGCGCCTCTATGGCCGCATACGCCGAGGCGCAACACCAGGTTCGGCCTCGGCGGCGTGAGATGGTCTGTCATGTTTCCCGGTGGCGAAGCGAGGCGAGACGAAATTCTAGTCTTTAGCGGCCTTAACACCAAGGCCGGGTCCGGTTGGCTAGGAACAAAGGGTGAAAATGGGATGACTGGTGCGCTTACAGGACTCGTATGTGTCACGTATCCCGTTGAAACACGTGCATAAACTCAGTTCGGAAAAACCGCATACCCCCAAAAATGCCCCCAGTCGCAAC
>Ga0116226_10001423_pt1 | contig 20743 bp, 15 predicted proteins | sample S1TSphfallax_FD_89692 | JGI IMG/M metagenome (GOLD analysis project Ga0116226, IMG submission 89692) | Host-associated microbial communities from peat moss isolated from Minnesota, USA - S1T2_Fa - Sphagnum fallax MG | ecosystem: Host-associated > Plants > Peat moss > Unclassified | place: USA... | reverse complement strand
CTGGGCCGCGCAGGCTGGGCCCGGCGATTGGATCGAGGTTGGCGGTCCGCGGGGATCGTTTCTTGCCGCGGAGGCCGACACGACGGTTTTGGCGGGAGATGAAACCGCCCTACCCGCGATCTCCCGGTTTTTGGAGGAGATGCAGCCGGGCGTCAGCGCCTTCGTGTTCATCGAGGTAGAAAGCGCGGAAGAGCGGCGCCATCTTCCCGCCGCGGCCAATGCCGCGATCCTTTGGCTGCTACGCGATGGGCTGCGTGCGGGCACGTCGGATTTGCTCGCCCCTATGCTCAGCCGGCTTGCCAAGCCAGCGGGCACGGTTTCGGCCTGGATTGCCGGCGAGATCGAGGTGGCGCGGTCGCTGCGCAGCCAGTTCATCGGCCAATGGGGGCTGCAGCGCGATCAGATACGCGGGGCCGGCTATTGGCGGGCGGGGATCGCCGGCGCGCACGAGCGCATCGAGGATTAATGATTTCCGCCAGGCAGCGGCGAACTTCTTGACGCCGGGCGCGTCGAGTGTTTCGAGATGGGTTTAGTTCCACCGCCATGCCGAAGGGGCTCCAATCATGCGCTTCACCAATGCCGCAGGACTTGTGATCTTCGCCGCCGCCATGCTGCAGGGCGGCGCCGCTTCCGCCGCCAATATCTGCCAGGCCGACAAGCTGGCTTGCCCGACTACCATGCCGGTGGGTGGGTTTTGCGAGTGCACTGCGCATGGCACGACGCAGGATGGCACGGTCGTGCGCAAGCCGGCGCCGGCCAGACATGTGAACGCGACAGCCGGTGGATGTGGGGCGCAGCCGAATGCGCCTGGATGTAAGTAAAAATGACCTTACTATGTTCACAATAGACGTTCTTTACTTGCCTCGACTGACAAAAAAACGGCGGCATCCCTCGCGGAATGCCGCCAAGTTTATCAGGGAGGAACGTCCAGAGATGCAATGCAACCCTGCGTTGTCCAACGTAAGTATTTCTCGCGGCGACCGCAAGTACTTTCTCCACCTATCGCCGTGACATAATCACTCCGCGTCGAAGGCGGTGTTCCACATTTTCGTCTTGCAGTCGGATCGCTGCCCCTGCAATGAATTCGGGAGGCCGCATCGCCATAGCCGCGTGTCGGGTATTGAGAATCGTTTATCTTAATTCGTAGACGGACCCACTCCATGCGGCGGCTGACAGCGGGCGAAGGCAGAGAGTTCGATTTTCCGGCGACCGACCCGGCGCGGCGGGCCGAGGCTATTTCCGCGATGGGCTATCGTCTAGCGGCAGCCGGACCGCGAACCCGCCAACGGCTCATGGACCGCGAAGCCGGTCCGTCCATCACGGAAACACCGCCGAACGGGTGGCTGGCGCCGGGTATAATCGGCGCGGATGAGTCGGGGGCTTGGGGCAGGTTCGAGCATGACGAGGACGACGAGGACGAGCCCGGTCTCGCGCGGCTCTCGGAAGAGCCGGCCGGCTATCGCGTGTGGCGGGTCGCGGCCCTTCTCGTTTCGGCTGCCTGCGGTTTCGCCCTTGTGCTGTATGGGCAGACGCTGAATCTCGATCGCACATCGAACCGGGACCCTGCATGGAGCGCCAAACAACTGGCCCTCGCGAAGGCGGGTGCAGCGAAGGCGGGTGCAGCGCAGACGGCGCGGGCGCCGGAATTTGCGGCGCAAGCCCCTTCCCCCACACCTGGCCCGGCGCCGGGCCCGGCGGCTCCAGCCGAGCCGGCACTTCGCACGCAAACCCTCGTGCCGCAGCCCGTGCCACCCTCCGCTCGCATGGCCGCACCGGCTGCGGCGCCAGCGCAAGCGCAACCTCAACTGGCAGCCGCGCGGCTGCCGGCGGCTCAGCTTGCCGCTGCCGCGAAGACGGCGGCCCGGTTTCAAAGTGCTACCTTGCCGGCACCGGTGCGGCCGCGCCAGATGGCGGTGCATCATCCTGTTGTGGCGGCCTGGTCGGCGCCGACGCGGGCGCCCATGCGCATGATGGTCACGATGGCGGCCGGGCCGACTGCGCCACGACCGGCCGTTCCAAAGCCGCATCAGATTGTGCGGACCGCGTCGGCGCATTACGAACTGCCACGCTGGATCGCCGAACCGCAGAAGCCAGTGACGATGTCGCCGCCGCCGCACGATCTTGCGGCGCCGGCAGCCGCCAAATCCGCCCTGCCGCCACTCCCCCGCCCGGCGCCGCGCCCAGCCCTGGTCTACGCCGAGGCCCATTACCCAGCGCCTCCCCGGCCGCCAGCCTACGGCTACGCGCCGTCTTATTATCCGCCCGGCTACAGCTATTACGGCGGGCCCCAGTAACACGGCAAAGGCTTAAATATACCGGCAATTGCCCGTAGCGTGGACGCGGCGGAGAAACAAAAGTCTGTTGGTTCTTTCCTTCAGAAAAAACCATTCTTGCACCTGTCTTATGTTCCGGCCGCCACCGCGACGCCGAAGGATTTCCTCAGCAGGAACGCAGCCGCTATGAACGCGACGCTCCCGGCGCTCAGCGCCACCTGGATGAGTTGGCCGGGTGTGGCCGCCATCAGCAGAAGCACGGCCGCAATTCCGCCGATCACCGCGTAGCTCAGCCAGGGGAACAGCCACATTTTCAGCCGTAGCCTTTCGCCGCGCGCCTCGATGCGCCGGCGCATCCGGATTTCGCCTGCCGCGATCAACAGATAGATGAACAGGATGATCGCGCCCGAGGTGTTGATCAAGAACAGGAACACCACGGTGGGGGAAATGATCGAGGACAGGGCTGCAAGAAACCCCGCGAAACTGGCGAGCAGGATGCCGAGGCGCGGTACTTGAGTGGACGAGACCCGCGCGAAAGCCGCCGGCGCATCACCGCGCCGCGCCAGCTCAAAAATCATTCGCGAGCAGATATAAAGGCCCGAATTGAGGCAAGAGAGCACGGCGGTCACCACGATCACCTGCATGGCGAAGGCGGCGCCCGGCACGTGCATGGCGTGCAGGGTTTTGCTGAAGGGCGAGTCGCCGGGCAAGATACTGTCCCATGGCGCGATGCTGACGATCAGCGCGATCGAGGCGACGTAGAAGATCAGGATGCGCAGCGACACGGTGCGCGCGGCCTTGGCGACATTGCCGGCCGGATCAGCGGTTTCCGCCGCCGCGATGGTGGCGACTTCGCTGCCCATCATCGAAAAGATCACCGTGGGGATTGCCACGAATGGCGCCGCCAGCCCGCGTGGAAAAAACCCGCCATGGCCGGCGAGGATGGTGCCGGTGGCAGCAAGGCCAGGGCCGAAGCCGAATACGTAGCCCAAGCCCAGCACGATGAATACGGCGATGGAGGCCACCTTGAGGAAGGCGAACCAGAACTCGAATTCGCCGTAGGTTCGCACCGAAAGCAGGTTGGTGGCCGTCATTGCCGTGATCAGCGCAAGTCCGATTGCCCAGACCGGTGCCGGTATCCAGTGGGAAAGCAGCGTGGCACCGGCGATGGTTTCTACGCCGACCGTGATCACCCAAAAATACCAGTAGAGCCAGCCGTTCATGAAGCCGGCCCAATGCCCGAGTGCGGCCGCCGAATATTCCGCGAACGAGCCGAGGCCCGGGCGCGCCACCGCCATTTCGCCCAGCATCCGCATGATCAGAAATACCAGCAGCCCGCACAGCACGTAGCTGATCAGCACGGATGGACCAGCCATGTTGATCGCCGCCGAACTACCCACGAACAGGCCGGCGCCGATGATGCCGCCAAGCGAAATCATCGCCACATGGCGCGGCTGCAAAGTGTGGGCAAGCGTTTCGGATGCGTTGGACAATGGCGGCCTCCCCCTGGGCTAGGCCGATGCTCACCGGTTTGGACCGGTCGGGCAAGACCGCACCAATCTTTCCTTGACTTTCCGCCTCTTATTCCCAATCATTGTGCGGCGCGGCATCAACGCGACCGTTCGCTCCAAAAAGCCTGGCCGGTTATCGTTTTCGTTCACTTCGCGCCGGCTTGCGGTCCTGCCGACCGCTGTTCCGTGGCTCGAGGGCCCGGCAACACAAGGTTTGTTCCCACTTCATGACACAATTTTCCGATCTTGGCTTGGCAGCACCGCTGCTCAAGGCCCTTACCGCTGCGGGCTACACCACGCCCACCCCGATCCAGACCCAGGCCATCCCCCACCTTCTCGAAGGCAAAGACCTGCTGGGCATTGCCCAGACCGGCACCGGCAAGACGGCCGCCTTCGCGCTGCCCATCCTGCAGCGCCTGAAAGCCAGCCCCCGCCCCTACGAGCGCCGCACCACGCGCTGCCTGGTGCTGGCGCCGACGCGCGAACTCGCGGCGCAAATCGCGGAAAGCTTCCGCACCTATGGCCACAATTTAAACGTGCGCGTGGCGTTGATTTTCGGTGGCGTGCCAAAGGGCCGTCAGATCACCGCGGTCGCCCAGGGTGTGGACGTGATCGTCGCGACCCCAGGCCGCCTGCTGGACCTGTTTGCCGAGCACCATGTGCGGCTGGATCGCACCGAAATCCTGGTGCTCGACGAAGCCGACCACATGCTGGATCTGGGCTTCGTGATCCCCATCAAGCGCATCGCGCGCGAATTGCCGGTGGAGCGGCAGAGTCTGTTTTTCTCGGCGACTATGCCGAAGGAGATCGCAACCCTTGCCGATGCCCTGCTGCGCCACCCGGTTCGCGTGACGGTGGCTCCGGTTGCAACCACCGCCGAACGGATCGACCAGAGCGTTGTGTTCGTCAACCAGTCCGAAAAGCGCACGGTGCTGACACGCATGCTGCGCCAGCCAGAGATGGGGCGCACGCTGGTGTTTGCCCGCACCAAGCATGGCGCGGACCGGATCGTGAAACACCTGACTGCCTCTGGCGTGAACGCGAATGCGATCCACGGTAACAAGAGCCAGGGCCAGCGGGAGCGTGCGCTTGCCGAGTTCAAGAAGGGCGCGGTGCCGGTGCTTGTGGCGACCGACATCGCAGCGCGCGGCATCGACGTGGATGGCGTGACGCATGTGATCAATTTCGACCTGCCAGATGTGCCCGAGGCTTACGTGCACCGTATCGGCCGCACAGCGCGCGCCGGCGCCGCGGGCCGAGCCATCAGCCTGTGCGATGACGGTGAGCGCGCGCAACTCAAAGGTATCGAGAAGCTGATCCGGGCGCGCCTGCCGATCGCGGCGTAGAACGAGTCTTTTCTTCTCAAGCGAAGGCGAAAACGCGCCAGGCGGGAAACAAAAGACTTTGTTCTCCCGCCGTTTTCCCCATTACCGACCACGACCATTATCTTACCGCCAGCACCGGGATGAACGTCTTTCGATTCTTTTCGTCAGAAATGAACTTGCTTTCTGATACCATCAAAGTGATTGCTCAGCCCCCTAAAACCGCATAGAAAAGCACGCGGAACAACTTCGGCCAGGGAGGTCTGTATGTCGAAAAACACATCTGCACCAACCCGTGGCGCGCAAAATTTTTAGCGCGCGCCTGCGATAAACGCCGCCGGTTTGCACAAAGCGCCGGCCTGTTCCCATCCCAAGGTCAGAGGTTCAGCCGCACAAGGCTGAAATTGGTCGTACAGACTCATCCCATGCGCCGGGGGATACTTCCGTTCCGGCAGGTTCTCGGTTTTACGCTCGCACAATGGCGTGGGCAGAAAGCCAGCGTGGCGCTGGTCATCGCCTCGTCGGCCGGGTGGATCGCCTCGGATATTCTGATGCCAGTTTACGCGGGGCGGCTGGTGGATGCGGTGGCTGGCGCGGGGCAAGACCGCGCGGCTGCCCGCCTGGGAGCGCTATGGGCGCTAGTCGCCATGGTGGCGCTGGGCGCGCTGCTAGTGGCGATGCGCTGGGTCACGTTCTGGGGCATTGTGCGGCTGACACTCGCCAATATGGGCAATGTCGCCCAAAGCGCTTTTGCGCGGGTGCAGCAGTTTTCGACCGAATGGCAGGCCAATACGTTTGCCGGCTCCACGGTGCGCAAGATCAGCCGCGGCATGTGGGCGTTCGATACGATAAACGATACGCTGCTGCTGGCCCTGCTGCCCTCGGCGATGGTGCTCGCCGGCTCTACGCTGCTGCTGGGGCTGCGCTGGCCGGTGATGGGTGCGCTGGTGGCCGCCGGCTCGGTGGCGTTCATCGCGCAGGCAGTGGGGTTCTCTCTGCTCTATACCGCGCCCGCCTCGAAACTTTCCAACCAGTGGGATACGCGGCTGGGCGGGGCGCTGGCCGATGCGGTGACGTGCAACGCGGTGGTGAAGGCATTCGGCGCCGAGGCGCGCGAGGACGCGCGGCTGACCGGCATCGTGGCCAAATGGCAACGCCGCACGAACCGCGCCTGGATGCGGGGCACCGCGAGCGGCACATGGCAGGCAGCCAGCCTCCTTGTGCTGCGCACGGCCGTGGTGGGGCTGGTTGTGTGGCTATGGTGGGTGGGCCGCGCCTCGCCCGGCGATGTTACCTGGGTGCTGACGACGTATTTTGTCGTGCACGGGTACCTGCGGGATATCGGGCAACATATTTCGGTTCTGCAGCGCTCGGTGAACGACATGCACGAAATGGTACTGCTGCATGAGGAGCAGCCGGGGGTAGCGGACGCGCCGGGCGCGCGCCCGATCCGCATCACGGCGGGCGAGATCGTGTTCGACCGGGTGGGGTTCGGCTACGAGCGCGGCGGCAGCGGCCTCTACCAGGATTTGTCGGTGACGATCCGTGGCGGAGAACGGGTGGGGCTGGTGGGCCATTCCGGCTCCGGCAAGACCACCTTCGTGAAGCTGGTGAACCGTTTATACGATGTGCGCTCAGGCGAAATCCGGATCGACGGCACCAACATCGCGCAGGCCACGCAAGCCTCGCTGCGCAGCCAGATCGCGATGGTGGCACAGGATCCGGTACTGTTCCATCGCTCGCTGTCCGAGAATATCGGTTATGGGCGGCCTGGTGCCTCGCAGGATGCGATAGAACACGCGGCGCATTTGGCGAATGCGCACCGGTTCATTGCGCGCCTGCCGAAAGGCTACGGCACGCTGGTGGGTGAGCGAGGAATCAAATTGTCGGGTGGCGAGCGGCAGCGCGTGGCACTCGCGCGCGCTTTTCTGGCCGATGCGCCGGTGCTGGTCCTGGATGAGGCGACGTCGAGCCTTGATACGGAGTCCGAAGCGCTGATTCAGGAGGCGATGCTGCGGCTGATGGCCGGTCGCACGGCGATCGTGATCGCCCACCGGCTGAGCACGGTGCGGGCGCTGGACCGGATTTTGGTTTTTGAAGGCGGGCGGATTGTGGAAGAGGGATCGCATACAGCGCTGCTGAGTGCAGGTGGGATTTACCGGCGGTTGTGCGAGGTGCAGGCTTCAGGCATGAAGGATGTGGTTTTTTGAAACCTTTAACGCTGGCGGTAGTGGCGTGATTTGATCATTGCGATGGTGGGTAAATAGATATAAGCTCGAATGAATAAAAGTCTTTATTATTTTTCAGACATACAGAACGCGCTGCCACTTGCCAGTGCTTCCAATATCACGAATGACGGCGTGATCAGCGTATCAGACGGCCATGCGCTGACCTTCGCGGGCAGCAGCAACAGTTTTGCCGGCTGGGTGCTCAAGCTGGTGGGCGATTTCAATGGGAACACGACCACGGTCGATCTGCATTTCACGGGCACCTATGCGCCCACGAATTTCTCGGTGCAGTCGGGTGTGAATGGCGGCACGCTGATCGCGTTTGTACCCGCGCATACTTAGTGAATGATAAAGCAACGCACCGCGACGGCGCGAAGCGTCGCAGAAAGTTCCATATCTTTTTAAAAACCTTTGCGCCTTCCTGATTTCGTGGTTACCTATTTTCATTGGGTTCGGCACCCATCGCGGCCGCACTTTGAGGTGCGTCCATTTGCGGTTGAACCCGCTGAAGGAATAAGCTCGACGACCTGTGGTCGCCGCGCCGGCTGAAGGGGGCCACCTTGACCGAAGCCGAAACCGCCGTGCTGGAAAAACAATCCGCGCCGGCGGAAGCGCGCATCGAAACCGCCGGCGACAGTCACCCTCCACACGACCCGGCAACGATCGGCCTCCGCCAAGGCACTGCTCGGTCATGCCCGGTTCAAGGAGGCCGACACGCTGCTGGAGGCCGCACGCGCCCGCTTCCCCCGCAATTTGGCCATCTCCCAGGAATACGGCCGCGCCGCCTATACGGCCCGCGACTGGCCGGAGGCAGCCAGACGCTTCACCGAAACGGTCGACACATTCCCGCGGCAAGCCCAGCCCTATGTCATGCTCGTCAATGCGCTCCTGGCCATGAAGCAGGTCGCCACCGCGCAAACCGTCGTGGCCCAGGCCGCCGCACGGCTTGCCGGCAACCCCGCCATCCTCGGCATGCAGGCGCGGGTCGCCCAGGCTGCCCTCGATCTTCCGCGCGCGATCGCATTGTGGCAGCAGTTTCGTACCGAGTTCCCGGCCCTGCCCGAAGGCTACGCCGCCGGCGCCCAGGTTCTGCGCGCTGCCCGACGCCACGACGAGGCTGAGGCGCTGCTCGAAAGCAATTGGGAGGCGTTCAGGGATCACGCCGGCTTCTTGTTCCAGCGTGCCGCCACGGCTACCGGCCGCGGCGCGTGGCAGCAGGCCTTCGATCGCTGGAACGAGGTGCTGCGGCGCTTCCCCGACACGGCTTTTGTCGACCGTGGGATCGGCGACATGCTGGCACTTTGGCACCATGCCTGTGAAGAACGGGAACCGGATGCGCTGGCCGTCGTGGTGCCGGAGGGCCTCGCGCGGCGTGCCGTCATCGCGCCAGAGACGCCTCAGCGCATCGCCGGTACTCTGTCCGACCGCGATCTGATGATGTGCTTCGACGGTCTTGGCGACCGTTGCGAATTCGGCCTTGTGCAGCGCCATTTCGGTGCCGAGCCGCTTTCGCTCCTGCGCTGGAGCGTGATATCCCCGGCCTCGCTCGCCGCCTTGCTGAACACACGCTTCGAGGGCGTGGGCACACCAGACAATGCCACGATCGAGGAGAACCTCGGCGAGTATTTCGCCGGTGACAAACGTTACTTCAAAATGCATACCTTCGTGCGGGTGCACGACATGCCGCCGGAGCGCATGCTCGCCACCGCCACCACGCGCATGCGCTTCCTGAAGAACAAGCTGCTGGAAGATCTCGACGCCGGCGAAAAGATTTTCGTCTACAAGCGCCACGGCAGCGTGATGACGGCCGCGGAACAAGAGCTTGTGGCCCGTGCCATGCGGATGAATTACCCCAGAGCCTCGCTCCTGATCGTGCACAAGGCCGATGATCCAGGCCAGGCCGGTACTGTGGAAATGCCCGACCCGGGGCTCTATGTCGGCTATCTCGACCGGATCGACCTCGGCCGCGCGCAAATCTCCTACGATGTCTGGAACGGCATCTGCCGCGCCGTGCACGCCCATTGGCTCGCTCACCGCGCTGCACCACCATAATCGCGCCGCCCGCGATAGAGCCGGTCATACCAACGGCACCATGACCTGACCGACGCTGCCGCTGTCTTCCCCCTCCCCCTTGTGGGCTACGGGAATCACAGGTGTTCGCAATGAAATAAGGGGAACGAAAACAAATACATAGGCGACAATATTATCCGGCGGCTGATCGCACTTGCCCTGTTGTCAATCGGCGGACAGGCTCTCCGCTACCTGGGCGGCCGCTTGTTGCGCCAGCGCCAGCCGCACAGTCACCGACACGCCTTCGCCGGGGCGGCTGGTGGTGGTGACCTCTGCGCCAATCTGGCGTGCCAAGGTGGCGATCACGGAACTGCCGAGGCCGGTGCGCATGCTGGCTGCCGGCAGCCCGCGGCCGCTATCGGCCACGCTCATCTCCAGCCCCTCGGCATCGACGCGCAACGTCACCCACACTTCCCCCGCCGCACCATCCGGGAAGGCGTGGCGCAGGGCGTTGGTCAGCACTTCGCTCGCGATCAGGCCGAGGGGGATGGCCTGTTCCGCATCGAGGCTGAGGCCGGTCGCGGCGTGGCAACACAGCCTGACCGCGGGGTTCAGCACGCCCAGGCGCAGGCAGAGATCGCCCAACATGGCATCGATATCGATCGATCTCAGGTTTGGGCTGTGTTCCAGCGCGCGATGCGCACTGGCGATGGCATTCACTCGCGCGATCGCCTCGGACAGCACGATCCGGGTTTGGGCATCCGGCGCCTTGGCCATTTGCAGGCCGAGCAGCGAAACCACCAGCTGAAGCGAATTCTTGATGCGGTGATCCGCTTCGTGCATCAGCACGTCACGCCCGGCCAGCGCGTCGCGCAGCGCGTGCTCTCGCGCCCGCTGGTCGGTAACGTCGCTGATCACGCCGACGATTTTCTGTATATCCGGCAGCACCGTACCGTGGCTCACCACCCAGCGAACGCCGCCTTGGGCGGTGCGTAACCGGCATTCGTCGGCATAGATGCCGCCCGCCGCGATGGCTGCCTGAAGATTGGCGTGCACGGAATCGCGGTCGTTCTCATGGATCAGGCCGCGCATCTCCTCCCGGGGCATGTCCGTAGGCTTGGGTGGCAGGCCGAGCATCGCGGCCGTGGTCGCGTCCACAGACATCCTGTCGGCGGCCAGGTCGATTTCCCACACGCCTAGGCCGCCGGCGTCGATCGCCGCGCGCAACCGTTCCGCGGCCGTTCGGTAAGCCACTTCGCTTGCCTGCAGACGGCGCTCGGCCTGCACCCGCTCGGTGACATCGAGCGCGGTGCCGACCGCGGCGACGATCCGACCCTCGCTGGTGCGTACCGGCCCGGCATAGACTTCCAGATCGACCACACTGCCATCCGGGCGCAGATAGCGCAGGGCCTCGGCATGGGTGACCTCGCCCCGCGTGTAGGCGCGCACGATCGGATACTCATCCGCGGCATAGGGCCGGCCATCCCCATGGATGCCACCGTAATGCGCCATGTCGACCACCTGGTCGGGCGCGAGCCTCGGGTCGTGCCCAAGAACCCTTGTTGAATGGTCGCTATGCAGGATCAGGCGGCCGCTCGGGCCTTCCAGCACCGCGGCCGCGCCCGGGAACTGGCGAAACACTTCCGCGAGACGAAGCTGCGCCTGCTCGGCCATTTCGGTGGACCGGCGCATCCGGCTGGTGGCCCAGATCATGGCGGCGCAGGCGGGCAGATAAAGCAACGCGTCGATATTTGCGGCATTGAGCAAGGGTGGCGCGAAAGGGTGCGGAACGATGCCGATGAGGCTTGTGGTTATTCCGCCCAAAAGCGCCGCGACCGCGGCCGGCGCGGTGCCCCAGAATAGGCCTGCCAAGACAACGGCCGGGAAGAGCAGAACATAGGGCCCGGCATCAGGCGCCATTTTTTACAGGGACGCGCGGCACGCCACAGACACGCCGACAAGGCTGATCGCGAACAGGCACCCTGCGAGGCGCGATGCCCTGGGCCCACTCGGACTCGGCCCTCGTAGCGGCGGCATGGCATCTCACCTTTGAACACGGGGCAGCCAAACAGCATCCAGCCCGGCGTTGGATTCAAGAGCATGCTTTCCATCCGGCGCAACCGGAAAATGCACGCCTTGCCGCGCTTGGCCCAGTATCCCGATTCTGAAGTTCGTTGGATCGAAAAACGGTCGGAATCGGGACACGAGCTCTTTGTCGTGAGTGGCCTGCTTATCCCCTACGTTCGCCGCGAGAACGCCGAACGTAGGGGCCACGACACTGGTGCCCTCTCGTTCGTCACAGGAGCGGGCTTCTTTGTCTGTGGCGCGAGCCATCAAGCGTAATTCGAAAATCTAAGGGGTCGCGCCTCGCGGATATCGTATTGCCGAAGGCGTTATGGCTGACAGCCGCAAGCGTCTGCGCGGGCAAGAAGGAAGGCCGCTTCCCGCGCGTTGCGGGTGAGCTTCGCCGCAGCCTCGAATGCCGCGCGGGCCTCTTGTAGCCGCCCGCACCGGAACAGGAAGTCGCCACGCGCTGCCGGCAATGGCGCATAATTCCGCAGGGCGTCGACGCCGGGCAGCGCGTCGAGCAAAGCGAGGCCCGCATCTGGTCCGAAGGCCATGCTGTGGGCGACCGCCCGATTGAGATCGACGACCGGCGAAGGCATCACCGCCTGGAGCCGGTCATACAGCGCCGCGATGCGTGGCCAGTCGGTATCTTCTGGGCTGCGGGCGCGCGCATGACAGGCCGCAAGGGCTGCTTGCAGCGCATAAGGGCCTTCGCGCCCACCTGCGCGCCCACTTTCGCGCGAAAGCGTTTTCGCGTGCGCCAGTGCGGCAAGACCGCGGCGGATCAATACCTGATCCCAGCGCGCGCGGTTCTGCTCGGCAAGCGATATAAGCGCGCCGTCCGGCCCGGTGCGCGCTGGCAGGCGTGAGGCCTGAATTTCCATCAGTGCCAGCAGGCCGAACACTTCCGCATCATCTGGAATCAGCCCCGCCAGGGTACGGCCCAGCCGTTGCGCCTCCAGGCACAGAGCCGGCCGGACCAGGTCGTCGCCCGCCGTCGCCGCATAGCCTTCGTTGAAGATCAGGTAGAGGACCTCGAGCACCGAGGCGAGCCGCGCGCCGCGCTCGGCGCCACGCGGCACTTCAAAGCGCAAACCGGCCTTTCCGATCGTCTTCTTGGCGCGGACGATGCGCTGGGCAATGGCTGCCTCGCTCGACAGGAAGGCACGGGCGATTTCATCCGTCGTCAGGCCGCCGACAACGCGCAGCGTGAGCGCCGACCGGGCCCCGGCCGAGAGCACTGGGTGGCAGGCCGCGAAGATGAGGCCCAGCAGCTCGTCGCCGAGATCGTCGCTCACCGCTGCATCGAACACCGCCGAGGCGTCGAACGCGCCATCCAGTTCCCGCGCGATTTCCGCATGCTTGCGCACGCGCATCCTGTCGCGACGGATCGTGTCGATACCTCGGCGCTTGGCGGCCGTCATCAGCCAGGCGCCGGGATTGGCGGGGAGCCCGGCTGCAGGCCACTCGGTCAGCGCCACGATCAGGGCATCCTGTGCCAGCTCTTCGGCAAGATCGACATCGCGCACCAGGCGGGCCAGGCCCGCGATCAGCCTGGCCCGTTCAATGCGAAAAACCGCTTCGATCGCCTGACGCGTCTCGCCTGCACCCATGCCGATTTGTCGGCCACGGCCATGGGCAGGGCAAGGGTGATGGCGCCGACAGCCTCACCTCTTAGTCACCGCTGAGCCTGTCGCGCTCAGAGCCTCCCACCGCTCGACCCGGCTCGCCCCCAGCTCGGCGACCTCAGGCGGCAGCCATGCCTCGAATTCGGCCATCTCGAAGAGCGGCCGGATTTCGATCTCGCTCGGCCCTGGCATGGGATTGGGGCAGCGCTTCACCCAGGCAAGCGCCTCGTCCATGTCCTTGACCTCCCAAAGCCAGAAACCGGCGACCAGCTCGCGTGTCTCGGCGAAGGGCCCGTCGATGACCGTGCGGCCGGCACCGTCGAACGCAACGCGCTTGGCCTTCGATGTGGGCTTGAGGCCCTCGGCCATGAGGAGAACGCCGGCCTTGTGCAGCTCCGCGTTGAACCTGCCCATCGCCTCCATCATTTCGGGCGCTGGAGGCGTGCCCTTTTCACTCTCTCCTGTCGCCTTCACGAATACCATCACACGCATCACGCATCTCCCTGTTTGAGCCTGCCTCGCTGGCCTGGCATCAGAACGACGAACGGGGCTTTGGGAAATCGACACGGCCACGCAAATTCTTGCCGATTGCTGACCCGCGGGTCGCGGAAAGCCTGCCAGGCCCCGGCGGCAGACTGGCCAAACGCCGGAAATTGGCGCAAGCATGGCACCCGGCCGGCCCGATCCACCACATGAGGCGCTGGCGACGTAAAGCGCTGCTGCCTCCCGCCCGCAGACGAGAGGACGCCATGATCGACTACACGATTTACATTCTGAATGCGGCACGTGGCCGCGGCGCAGGCACGGACGTGCAATGCAAGAGCAGGGCAGAAGTGTGTTCCATGGCCCGCAAAATGCTGCCCGACGCTGTTTCCAGTGCGGAAATCTGGAGCGGCAGAAAACTCATCGTGGTGATCGGCGCCACCTGAGGCCGTGTTGACGCGGGCGGACGCGCGAGCCCTAGTGTCCTGCCTCCGAAGATCGCCGTTCTTCACGGCGGGCGTAGGGGATAAGCAGGCCACTGACGATCAAGAGCTAGTGTCCCGATTCACGTTCCTTTGATGGCCAAATTCCGCTTTACATACGATTACCCTCGCGAAACCGTGGAGCTTCACCCTGTGGCCGAACCCCTGGGGAAAATCCCGGTGTCGAAACACTGAGTGTCGCGTGCAAGTTGATTAAATCGTATGCGTAGGCTCGGTAACTGATGGCGAAAATCGTCTGGCTGCCCGGAGTGTCCAAAAAGCAGAACCGCCTTACCGCACAGGACAGGCGCGAGGCTGTTTGCTGGTCGCAGGGGGTAGCCGGGCTATGGTGCCGCCTGGTCATTTATGCCGACCCGACCGAAGATGAGGATATCGGGGATTTCGTCTCGATTTACCGGCTGGGCCAGTCCTGGGCCTCGTGGGGTGTTGCCCGGCGCGGCGATCAGATACTCTTGTGGCAGTCGGATCACGGCGTGGATATTGGGGCATTTCCGACGATGGCGGATGCGCTTCAGGCAATCCTGCCCTCGTTATCCGATTTGATATCCGCGCCCCAACCCGCCTTCGGGACCCATGATTGCTGAGGTAGGGTTCCGGGCGCCTCCCCCTATTTCGAACTCAACGCCAGCGCACGCGCCCATTGGAACTGCGCCTCCGCCTTCCGCCCGGCCGCCGCATAGGCGTCGCCAAGATACCGGTTGATCGCCGCGTCGTCCGGCAGCAATTCTGCCGCACGTTCCAGGGTGCGCAGCGCGGCCGAAAAATCGCCCTGGCGCAATTCCACCTCGCCCAGGCTACCCTCTATCTGTCCGTCATCCGGTCGTAGCTTCGCCGCCCGCCCGACCATTTTACGTGCACGGGGGAATGCCTTGCCCTGATTGGACCAGGCCAGGCCCAGATGCGTCAGCACCACCGGGTCGTCGGGCGAGAGGGCGAGGGAGGCGAGAAAATCCACCTCGGCCGACGGCCAGCTTCCCATGCGTTCCTCGACTATACCGCGCCCATATAGGCATCGCGCCCGGGCAGCATCCTGGCTACCAAGCAAGCTGAGTGCCGCGCTGTAGGCGCTGATAGCCTCCGCGTCCCTATGGGCCTCCCGTAAGACATCACCCTGCAGGAGCCAGGGCTCCGCCCTGTCCGGCAGCGCGGTCTGCAGCCCCGCAAGCAGCGCGAGCGACGCCGCGGCGGAACCGGCGCGGGCCAGGATCGCCGCCCGCATGAGGGCGGCTGAAGGTGCCAGCGTATCGGCCGCGTCCACGGCCGCCAGCATGGCAAGTGCCTTCTCCGCGTGCCCCTCCGCCGCGAGCGCCTGCGCCGCCAGCATCCGCGGGAGTGAGAAGCCCGGCCGCAGATCGAGCGCCAGGCGCAACAGCATGTCTGCCAGTTGCGGGGCGTCGTGCTGACGCGCCAGCAGCGCGAACTCCACATAGAGCCAGGCGATGCCGTCGCCCGCATCGGCGACCGGCCGGTCGCCGATGGCAGCACGCAGGCGGGTGTCGGAAAAAGCCAGATCGAGGCCGCTCAACGCCCCGGCCGAAAGGATTTTTTCCGCCTCCGGCTGTCGCCCTTGCCGCGCCAGCAGGCTCGCCCACGACCGCGCCAACCCGAAATCCTGCGCACCCAGATCGGCTTGCGCCGCGCGGTAGAGCGGCTCCGCCGCAAGCGGCCGGTTCGAGAGGTCGGCCATCAGCCCTTCCTGAAGGAGATAGGCACCGCCCACCGCGCCGGCTTCGGTTCTGGGCCCCAGCCAGGCCCGCATCGCATCCTTCCGGCCGGCGCCGAACTGGGCCCAGGCCAAAAGAGGTTTTTGAATGATGGCAAACACGCCTTCGCCGGACATCGAGGCATAATGCTGGGCGGCGCTGGCCCAATTGCCACGCTGAACCTCGATACCGGCCAGAACCAGCTGCGCCACCGGGTTGCCCGGCTCCATATGCGCCACCCGGCGCGCGATCGTGGTGGCGATCGGTTTGCCGGCGAGCAGATTGGCCGCCAGCGCCTGCCGCCCGATCACCGGATTGTCGGGCTCGGCATCGAAGGCGATCAGGAATTGCAGGGCGGCGACGTCGACATCGCCGTCGGCCATCGCGATCCGGCCGCACAGGAACGCGCCGGCGCCGCTCTCAGCGTCGGTGTCGTCGCGCCGATGGGCGAAGCGGATATGGCCGCGGTCTTTTCCCCATACTGCCTGCGCACCGAAACCTGCCTGCGCACCGGCTTGCGCAGGCGCGAACGGCAGCAGCAGCGCCAGCACGCCATGAAGCCACTTCAGATGATGACGCCGCATCTTCCATCCCCCAGCCGGCACCCGGCCCCGATTGTTGGCCTGGTGCCTTGACCCTTGCCGGCGGGGGGTTGCCACCGAAGCGCCGACGGTTCAAGCGCCGGGGCCGGCGGGCCATCGCCCGCCGGTGATCCAACCCGACGGCCAAAGGTTCGTGCACAGATGCCGCCCGCACCGCCCGCACACCATCCCCAGACTGCTAGGATGCTGGCGGTAGCCACCCAGTTGCTGCGCGCCGGCCGCCCCGCGGAGGCCATCATACCCCTAAGGGAAGCTGCGGGCTGGCAGCCGGGCAACGCCGCAATCCTGCACGATCTTGGCCTCGCCTGCCTGGAATGCGGCCAGGTGGCGGAGGCGATCGCCGCGCTGCGGGGCTCGGTTGCGGCCAATCCGCGTTTCGCCGATGCGCATCTGCGCCTGGGGATCGCGCTGGAGGCCGCGGGCGAAGCCGAACCTGCCCTGGCCGCCTACGCGCGCGCCGCCGCCATTCTGCCATCACTGGCGGATGCCCGGTATCGCGCCGGGGACCTGCTGGAAAAGCTTGGGCGGATGCCCGAGGCAATCGCCGCCTACCGCCGCGCGGCCGCCTCGGCGCCGCGAACAAGTCTTGGCCGCATCGCCGCGGCCAAGGCCTTGCTCGCCGAAAACCGCGACGGCGAGGCCGAAAAAATCCTTCGGCAGGCTCTGGCCTTGGACAAGAGCAATGCCGTCGCCCTCGAACTGCTGGGCGCGTTGCTCGCCGAGTCCGGGCGCTTCGAGGAGGCCCGCACGGCATTGCTACGCGCCGTGGACAACGCGACGCGGCGCGTGGGAAATTTTTATGACATCGCGCGCTGCCGGCCGATCGGGGCCGAGGACAGCGCCTTGGTGGAGCGCATGCGTGCCTCCCTCGCCCTGCCAGGGCTTGAACCCATGTCGCGGGCAAGACTGCATCTGGGCATCGGCAAGGCGGCCGCCGATCTCGGCGATTTCGAGGAGGCGATGCGACATTTCAACGCCGCCCACGCGATACGCCAGGCCGTCATGCCCTTCGACCTGCCAGGATTCGAGGCCCGCGTAGACCGGCTGATCGAGGCCTTCCCCGCCCGCCTGTTCGCTGGGCCCCAACTGGGAGCTCGGCCCCGACTGGGAGCCTGCCGCGATACGCCGCCGGTGCTGATCATCGGCCTGCCCCGATCCGGCACTACGCTCACCGAACACATCCTCTCCGCCCACCCTGCCGTGCGGGCGGCAGGTGAATTGCCGTTCTGGAACGAACGCGGCCGGGACTGGGAGAATGCCGGCGCGCTTACGCCGGAGCCCAAGCTTCTGGAGGACGCATCGCATGCCTACCTGGCGCTGTTGCGCGGCCTGTCGCCCGGCGCCTTGCGCGTGACCGACAAGAATCCGCTGAATTTTCTGTTTGCCGGCCTGATCCATCTGGCCATGCCCGAAGCGACACTGATCCACTGCCGGCGCGCGCCAATTGATACCGCGCTCTCCATCCACCAGACCCATTTCAACCCGCGCATGCAGTTCCCGACCGGCGGCACCGAGCTGGTAGGCTATGTTCGGGCCTATCAGCGGCTGATGGCGCATTGGCGCAGCGTTCTGCCAGCCGACCGGTTTTTTGAAATCGACTACGAGCATCTCACCGCCGATCCGGAACCGCTGATTCGCCGCCTTGTTGGCGCTTGCGGGCTGCACTGGAATGAAGCCTGCCTGCGGCCGGAACGAAATGCGCGGGTCGTGAAAACTGCCAGCAAGTGGCAGGCCCGCCAGCCGATTTACACGCGGTCTGCCGGACTCTGGCGTGCTTACGAACCCTGGCTCGGCCCGCTGCGAGCCCTGTTGCCCGACGCGCCGACGGATGCAAACGAGACCTTGACGAAGAACTGACATGAGCTGACAGTATCCTGACAGAAGTGAGACGCCCTACCAAAATATTCGGCCGGTTTCGGAAGTACTATGCAGCCATATGCCAATATTCATCGGAGTGTCATTGCTTTGCGCGCGTGACGCAACCGCCGGCGGACTAGTCATTGCGCGTTGCACGCGACTCGATAGCGACATCGACGCCGTTGTGACTTGGCCGGGCACGCCGCACGGCTTGTTGTCTTGGCCAAATACAGACTCGCGCTGAAATCCAGGGGAATCCTTACATGAAATCGGCTATCCTGTACGGCCCGCTTTGCGGGCTGATGACGCTTGGGCTCGCCGCCCAGGCTTTCGCACAATCCACCCAATTTCCGACCTATCAGGTCGGCCCGCAGGCCAATGGCACGTTCCTGATGTCCACCGGGCAGATCATCAGCCCGGCCGGCAAGCTGGTTCAGCTTGGCTCGCCGGTGCGTGGCAAGGCAGTGGCGCTGAACCCGACCAATCCGAACAGCGCCGCGGTGCTGAACATGGCCGCAGCCCAGGCGGTGCAGATTTTCGACACCGCGAACGGCAAGGTGCTGCAGAATTACGCGCCCTTCGGCGACAGCACGGGCGGCTTCACCGGCATCACCTATACGCCTGACGGCACCAAGCTTCTCTTCAGCCAGGATGACAGCAATATCGCGATCGCCAAGGTTGATCCAGTTACCGGCTTGCTGACCGATGACGAGCAGCTGTTTGTGGCGCCGAGCCAGGCGGCGATCAACTGCAAGGGGATCACCGTCGGCGTGCCGTCCACGCCGATCGATTATCTTTGCGGCCAGTTCTACAACGGCAACACCTACACGTCGTATCCGGCCGGCATCGCAGTATCGGCCGACAGCAAGACGGCGTATGCGCTGCTGAACCAGAACAACACGCTGCAGGCGATCGATCTGACCATCGAGCCGCCGCAGTTGAAGGGCGCACCGATCCGCGTCGGCAACGTGCCGAACAGCATCGTTCTGAACGGCAATTACGCTTATATCAGCGATGAGGGCGGCCGGATCGCGCAATCGACCGACTTCACCAACATCTCTTCCGGCACGCCGATCGTGGCGAATAAGGTGAACGGCAGCAGCGAAAGCGGCACGGTATCGGTGGTCGATCTCACCACCGGCAAGACGATCGCGATGCCCCCGGTGGGCCGCCACCCGACCGGCATGGCGATTTCCGGCGGCTTCTTGTTCGTGTGCAACACCGGCAGCGACAGCATCTCAGTGATCGATCTCTCCACCAACAAGGTGATGAGCACGATCAGCCTCGCGCTGCCGATCACCGGCGCGCCGTTCGGCGCACAGCCGACCGGCGTCGTGGTGGTAGGATCGGTGGCTTACGTGACGCTCTACACGGTGAATGCGGTGGCCGTGGTTGATATCAGCGGCGGCGCGGCCAACCCGGTTCTGGGCTATATCCCGACGGCGTCCACGCCGAGCACGATCGGTTACGACGCGACGCACAACCAGCTGGTGGTTTCCAACGACAAGGGCACGGGCACGTGGGGGTCGCTCGGCTCAGCCTATGGCCTGGTCGGCTACAACACGCACCAGGATACCGGCACGGTGGACCTGATCCCGCTGCCGAGCGCCTCGCAACTCGCGGCGTATACCACGACCGTTTACCAGAACAATCACTGGGATCTCTCCAGCAACATCAGCGCGGCGCATGGCGGCAACGCCAACCGCGCACCGGTGGCGATCCCTGCCCATATCGGCGATCCGTCGCTGATCAAGCACGTGTTCCTGATCGTGCGTGAAAACCGCACCTACGATCAGATGCTGGGCGACGTGCCGCAGGGCAATGGCGACCCGTCGCTGACCGAATTCGGCGCCGGCGTCACGCCGAACATGCACACGCTGATCCAGCGCTTTCCGCTGCTCGACAATTACTACAACCCGTCGCGCCAATCCGCGGACGGCCATAACTGGCTGGTGCAGGGCATGGCGCCGTACGAGGACGATATCCAGTCGCCGGACTGGGTACGCAGCTACCCGGCCAATGGGCTGGACGCGATGGCCTATCAGCCAAAAGGCTTCGTTTGGGACGCCGCCGAGGCGAAGGGTCTGCCGGTGAAGATTTTTGGCGAATATGTCGAGTATTCCGCCTACACCAAGAACAATTATGCAGGGAACACCAACCCGAGCTGGAGCGACTTCTACAACGACTCGATGGCTTATGAGAGCGGCGCCGAAAAGCAGCTGAAGCTGTTCAAGGCGACCAACGTGATTTCTGAAATCCCGTCGGTGCAGGCCAAGCTGATCCCGAACTTCCCGGTATTCGACCTGAATATTCCTGACCAGTTCCGCGTGGATATCTGGGCGCAGAATTTCCAGGCGGATGTGGCCGCGGGCACGGTGCCGGCGCTCACCACGTTGTGGATCATGTGCGACCATACCGGTGGCCCGCCGACCTCGGCCGCCGAGCAGGCCGATAATGACCTCGCCGTCGGCCGCATCATCGATACCATCAGCCACAGCAATATATGGGGTTCTTCGGCGATCTTTGTGACCGAGGATGACGCGCAGGCCGGTACCG
>Ga0116226_10001421_pt1 | contig 20750 bp, 15 predicted proteins | sample S1TSphfallax_FD_89692 | JGI IMG/M metagenome (GOLD analysis project Ga0116226, IMG submission 89692) | Host-associated microbial communities from peat moss isolated from Minnesota, USA - S1T2_Fa - Sphagnum fallax MG | ecosystem: Host-associated > Plants > Peat moss > Unclassified | place: USA... | reverse complement strand
GATCATAGCGTGATGCAAACTCCACCATCTCCTTGGCGGTCACCAGGCGGGGCGGCGTTCGAACAACTACGCCCGGTACAAGTTCGCTGAACCGCAACTCACATTCTCCCCATAAAGCATTCCGGCAAAGTCGTCGTGCACTAGTTTACCATTCGCATACTCACCCGGCTGCGATGACTTTGTAGAAGAACGTCGTATCGCACCTGCCGCCGTGCGGCCACAGCGCGAATCCGGGGATCACCCCGGCGCGTTGCCAGCCGAGGCGGGCATAGAGTCGCTCGCCGTCGGCGCCCGTTACGGTATCGAGCACCATCAGCGTGCGGGCGGCGGCGCGGGCAGCCGACTCCGCGGCCACCATCAGCGCAGCGCCGATGCCGCGACGCCGCGCGCGGCGATGCACCAGCATCTTCGCAACCTCGCACCGATGTGGCTGATTTTCCGGCAGATCGAGCACAACTTGGACGGTTCCCTGGATCTCGCCCCGCCCATCCTCCGCCACCAGCAAGAATCGCTCGCCGCGCGCGACACTCGCGATGACGCGCTGCCAAAAATCCAAAGCCTTGCCACGCGGCAAAGGCGCCATGAAGCTCACCGACGCCCCGCCTTCGACGCAATCGATCAGCACATCCGCCAGACCGGCAGCCAGCTGCGGCTCATTGCCGGCAACGCGCACACGGATATCGCTGTCGATGCATGGGTTCACGGTCATGGATGGGCTCACAGTCGAGGATGGGCTCACGGCTGCAACTATACGTAGGGTGGCCGTGCGAAGCGATCGCCAAGAAAATCGATGAATGTGCGTACCCGCGGCACCCGATTGTGTCCCCGCAGATAGACGGCGTTGAGCGGCGCCGAGGTGACGGCATGCCGGGGCAGCACTTGAACCAGTCGACCGCTCGCCAGATCATCGGCGACATCCCAGATCGATTTGAGAACGATGCCCATGCCCTCGAGCGCCATGGCTTGCGCCGCTTCGCCGTCATTGCAGACCACATGGCCGGTGACGCGCGTCGGCGCGGAATGCCGTCGATTGTTGAAGCGCCACTCGATCAGCGGCGCGGCGCCGGTCACGATGCAGCGGTGGCGCGTGAGATCGGAGAGGCGCTGCGGGTGGCCGTTGCTGCGCAGATAGTCCGGCGATGCACACAGTATTCGCCGGTTGTGGATCAATTCCCGCGCGACCATGCCCGAATCGCGCAGTTCGCCGTAGCGGATGGCGATGTCGTATCCGCCGGCAATCAAGTCCTGCACATCGTCGCTCAGGTGCAGCTGTATCCGCAGCTGGGGGTGCAAGCCGGCAAACTCCGCCAGCAGCGGCACCAAGCGACGGCGGCCGAAGCTATGAGGAGCCGTAATGCGCAGCAAGCCCGAGATTTCCCGCCGCTGGCGCGCCAGCGCATCGCGCGCCTGCGCGAGTTCGGTGATGACGCGTACGGCGTACGCGTAGAGCAGCTTGCCTGCATCGGTGACCGCCAAACGGCGCGTGCTGCGATTTATCAGCCGCACGCCCATGCGCTGTTCGAAACTCGCCAGCCGCTTGCTGACCACCGCCAGCGACAATCCCAGATCCCCCGCCGCGGCCGTCAGGCTGCCGAGCGCGACGGTACGCTCGAATGCGATCAAACCCGGCAGATTATCGATTGGATGCATTCTCAATGTTTTGGATAGAGTGACTTGCCAATATTGCCTATTTTCACTGAAGGACAGTTGGGCGACAATGCTGGCTTGTCATTGGCTACCAGACTTTTGCGGACCGCGCCTGCGGCGTCAGCCGAATCTCACGCAGATGCCGCCTGTGTAGGCCTCCCATAAAATGCTCGCCATAGTCCGTATTGCACTGAGCCGGCCTTACACATTCATCGTGTTGGCGCTGCTCATTTTTCTCATCGGCACGCTTACCGCAATGCGCATGCCCGTTGACATATTTCCCAGCATCAATATCCCGATCATCGGCGTGGCGTGGCAGTACACGGGTCTGCCTCCCGACCAGATGGCCGGGCGCATCGTCACCCCGTTTCAACGCGCGCTGACCACGACGGTCAACGACGTCGAGCATATCGAGGCGAATTCATATACAACCTTCGGCGTCATCAAGATCTTCTTCCACCCGACGGTCAACATCGCGACCGCCAACGCTCAAGTCACCGCCATTGCGCAGACCTTGCTCAAGCAGCTGCCGGCGGGAACAACTCCGCCGTTGATCATCAACTACAGCGCCTCCACGGTGCCCATCATTCAGTTGGCGCTTGGCGGCAAGGGGCTGACCGAACAGAATTTGGCCGATCTCGGCACGAATTTCGTGCGCACCCGGCTTGTCACCGTGCAGGGTGCGGGAATCCCCTACCCCTTCGGCGGCAAAACACCACAGGTCATGTTCGACCTGGACACCGCAGCACTGCAAGCTCGCGGCTTGACCGGCCTGGATGTTGCCAACGCGCTGGCGGCGCAGAACCTGCTCACCCCCGTGGGCACCGAGAAGATCGGTGAATACGAATACACCATCAATTTGAACAGCGCACCCAGCAAGATCTCCGATCTGGCGGACCTGCCCATCAAGAGCGTGGGCGGCGCGATGGTTTACATGCACGACGTCGCCCACGTGCACAACGGCAGCGCCGTGCAGACGAATATCGTCCATGTGGACGGCACCCGCTCGGTGCTCTTGAGCGTGTTCAAGAACGGCTCGACCTCGACGCTGGATATCGTCAGCGGCATCAAGAAGATGCTGGAGGTCATCAAACCATCGTTGCCCGACGCGCTCGAGGTGAAGCCGATCGCCGATCAATCGGTATTCGTGCGCGCCTCGATCCAGGGTGTGGTGCGCGAAGGCGTCATTGCCGCCGCCTTGACCAGCCTGATGATCCTGTTGTTCCTCGGCAGCTGGCGCTCGACCTTGATCGTCGCCACCTCGATTCCTCTCTCCATCCTCGGCGCCATCGCCGCACTGTCGGCGATCGGCGAAACGCTCAACATCATGACCCTGGGTGGACTCGCGCTGGCGGTCGGCATACTCGTCGATGAGGCCACGGTGACCATCGAAAGCATCAACTACCACCTGGAGCAGGGTAAGACGGTCGAAACCGCCATTTTGGACGGTGCCTCGCAGATCGTCATCCCCGCCTTCGTATCGCTCTTGTGCATTTGCATCGTGTTCGTGCCGATGTTCTTTCTCAACGGCGTGGCGCGCTTCCTGTTCGTCCCCCTGGCGGAAAGCGTCATGCTGTCGATGGTCTTTTCGTTTCTGCTGTCGCGCACCTTGGTGCCGACCATGGCGAAGTACTTGCTGCGCATCCACGTGGAGCGCGCCACGGGTCAGGCCCTGGAGAGCAAACCTCCGGCGTCCAAGAATCCATTCGTGCGCTTCCAGCATGCCTTCGAAGACACCTTCATGCGATTGCGTGCCGGCTACCATGATCTATTGGCGCTTGCCATCGAGCATCGCAGGTTGTTCGTCACGGGTTTCCTGCTGGCCATCGCGGCGTCATTTCTACTGTTTCCGTTTCTCGGCCGCAATTTCTTCCCCCAGGTCGACGGCGGCCAGATCTTGCTGCACGTCCGGGCACCGGTCGGCATGCGCATCGAGGAGACGGCAGCGCGCTTCGCCGAGGTCGAGACCGCCATCCGCGAAGTCATCCCCGCGGCCGAGGTCGGCGCGGTGGTCGACAATATCGGCACGTACCTCTCATCCATCAACACGGTGTATAACAATACCGGCACCATCGGCGAGTCGGACGGGGACATCCAGATTTCTCTCAACGAAGATCATGCCCCGACCGCCGGCTATGTCACGCGTCTGCGCGAGACGCTGCCGCGGCGATTTCCCGGCATGAGTTTCTCGTTTCTGCCGGCCGACATCGTCAGCCAGATATTGAATTTCGGGGCACCCGCGCCGATCGACCTCCAGGTTCGCGGCAACGATCTCGGCGCGGACTTCTCCTATGCCAACAAGCTGCTCGCGAAGATACGCCACATCACCGGGGTGGCCGATGCGCGCATCCAGCAATCGGCGTTGCAACCGACACTCGACGTCAACATCGATCGCACGCGCGCGCAATACACCGGTGTCACGGCGGCCGACGTGACCAACAGCCTGGTGGTCAATCTCGCCAGCTCGAGCCAGGTGGCGCCGACTTTTTGGCTGAATCAAAAGAACGGCGTCACCTACCCCATTGCGCTGCAGACGCCGCAATACGATTTGGATTCACTGCCCGCCTTGCAAAATCTGCCCATCAATGCCGCAGGCACCCCGACCACGGTGCTCGGCGGCATTGCCGACATCCGGCGCGGCCGCAGCAATGCCGTGGTCTCCCAGTACGACATCTCCTCCATGGTCCAGATATACGCGACCATCGAGGGCCGCGATCTCGGCGCGGTGTCCGCGGACATCCGCAAGGTCATGACGGATATGGACAAGGAAAAGCCTAAGGGCGCGATCGTTGAATTGGTCGGGCAAACGGCCACCATGAAAAGTGCCTACGAGGGCTTGCTGTTCGGACTGCTCGGCGCGATCGTGCTCATCTATTTTCTCATCGTGATCAACTTTCAATCCTGGGGCGATCCTTTCGTCATCATCACCGCCCTGCCCGCGGCGCTCGCCGGAATCGTTTGGATGCTGTTTGCCACGCACACCACGCTGTCGGTGCCGGCGCTCACCGGTGCCATCATGTGCATGGGCGTGGCGACCGCCAACAGCGTGTTGGTGATCAGTTTTGCACGTGAAAAACTCACCGAATTCGGCGATGCAACCCAGGCGGCGCTCGAGGCCGGCTTCGTGCGCTTGCGGCCGGTGCTGATGACGGCGTTGGCCATGGTGATCGGCATGCTGCCGATGGCACTCGGCCTCGGCGAGGGAGGTGAGCAGAATGCGCCGCTCGGACGCGCCGTGATCGGCGGCCTGATATTCGCGACGATATCCACGCTGTTCTTTGTGCCGGTGGTGTTCAGCATTCTTCACCGGCACCATCATGGAGCAAATCATGTCGCCTGATCGAAGTACACCACGGACGGCCCCGCGCCGACTGCGCCTGGCCGGTATTCTGGTCGTCATTCTGGCGGTGATCGTGGTCGGCTATGGCCTGGTGTCGCGGGCGGCGCAAAATTCCCGCCTGCATGATGTCACCGAAGCACAGGCTATACCGTCGGTTGCGGTGGTGTCGCCTACGCAGGTCGAGAATCAGTCCGGGCTCGAACTGCCCGGTCGGCTGGAAGCCTACATTCGCGCACCGATCTATGCCCGTGTTCAGGGATACCTCAAGACCTGGAAGCACGACATCGGCGCCAAGGTGAAGGCAGGCGACGTGCTGGCCGAGATCGACACGCCCGACCTCGACCAGCAGCTGTTGCAGGCGCGCGCCGATTTGGCCGTTGCCCAGGCCAACTCCAAACTTGCACAGATCACCGCGCAGCGCTGGCAATCACTCGCCGGCACCGACGCCGTTGCCAAGCAGGATGTCGATCAACGCACCTTCGCCTTCAATGCCAATGTTGCCCAGGTCAAGGCCGCGCAGGCGAACGTCGATCGATTGGTTGCGGAGGCCGGCTTCAAGCGGCTGATCGCACCGTTCGACGGCGTCGTCACGGCGCGCGAGACCGACATCGGCGCGCTCATCAACGTCGGTTCCGCCGGCGGCCCGGAGCTGTTCGTGGTATCCGAAACCCGCAAACTGCGCGTCTATGTGAACGTGCCGCAGAACTATGTACCGAGCGTGCCTGCGGGCACGAAGGCCACGATCACGGTGCCGGAGCACCCCGGCAAAACCTACACGGGCACCGTCGAGTCATCCGCCGAGGCGGTCGATCCGAGCAGCGGCACGACCTTGATGCAGTTGATCGTCGACAACGCCGCCGGCGAGATGATGCCGGGCGACTACGCCAGCATCCACCTGCAGGTCACACCGCCCGCGCATGTACTCAGCATACCGTCGAGTGCGCTGATTTTCGATTCCAAGGGGCTCTCGATCGCCACGGTCAAGAGCGACAACACCGTGCTGCTCAAACGCGTGACCATCGAGCGCGACCTGGGTGCCATCCTCGAGATCGCATCCGGGCTGGCAACCGACGACCGCGTCATACAGAATCCGCCGGACGGCATCGAGGATGGCGCGCAAGTGCGGCTCATCGGCGCAGGCAATGCCCAAGGCTGACCCCGGCGCGGTGCGCGGTGCGGCGCGCGGCGCATGGCGCGGCGCCTGGCGCGGGACGGCCGTACTGCTGATGAGCGGTTGCTCACTGGCTCCGCCCCTGAAAACACCGCAGGTCGCCGTCGGCGAGGCGTACAAGGAAACCGGATCCTGGACCGAAGCTCAGCCGGCAGATCGTCTGCCGCGCGACCGCTGGTGGAGCCTCTACGGCAACAGCGAGCTCGATGATCTGCAAACGCGCTTGATCAGCGGCAACCCGTCCTTGGCGTCTTCACTGGCCAACTATGCGCAGGCACGCGCGCTCGAGGATCAGGCTCGCGCAGGGCTGTTCCCCTCATTGGATCTCAATGCGGGTGTGGCGCGCGCGCGCGAGTCTGCCAACGCGCCCCTCACGACCGTGCTCACGCCACACTACTACGACACCAACATTCTCGGCGGCAGCATCAGCTACGAACTCGACCTGTGGGGCCAGATTCGCAACGAAGTGGCGGCGGGCAGCGCCAATGCGGCGGCGGCCGCGGCGGATGTCGAGAACGCGCGGCTGTCGCTCATCGCGCAACTGGTGGACGATTACGTGCAGCTACGCAGCCTCGACCGCACCGGCAAGATTCTCGACGACACCGTCGCGGCATACACGCGCGCCGTGACGCTGACCGAGCAACGCCACGCTGCAGGCATCTCTGCAGGTCTCGATGTGTCGCAGGCGCAAGTCCAGCTGGCCGCGGCGCGCTCGCAGGCGGCGCAGACGCTCGCGCAGCGCGCTTTGCTGGAACATGCCATCGCTGCACTGCTTGGCCTCTCGGCCTCGACATTCTCGATCGATCCGGCCATCGTCGATATCAAATTGCCCCGGATCCCGAGCGGCATGCCCGGCACTTTGCTCGAGCGGCGGCCCGATATCGCCGCCGCCCAACGCCGCATGATGGCGGCCAACGCCAAGATCGGTGTCGCCCGCGCCGCGTACTTCCCAAACCTGACCTTGGGCGGCCAGGGGGGCGTCGAGAGCACGCGTTTCTCCAACTGGCTGACCGCGCCCAGCACGTTCTGGGCAATCGGCCCCAACGCCGTGCTCAGTGTGTTCGACGGCGGACTGCGCCGGGCACAGGTGGCACAAGCACGCGCCGAGTTCGATGCATCCGCCGCCGACTATCGCGGCACCGTCGTGACTGCTTATCAACAGGTCGAGGACAGCCTGGCCTCGTTGAATCATTATCATGATGCCGCCGTTCAAGAGAACGTCGCGGTGGACGCGGCACAGCGCACGCTAAACTTGTCCATGGCGCTCTATGTTCAGGGTGCGGCGGACTATCTCACGGTCGTCACGTCGCAGACGGCGCTGCTTCAGACCAAGCTGGAAGCGCTCAACCTCGATACCCTGCAGTTGCAGGCCAGCGTCGATCTGATTCGCGCCCTGGGCGGAGGCTGGGACGACTCTACAGCCGGTCCCCAGACTGCACGCACCACGATGCCTCGCTGAGACGTCGCCAATCCGCTGATGCGGAGTCGACCGGCAACAACAACAAGTATCCGCGGTGAACCGCGAATCCACGCCGCTGCATCGCCGCGGCAAATTGCGCATCCAGTGAGTAGAGAAAAAAGCGGCGTCCGGCCGACTCGCTGGCCCGTGCCAGTGCCGTCACGTGTGCGCGCGTTTTGAAGGCCGGACAATCGAGCCGCTGCAGCCTGTCCGTCGCTCCCACGGTCTCGATCCATGCCCACGCATCGTCGGCCAGGCGAATCCTGTGGACGCCGCCGGGACGCTCGACGAACTGCGCCCGCCAGTCCGCGGCATTTTCATAGTGGAAACTCGCGCGCATCCCAGAGCGCATATGCCGGATGCCCGCGCGGATGGGGGATGTGTCGGAGCCGCGGGATACGGGCCGCTTGCCGCGGAGTCCGGCGGCGCGCCAGACCGGGGTTCGGGTCGTCATATAAAAGCTGGGGACGGCCCGGGCGCCGAGGCGGCGCACTCCTCGGCCGCTGCTATTGCCCTCGGTCACGAAGCCCAACAGCGCGGTCCACGCACGCTCGCGGGCCCGCTCCAGGGCGGCGCGCAGCAAGGCGGCGTAGTGGCCGCATCGCCGTTGCGCCGGCAGCGTGCCTCCTGCGCTCAGCACCGCGATGTCGACCGGCGCATCGCAGCCCACTCGAACCTGCCGCGGTATCAAGGCCAGGCCTGAAACCAGTTCCTCGCCGGATGTGCGCACCAGGATGTCGGGACGCACACCCCGAAACGTGCGGCGCAGGTACCAATCGAACGCCGCCCGGTTCCAGGTCCCCGGGAATGCTTGATTCAGCAGGTCGACATAACGATCGCCGTCGAGCCACGCAGGATTCAGGTGCGTTTGAATCACGAAAATTCGCGGAATCGCCGCGCGATCTCGGAGAGCGTGGCCCACCACAGGGCGGCGCCATAGCGTTGTGTTATGTGGGTGAACAACAGGTCGAGATAGTTGCAGTACAGATCGTCGAGCCCGTCGAGCATGACGTGGCCGCCCGCCGATTTGAAGATATGCGCTTTGATGTGCAGCACGCCGCCCGCATCCAGGACCTTGAGCGCCCTCGTGAAGGGCGAGGTCGCCTGGAAATTGCTGGTGAGATGCACCAACTTCGCCGTGCCGACGAACTGCGGATGAATGAGCGAGACCCCCTTCATGCCGCTGCTGCCGGCCATCGCATCGGCACTGATGGGTGTGTCCAAGTCGCGGGCTGAGCACAGGAACTCGAAGCCGAGCGCATCCAATGCCGCGACCAACGCCGCCGGCGCGTTCCATGCGGGCGGTACGTAGCCACGCACGAATTTCAGCTGGGCCGCTTCGAAAATCGCGAGACTCTTCTGCACGTTGGCGGCGCATTGCGCCTGGGTCTGGTCTTGGAATTCCACGGCGAATTGCCGGCCGGGGTGGGAGTGGGTAAGGCCGTGAGGCACCACTTCGCAGCGCTCCGCGGCATTCAGCCACGCGACCAGCGCCGGATGCCGGTCGAGCCGGAACTGCCCCGCGGGCCGCCGCCGTGCCCAGTGGACCCGGCGATTGATCCACGGCAGGCGCCGCAAGCCGACGTCGGGAACCAGCGAGTCCAGCCGCCAGTCGGGAGTGACGCACAACGTGGCCTTGAGTTCCGGATGCCGACGCTGTAACTCAGCCAGCCGCCCCAGGGCACCGTTTGACAGATCACCGCCGGCGTCGCAACCGTCCGTGGATCTCGCCGGATGGACATCGTCGATGCTCAAGCACACAGCGGCGGTTTTTCCGGGCGGCAGCCAGCGTGCGGGTGTCGCAAACGCCGGTGCTCGCCGTGCACGGGCTGCGGGGACGCTCATGCGTGCGCGAACACCTTGACGACGCCGCCCTTCATCTCATCGGCGAAGGTCCGGATGTGCTCCAGCAGGCTGCCGTCGATCTCGAACCCGCGGGGCAGAATGACCACACCGTTCTTGCGCTGCAAATCCTCCGCCAACACCATGCCGGGTTTCAAGTCCATGATGGCAACCGCACCCGAGGTGGAAGCCGCCCCCGAAGAAGGCATGTTCCTCAAGGCTGCGAGCATCTCGCCGTCATAGCCGTCGTTGCTTGCCGCAAGGTTTTCGAACACTTCAGCCTGGCTCAACCCTTGTGCTTCGAGTTCCTCCCACCGCAGCACCAATCTCAACAGCAATGCGCCGGGCGGTGCCGAGCCATTCGCTCCCACGCTGCCCCGCTTGGTCTCGCGGGCCAGATACTTGAGAATCTCCAACACCGGATCCAGCCGCGGAATTCCTTCGAGCATTTGTACCGAGGTTTCCATGCCGGCCGCGAGTTCGCTGCGATCGGTCTCATCCAGCGATTCGCCGTCGTTGAGCTTGCGCAGCACTTCCTCCGATACCGTCACGGCGCCGAGCTGCGACAAGATGGCCGCTGCCTCGATCTGCCATTGACCTTGCAGCAGCAGAAACTCGACCAGCGAGCGGACTTTGGCGCGCAGTCTCAATGCCCGCCCAAAGGCCACCGGCTTGGTCAGCGACAACACCTTGGCCAGACTGTCGACGCATCCCAGCAGCGTTTGCTGCAGGAGCACGCGCTCGGCAACGATCAAGCGATGTTGGTCGCCCGCGGCACGCAGCGCTCCCAGCAATTGATCGGGTGGGCACGGCTTGGAGATGAAACGAAAGATCTGACCTTCGTTGACGGCCGCGATCGCCGACTGCATGTCGGTGTAACCGGTCAGCAGCATGCGTACCGCTTCCGGCGCCGCGGCCTGCGCGGACTTGAGGAATTTTGCGCCATCCATCACCGGCATGCGCATGTCGGAGACGATCACCCCGATGTTGCCGTTGTCGCGCAACAGTTCCAAACCTTCGGCACCGCTGGCCGCCAGATGCACCACGTAGTGCTGCTTAAGATGCAAGCGCAGGCCCTCCAACACCTGCGGCTCATCGTCGACGCACAACACCTCAAGCTTCTTGCTCATGAGAGACTCCGCTGATGACCGATTGCTGAGACTGGAGCGGCAGGGACAAAACGAATGTGGTGCCCTTGCCCACTTCGCTTTCGACGGCAATACGGCCGCGATGACGGTCCACGACCACCGAGCGCACGATTGCCAGTCCCTGGCCGGTTCCCTTGCCGACTTCCTTGGTGGTGAAGAAAGGATCGAAAATGCGCGCCTTGACGCTTTCGGGGATGCCGGTGCCGTCATCCCCTATCCGGATGACTGCGAAGCCATCTTCCTCCCGGGTGCTGATACGGATCATGCCTTTGCGCCCGTCTCTGTTCTGCGCTTCGATGGCGTGCGCTGCGTTGACGACGATGTTGAGGAATACCTGGTTCATTTCGCCGAACTGGCACATGACCTGTGGAATATCGCCGAAGTCCGTCTCCACGTCGGCAACCTCCTTGTAGACGTTTTTGCATACGGTGAGCGTGGTTTCGATGGCACCATTGATGTCCACCAACGAGTGCTCGCCGCTGTCGGGATGCGCGAACTCCCGCATCGCGCGGATGATCTTGGTGACGCGGCGGATGCCATCCAGGGCGCGTTCGGCCGAGTCGTTGGCATCGGCGACCAGCTGTTCGACATCCAGCTGCGCCACGAGCCCTTCGATTCTTTGCGCCACCGCCAACAACTCGGTCTGGTTGCCGGCGGCGGCCGAGAGGTTGCGCAGCTCCGGCCAGAGCACATCGAGATCGCCCACCGCAGATTTCAAGAAATACACGCTGTCGGAAACGAACTGCATCGGTGTGTTGATTTCATGGGCGATGCCGGCGGCCAGTGCGCCCACCGACTGCAGGCGCGCCGAGATGCGCTGATCGTAGGCGAGCGCTTGACGGTCCGCTTCCAGGCGCTTCATGTCGCTGATGTCGGTGACGAAGCCCTCGACGTGTCCCGTGCGTTCGGAGTCATTGCGCACGACGTGGTTGAGGGTGAGCGCCGGAAAGAAACTGCCATCCTTGCGCCGCATCTGGAACTCCGCGGACTTGGGCACCGTTTCCTGCGTGATGGCGGCCATGCGCCGGTCTCTCTCCGCCGGATTGACATACAAATCGCGCATATTGAGCGCCATGAACTGTGCCCGGCTGTCGTAACCGTAGAGCCGGACGGCGGCCATGTTCACGTCGATCATCCTGCCGTCCAGGTGCGACACGATGATGGCAACCGGAACGGAATCGAACAGATTGCGGTAGCGGGTCTCCACCTGTTCGGTCTGCGCATTGCGTTGCGTCAGTTCCGCCATGGTGCGTGCAAGCTGCTCGCGGCCGTGCAGTAATTCCTTCGCGGCGCGCCGCATCCACACCATGGCGGCTATCATCACCACCAGGGACGCAGCCACCTCGATGATCACGCCGACTTCCCCTGCCGTATGACGTGCCCAGCCTCCTGCATCCAGCGCTCGGCTTTCGCTGCTGGCATGCTGTGCGCGAAATGCCAACCCTGATACAGATCGCAGGTGGTCAGGCTCAACAATTCGTACTGCTCGCGCGTCTCGATGCCCTCGGCGATCGATTGCATCCCCAGGTAGCTGATGAGATCGATGAGCGCCTTGAGAAATCCGAAATCACGCGCATCGATGACGGTTCGCTCGACGAAGGAACGGTCGATTTTGACGCCCTTCAATGGCAACGCCCGCAGATAGCTCAGCGAGGAATAACCCGTGCCGAAATCATCGAGCCATGCGCCGACGCCCAGTTCGCCGAGCCGGCCCAGCGTGCGGGCCGCGGCGCGAATGTCCTGGATCAGCGTGGACTCCGTGAGTTCGATGACGATATTGCGCCCGGGCAGATCGAATTCCGCCAGCACCGCGGCCACTTCCTCGGCCAGTTGCGGCCGCAGGAATGCCTCTGCGGAGAGATTGAAATTGACGAACAGCTCGCGGTACCCCATGTGATACCAAACCGCCGCCTGGCGCACGGCTTCGCGCATGACCCAGTTGTTCAAGCGGTGCGACATGCCCGCCTCGACGGCAATCGGGATGAATCGGCCGGGCGCAATCCGGCCCTCCGTGGGGTGGTTCCAGCGGATCAGGGCCTCGAATCCGGCCACGTCATGGGTGACGGGCATCACCAGCGGTTCGTATTCGAGAACGAATTGGTTTTCATCGAAACCGCGATTCAAGTCCACTTCGAGCTGCAGGCGGCTGACCGAATCCTTGGCGGCCGCCGAATCGAACAGACAGTAGCGTACCGGCGCGTCGTGACGGACGGCGCCGAGTGCCGCATTCGCCCGGTCGAGCAGGATCTCCGCGTACTCGTAGCCGGACTGCGTTTCGGCGATGCCCACGCTCGGATGCAGCATGAAGGTATGGCTGTCGAGGGAGATGGGCGCTTGGATCTCCTCGACGATCTGCTGCGCCAGCTTCTCGCAAAACCCAGGCTCCGCGGGCGGGGGCACCACCGCCAGATGAAAGTCGCCCGTGCGGAACAGCTGCTCTTTGGAGCGCAGCACGAACTCCACCCGCTCCGCGGCCACCACCAGCACCCGGGACGCGAACTCGGCGCCGAAAGAATTGGTGATGTGATGAAAGTGGTCGAAGCCGATCGCCATCACGCCGAGCGTCGCCCGCGATCCCTGACGCATCGATTCGAGCGAACTTTCGATGCGATGCACCAGCGAGGTGCGGTTTGCGAGTCCCGTGACGGCATCGTACATGCTGACGACCTGAAGCCTCGATTCCAACGCCGCCACGCTTTGCAATGCATTGCCATACAGCTGATTGATGTCCCGACGCCGCATCTCCGCCTGTTGCGCTTCCTCCAGGGCATTGCGCAGGATCTGGCCGCGTCGCAGCTCGTACGTCAGCCACAGCGCCACCGCCACCAACACCAGAAGACAAGAACTCAAATACCGGGGAGGTACATGCCAGCCTGCTCGGGGCGCCGCCCGCAACGTCAGGTGCGCGTCGCCGAACGGAACCGTCACCGACACCGGCGCGTTCACGGCACCCTCATCGCTTTGATACAGGGCGATGTGCCCGGATTCATCGAAAAGCTGCAGCCGGAAACCGGTTCTCAGCCACTCCTCGAGCCGACCTGCAGGCAACAACTCATCGGCGAATACCCAGTCGCCGGATCCGGGCGCTCCGGTGCCGGGCGCCGTTGCGGCACCCGCAGCGGCCACCGGCGACACGATCGCGAGCACGTTGCGGCCCTGTTCGGTCGCGAATGGCCCGCGCAATCGCCAGCGATTTGTCGGCGCGACGCTGCCATTCGCATCGAGCAGTGCGCTCATCGATACGGGAATCGGCGTGACCGAGTCTTTGAAGCCCCGGCCGTGCGGCTGCCATCGATGCCAGGTGCGCGCGGCCTGCGGCGCATCGTCCGCCTCCTCGCGCTGCGCCATGCGTTCCAGCAGTGCCGCAACTTCGGCGGCGGTCGCATGCAGCTCAACTTCCGCGTCGGATCGTTGCCGGAGCATCTCGAGCTCGTAGCGGATCTTCACCAACAGCGTTGCCAGGGTGAGCGCGATCACGGCGCCGGCGAGGAAGGTCAGATGTTTCTTGAGCAGGCTTTTCATGGTCCGATGGGCTGCCGATAGCCGATTCGCAAGGTTTCGCGGCGCGCCCCCCCGAGGTCCACGCCCTCCGCTCCGAGCAACAGGGATCCACGCCACCCGAGCGGAACCGAGGCTCCGGCGTAGGTTTCGAAGATGCGGCGTACCACGCTGAACTGTCCCAAGGTGAGCGGGTCGTATCCCGTGCGGCCATCCACCACACCGAGATAGACATGTGCGCTGCCATACCAATTGACCTCGAGGTTGCCGTAGCGGTCGGCAAGCGTGCCGGATATGGCATATCCGCCGCCGGCCTTGAGACCCCAGCGTGGCAGCGGCCTGTATTCAGCGGAGGCGGAAAGCAACTGCCCCTCTATGTTCTCTAGGTGAATGTACTGATCGCCGCCGTGCAGCCACCATTGCACGTCCGGATGAAAGTCGATGTTGACCCGCGCCTTGGTGAGCGTGGCTGCTGGCGTGTCCCCGCCGGTCCTGCCGACGGAACCACCGAGCGTCGCCGACCATTCGCCGAACAACCGATAGGCATCCACATCGCCGATGTCGAGTGTCGCCCCGGGAAACACGTTGGCAGTGCCGCCGACGCTGAAGCCGCCCGTGTCCCCTGCGTGCTGGTACGCCAATCCGCCGCTGTAGCCCGCCTGGTTGCCCGGGAACTGCGTTCCGGACACATTGCCGGTGAGCGCATCGGTTGCGTGCGATCCCGCTGCGGCGACCAGCAACATGGCTGCCACCCATGCCCTGTCACACGGCCAGCGCATGCAGCGATGCACGTTCGTGCAGGTAAACACAGGTCACATCGCCGACGCTTTCGGCGATCTGCTCGCGGCGGATCGCGGCGACGAACTGCTGGTCGCCGCGGCTCACGGTGCGCCGGGCCGCATCGAGCGGCGCAATATCCCACCAGCGCGTGCCCGTGTCGAACAGGTTTGCGACGGGGAAGCCTTCCACGTGTTCGCCGAACATCGCCCGCGCCTGCCGGTTCAACACTGCGACGTTGCCGCGCGAATTGATGGCGAACGCCGGCTGCTCCAGGGCGTCCAGCGCTCCGCGCCACAACAGCTCATCGGCGACTTCGATGATCAAACGCGTCATCTGCGATGTTTCCGAGCCGATGACGACGGCGCTCAGTCGAAGCATCACGTCCCGGCCCCCGACCGTTGCGGCCTGCACTTCCTCGCCTCCCACCGATAGAAAGTTCTTGACCACCGCCGGGTAGCGAAAGCTGACCGCGTCGAGCAAGAAACCCTCCATGCCGGCGCCGACGGGGTAGGCATCTTGAAATCGTTGGCTGCTCATCACGATGCGTCCGGTGCCGGTGCGCACCAACACCTCGCTGCGCGGGGAGCGCGTGATCATTTCCAGGTTGATGCGCTGCATGCGCTCGAGTTCGCTCTCGAGCAATGTCAGCCGTCCCGCCTCGCGCGAGCACAGCCCTACCATCGCGCGGCCGGTGAACCCCAAGGCGATGGCGACCACCACCAGGCTCGACACGAGAACGAGGTCATAGGTCGGCGAGGTATTGACGTCGGCGAATGCCACCCGGCTGCGCGGTATCCACTCAGGGATGTGCCGCACGGCGATACCCAAGCCATAGCGTTCCTGTATGAAGGAATTGGCCTCCGGCGAGAGCAGCACGCCGGAGACCAGGAGAATCAAAAGCAACAGAATGGCCACTTGCTGGCGCCAAAAATCCAAGAGCAAGGTGGCACTCAGCAGCGGCAGCACCACGAACAGCGGCAGCAAAGGCTGCTGCAAGCCGCCGAATTCGTGCCACGCCACGCCCATCATCACCGTACCCAAGATCTGGGAGGACAGCGTCGCCCGCTGGATGCCAAGGTCAGTGTTGACGAAGCGGGTTTGTGCGCCCAGCACGAACTGCATGAAAGCCAGGGCCGCCAGCGTCCAGATGACGGGACCGATATCCGCCTGGGACAGTCCGAAATACCAGCTGATCACCGCCATCGCCGTCGCCAGGATGGTCGAGAGCGTCCACGTCTGATCGAACAGACTCCTGCGCTGCACGAGATCATTCAGTGAAAGGCGCGCCCCCGTCTTCATCGAGCATCCACGACTTTGTAAATGGCCGGCGGCGGCACATCGATGCCGTTGCCCTTGACAACATTGGCGTCGAGACGCGGCAGGGCCTTCTTCGAACCCTGGGCCGACGCCAGGTCGAGCACCCGGATGCCGGCGCCGAAGTTGTCGGTGATCTGATTGCGTTGCAGCAGCGGACTGCCCCCGATCACCGTGATCGCGTCCGCCTTGGTGCGCGAGATGGCATTGTCGCGGATCACGACCGAATGCTCCTGACTCTGCACCAGCACCAGACCGAAACCGTTGTGGACCAGCGTGTCGTTCTCGATGCTGACATCGCTGTTGCGCGCCATGATTGCGTTGGCGGCATTGTTCTCGAAGCGGCTGCGCGCAATCACCACGCGTGTGCCGGAATTGATCGACAGCGCCGTACCCACGGCATCGGCGAACTCGGTCTCCTCGACACGCACGGCGCCGCCGAGCACCAGCAGTCCCGTATCGCTGTTCGCGATGAATCTCGCCTTTTGGATGAGCGTCGGACTGTTGGCGAGAACCATGCCGGTGGCGTTTTTCTCGAACACCGCCTCGACGATGCGCGCGCGCTCGCGTCCGTCCGGCTCCGCCGCGGCGCCATCGCCGCCCACCAGCCAGAATCCGGCCCGCGTGTTGCGGCGGAAGATGCTCGATGACACGCTCAAATCATGGATCCCGGCATCGGCGATCATGCCCGTCTCATTGCCTTCGAAAGTGGAGTTGCTCACGACGCAGCCGGCCGCCGCGGCCGCGGCATACAGTGCCGTCTTCGATGACGACACCGTGATCGCTTCAATGCGTACGCCCGGCGCATTGACGAGAATTCCAATATCGTGCGCGTTGCTGATCTGCAGGCCACGCACCACCGACCCCTGGCTGTTGATTTGCAGGACGTTGCCCTTGGCTACGCGGCCGGCATCGATCGCCCCCGCGCCCGGACGGACCTCGATGTCGATGCCGTGCGGATTGATGAGCGCCGGCAGCGCCGAATCCAGCGTGATGCGCGGCACGGCGATGACGATGTGGGCACGGCTCGAGAGGCGATCTGCCGCCATGATGGCGTCCCGCAGCGTGCCGGGACCTGCGTCGAGGGCGTTTTCGACGATCAAGTCGCCGGCCGATCTGACTTCCGGCGCGAGTGCGGACACGGCGCTGCGGTCCCCTATGATGGCGGCGAGCACGATCAAGGTGAGTGCAATGGCCGAGCCGGTGCTGAGACGATTCATGGAGACTCTCCGGATGCGCGACAGACGATGATTTTGTGCCAGGACGACCGCGTGAGCAGGCGGGCCGCCAGAAGATCGACGGGCAACGCACAGACGGTCGCGACCGCCAGGGCGGCGAGCGCCGCAATCCGCGGCCAGCGCCGGAAGCGCGGCACCACCCAGAGTTTGAACGGCGCCGGATCGACGCCGCAGATATCCTCGACGTGAAGGCCGGCGTCGCGAATCGCATCGACATAGGTGGCGAGCGTTCTGGCGTGAAAGGTGGCGGTATCGGCGCTGCGATGCGCCCGGGTGGGCGCCGCTTCGAGCAGGACGATCCTGCCGCCTGCGCGCAGCCTGCGCGCCATGCGCAGAATGCTCTCCCTCATCCTTCCCTCATCGAGCACGTGCTGCAGGACCGTGACCCCGAGAATCAAATCGAATTCCGCATCGAGCTCGAGCTGCGCCACGTCGCCGCACACGTACGTGCAGCGTTCGCTCAAGCCCGCCTCGCACGTACGCCGCCGCGCCTCGATGAGCATGTTCTCACTCAGGTCGATGCCCGTGACCAAGGCTCCCCGCTGCGCCAACTCGCGCGACCATCGGCCCACGCCGCAGCCGAAATCGAGCACCCGCATTCCAGGCTCGATCGAATCGAGCAGCGCGCGCATGGCACGGCGTTGCGTGACATCGATGGACCAGTTGTAGAACGCGGGCATGGCGTAGCTGCAAATGGCGCGCAAGCCGCGTCCCTCGCCGGCGAACCGGCGCGCGCGCGCCTCCCAGAAGCTGACGGCGTCGCTCATGCCGCCTCCCCGCGAGGCAGGCCGATCTTGGGATTGACCTCATAATGATCGTGATAGAGCCGGCGTCCCGCGATCCTGACAAAAAGCAGGTTCAAGTAACCGACAGTCATCGGCGCATATTGCAGCAGCGAATAGAATGGGAAGAACGGCAGCGTGGCCAGGTGCCTTGCCCGCTCCCCCTTGGGCAGCGTCACGATGCACGACACGATGAGCACCGCCAGGGACTTCAAGTACCACAGCGTGAACAACATGGGATCATTCCAGGAGTGATGAACCGTGAGCTGGCCGCTCAGTAAATCCTGCAGGCTGGCAAACGCACTGAGCACCAGCAGGCCGATCGCCGCCAGTTTGACCGGCAGCAGGCAGATCCCGCAGATGCCGAGATAAAAGGCGTATTGATAGGCTCCCAACGCACTGCGGCGTGCAATCTTGAGGATCAGATTCAACCGTTCGACGAACACCTTGACGCAGCCGAAAGTCCAGCCGACGCGTTGCGAGAACAGGGCCCGAACCGTGGTCTTGGCCACCGTCACCACGACCCATCGGTCGTCGTAGTAAATGCGTTCGCCGTCCGCCAGCAGCAGCAGCGAATTCTCCAGATCCTCGGCGTAGACGGACAGCGTGTGCCGTGACAGCGCGCTTTGCAGAGCCGAGCGTCGATAGATCGACACACCGGAGTTCGACGACAGTTCGCCCAAGCTCTTGCGGCCCAGGCCGCAGGACAGCTCGTATTCCAGAGCCTGGCATTCCACCAGCAATGCGCTGCGCGCCACGAGCACCCGCGGAGTCAGCGCCGCGGCACCGCTGCGCTGCAGGTCGCTGACGATCGCCGACAAAGTCGCGCGCTCCGTCCCGGGGGCGCAGGCCCAGCGGCAATCCGGATCCATCACCACGACGGTTTGCACCTCCGCGGGCAGCGACTTCAGCAAATGAGCAAGGGCGCCCGGCTTCTTTCTGTTGACGCCCCCCGCCAGGCAATTCCAACCCTCACGACGCAGCCGCACCAACGTATCGTCGCTGGACGCATCATCGATCAGCCAGACGCAATCCTTGAAAGGCTGCATGACCTGCATGAAGCGATCGAGCGAGTCGGCCTCATTGTGCAGGGAGGCGATGATGGCGTACGGCGCGAGTCCCGCCTGACGCTCTGCCTGCGAGATCTCGTTCAACCCGAGATCCACCGAGGGGCCCTTCACCGCCGCCCCGTGCACGCGCTGCAGCCAGATACGCACCGTCAAATCGATCGCGTCGAAGATGAGGATGAAATTGGCCAACCCAAACGTGAGCACATGCGAGGCATCGGTCAGCATCCCGTTGAATGCCGCGAGCATCCAGCCGGTGGCGCACACCAGCAGCACCGCAACGGTCGCGAGCAGGCGGTTCAACTCGCCACCCAAGGACGAGTTTCCGGCGAGATGCTGCCGGGAATGATGCATGCGGGCCCCGGCAACGACGGCTCCGGCGTTGCGAACAAACTCTCCAGCCATTCACCGACCGGATTGGAGGTGACCGGCAATCTTGCGGTCAGCGCGCTCAATATCTCCCCCCTCTCCGGCATCAACTCTGCCGAGCCGCGCAAGGTTGCCTCGGCGCTGGCAATCCACAGCAACGACCGCACCCGGGACGGCAGATGCGAAACCCTGGCGTGCAGAAATTCCAGCGCATGCTCGAAGCGCGCCTCGACGTCCAGAATGATCTGTTTCAATTCGGCGTCCACCGGCAGGATCTTGGATGCCTGGCGCCAGGACACCGTGGTTCCCGGCACGGTGAACGTCTCGTAAGTCGTGTGCGGGACGAGCGCTGGGTCGCGCGCGAGGGCCGCACCGGAAAACGGGATGATGTAGGGGTACATGCCGACCTCGCATCCCTCGTCAATCCAGCGAAATGCCTGACGGATGTTCTCGGCAAAATCGCTCAAGGTGCTTTGCGGAGACGTGAGGATCAAATCGAGAAAGGGCGTGATCCCGACCTCGCGCGCAGCCGCCAGCATCGGTTCGATATGGCGATGGATCTGCGCTTTGTTGAATTCTCCCAGCACACGCGCGGAGAAGTTTTCAACGCCGAATCCGAGAACTCGGAAGCCCGCATCGCGCATGGCCGCCAGGCGCTCCGCGGTCATCGAATCGATCCGATTGGTGCTGATGAACTCCAGATTCGCCGGAAGCTCGCCAGTGCGTTTCAAGCGCACGATCTCGGCGCACAGCGGCAGAATACGGCTGTCCTGCGTGAACACGAAGATGTCGTCCTGGAAGATGATGGTCCGCAAGGCCGGGTGGGAGGCAACGATGCGTTTGATCATGGCGATGCAATCGTCGGCGCTCAGGCGAGCGACGCGGGCCACACTGCCCTGTGCCTCGTGCAGGAAGTTCGTCGACGAGCAAAAGCTGCACGCCATGGGACAATAATTGAGCGTGATCAAGCGGACCGAGCGAATCTCCGCGAGGCGCGCCTCACGATCCGCCTTGAAGGGCAAGGTGCCGACACGATAGGCCGCCTCCAGCCGCTGCCAGTAGGCATCGTAGGGCATGCGATCGTAAGGCGTCGCG
>Ga0116226_10001420_pt1 | contig 20753 bp, 15 predicted proteins | sample S1TSphfallax_FD_89692 | JGI IMG/M metagenome (GOLD analysis project Ga0116226, IMG submission 89692) | Host-associated microbial communities from peat moss isolated from Minnesota, USA - S1T2_Fa - Sphagnum fallax MG | ecosystem: Host-associated > Plants > Peat moss > Unclassified | place: USA... | reverse complement strand
TAAAGAAATCTTAGGGGGAAGCTGGGACCGGTGTTGATCAAAGTAGACGATGTTGATGCCTTCTGCATATTTGACGGTTCCTTTATCAGGAGTGAGTTCACCTGCAAGAAGTCTCAGGAGAGTTGTTTTCCCACTTCCATTCAATCCCACAATTCCCAAGCGAACGCCTGGCGCAAGGAGAAGGTGAACTCCGGAAAAGAGTAAACGACCTTCCATCGATTTGGCTAGGTTTGTGGCAACGAGTAACTTTTGAGTCTCCTTTTTGGAGGAGGAAAAATCGATTTGGTTTTTGCTTCCCTGGTTACGCGTTTTAATGTCTTGCAATTCCTGAATCAACCGTTGAGCTTCCTGCATCCGGGATGTTGATTTTGTTGTTCGTGCCTTGGGGTTTTGTTTCAGCCATTCGACTTCTCTCCGCACTTTGGAGCTTAAGGAGCGCTCTTGCTGAACTTGGCCGCTTAAAAAGTCCTCTCTTTTTTCTAAAAAAACGCTATAAGAACCTTCTGCAGCAAATAACCCTTTGGGATAGCTTTGATCTAACTCCATCATGCGGGTTGTCGTGTGTTCAAGAAAGTAACGGTCATGACTAATGACAATATAAGCAAAAGAGGCCTCCTTCAAGAATGTTTCCAGCCAAACAACTCCTTCAAGATCTAAATGGTTGGTGGGCTCATCGAGGAAAAGGACATCAGGAGAACGAACGATTTCCACAGCCAATGCCAAACGCTTTTTCCATCCCCCAGATAAAGAAGCCGCGGAGGCTAAAGGATCTTTAAAACCCATTTTACTCAATGCAATGGCGACTTGCGCTTCTTTGTATTCTCGTGACGCAGGGGTCTTCTGTTCTAAAGCTTGCAATAGGATTTCTTGAATGGGGCGATCGGAAAAATGAGTCTCTTGTGGAATATAGCCCATCCGCAGGGAGCGGTTCCTGACCACCCCTCCCTCATCAGAGACATCTAAACCAGCCAGAATCTTTAGTAAGGTGGACTTACCTGACCCATTTGGACCGATGAGACCGATTTTATCGCCAGAAAAAATGCCAAATGAAATATCTTTAAAAAGAAGGCGGCTTCCATAAGATTTGGCAAGGTTTTGACAACTAAGAAGAGTCATACTGTTCCTGAAAACGTGTTTAAACGTGTTCATCGACGGGCTTGAACGAGATTTCTCTCTCCCCGCTATGACTGAAACCTCGATAATGTCGTGTGGACTTACACAGGGTGCGGGATCTAGGGTCCTGCCCGGAATAGTGACGGATTGCTCCGCTTCCCATCGGGGATGGAAACTGTAGCAAATATAAACTTTTTCACATATTCAAGTATATCACAATAGCACTATTATTCGCTCCTCTCATGATAAGCACCACATAGGAGTTATCTTTCGATGTTGACCGGAGATTCCAGCCATAAAGATCCTTCGCAAAATTTTATCGATCGTTACCCGCACCCTCTCGATCCCCTATTTTATCCGCATACTGTGGCTGTTATTGGGGCGAAAGATAATGCAGGCAGCGTAGGACGCACAATCATGCTCAATTTGTTGTCTGGATCTTTCAAGGGTCAAATCTACCCGATCAATCCCAAAAGAGATCAAGTCTTAGCGCTCCGCTCTTATCCTTCGATTGCCACCATTCCTCAACAAGTCGATCTTGCGATTATCGTCACGCCAGCCCATACCGTGCCGAAAATCGTGGCTGAATGCGTAGAGGTACAAGTCAAAGCGGCTATCGTCATTTCAGCGGGATTTAAAGAACTTGGAGAATCGGGCCATCAATTAGAACGGGAAATGATCGCACATGCTAGGCGAGGGAATATGCCCATCATCGGCCCCAACTGCTTGGGAATCATGAACCCAACGAATGGGCTCAATGCAACTTTTGCGAAAGGAATGGTGTTGCCTGGCAACTTGGCATTCATCAGTCAATCGGGTGCTATGTGCACCGCTGTGTTAGATTGGAGCCTACAAGAAAAAGTGGGGTTTAGCGCCTTTATTTCGATTGGCTCAATGGCGGACGTCAATTGGGGAACACTTATCGATTATTTGGGGAGCGATCCGAATACTGAGAGTCTTCTCCTTTATATGGAAACGGTGGGGGATGCCCGTTCTTTTATGACAGCGGCCCGCGAAGTGGCATTGGAAAAGCCGATCATCATTATTAAAGCAGGAAGAAGTCAGGCCGCAGCTAAAGCTGCGGCTTCCCACACCGGGTCTTTAGCAGGAAGCGATGAGGTATTTAATGCCGCGCTTGAAAGGATAGGGGTCTTGAGAGTTAACACAATTCGCGAACTGTTCAACATGGCCTCTGTATTGGCAAAGCAGCCTCTTCCCAAAGGCCCTCGGTTGACGATTGTGACCAATGCCGGTGGGCCTGCGGTGTTGGCAACAGATGCTGTGATTGCCAATCACTCTGAACTGACTGCTTTATCACGAGGAACTCTAGACGCTTTAGATGAAGCACTCCCTTCTGCATGGAGCCATAGCAATCCCATCGATATTCTTGGCGACGCTGATGCAGAACGGTATGCTAAAGCAGTGGATATTGTGATGAAAGATCCCTTAAGCGATGGGCTTCTCGTCATTCTTTCCCCTCAAGACATGACCGATGCGACGGCGACGGCGGTCAGCATCAAACAACTCGCCTACAACTACAATAAACCTTTATTGGCTAGCTGGATGGGGGGAGAAAATGTGCGTCAGGGGGCTAACATCTTATCTGATGCCCGCATTCCCGTGTTTGAATATCCCGATGATGCAGCACCCACATTTGCGACGATGTGGAGTTATAGCCAACATCTTCAAGCTCTTTACGAGTGTCCTGCAATTAGCTCCTCGACGGGGGAAACGGTGTTGACAGGGGAGCCGTTTCGCGTTAAGGAGATTCTCCGTCAGGCGCAAGAAGAAAGGAGGAATCTATTAACCGAATGTGAATCGAAACAATTATTGGAAGATTATGGGATTCCTGTTGTGAGGACGATGATTGCTCATACCGCTGAAGAAGCAGCCGACCTTGCGAAACAACTGGGTTTTCCCGCCGTTCTTAAGCTTTTTTCTGAGACGATCACGCACAAAACTGACGTGGGGGGAGTGAAGCTCAATTTGCATACGGAGGCAGAGGTCATCCAGGCGTATGATCAGATTCTTTCCTCTGTTTCGGCAAAAGTGGGAAAAAAACACATGGGAGGAGTGACGGTTCAGCGAATGATCAAGCATCACGGTTATGAACTCATTTTAGGGAGTTCCACCGATCCTCAATTTGGCCCTGTCATTTTGTTTGGGATGGGGGGACAATTGGTAGAAATTTTCAAAGATCGCGCGTTGGCGATCCCCCCTTTAAACGCCAACTTGGCTCGTCGACTCATGCAGAAGACCAACATCTATGCTGCCTTACAGGGGACAAGAGGGCGTAAGCCGGTGGATATGGCTAAACTTGAGGCAAGTTTGATCCACTTTTCCCGGTTAATTGTTGAACATCCACGGATTAAAGAATGCGATGTGAATCCCTTAGTGGCTTCCGAGGAGATGATCATCGCGCTTGACGCTCGCATCGTGTTGCATGATTGGGAGAGAGCCGATGAAGAGCTTCCCAAACTAGCCATTCGTCCTTATCCCTTTCATTATGCTCTCCCCTCGCAACTAAAAGATGGGACTCGCGTACTGTTACGACCGATTTATCCAGAAGACGAGCGGTTGCTGATTCAATTTCATCGCGAATTATCGGAGCATAGCGTTCGGCAGCGTTTCTTCGAATTTATCAGTCTAGATCGGCGCGTCGCGCATGAGCGTTTGATTCGCATTTGCTTTAATGACTATGATCGTGAGTGGGCCATTGTGGCTGAGATCGATCAGAAAGGGGTCAAAAAAATGATTGGCATCGGCCGTTTAATGCGTATTCCTGGGATTTCTAGGGCTCAATTTAAACTCATGATTGCCGATGCTTATCATCACTTAGGGCTTGGGACTCAGCTCTTGGAACATCTATTGCGCATTGCCAAACAAGAGCGCATTGACCTGATCGATGGCTTCATCTTATCTGAAAATCAAGGCATGCTCAGCATTTGCAAAAGACTAGGATTTACTTTACATTCGGATCAAGAATCGATGATGACTCATGCGCAATGGCACCGTGGCGGAGTTTAGATAGCCCCTCCTGCCTCGGGGACCGCTTGCCGTCGTGTAGCGTGGTCTGGAGTTCAATGGGTGTAAGTATCCCCTCGTTGACTAAATGTCTCAGAGAAGCCTCCAGGCAGCTAAAGAGTTTGCGGCTCCCTGTGGCAATAGGAAGCTTTCACCAGAGCACAAACAAAGCAGCGCAGGAAAAGCGAAAAGGTGACTCAAGAGGATGCGTTGATTTGTCACACGCCCATAGCCTCTCGCTATGGGTCACTGTTAACCAAGTTTGAACCATGCCAAAAATATGACTTCCTTTTCAGCATAAATTCGTGCTAATATGTGGGGATAAGACAGTGTCTTATATACCCATTCCAATTCAAGAATTGGAGTGGAATGGGTGTAAAAACAAATCACCTCTAAAATAGGAGCAGTGCTCGCTCCCCCACCTCAAGGCGGGGGCCTCCGCGCTGTCAATGTTGTGAATCTTTATCTTATGACCACTCTGATGCTAGGAATGTCCTCTTTTCTATTAGAGGCTGCCTCTAATCCTTTTTCAAAGGGAAAAGACGTTCATTCTGCTCCAAGGGAGACAACTTTAACTCCTAAAGACGAACAGAAAGAGTCTGATCTTATCGAGAGGGATGAAATTGACAACACCGATGTATTAGCGATTCCTTTCGATGATAGCGAAATAGAGGACGAGCAGGAAATTAACCAGGGTGAAAAAAAAGAGGTCTTTTCTCTTCCCCATTCTCGTTAACACTCTTCGGATGAGGAGGAGTGCAGAAAAATGGGAGATATTCCATGGACAATCTCATCTCTATTCATGAATAATTTCATGAGTCTCTTCGATTTGAAGAGACCCTGTTTTGACGGTCTCATTCCTCGAATTCTCTATAGAACGCTATTTTCTCAAAAAATAAAGAATCATCCGGAATGCAAAAGTGAAATGGGAATAGAATCCCCTGCATTCAAGTCGGGGAGGCTATCCATGACCTACCATTAATTCTTTGAATTCTTTACGTTCTGGTCTAAATGTGTCGTCAGCCCAATTGTCCAGTGTCTTGCCAAAAATTTTCATATTTCCCGTAGGGACACCTTGCTCAATAAAAATGTTTATGATCCTTTTTACTTTAGCAATACTTGGATGTGGATTGTCTGCACTAGAAGAATAATCTCGTGAACAAGTATAGTATTTAAGTGCCCAACAAAGAGGATTCTCTCCTGAATTGTTAGCTGCATTCACATCTGCATTTTTATTAATTAAAGACTCTATTATTTCAATTCGAAGAAGTCTTGCTGCAAAGTGTAGTAGAGTATTTCCATCCGCATCTTTCTGATGAATATCGATATCTTCACTTTCAAGAAGGCTTTCTATTTTCGCTTCAGTTTGCTGGTCTAGATCCATTCCTGGATATAGACCTGCCAAGATTGACAAGAGCGCATGCTTTTTTTTCTCTTCTTCGGTTTTATCCTGCTAGTTAAAAAAATGTGGGATGACATTTCCTACAAAACCAATCGTGTTAAAAGACCCTGTTTTGAACTTATTAATAATTAGAAACAGTATCAGAAACTTAATTAAAAAATTGGGCACTATAAAATATAAGGGAATGTAATCATTTGCACTAATGATGGGCAGTCTTTTGAAATGTTATTCTAACAATGTCTGAAAAAAATTGCAATCTCAATTTTGCGCTGACTTTGGGAGAAAGGCCAATGCTCATCTTGGGATGTGACAAACTTATCGCCATCTCACTAAAAACTGCATTGACCTTTTTTACAAATGCCTATAGAATGTGGCTTATCTCGTTGCCAGCCGAGTTTGACATTGGTTCCCAACCTGTTCCAGTCACAATCTTGGTTTGTTCTGGAAGCGTTCCTCATTGAGGCAACGCATTTACTCTAAACATCTGTCCCGTCAACGCTGTCCATTCGGTGAAATATTGGTGGGATGTCTACTAACACGCATGGTTCAAACTTGGGTAACAGTTGAGTTATAGCTGCGACAGCCAATCTTGTTCGCTTTATCGCCAATCGCTAGAAGCGATTGCGCCTGTGACCTAAGATGACTCAAATTTGAACCCTGCCTACTAACAAAAGAAAAAACATGACAGACACGTCGACCTTTGATTCCTTTGGTTTACACCAAGGGATTTTGCAAGCTTTAGAAGAAGCTAACTTTACAGCCCCAAGTTCCATCCAACAGGAGGTGATTCCCCATATTTTGGCAGGCAGAGATCTCATTGGACAAGCTCAAACAGGGACAGGAAAAACGGGAGCCTTTGGCCTGCCCGCTCTTCACCTGCTTCAAAAACATCCCACAGCGCAAATGCTAGTGATGACTCCTACACGGGAACTAGCCAAACAAGTCAGTGATGAGATCTATCGCTTTAGCCGTCACCTAGGGATAAGAACAGCAACGATTTGTGGGGGGAAATCGCCTAAGGGACAAATTGAATCTCTGCAGAACGGCGTGCGCGTTCTCGTGGCCACTCCCGGACGATTATTAGATCTCCTAGGGTCTCAAAGATTGACTCAGTTTCAACCCTCTATTGTTGTCTTGGATGAAGCAGATGAAATGCTGGACATGGGATTTCTCGACGACATTACCCATATTTTCAACTATCTTCCCCCTAAACGCCAAACGCTCCTTTTCTCTGCAACCATGCCTCCAGCAATTCAAAAGCTTGCGGAGAAGATTTTGCACAACCCTTTGTTTATTCGTGCGAAAGAAAGAGAAAAAGTGAATCAAGACATTGAACAATTTTATTATATGATTCGAGAAGATGAGCGCGACTATGCAGTGATGAGACTCATTGATTACGCGAATCCCGAAAAAGCCATTATCTTTTGCCGAACCAAAAAAGATGTCGATCGCTTAACCCATTTTCTGATTGATTCAGGGTATCCCGCAAGAGGTTTGCACGGCGACATGGAACAACCTCAGCGAGAGGAAGTGATCCGAAGTTTTCGCTCCGAACACTTACAGATCTTGGTTGCCACGGACGTCGCGGCGAGGGGGTTAAGTGTCTCTAACGTTTCCCATGTCTTCAATTACCATTTACCTTTTGATCCCACGAATTACGTTCACCGCATTGGGCGAACAGGGCGAGCGGGAAACAAAGGGGTGGCCAGCACCCTTTTGACAAACCGCGATTGGAGGGATTTTCAACGCTTTGAAAGGATATTGGGAACCAAGATCCAACAGAAAAATATCCCCACCTTGCATGAAGTCAAAATCTCAAAAAGGCATTATTTTGTGGCTCAAATTCTCAAGCAAGGGGTGCATGAAGAGACGGAACATCTTTTACAACTCATGCAGGGTGTCGATGCAAAAGCCATTGCTTCAAAACTCATTTCCATGCTTCTTGGACAGCAAGGGGTGACGGGACCTGAGCGGATAGGCTTAGAAGGGACGCCAGGAGATCGCCCCCTTTATTTTTCTGAATCCTCTTCGAAAAACGGGAGAAATCGCCCTTCAAGAGGATTCAAATCCTCCACGCCTTTCTCTCCTAATAAGAGAAATGCTCCAGGGGGTCGTGAGCTAAAGAGTGGGCGGTAAATTCCTTGAAAAAGGGAATCTTAATCGTGAATTTGGGGACGCCGCGTTCTTTTCGACCGAGGGATGTTTTTCTCTATCTCAATGAGTTTTTAACAGATCCTCGCGTTATCGATGCTCCTTGGCTGAAAAGGCAATTGTTGGTCAGGGGGCTGATTGTCCCTTTTCGCTATCGACAATCTGCTAAGCTTTACCGCCATTTATGGACCGATGACGGTTCTCCTCTTTTATTCCATGGACAAGCCGTTCAGAAACGATTGCAAGAACTCTTGGGAGGAGACTATCGAGTGGTTCTAGCGATGCGCTATCAATCTCCTTCGATTCAAGAGGGGCTAGATCAGCTTCAAAGAGAGTCACTCGACGAGTTGATCATTCTTCCTCTTTTCCCTCAATATGCGTCTGCGACGACGGGATCTGTCCATCAAAAAGTGATGGAGTGTCTGAAACGGTGGCAGCTCTTTCCAAAGTTGATCTTCCTGAATCATTACTTTGAACACCCTGCTCTGATTAATGCCTTTTGTGCCCGTGCAGCGCAATATTCACTTTGTGCGTATGATCACGTTTTATTGAGTTTTCATGGGTTGCCTGAAAGGCATATCCGCCGAGTCGATGTAACGGGGCGTTGTCTATCAAACCGATGTTGTGAAGGTCTTTGTGGAGACAATCGTTTTTGCTATAGAGCGCAGTGCTATGCGACCGCGCGTGCGATTGCAAAGGAACTGAACTTAAATAAAACAGATTATTCCATTTGCTTTCAATCTCGTCTTGGCAAAGAGCCATGGATCCAACCCTATACCACCGATGTCATTCATGCTTGCGCCCATCGCGGAGATAAGCGTTTGCTCGTCTTTAGCCCCTCTTTTGTTTGCGATTGTTTGGAGACGACTAGTGAAATTTCTGAGGAGTATGGCGAGGCATTCAAAGCACTTGGGGGCGAGGAATTGCAACTTGTAGAAGGGCTGAATAGCCATCCCGTGTGGATTGAGGCTCTTCGTCAGATGATTTTGGAGCAGTAGCTTGGGCATTCAGATCTCCCTCCTTTTCAAGAATTGGATTTGAACAAAGCGAAAGCTCCCGCGATTCAATGACTCAACTGACGCCAATAAAGCGACATTTGGGCTGAAGCGAAAGCTTCAGCGGTTGAACGCTCGCAAAAGGAGTCCTCATCGAGGGGCATGTACGCATATCTTGAACTTGCCATTCATCCGTTAGACTAAAGATCCAGTGGTTTTCTGGCCTCACAAAGATGAGGACCAGATCTTCCGATTCGAATTCCCATGTCACCCGTGTTTGGATCAAATTATTGATGTTTCCGTCTTTTCGACCCCAACCCTTGATCGTAATGGGAAGACCCTCTTCCACGCCGTTTTTTTGTCGCCCGTCGTCGATGCGAGCGTTCATCGAAGAGGGGATGCCATTTCGTCTCCTGTGCTACAAAATCGACTTCTTTTAGCATGACTGTGAGGCGGTTTCCAGGAACATAATAATCGCCACCCCTTGCCCCCTGAAGGCTCATGCGATCTTCGTCAAAGACAAAGTAATCATCTCCCAATTCCGAAATGTGAATAAAGCCCTCTAAGAGAAGATCGATAATTTCGAAATAGATGCCAAAGTTTTTGACGCGGGTGATAATGGCTTGATACTCTCGATAGGGCTCCCGAGTATGCATTTGGTCAAGAAGACGCAATTTTTTCAATAGGATGACGCTCCCTTCTGCCTTTGAGCTCACCCGCTCTTGATCAGAGCATGCGCTGGCGACTTGCTGTAAATAGTCAATGTCATCGCTTTCGCCAAAGAGAATGCGATGGACGATGAGATCGACATAACGTCTGATTGGGCTTGTAAAGTGGCAATAGTGAGCAAGACTAAGGCCGTAATGTCCGATATTTTCTGCGGAATAAGCGGCAAGACGCATCCGTCGAATATAACAGGAGGCCAAGTAATTGCCATACGCCGTCTCTGCTGCCTCTTCAAATAATTTTTGCAGATCTTGCGGCGTAGGGCAGTCTGGGATGCGAAAACCAAAGGCGGCAGACAACAGAGCAAAATCGCGCAAATTCTCTTCAGCGGGGACGTCATGTACGCGGTAGGTGAGGTTTTTCCCCTTTTGTGTGAGATCCCAAGCCACAATTTCGTTCGCCTTCAACATGAATTCTTCAACCATTTGGTGAGTGATGTCATACGTGACGCAATCGGTCTGGTAAGGGATCCCTTTTTCATCCACGAGGATCACCAATTCGGGCAAAGAAAATTCAATGCTCCCCCGTTCATACCGTTTCTTTTTCAAAAGGCGGCACAATTCCACCATCAAGCGAAGAGTCGAAAGATGAAGGTTTCTTTTTTTGCCATCTAGAATGCTTTTAGCTTCTTTATAGGTGAAACGCCTCGCGCTTTTGATCACCGAACGGGTGATGCGATGATCTGTTAAAGTGCCTTCGGAGTCAAAATGCATGAGGACCGATACAGTCAAGCGGTTGACATTTGCCTTTAAACTGCATAGATTTTCTGACAAAACTCCGGGAAGCATGGGAAGACAAAAGGAGGGAAAATAGGTGGAATTGCAGCGTATGCGCGCCTCTTCATCCAATGCCGTTCCTGGTCTGACATAATGCGACACGTCGGCAATGTGAACGCCTAGGTGATAGCCTCCCTCCTCATCCTTTGTGAGGCTCAGGGCATCATCAAAATCCTTTGCAGTGTCCGGATCAATGGTAAACGTCGTGAGGCTGCGCAAATCTTCCCTTGCCTGGATCTCTTTGCGGGCCACCTGTTTGCCCAATTTCCCCGCTTCTTCGATGACGCTACTGGGAAAGTCGGCGCGCAGTTCAAATTCCTCAATCGTGGCAGAGATATCGCAAGAGGGATCGGAAATATGACCTAAATAGTGGGAACAGCGGCAGATCGTCTCAGTCTCTTTTGATCCCCAATCTGTCACCTCCATGACAATGCGGTCGCCGACCCGCAATCGGCGCTCGTCTGTCGATTGAACGACGACCCGCTGTTGCGCCCCTAACAGGGGAACGTGAGCAAGACATAATCCCTCTTGATCAATGTCTCGGATGATTCCCGCCATGTGGGTGCGTGCTCGCGAAAGCACTGCAAGCACTATCCCCTCGGGACCTTTTTCTGAAATCGATTCTTGATTGATGAGAACCTCGACAACATCTCCGTCGATGGCATTTTTAGTTAAATGCTTCGGGATAAAGACATCTTGAGGATAAAGGGAAGGATTCTCTGGCTGGACAAAGCCAAACCCACGGGCATGCATTCTCATCACGCCCTTCATGATGTCTTGAGGAGAACGTTTCCAGGCATAGCGATGTTGAATCGAGACAACAAGATTGGCATCGACTAACCGTTCTAGCACCTCTTCAAAGATTTCTTGATGTTGTGGAGGAAGAGCAAGGCGTTGCATCAGTTCATCCAGCGTCAGGGGAGTGAAGTTTTTGCCTCCCATAAACTGTTCTGTGATTCTCAAAAGGTTGTTAAAGAGTTTCTCGTTTTTTGAATGAGGGACGCTAGATCCCTTTTTTTTTGACTTTTTGGTACTTTTTCGCATAGGATGAGTGGGTGATTCCCTCATGTGTGGGTTGTCGTTCGTCATAGTCCCATTAACAATGGGTTCTATTGGCCTAAGTCTACAGGATATAGCCATTCCACTTCAACAATTGGATTTAAACAAAGCCAACAACTACTCCCTAAAGAAACGGGCTTGTGCAAATAAGCCCGACGTTGACCCCCCTAAGCTATCAGTTTAGGGGAGCGAAAAGATAATCGCGTGGAAGGCTTCTCCATTTCGAGGCTCTACAGCCAATCGTTAAACAAGTGTACCCGTTAAGCGAGTATTGCTTACACACAAACCCCTCTATGACATTCGCGAGGAGACCCTCCCCCCGCTAAGCGGAGGGCGGGTAACAGTGAATGCGAATTTTTATATTAGGTAAAAACAAACAATCTCTAAAACGGGAGCAGCGCCTCGCCTGAAGCAGGGGAAGTCAGCGCTGTCAATTTTATGAAATATGATCATCGTCGCATGGAGGCAAAATGGCAAAAGTATTGGGAGGACAACCAAACGTTTAAAACCCCAAATGACTCGCCAAAACCAAAGTACTATGTATTGGACATGTTTCCCTACCCGTCAGGATCGGGCTTACACGTCGGACATGTTGAGGGGTATACAGCGACAGATATTTTGGCTAGGTTCAAGCGAGCCAAGGGTTTTAACGTCTTGCATCCGATGGGCTGGGACAGTTTTGGGTTGCCTGCCGAGCAATATGCCATTCGTACAGGAACACATCCGGCCCTTTCAACAAAGGAAAATATTGACACTTTTCGTCGCCAACTCCGTTCGCTGGGGTTCAGTTATGACTGGGATCGAGAGTTGGCTACCAGCGACCCCCACTACTATAAATGGACGCAGTGGATTTTCACCAAGCTGTATGAACAAGGGCTTGCCTATGAAGCGGAAATGCTTGTCAACTTTTGTCCTGCATTGGGAACGGTGTTGGCAAATGAAGAGGTAGACAATGGACGTTCCAAGGAGGGGGGGTATCCCATTGAACGGCGTCCCCTACGCCAATGGGTGTTAAAAATCACCGCCTATGCCGATCGTCTGATTCAAGACCTCGATCTCCTAGACTGGCCTGAAGGATTGAAAAAATTGCAAATCCATTGGATTGGAAAAAGTGAAGGGGCAAAGATCCATTTTATCGAAAGAACAACAGGGGAGGTTTTAACTGTTTTCACCACTCGCCCAGAGACTCTTTTTGGCGCCACTTATATGGCGCTTGCACCAGAGCATCCCATCATTCCTAAAGTGACCACGCCCGAATGCAAAGAGGAGGTCTATGCTTACCAGAAACAGACGGCAGCAAAGAGCGATTTAGACCGAACCGAGCTGAATCATCAAAAAACGGGCGTGTTTACAGGAGCTTATGCAGTCAATCCAGTGAATGAACGGGCCATTCCCATCTGGATTTCCGATTACGTTCTGATGAGCTATGGCACCGGAGCGGTCATGGCAGTTCCCGCGCACGATGAGCGCGATTTTGTTTTTGCCCAATCTTACCACCTGCCTATTCTTCCGGTGTTCGACCCAGAGGGAGAGGATGAGGCGCTTCGTCAAGAGGTTGCGCAGGGAAAAAGGTGCTGGACGGGCGAGGGGAGGGCGATCAATAGCGTTCATGCAGACATTTCTTTGAACGGTTTGTTCGTCAAGGAGGCGAAAAGGAAAATCATTGCTTGGTTGGAAGAGAATAATAAAGGACAGCGGACGATTACCTATAAATTGCGCGACTGGTTGTTTTCAAGGCAACGTTATTGGGGAGAGCCTTTTCCCTTGCTGAAATTTGCCGATGGAACCATTCGCCTATTGGAAGAAGATGAACTTCCTCTTTGCCCTCCTGAAGTCTCGAACTATAAGCCCAGCGCCGAGGGGAATAGTCCTTTAGCACAAGTCAGGGAGTGGGTAGACATCATCGATCCTCGAACGGGCAAACCCGCTGAGCGCGAGACCCACATCATGCCTCAATGGGCTGGTTCGTGTTGGTATTATTTGCGCTTTTGTGATCCACAAAATCACCAGCAGGGGTGGAGCGAAGAGGCGGAAAGTTATTGGATGCCCGTTGACATGTATATTGGAGGAGTGGAGCATGCCGTCCTCCATTTACTTTATGCTCGGTTTTGGCACAAAGTGCTCTATGATTGTGGGTATGTTCATACGTTAGAGCCCTTTCAAACCTTACGCAATCAGGGGATGATTGTGGCTCGCTCCTATCAAAATCGTCAAAGAGCCTATGTTGAGCCTAAACATGTGCAGAAAAAGGAAGGGAAATATTACGATCAGCGCACAGGAGAAGAACTCAGAAGCCAGATGGAAAAGATGTCTAAGTCTAAATTGAATGGAGTCACTCCCGGTGAAATTATCGAAGAATTTGGAGCGGATGCCCTCCGTTTGTATGAAATGTTCATGGGTCCCTTAGATAAAGAGAAAATCTGGAGCACAGATGCAGTGTCGGGCTGCCGCCGCTTTTTGCATCGCTTTTATGAGATGGCGATTTCCGATAAGGTCGTTCATGAAGAAGGGGAAGAGGCATTAAAGCTGGGGCATCGCCTTGTCTATGGTGTTGCCAGAGATATTGAATCTTTGCAGTTTAATACAGCCATTGCCAAAATGATGGAGTTTCTGAATGACTTGACAAAACTTTCGCTATATCCTCGTCGCGTTGTCAAAATGGCTGTTCAAGTCTTAGCCCCTTTTGCCCCCCATCTTGCAGAAGAAATCTGGGAATCGCTGGGATGTGAAGAAGTGCTTTCTGAGGCTCCTTTTCCGATCGCTGAAGAAAAATATCTCTACGATGAGATCATGACCTACGTTGTGCAGATCAACGGGAAGTTGCGCGGTCGTTTGGAGTTGCCCAAAGATCAATCGAAGGAAGAGGTCCTAAAGGCCGCTCGCTCTCTTTCCCACGTTGCAAGCTTTCTCCAGGGGAAAGAGATCGATAAAGTGATTTTTGTCCCCAATAAGTTGCTCAATTTAGTCATTCAATAAGTAGGGATGGGACCCCTAAGTAAGGTCGGGATAATTCAAACTTGGTGATAGGCAATGGATCCTTGCAGCCGTGAAAGGCCCTCTTAACTCCTCTTAGTTGAGAGTGCCATAAATAAGGGAATTTCCTGACGCGCTCGATTTTCCATCTTAGCGGCCCCTCCCTCGCTCACTTTATCTGAACACCACTCCTCAATCAGTTCAATGACAAAGCCCGCTTCCTTCAACCAGCGGCTGTAATCCGATAAAGGATGATGGAAGGAAAGAGTATGAAAAGAACTTTTCCCTTTGCTTGGGTGGGCTTGGATGGGAATCTTCATGGCCGACATGTACCGATCAATGCAACGATATTGCATCTTCTTTTGATCATCCACTTTCCATGATGATTGACGAGGAATCCGAAAACAGGGATGATTTAAGACAATGATCAAAGGAGCCCCTTTTTGCAAATAACGAGAGGCGTTCTTAAAGAGTAATAACGGATGTTCAATATTTTGTAAGGCTAGTAGAAGGGTCGCATGCGAGAAAAGAGCATTCTGCAGGGGAAGCTGCTGAGTGACGTCCCCCTGAATAAATTGATGAGAGGGGGGGTGTCGATACCTTTTTGCCGCTGCAATCAATTCATGTGCAATGTCAATTCCCACATAAGAAACATTTGGAGGAAGGTGGCGGCTCAGCACCCCTTGCCCACATCCCAAGTCCAAGAGAGAGGCTGGTGCGTGGATTGAGAAATTGAGAGCTCTTAACACATGGGGAATGATCATGGCTTGGTGATAATAGTGTCCCTCCTCACCGACTGTTTGATCGTACCATTTCCCGATCATCTGCCAAGAGCTGGAAGAAGAGCTTTTTTTCAAACGATCCTCATAGAAATAACCGCGCCGAGATGCGCGCTCATGCAGCCCCACTTTGTTTTTAAAAGTGTCCCAAAATTGTCTATTTTTATATACAAAAAAGTTTCCAAGGATGAGAATGGACCAATAACATTGATATCATTTTGGAGGTGACCATGCACAAGATTGTTTTAACGATGATCCTTTCTCTCATGTTGGTTGCTTGCGATCAGCAAGGGAAGTCGAATACGGCACAGCAAAGTGCACAGGATTATGATAATACGGCAAAAAATGTTCGCGATCGCGATGCAGTGGTAAACACACCATTAGATCAGCCTGAGAGTGAACTAGATCGAAAAATCACACAAAAAATACGTCAAACGCTATTATCGGATGATTCTCTCTCGACAAATGGAAAAAACATCAAAATTGTGACGATCAATGGAGTCGTGACACTTCGTGGAGCCGTCTTAAGCTCTAAGGAAAGAGATCTTATTTCAAAAAAAGTCGCCGATATTCAAGGAGTGGTCAAGGTAGATAATCAGTTGAATATCAATGATTAATTTATAATGATTAATTTATTAGGAGGCTTGGATGAAAAAGGCTGTTTTTGGTCTAGCGACCAGTGATGAACAAGCAAGTCGTATAATTGATCGTTTATTATCCTCTGGATTTTCCAGTCACGATATTTCAGCCCTCTATCCAGATCCAAATAGAGGGAAGATCACACCTGAGCCCTGTAAAGACATTGAAATTGACTCCGAAGAATTCCCTATAAAAAGCGATGTCGAGAAGGAAAATCTCACATTGAAAAAGCACTCCAAAAGTCCTGAAGGAGGGACGATAGGGGCTGCGACGGGAGGAGTTATGGGCGGTTCTTTAGGATTGCTGGCAGGAATAGGGGCGTTGGCTATTCCAGGTCTTGGACCTTTGATTGCGGCAGGACCGATCATGGGTGCCTTGAGTGGGTCTGCAGTCGGGAGCGGCATTGGTTTTTTGATTGGAGCTTTAGTTGGATCTGGTATCCCAAGAGATGAAGCAGAAAGATATGGATCTAGGTTGAAGGGAGGAAATATTTTAATCAGCGTCCATATAGATAGAATAGATGCTGATAAAGAGGTCAATCGGGCCACAGAAATCATGAAAGAAGAAGGGGCCGAAGACATTTCCTCGATAAATTTAACTCCCTCTTCCTAATAGATAAAAACAAATCACTTCTAAAACAGGAGCAGCGCTTCCTCCCCCCCCTTGAAGGCGGGGGTCTCCCCGCAAGGGAGATGAATTTTATGAAAATAGCGCTTCCCTTTTGCAGGAGATTCCTGCTACTCTGCCGATAGGCAAATTTTACACCCCATTCAGCAGGTTTAAGTCTTTTAAATTTAAAGAGATTTTATTTCAGGCAGTTTTGCGAAACTGTTTTAGGTAGACCCAGCGTTATTTATAAGGACAGAAAGCATATGAGGGACTTAAACCTGCTCAATATGGGTTAAGGAGAGCGCTGATGTTAATTCAATCCGTTTTCGAGTCTCAGCAGGTGATTCCTATCGAATACACCTGTGATGGGAAAAATCTTTCACCCCCTTTAAAATTTTTGCAGGTTCCTGCCAAAGCAAAAAGCTTGGCATTAATTGTCGAGGATCCCGATGCTCCGGGGGGGACATTTGATCATTGGCTTGTGTGGAATCTCCCCCCTGATCTTGTGGAGCTGACAGAAGGGGCAAAAGAGTTTGCCCGTTTGCTTCCTTCTCCTGTGCATGGAGTCAATGGGTACAGAAATACCCATTACGATGGCCCTTGTCCGCCTGTTGGCAAGCCTCATCATTACCATTTTCAGTTGTATGCATTGGATGTACTCCTTTCTCTTCCCAAAGGCTCTTCAAAACAACAGCTTAAAGAGGCAATGCAGGGGCATCTTTTAGAACAAGCAGAACTTGTGGGCACTTATCAACATGATGAGTAATTCCAAGTGACAGGAGTCATTCTGAAACCTGGAAGAGAAAAGGCTCTTCATCAACGCCATCACTGGATTTTTTCCGGAGCTGTTCGTTCGCTTCCTCTGTTTGAAGATGGCGATTTTTTACCCGTTTATGCGGCAGATGGGAACTTTCTGGGAAGCGGATATTTTAATCGTCGTTCGGGAATTATTGGGCGGATGGTGGCGTTTGATCAAACGCCCCCCTTGCATAGCCTTGAGCAACGATTAGAAGCCGCTCTTAGGCTTCGTCAAGAGTTATTTGACTTTAATCAAACAAATGCTTACCGCCTGGTGAATGGAGAGGGAGATGGAGTCCCTGGGTTGATTTTGGATGTTTATGGCCAGGTGATCGTTTTGCAATCTAGTACGTTGGGGATAGAGCGTTTAAAACCATGGATCGTTGATTGGTTGAACAATCGTTTGAAGCCTCAAACCCTTTACGAAAAGTCGCTTGTTCCCTCACGTCGTGAGGAGGGCTTGCCGCCTATTCAAGGCTATTTGAGCGGCGAAAAAATAAAAGAAGTTCTCTTCAAAGAGAACGGCCTTTTGTTTACTGTTGCCTTGAAAACATCTCAAAAAACCGGTTTTTTTTTAGATCACCGTGACATGCGTCAATGGATGGGTTCTCTTGCTAGGGGAAAAAGAGTGTTAAACGCCTTTTCTTACACAGGGGGATTTAGCGTGTATGTGCTTGCAGGAGGAGCAAAAATTGTTGATTCGGTTGATTGTTCTCAAGAAGCGATAGAGGCGGCCAAGCGGCACATCGCTTTGAATGGTGGGGATCCACAAAACCATGGGTTTTTTTGTGAGGATGTCTTTGATTTTTTAAGGAAGCGCGCCCTCCCTTACGATCTTGTGATCTTAGATCCACCTGCTTTTGCGAAGAGACAAAAGGATGTTATCGCTGCGTGCCGTGGATATAAAGAAATCAATCGTTTGGTCATGCAAAACATGCCTTCCGGCTCCTTGTTGTTGACGTGTTCCTGTTCTTATTTTGTCAACGAAGAGCTGTTTCAAAAAGTCTTATTTCAGGCCGCCTTGGAGGCTTGCCGCCAAGTTTGCATCATTGGCCGGCATCGCTTAGCCTCCGATCATCCGATTAATCTTTTTCATCCAGAAAGCAACTATTTGAAAAGTTTTCTTCTCTTTTTGGAATAATGTTGATAGACCCATTCCACTTCAAGAATTGGAATGGGCGCTTGAGCCGAAGCGCGGGGCTTCGATGACAAAGAACCCGCTCATTCAATCCCGAGAGCTTGCGCTTTGTCCACATCGAATTCTTGAAGTGGAATGGGTATAGCATAATCCAAGCGCACACATTCATCCAGTCGTTGAACCTCTTGAAGGGAGAGGCGACGCGCGTGTTGCAATGTGGCAATAGGTTTCTGATAAAGAGGTAAGGCGGAGGATCCAAGGAAGAGAGGCGCGATGTAAATTAGCAGGCGATTGACCAGACTCGTCTCTAAAAGCGAGGTATGCAACGTGGCTCCTCCTTCGACTAAGACTTGTAAAATCGAACGCTTTCCCAATAAATGCCATGCCTCATGCAAATCAACCCCCCTTGCGGAATAAGCAACGACAGCGACGTCGGCTCCTGCTAATTCCCATGCATCGCGTTGCTCTTTGGAAGAGAGCGATGTCGTGATGACTAACGTGGGAGCAAGCTGTCGATCAAACAAAGCCCCTTTGGCTGGAACCCTTCCTTTTGCATCTAAAACGACTCGCAGGGGTTGCTGAGAGTGCTTCCAAGAGGCATGACGCACCGTCAGTCGAGGCTCATCTTTTAACGCTGTTCCTGCACCCACGACAATCGCTTGGGAAGCTGCTCGCTGAAGGTGGGCATCTTCTCGCGCAAGAGCGCAAGTGAGCCATTGTGAGGCATGGTTGACGGCTGCCATACGTCCGTCCAAGCTGATCGCTGCTTTTAAGATCGTGAAAGGAAGGGTTGTTCGTCGGTGGTAAAGGTAGGGGGCCAAGGCGTGCCGAATCTCCTCTTCACATAATTTGTGATGAACATGGATTCCTGCTTGCTGGAGGCGTGAGACTCCTTTTCCTTGGACACGCGGATCGGGATCTTGTATGCCAACGTAAACTTCACGAATCCCCGCCTCAATTAAAGCCTCTGTGCAGGGAGGCGTTTGGCCTGTATGAGGGCAAGGTTCGAGCGTGACATACAATGTCGCTCCTTTTGCCTTCTCTCCTGCCTGCTGTAAGGCGCAGATTTCCGCATGAGGCTGGCCTACAGGCTGAGTATATCCTTCCCCGATGATTTCTCCTTCTTTGACGATGAGACAACCCACCCAAGGATTAGGAGGAGCGTCATATCGAGCGCGCTCGCCAAGCGCAATCGCTTGGCGCATAAAATCAATCGGAGAGGTCATCGGCTTCTTTCTTGGTTTGCACAATGCATTTCGTGAAACGTCGCGACTATAAAAAACGGAAAATTTTAAAACAAGTTATCCCCATTCCACTCTTCAAGCGTCTATTTTAAAAATGAACACAGTAAAACACGAAGAAAATGAGAGGACTATAGAAGCAAACATCCCTGAACCTTCCACTTACCCATTCTTTTCTTCGTGCATTGCCATCTTCAAAAGGATAAAAGGGGATGGTTGAAATTTGAGTCACAGCTAGGCTAGAAGCGAAAGGGCTAAGATTATTTGATTTGTGACAAGCCCCTAGCCTCTAGCTAGTGGCGACTGAAATTTGAACCATGCCAATAAAAGAGTCGAGAGGATAAGGCAATTTTACCACGATATTTATTATTAAATCAATGATATTTAATGGATTAAATAAAAAGTAAAAAGGGTCATCGGCGAAAAGATTTGATTTTGATTTTCCTTTTTCCTACAATCCGACTCTTTTGTTCAATGTCATTTATGCAAGAAAAACTGCATTTCCCTTCTCTAGTGATCATTTTACTAGGCCCTCCAGGCTCAGGAAAGGGAACGCAAGCGAAGCGCTTATCACAAGATTATCATATTCCTCAAATTTCCACTGGCGATTTATTCCGCGAGAATATTGCCGCTCGAACGCTTGTGGGTTTACAGGCTGAGGGATTCATTCGAGTAGGTCAGCTCGTCCCTGATGACACTGTCCTCAACATGTTATTCGAGCGGACTGCCAAACCTGACTGCGCCAGGGGGTATTTATTAGACGGTGTCCCTCGCACTCTTTATCAAGCAGATCAGCTGAGCCAACATCTGGGTGTGGGGACAAAGTTATATGTTCTCAACCTAGAGGTTTCCGATGAAGACATTGTTAAACGGGCGATGGGAAGGCTCGTATGCCGTCAATGTGCATGGATTTACAACCGCGATCTTTCCCCTCCGATGCACGATCGGATTTGTGACAAATGCGGCGGTGAAGTGGATCAACGTGCCGATGATGTGCCAGATGTTGTACGGAAACGTTTGTCCATCTACCGAGCCCAAACTCAGCCTCTTGTAGAGTACTATCGTCACCAAGGAGTCTTAGCAATCTTTGACGGTCATCAATCAATCGAGGTTGTTTACGCAGAGCTGAATCGTTATATCAGCGTGCATTTCGCTAGCTAAAAAAGCATCCGCCAATCCCTTCTCTGCCAGTTTCTAAATTAATGTTCTCTTTGTGAAAAACCGCCATACCATTTCACTTGAAGTAAAATGGCGATTTGTAGATCTTTTCCAACGACTAAAAATTCACCCATAAACAGACAAAATGTCTGTTTTTGGATAGATTTTTTCG
>Ga0116226_10001419_pt1 | contig 20756 bp, 19 predicted proteins | sample S1TSphfallax_FD_89692 | JGI IMG/M metagenome (GOLD analysis project Ga0116226, IMG submission 89692) | Host-associated microbial communities from peat moss isolated from Minnesota, USA - S1T2_Fa - Sphagnum fallax MG | ecosystem: Host-associated > Plants > Peat moss > Unclassified | place: USA... | reverse complement strand
TCCACGCGCTCTTCGCGCACATTTGCAAGTCCGGGCATCGCGTAGAGTCCGCTGCCCCCGATGATGCCGATCTCCGCCTTCTGCAATTCGTTCGCTCCCTTGTAGCCCGTCAGTGAGTATATCGTTCGGCCAGCGCAGCCTTCATCACGCCTGCCTCGGCGAAGAGATGCGCCAGCGACATCGCCGGGCTCCGCAGGCTCTCCGCTTGCCTGCTCCGCGCAATCTGCAGCGGCCCGCTCGATTGCACATCGGCGATGCTGTCGCGCAGCTTGCGGGCCAGCGCCAGGTCGAAGCCCTCGGCGATAAACACCGCGTCATCGTGGATCGAGAGCAGCACATCGCCTTCGTTCGTCGTGTAGACCTCTTCACTGTCGCCGATCTCATCCTTCTCGCGGCGCTTCAGCCCGGAGTATTTCCGCGCCAGTTCGCCGGAGTAAATCCGCATGAACGATCGCGCCGAGTCTTCGTTCTCCCACTTCGAGTAGTAGAGCAATCCGATCGACGCCGTCGACTCCTTCTGCGCGGGTGTCGTCGCGGACTTGCGCTGCGCCGCATAGTATATCCCGCCCTTCCAAGCGGGCGAGAGCGCGGCGGCGATCTGCGGGCCGCCGAAGAGTTCCGCGACGATCCGCACGTCGAGCTCGCCCATCACACCCTCGTCATACGGCGTGTACTCCGCGTCGATCAGCGGATGGATGTCCGGCAACCGCAGCACAGGCACGGGTGTGTGCTTCAGGTATGCGTCGGGATGGATGATCTCGAAGCTCGACGAGGGTGGCCGCGCCAGCACGCCCGCGAAGGCAACGTCACGGCCTGCCTTAACCAGCAGACGGTGCTCGAAGGCGAGGCCCTCGCTGTAGGGAAAGAGCAGCGATTCCTGCAACAAAAGCGGCGCGCGGGCCAGGATGGGCGAGCCGGCGGTGTCGGTGGTCATCTCTTTCAGCTTGTCGCCCATGTCGGGCGCGTCGGCGATGGTCTTACCGGTGTCGCGCAGGTTGTAGTCCACGAAGACGGCCATCGCCTGGCCCTCGGTCACGGCCTCGCGCGCGGTGTCGTCCTCGTCGGCGCGAATGTGCGCGTTGTCCTCGCTGACGGTCTTCGCGGTCCCCCTCACCTCCGTGTCCGACCACTTCGCGAGATCGACCCTCTGGTCCTGCAGCGCGTGGGTCAGCTCATGCGCCAAAACGCCCTTCTGCTCGTCCGGCTCGATCCAGTCCAGCAGGTTCACGGTCTTCGTCTTGTCGTCGTAGAAGCCGGCGATCTGTTCCGTCAGCAGCGAGATGAGAAACGGCCCCAGATGGAAGTCGTGGTCGAGCAGGCCGAACTTCTTCAGCACAATCTCCGACCGTTCCATCCGCTTGGTGCTCTCGTCCTCTTCGAACTTCTGCCGCAGGAACTTGTTCACCGCGTCGCGCGAGATCAACGTCCGCTTCACGGGGTGTTCGATGGGCAGCCTGGAGTCCTTGCTGGCGAAAGCGAGGATCTCGTCGACTGACTTGAAGAGCTCCTTTGCCTGCTCGGGCGTGATGCGCGTCTCTGGCTTCGCCGAATCCGCTGGCTTCTGCGCCAGTCCCGCTCCCGCGGCCGCGGTAAGCATCCCCATCATCACAACCGCCGCCAGCCTCGAACTCGCCATACGCCTCCCGGCCACTCACTACCAGCACACTCGCTATAATCAGTGTACGCAGAGCCTTTGCGTATGTCCGACCTATGACTGCCATCGCTTCGCCGCCGCAATCCGAGGTAATGTCGCCGCAGGCACAGCTCAGCTCGCTGCTCGGCTCCGCGGGCGTCGCGCCGCTGCCGGATATTGGCTGGATCCGGGTCACCGGCGAGGACCGGGTCCGCTGGCTGAACGGGATGACCACCAACTCCATCCAGCAACTGAAGCCCGGCGAGAGCAACTACAACTTCTTCCTCTCCGCGCAGGGGCGGATTCAGGGCGACGCCGTCGCCCTCGCGCTCGAAGACAGCATCCTGCTCGGAACCGCGCGCGCCCGCGTGCCGGCCCTGATGGAACTCCTCGACCGCTTCATCATCATGGACGACGTCGAACTCTCCGAGCACCCCAGCTTCGGTCTGCTCGTTGCCGGGCCACAGGCCGCGCCCACCCTCGCAGCCATCGGCATCCCGGCGGACTCCATCGCGGCGCTGAACTTCACCGCGATAGACGACTGGCGCGGGCACAAGGTGGCCGTCCTCCACGCCTGCAGCCCGCTGGTCCCGCGCTTCGAGCTCTGGGCGGAATCGCTCGACACCATCGCGGAGATCAGCGAAGCCCTGACCATCGTGGGCGCAGCCGCGGTCGCGAGTGACGCCCTGAACCACCTGCGCCTCCTCGAAGGCACGCCGCTCTACGGCACCGACATCCGCGAAAGGGAACTCCCCCAGGAGACCGGCCAGACCCGCGCCCTGCACTTCGCCAAGGGCTGCTATCTCGGCCAGGAGATCGTCGAACGCATCCGCTCCCGGGGCAACGTCCACCGGACCTTCCAGGCATTTCAGATCACGGGTGAACTTCCCGCCGCCGGAGCTGCCCTCGAAGTTGACGGCAAGCCCGTCGGCGAGATCACCAGTGCCGCGGCAATTCCGCTGACCTCCGGTCCCATCAACCTCGCCCTCGGCTACATCCGCCGCGAAGCCTTAGAGCGCGGAGCGCCGATCACGACCTCCGGCGGCGTTGCCATACCGATTGCCACCCCTGACCGCGCCACCTGACGCCCGGGTGCCCCACATCTCGCTCCTAAGATGTGGGAACGTAGACCGACCACCGGGCCGTCCTTAGTTCCGCCGCATCCGAAAGAGACAAGAAATGACCGAGCAGAAGAAGCCTTTCGTCGTAACCGACCGCCGCAAGTTCACCCTGGACGGCGAGCCTCGCCTGGACGCCGACCTCTCGCCCGAGAAGGTCCGGTCGGCGGTGCCGGAGAATCCTGATTCGAGCGCCCGAATTGTACCGGAAGCCGCGCCCGTCTCCCCGGCAGCTCCTCCAACACCCCCTGAGCCGACGGTCCATTCCTTCAGTCAGCCGACGCCGACGCCCATGCACCCCGCAGAGGACCGGGACCTCCCCGACGATCTGAACATGCCGGCCTCGCCGACGGCGGAACAGTTGGAACAGTCCAGGATCGCCTTCGAGACCACGGCGCGGCGCCTCGACATCGCGATCCGGGCCGCAAACCCGGGAATGGAAGAGATTCCTGAGATGAGCTTCGACCGTCTCGTGCAGTCGGTCTACATGACCGCCATCATGCAGCTGGGGGGAGGAACGCCGCAGGGTCAGAAGCCCCAGGTGGACCTTCTCGGCGCGCGCCAGAGTATCGATATGCTGACCGTGATCGTCGAAAGAACCAAGGGCAACCTTGCGGGCGACGAGAAGCGGCTGATCGAGAGCGCGCTCTTCGAACTCCGGCTGGCTTTCCTGGAGATCACTCAGACCATCGCCCGCTCCGCCGTAAATCCTGTCGGAGCCAACTCAGGTCCAAGCATCGTCCGCTAACGGCATTCGTTCGCTCGAATGCACCTCATCTCCCGGTCTCCCGATTCAAGCATGAATGCAACGCTTACCTTTCTCGGCACCGGAACCTCGATGGGCGTCCCAACCCTCGGCTGCGGCTGCGCCGTGTGCACGTCAGCGGTGGCACCCGCGCCTGCCGGAGACCCACGCAACCGCCGCACACGCCCTTCCGTGCTCATAGAGTGGGATGGCCACGGCGTGCTCATCGATACCGGCCCGGACTTCCACGCGCAGGCCACCCGCGAGAACGTCCGCCACATCGACGCCGTCTTCTACACCCACTCCCACGCCGACCACATCCTAGGCATGGACGACCTGCGGCCGCTCACCTTCGCCCAAACCGAGCCGCTGCCGCTCTACGCCGACGACACGACCGTCGCCGCCATTGAACGCGTCTTCGACTACACCTTCCGTCCTCCCGCCCGCGGAACCACCATCGCCAGGGTCAAACTCCACCGCCTCGAAGAGCATTCGGCAATTACCCTCTTCGGCGCGACATTCCAGCGCATCCCCGTGAACCACGGAAATCTGGTCATCAGCGGCTACCGCTTCGGCTCCGCCGCCTATCTTACCGACATGAGCTCAATTCCGGAGGAGAGCGCCGCGCAGCTTCAGGGCCTCGATATCCTGATCCTCGATGCGCTGCGCCACGATCCCCACCCGACCCACTCCAACGTCGCCAACTCGCTCAAGATCGTCGCGCAACTCAAGCCAAAGCGCGCCTTCTTCACCCACATGGGCCACGACCTCGACCACGCGGCGACCGACGCCACGCTGCCGCCAGACGTCCGGCTCGCCTGGGACGGCCTGAGGCTGCAGTTCGAGATCACGCCCGGCCCGCCGGAGACGACGGCGTGAAGGTCTATCGCAGCCTCGCCGAACTCCCCGCCCACCTCGGACCTGCCGTCGTCACCATCGGCAACTTCGACGGCGTCCATCGCGGCCACCAGTGGGTCATCGCGGAGGTCATCGCCCGGGCCGCGTCGCTCGGCGCGACGTCGCTGGCCATCACGCTCGACCCCCACCCCGCCCGCGTCCTCGGCAAACAGACCGGTCTCACTCTCATCACGCCGCTCGAAGAGAAGCTGGCATTGCTTGCGGCAACCGGGATAGACGTCGTGCTGGTCGTGCCCTTCGATCTTGCCCTCTCGCGCCTCACCGCGCGGGAGTTCGCCGCCGACATTCTGCGCGACGGCGTCCACGCCGTCGAGGTCCACGAGGGCGAGAACTTCCGCTTCGGCCACCACGCGGAGGCTGGCATCGACGGCCTGGAGACCCTGGGCCGCGAGCTTGGCTTCGCCGTCCGCGCCTACGCTCCCCGCGCCGTCCGCGGCGACGCCGTCTCTTCGAGCCGGATCCGCAAGCTGATCGCTGAGGGGAAGGTGGGCCGCGCCCGCGCACTCCTCGGCCGACCGTTCGCGATTACCGGAACTCCCGCCTCCGGCCGCGGATACGGCACAAAGTACACCGTCCCCACCATCAACCTCGCACCCTACCCGGAGCTGTTGCCCGGAAACGGGGTCTACATCACGGCAATTGCCATTGGAGAGCAGGGAGTGGCCGAGACCTTCGACGCCGTCACCAACGTCGGCAACCGGCCCACCTTTGGTGCCGACTCCTTCACCGTCGAGTCCCATCTGCTGGACTTCCGCCCCATCGCGCTCGACCAGACGACCCCGGTCCGCGTCAGCTTCCTGAAGTTGCTTCGCCCAGAGGTGCGATGGCCGTCGCCCGAGGCGCTCCGCGCGCAGATCGGCCTCGACGTAACCCGCGCCAGACGCTACTTCGCCCTCTGCCGGGCCCTTGGCGGTAACGGTCAGGATTCGGATCACAGACCGGCGCGGGAAAGTTTTTCCCATTTGTGAACAGATAGAAGATCGCGCCGATACAGTTTGCAGAGGTAACTCCAATGAGCTTGTCCGTGACCGGTCCCGTCGCAACTCCTCCCGCCCCCGCCCCCGTAGCGCCGCAAAAGCCGGCCGCCGCCGCGGCTGCCCCTCAACCCGTCCTTACTCCGGTCCATGCGGACACCGTCTCAATCAGCAGCGCCGCCGAGAAGTCTGCGGAGGGGCATGACGGCGGCTCGGACGCCAGCTAACTCAATGCAAACCTGCTAGATGCCGTGAGGCTTCGTCTTCTCGACGGGTGCCGACCCCGCAGGATCCGCCTGATCCTGCGGGGCGGCGTCTCCCGTCGGCACGGCCGGCACAGCCGGGATCGCCGCCGGAGCATCGGTATCGTCATCGGGATCGGACCCAGGCTCAGACTTGCTGGCTGGCGGCGAGACCTCGTTCCGCAGTGCGGGCGCAGGGACGTCGAGCTGCCGCTTCGGCGCTCCCGCCGAGGCGAACGTCTCGTTCGGCCGGTTCGCAATCGCCGCCCGCATGAAGTCCATCCACATCGGCAGCGCAGCGCGGGCCCCTGTCTCCTTCTCGCCCAGCGACTGCCGGCTGTCGAAGCCGATCCATGTCCCGCAGGTCACCCCCGGCGAAAAGCCGACGAACCATGCGTCGGTATAGTCGTTGGTCGTGCCGGTCTTTCCGCCCAGCGGGTGGTGAAGTTGCGACGCCGCAACTCCGGTGCCCTGGGTGACGACCGCCCTCAGCAGCGTCATCATCGTCCGCGCCGTATCGACCGAGATGACCTCCTTCACCGCGGGATCGACCTGCCGCAGCGGCGTGCCATCTGCCTCGGTGACGCGCCGGATAAAGTGCGGCTCAATGCGGATGCCGTCGTTGGGAAAGACGCTGTAGGCACCAACCTGCTCCGCCAGCGTGATGTCCGCCGAGCCGATGGCCACGGGCAGAAACGCCGGAATGTTGCTGGTGATCCCGAACCGGTGCGCCGTCTCGATGACATGCGTGATGCCGTAGCGCTGCGCCAGCTTCAGGGCCGGGATGTTCCGCGACTCGGCGAAGGCGTTCACCAGCGTCATCGCCCCCTTGTAGTCGCCCTCGTAGTTGTGCGGCGTGTACCAGCCGCTGGGCGTGTAGAAGGAGGTCGGAACGTCCATTATGATGTCTGACGGCTTCGCGCCCGCTTCGACCGCCGTCGTGTAGACATACGGCTTGAAGGACGACCCCACCTGCCGTTGCGCCTGCGTCGCGCGATTGAACTGAGAGAGCGCGAAGTCGCGCCCGCCCACCATTGCCAGCACCTCGCCGGTGTTGTTGTCGATCGCCATCATCGACGCCTGCGCCCCGGAGTCCTGTTCCAGCAGCGCGTGTACGCTGCCATCGGGCAGCACCGTGTCTACCTTCACATAAACCAGATCGCCCGTCCGCAGAAAGCTGTCCGCCGTGGGGAACTGCGTCCAGCGCCAGTCCGGCTCCTTCAGCACGGCGCGCTTGGCCCCGATCTTCACCGTAAAGTGGTCGGCGGCGACCTCACCCACCAGCGCGTGGAAGTAGCTTCCCTCCTCCACCGGCTGCGTCCAGTCCGGATGACGATACGCGTCCGCATCCAGTCCCGCCAGAACGACATTCTGCAGATTTCCCTGCCAGCCGCGCCTTCGTTCATACGCCGCCGTCCCATCCAGTATGGCCTTGTTCGCCACCGCCTGCAGGTCCAGGTCGATGGTCGTATCCACTCGCAGCCCCGCGCCGTGGACCTCCTCGACGCCATACTCCTTTTCAAGCTGGCGCCGCACCTCTTCGACGAAGTACGGCGCGACGGAGTTCGCCGGCGTCTCAATGTGCAGCCCCAGCGGCGCGGCCTCGGCCGCCTTCGCCTCGGCCGCGGTGATCTTGCCGTCGTGCTGCATCTCGCTCAAGACCAGATTGCGCCGCTTCAGCGCCTTCTCCGGGCTGTGGATCGGGGAGTAAGCCTCCGGCCCCTTGGGCAGCGCCGCCAGCAGGGCCGCCTCAGGCAGCGTCAGATCGCGGACATGCTTGCTGAAGTAAAACTCGCTCCCTGCCTCGAAGCCGTAGGTCCCATGGCCAAGATAGATCTGGTTCGCGTAGAGCGCGAAGATCTGCTCCTTCGTGAACCGCCGCTCGATCTGCATGGAGAGCAACACCTCCTGAAACTTCCTGCCATAGGTCTTCTCGGACGAAAGAAACAGGTTCCGCGCGAGTTGCATGGTCAGGGTGGAGGCACCCTGCGCGCGGCCCTTCGCATGCAGATCGCGCCACGCCGCGCCCACCGCGCGGAAGAGGTTCACGCCCCAATTCCGTTCGAAGCTCTTGTCTTCAATGGAGATGATGGCTTCGCGCAGGTTCAGCGGCAGCTCCGAGTATGGCACCACGACCCGCCGCTCCAGCGCGAAGGTGCCAAAGGGTCTGCCGTGAATATCGTAGAGAGTAGAGGTGGTGCTGGGCCGGTAGCGCACCAGATCGTCGATCTGCGGCAGATCGACCGAGTAGACCAGCATCAGCCCGCACATCGACCCGAAGACCGCTGAAAGACCGAGCAGGATGTAGAACGAGACCCGCGCCACAGAGTGACGGCCGCGAGGAGATTTCGGCCCTGAAGCCGTATCCAGAGCCGCTTCTGACGGCGAAACCGCCGGTTTGGCTGCGAGCTCTGGCTCGGCGATCGGCGCGGCCTCTTCAACAGACTCCGGATCGGTCGTTGTCGCGTACGGCTCGTCGCTGAAGAGGCTCTGCACGGCCTCTTCAGGCTAGCACGTTGGCGCGGCGAAACCGGCGACCGCTTGGACGTTCCGTCAAGCCTACTTCCCGCATCTCGGACTCGAGATGGGAAGCACCCTGAGCCTGGAGGGCTATGCGGCCTTGGCCTTCAGCAGGTCAAGCGCCTTGGTCAACTGCTCATCTGCCGCGACCGTCGGCTTCTGTGCCGGCAGGTTCGAAGGCGCTCCCATCGGCTGCGCGGCCTCATCGTCCGGCTCGCCCTGGTCCGCCGAGGCGGAGGCCACCAGCACGCCCGGCGTTACGCCATCGTCCTGTAGACGCTTCCCCGAGGGCGACTCATACTTCGCCACGGAGAGGATCAACGCCGCGCCATCGGGCAGCTCGAAGGTCTTCTGCTGCGTCCCCTCGCCGAAGGTCTTCTCTCCCACCAGTTCCGCTCGCTTATTTTCAAGCAGCGCCGCGGCCACCAGCTCCGCCGGTCCCGCCGTGCCATGGTTCACCAGGACTACCATCGGCGCGTTCGGAACGATGGCCTTCGAGGGGTCGGCGGTGAAGGTCACCTTGGCGACCTGCTGCCCTTCGAGACTTCCTATCGTTCCCGTCTTCAGCACGAAGTTCGACAACCGCTCGGCGTCTTCCATGTCTCCCGCCGCGACGTCGCGCAGGTCCAGAAGCACCTTCTTGTTGCCGACGGCCTTCATGCCCTTCAGCTTCGCCTCGATCTGCTGCACATGCTCGTGGTCGAGGATCTCCGGCTTCAGGTAAAGAATGCTGAACCCGTCGTACATCGCGTCCTGCACGGGCGGAATCTGGATGACCGTGCGGGTGAGGTCAATCTTCTCAGGCTCAGGCTTGCGCGACCGCACAACCGCGACCGCAACCTCGGTACCCGGCTGGCCCTCCAGCATCTTCTGGATCATCGCCAGCGGAATGTCCCGCGTGTCGTGGCCGTCGATCGCCTCGATGATATCTCCATCGACGATGCCGCCCTTCTCCGCCGGGCTACCCGGCACCACCGAAACGACATTGGCGTAGCCAAAGCGCTTCGAAACGTTGATGCCGACCTGCGCCTTGCCGCCCTTGTCCATCTTGTAGAGCTTGTAGTCGTCAGGCGAAAGGTAGCTCGAATCCGCATCCAGCGACTCCAGCAACCCGCGCAGCGCCCCGTTGGTCACCAGCGCCAGGTTCGGCTCTTCCACATAGTCGTTCTGAATGTGGCTCAGCACCTCGCGGTAGACCTCGGTCTGCTGGTACGCGCCCTCCTGCGTATCGGAGGCGGCGCGGACACCGCTGGCGTTTACGCCCATGAAGATGGTCAATACCAGAACGGCGGATGCGACAAGCAGCAGAATCTTCGATATCTTTGGCATAGGTCGAGTCTTCTCCAGCAAAAGCGCTTCCTATAGCATCGCACAACGCGACCCATGAGCGTTAGACGTCTCGAACTTCGGTTTTGCTTATGGGCATAGCTTCAGCCGTGCCGAGAAAGTCGCCTGCACTCGCGGCTTCAGACGCAAGATACTCCTTTTCGCAATCGCGCTGTGCCGTTTGGTGGCGGTGGACGGAATCGAACCGTCGACCTACGGGTTATGAGTCCGTCGCTCTAACCATCTGAGCTACACCGCCGTGGTGTGAGGCTGGAAGGGAGTGCCGCATCGCCAGGCCTCGTTACGGAAGTCCTCGACAATGGCATGGAAACCGCCGCCAGATACGATGATACTGCAATCGCCTGACCCGGTAAACGCCGCTTGCCGCCGTCGGCCGTAGACATGCATCATGGGAACACCAGAATGACAGATACCCCGATCGATATCCCGGCAAACCCCACGGCTCCCGGCCGATCGGCCAGCGGCGTGGCCAAGGCAGTCGCACACTCCGTCGGCCAGGCTGTCAGCAATACGAGCCAGGCGGTAAACAGCACGGTAACCCAAACCGTCAAGGCCGTCATCCACCCGCCCGTAGTGCGCGACCCCGAGCCCCGCTGGCCGGCCATCGTCGCCCTCTTCGCCGTCGGCGGCCTGCGCCTCGCCCTTCCGGAGAGTCTCTCAGCCGGCCCCAAGTGGCTGCTGCTCATCGTTGTCGCCGTTCTCCTGGTCCCTACAGTCATCGCACGCAGAATGAACAATATCTGGCTGAACCAGGTGCTCGGCTACATCGTCACCGGCGTTGTGACGCTGGACATGACCTGGTCTCTCTGCCAGCTTGTCGCCGCGCTGCCATCGCACCGCGAGAGTCCCTCGGAGTTGCTCATCTCCGCCGCCGCCCTGTGGCTTACGAACATCCTTGTCTTCGCTTCGTGGTACTGGCGGCTCGACGCTGGCGGCCCGCACGCCCGCGAGCTTGCCGGCGTCCACACCGACGGCGCGTTCCTCTTTCCGCAGATGACGCTCGCCCCGGATGCGCGCCGCACCATGGGAGAACAGTGCTGGAGCCCCGGATTCGTCGATTACCTCTTCCTCGCCTTCAACACCAGCACCGCCTTTTCACCCACCGACTGCCCGGTCCTCTCCCGCTGGGCCAAGGTGCTGATGATGATCCAGTCCTTGATCTCCTTCGCAACCGTTGTCCTGCTCGCAGCGCGCGCCGTGAACATCCTTTAGATTCAAACCTGAAGGCCGTCATTCTGATGCTTAGCGCAGCGAAGCGGAAGAATCCTCGTATCTCGTTTTGATCGTTGTACCAGTTAGCACGAATATGACAACCCCCCGCATCCTCGGCGTCATCCCCGCCCGGCTCGCCTCCACGCGGCTGCCGCGCAAGGTGCTGCGCGAGATCGCCGGCCGGCCGATGCTGGCGTGGGTCTACGAGGCCGCCCGCGCCTGCGATCAGCTCGACGAGGTCGTCGTGGCAGCCGACTCCGAGGAGGTGGCTTCGCTATGTGGAAGAAACGGCTGGCTTTGCCATCTCACCTCGCCCGATCTGCCCAGCGGCACTGACCGCGTCCACGCCGTCGCCCAGCGCCACGACGCCGCCGTCTACGTCAACATCCAGGGCGACGAGCCGCTGCTCACCCCGGGCCACATCTCCGCCCTGCTCGAACCCTTCGGGCTGTCGCACGTAGACGTGACCACGCTGAAGGTCCACCGTACACCGGAAAATATCGGCAATCCCAACGCCGTGAAGGTAGTCACGGCGCTCGACGGCCGCGCCCTCTACTTCTCACGCGCCACCATCCCCTTCGACCGCGATGGCATCGGCGCGGAGTACTGGAAGCACATCGGGCTCTACGCATACCGCAAATCAGCGCTGGACCGCTTTGCCGCCCTCCCGCCATCACCGCTCGAAGTGACCGAACGGCTGGAGCAGCTTCGGATGCTCGAAAATGGCTTCAACCTATATGTGGCGGAGACAAAGCTGGATACCATTGGCGTCGATACCGAAGCAGATTTGGAACGGGTCGAACAGGTGCTCCTGACAAAGATGAGAAGCTGATCCCTTCGAGGCTAGCCTTTCAGCGGGGAATCTATGTCTCGCGCACCGTGCAGGACATGGACGATCTCTACACCATCACGCGTCTTCTGGTAGAGTACCCGCTAGTTTTCGAAGTCCTTTACCGGCCAGATATTCATGGTCTGCACGGGCAGATTCTCCTTGAACGAATGGCTACTTCAGGCTAGGCTGCATGGCATTTGTTGTCAGTACTGCCATGTTACCCGCAATAGTTGTAGAGTCACCCCGGCGCTCCCCCGATAGCATCTAGAGTATGGCCGCGAATGCCTCGGCGCTGCCGCAGGCGGCGAGTTCGGCAGCATCCAGACGCGAAGGCTTCGCCGACGGCACCACCGTCATCGTCTGCGCTCCGGCGTTCACGGCGTTTCTCTTCGGCATCGTCCTTTTGCTGGTCACCGGCAACGCGCCCGGTCACCACGACTTCGTCTCCTACTGGACGGCCGGCCATCAGCTCCTCCACCACGCCAACCCCTACGACGGCGCGGCGATCCATAGCGCCGAGCTTGCCGCCGGATTCCCCCGCGACGCGAACGTGCTTCTGATGCGGAACCCTCCCTGGGCGCTCGCCCTGGTCCTGCCGCTGGGGCTTCTCGGAGTACGCATCGGGTCGCTGGTGTGGACGCTGCTGCTCGTCGGATGCCTCGTCGCATCGGTCCGCATGATGGCGGAATTGGTGGGGGAACCGAAGAGCCGGCGGCATCTATTCGCCTATGCCTTCGCCCCGGCGCTCCTGTGTGTCCTCGCCGGGCAGAGCTCGCTCTTCGCGCTGCTAGGGCTGGTGCTCTTTCTGCGATGGCATCGCACGCATCCCTTCGCCGCTGGAGCCGCGCTGTACCTCTGCGCGCTCAAGCCCCACCTCTTCCTCCCCTTCGCCGCCGCATTGCTGCTCTGGATCATAGCTACACGAAGCTACCGCCTGCTCGCTGGGTCCGCTGTAACTCCGGCGGCAGCATCGCTCGTGGCGACCTGGTTCGATCCGGCAGTCTGGACCCACTACCGCCAGATGATGCAGACCTCCGGCATCGCCACCGAGTTCATCGCCTGCCCCGCCGTCGCGCTGCGCTTCGCCCTCCATCCACAGGCGATGTGGCTGCAATCCCTTCCCGCCGCATTTGGATGCGTCTGGGCCGTCTTGTACTGCGCCAGACATCGGGAAAGGTGGGACTGGCTGGAGCATGGCGGACTGCTGCTGCTGGTCTCGCTGACGGTCAGCCCCTATGCCTGGGTGACCGACCAGGCCATCGCACTTCCCGCACTGATGCTGGCGACCGGCCGCTGGGCCTCGCGCGGGCACATCAGGCTGCTGCTGCTGGCAAGCGCGGCGATCGAGATCGAGCAACTGTGCGGCGTCACCATGCACTCGCCGTGGGTGCTCTGGACGGCACCGTTCTGGCTGGCGTGGCATCTCAGCGTCTCGACGCAAAGCCGCTCTGTAACATCGCGTGACGCGATGCCGCAGCCCGCGAGTTAGACCGCCTCAAACTCCAGCTCCAGACCGTCCGCGCCTGTGCGCGCAACCAAGCCCGTCAGCGAGGGCACGATCCAGGTGCACATGGTCAACTGCGCCGCCTCGTGCGTGCCGAGCACGCCCAGCACCCGGCATCCCGCCGCCAGCCCCGCGCCCACGCCCGCCGGGGCGTCTTCGACCACAATACAATCGGTCGGATCGAAACCGAGCAGCTTCGCGCCGGTCATATAAGGCTCCGGATGGGGCTTGCCGTGAACGACATCGTCGCCGGCGATGATCCGCGCGGGCAGCGGAAGTCCCGCGGCCTTCAGCCTGCCCATCATCAGCCGCCGCGTCGCGGAGGTCACAATCGACCAGCGCTCCGGCGGCAGCGATTCCAGCAGCTCGCGCGCGCCCGGCAGCACCTTCAGGTCCTCGGTGTCGTCGATCTCGAGGTCTTCGATAACACGGAGACCCTCATGCACACCCGCCTCGTCGAGATCCGGCCTGAGCTGGCGGATGATGTCGATGGCGCGCGTGCCGTGGGGAATCTCGTAGCTCTCCCAGCCGGGGATGTTGTACCGCTCCGCCCAGACACGCCAGCAGCGCACGACCGAGCCGATGGAGCTGATAAGCACGCCATCCATGTCGAATAAAATGCCCTTCGTATAAACCTTCACCGAACCCCCACGTTCACCGTGATGCCCTCAGCGGCGCCGTAACGATCAAAGTCAGCCTGATAGCGGCGGTCCAATGGCGTCTTCCATATCTCTTCCCACGTTGCGAACACAGGATTCGGCCTCTCGTAAGGCAGCTTGTAGGCGGCGAACCTCCCTGCCTCGACGCAAACCGTCTTCATGCCATCGACCGCCGGCGTGCCCTCAGCGACCTTGCATCCAATCACGACCGTATACGGTTGCGTGTGGTCGCCCTCGTACTCGCAGTAGACGCAGCAGTGCATGTCGTTCAGCCGCGCTTCGACGATCCGGTGATCGCCCATCTCATGAAACCTGCGCCACAGGTCGCCGAGCTTGTTCAGCTCGGCATTTGAGACCCGGGCATGAATACCCATCACCGTCATCCCCGGCAGCTCCGCCAGCTCGTAGCTCATGCCGTCGCTCCCTCCAGGACAAACGCCTTCGCCGCGGCCAGAACCTGTGCCACCGACTCCACCGAGCAGCTTTCACAGTAGACGCGCAGCAGCGGCTCGGTTCCCGACGCGCGCAGCAGAAGCCACGTCTCCGCCGCGTTCGGCTTGCCCGCGCAGGCGGGGTTCTCGAGGAAGAACTTGATGCCGTCGAGCGTCTCCGTCCGCAGCACCTTCAGCCCGGCGATCTCGCTCACGCCAGCCTTCGCCCGCGCAATCGCGGACTGCTTCAGGTCTTCCGTAATGTGCATGTCGATGCGGTCGTACTGGTGCTCGCCGAACTCAGCCTGCAACGCCGCGACCAGCTCGCCGAGCGTCTTGCCCTCGTCCGCCATCACATTCGCCAGCAGCAGCGAGTTCAGCATCCCGTCGCGTTCGGGCAGGTGCCTGCTGATGCCCACACCGCCCGACTCCTCACCGCCGATGAGGATATCTTTCTCCAGCATCAGGTCGCAGACGTACTTGAAGCCGATGCCGTGCTCATGCAAAGTGCGGCCATACTTCGCGGCGATGCGGTCGAGCATCTTCGTCGTGTTGAAGGCGCGGGTCACGTCGCCTGGCCAGCCCTTGCGATCCAGAAGCCACTTAAGAATGATCGAGAAGATCTTGTGCGCGTCCACCACATTGCCGTGCTCGTCGACCGCGCCGATTCGGTCCGCGTCGCCATCCGTGATGAAACCCGCGTCGCATTTTTCGGCAACCACGCGAAGCTGCGTTTCTTTTATGTGCGGCAGAATCGGCTCCGGATTGATGCCCGGAAACGCCGGGTTGATCTCGCTCCGCATCTCGACAAACGGGATGCCCGCCCGCGTGAAGATGCCCGCGATCACGCCGCGGCCCGCGCCGTACATGCAGTCGATGAGGAACCTGTACCCCGAGGCCTTGATGGCATCGAGATCGACGAACTTCGTGATTGCCGCGATATAGTCTTCGTTGAAGTCGACCTCTTCCACCCTGCCCGCGACCGGAGCGAGTCCGAGCGGCTGGTCCAGGTAGCCCTCAATCGCCGCGATGATGGACGGCTTGCCCGAACCGCCGTAGCTTGCCTTGTACTTCACCCCGTTCCACTCGGCCGGGTTATGGCTCGATGTAATCATCACGCCGCCGGCCGCGCCACGCTCCCGCACAGCAAACGACAGCGCCGGAGTCGGAGTGACGCCATTCGCCAACTGCACCGGAATGCCCGCGCCGGAGAGCACCTCCGCCACCACCTTCGCGAAGCTCTTCGACCCGAACCGCGTGTCGTAGCCGATGCACACGCCCTTCGTCGCGTCCTCCCGCTCGATCACATAGTGCGCAATGGCCGACGCCGCGACACGAACGTTCGCGTAAGTAAAGTCGTCAGCGATGATGCCTCGCCAGCCGTCCGTGCCAAACTTCACTGCGCCCATGCGTTGTTTCCCTTTCCCAACTCCGCTGATTCGTCCTAGCAACGTGTCATCCTGAGCGTAGTCGGGCGCGCACTGAGCGCCCGACGGAGTCGAAGGATCTGCGGTTTTCCGCCTCTACGATAGAAGCAAATCGTAAGATACCGCGCTAGATGAACTCCATCTTCCCGCTCTCGTGAATCGACTTTACGATCTTGCTGACGTCCTGCGAGCGGTCGCGCGTCGTAATCAGCAGCGCATCCGGCGTCTCAACCACCACAAGGTCGTCCACACCCAGCAGCGCGACCATCTTGCCCGGCGCATAGACGTAGTTGCCCGTGGACTGTATAGTGACCAGCCCGGTGGTCGCGCCGTCGATCACGTTGTCCGCCTCCGCCTTCCCGAGATGCTCATGAAGCGAGGCCCAGGAGCCCAGGTCGTTCCAGCCGAAGTCCGCCGGCAGACAGTAGATCTCCGACCGCCGCTCGCCCTTCGCCGACCGGCGCTCCAGCACGGCATAGTCGATCGAGATGTTCTCGCACTTCGGATACTCCTCGGCGAAGATGGCCTCGAACTCTGGCGTACCCTGGGCCGCGGCGATCGTTTCGAGGATCGGTGCCATGTCGGGCGAGTGTTCGCGGATGGCGTTGGCCAGCGTCCGCGCGCTCCACAAAAAGATGCCGCCGTTCCAGGCGAAGTTCCCCGCCGCGAGGAAGTTCTCGGCGGTATGGCGGTCTGGCTTCTCGCGGAAGCGCTTCACGCGGAAGACCTTCACCGGTGCGCCGAAATTCGAAGGTTCGATCGCCAGCACCTCGGCACCCTGCTCGATATATCCGTAGCCCGTCTCCGGCCGCGTCGGAGGCACGCCGAGTACCACGATCTTCTCGCCGCTCGCGGCAATCTCGATGCCCGCGCCCAGCACCTCCGCGAAGCGCTTGTTGTCCTTCACCACGTGGTCCGAAGGGAAGATGCCGATGACGGTCTCGGGCGAGGTAGGTTCCAGCAGAAACGCTGCCAGCGCACAGGCCGGGGCCGTGTTGCGCGCGGCCGGTTCACTCAGAATGTGCGCCGGAGCCACGTCAGGCAACTGCTCCGCGATGGTCTCGTTGAGTAGATGATTGGTGACGATCCAGACGTCGCCAGCCTCACCCAAGGGCAGTAGCCGCGCCAGGGTCTGCTGAATCATCGTCTGTTCGCCATCGAGCGCCAGCACCTGCTTGGCCCGGGCGCGGCGGCTGCGCGGCCAGAACCTCGTTCCACTTCCGCCCGCAAGAATCACGGGAGCAAATCGCGGGGACCCTGCTTCAGTTGGACTCGGCATAACCCTCAGTCGGATTCATTCGGCAAACAGGAGATCAGCAACTGGCCTGCGGCAGCCATACGTCTTTCGATGCAGAAATCGTGGGGATCAGCCCAGCTTCACGAAATACTCCCGCATCCGCTTCACGCCCTCGTCGATCACATCACACGAGACCGCATACGACAGCCGAATATGCTCGCTCGTCCCAAACGCCTCGCCGGGAACGACCACCACATGGGCCTCGCTCAACAGCTTTGCCGCGAGATCGGTCGATGTGGTCACGCCGCCCTTGCCAAGAAATGCGCTAATGTTCGGATACACGTAGAAGGCGCCCTCGGGCACCGTGCAGGTCATCCCCGGGATCGTCTTGAGACCCGCCAGCACCCGGTCGCGCAGCTTGATGTAGTCCGCACGCATCTCGCCGACGCACTCCTGCGGGCCATGCACCGCGGCGATCGCCGCGCGCTGCACCATGCTCGCCGCGTTCGACGTGCTCTGCGACTGTAGCTTGCTCATCGCGCCAATGATCTGCTTCGGACCCAGCGCAAACCCCGCGCGCCACCCGGTCATGGCGTAGGTCTTCGACAGAGATCCCAGAATAACTACATGCTCTTTACAGTCCGTGAACGACCCGCCGCTGACGATCTCGCCCGTAAAGTTCAGATAGACATAACACTCGTCGAGCAGCACGTAGATCTCATGCTTGTGCGCGAGCCGCACAATAGCCTCAAGGTCGGCCGGCGAGACGACCGCGCCCGAAGGGTTCGACGGCGTATTCAGAATGATCGCCTTGGTCCGCGGCGTGATCGCGGCCTCGATCATCTTGGCCGTGATGCGGAAGTTCTCCTCCTCGCGGCTCTCGACCGGCACCACGACGCCGCCCGCATACTGGATGATGTCCTTGAACGAGACCCAGTAGGGCACCGGCAGAATGACCTCATCGCCGTGGTCCACCAGCACCTGGATCGCATTGAACAGAGCCAGCTTGCCGCCCGTCGTGAAGACGCACTCCTCAGGCGTGTAGTTCGAGCCGAAGTCCGCGGCGTGGCGGTCGACGATGGCCTTGCGCACCTCCGGAATGCCGGCAACGGCCGTGTAGCGCGTGAAGTTCTTCTCGATCGCCTCAATGGCGGCGTCCTTGATGTGGCGGGGCGTGGCGAAGTGCGGTTCGCCCGCGCCGAAGTCGGCCAGGTTCACGCCCTCGGACTTCAGCTTCAATGCCGCCGCGGTGATGGCCATCGTGGCCGAGACTTCAATCCGGTTGATCCGGTCCGTCAACACCTTTACTGCCGTCGCTGTGCTCATGCATACAGTCTTTCAGATTTAGCGGGCAAGATAAAGCGGAGCCCATAAGCCGTAGGCGGCCGGCGGCGCATCCTGCTCTCGGAAAACCAGCGGTCCAAAACGGAGGAGGCAAATTTTGGTTCGAGCGTTTGCGTTTGCTCTTGCGGATATGGCAGATTGCTCTTATTATCGTGGCAGGTTGCTAAAGGATCAATCTATGCCTGAGATCGCCGAAAGGATTGTCTCCGAAGTTCCCGATCATCGGGAACCAGTGAATGTGTATTGCCGGATCGAGTTGAAGCTGGGTGCCACATCGCTTCGATCGGACCGCGACCTTGAACGAATCGTAAAGGAGCGCTTGCCGCTCTACGCTCTCCATTCGTTTGCCGGGAATGGATTGAGCGAAGACGAGATTTATAGTTTCGTTCTGCCGCGGCGGACTTTGTCTCATCGCAAGAGCCGCGGGGAGCTTCTTACCCACGAAGAGTCCGACCGGGCAGTTCGGCTGGCGCGCGTTATCTCGCTTGCGGAAGAGGTCTTCGGAGAAGATGCCAAGGCCGGGCGGTGGCTGCGAAAGCCGAAGGTGAGACTTTCCGGGCGTGCGCCGCTGGAGCTTCTGCGCACTGATGCGGGGGCACGGCTGGTGGAGGAGATGCTGCTACAGCTTGATTACGGCTTCGCCGCCTGAACCCGTGCTGCTCTGGCGCATCAGCAACTACGCTTCGCTCGAAGGCACAGGCGGTCTTCATGTGGCTGGACGATGGCATACCAAGGGCAAGCCGGTGCTCTATTGCAGCGAGAACCCATCGACCTGCCTGCTTGAGGTGATCGTTCACATGGAGATCGATGCCGAGGACCGGCCGAAGAACTTCCGTCTGATTCAGATAGAAGGGCCCGAGGGGCTTTCGATGACCACGGTGATGCCTGGAGAACTTTCCGATAACTGGCCTGACGATCCTTTGGCAACACAACGGCTGGGCGATCGCTGGCTGGCCAGCCGCAGGTCCTTGCTGTTGCGAGTGCCGAGCGCTCTTATCCCGGAGACCTGGAATGTAATGGTCAATCCGCTTCACCCTGAGGCGGCATTGCTGAAGATCTCGGCTGGATATGAGCACGCGTTCGACTTGCGGCTCTTCGCGTGACGGTCATGCTGACTGGAAGCGTTTGCGCAGCACCCAGGTGGTCATGCACCGGTAATCCTGCACAATCGTCGTCTTCAGCGGGTCGACCATCACCGCATCCAGCTCCTCGGTCAGGCCCTGTAGCGTCGCCTCATCAACCAGGAACCACTCCGAGCCGTCGCCGATGGAGTAGATGTCGCCCCGAACCCGCGGGAACGACATACCGATCCGCGACCCCAGCCGCATGAACAGCATCCCGCCCGGCCGCAGCACCCGCCACAGTTCCGCGAGCATCGCCCGGAAGTGCTCGTCCGACCGGGCAAAGTGCAGCACAGAGTTGCAGATCACCACCTCCGCGAAGTTGTCCGGAAACGGCATTCGCTCGATCATTCCGGTCTGGAAGTTCTCCGGCGAAAGACCAGGCGCGAGCATCGCGGCCAGTTGCCGGACATGGTTCACTCCATCGGCATCGGCGTCCAGCGCGAAGACCTCGCAGCCCTCGCGCAGCAGGTGGACGAGATTTCTCCCATGGCCGCACCCGGCGTCCACAATTCGCATCCCCGGCGCGATATTGCCGCGCAGGATCTGGTCGAAGACGTAGATGTCGATCTGGCCGAACTGCTCTTGCACGCTAAAATGCGGATCGCTAGTTGCCAATGGGCCGCACCGATTTTGCCTTCAGCCGCTCCACCACCAGCGGCGGCACCAGCGCTGTCACGTCGCCGCCGAGCTGAAATACGCCCTTGATGAGCCGCGAGCTGACATAGGTGTACTTCTCCGCCGGCATCATAAACAGCGTCTCCAGCTCAGGGTCGAGCTTGCGGTTCATCATCGCCATCTGGAACTCGTACTCATAGTCGCTGATGGCACGGATACCGCGAAGCACCGCCTTCGCGCCCTGCTGCTTGGCGAAGTCCACGAGCAGGCCGTTGAACGTCGTCACCGAGACGTTGCCGAAGCCGCCGACCGCCTCGCGGATCATCTCCTCGCGCTCCGGAACGGTAAAGAGCGGCGTCCCCTTCTCGCTGTTGCGGAGGATCGCGACCACAAGCTCGTCCACGATCTTCGCCCCGCGTGCGATCAGGTCAAGATGCCCATTGGTCAGGGGATCGAAGGTCCCCGGATAGATCGCTTTGACGGTATGCATGACAGGAGAAGCATATCGCGCTTTCCGCAACCGCGAATCGCCGGCCCTCGAGCTCGCGCGAGAGAATTCCGGTGCCGCTGGTGCTGGCCCGCAAGGTTACTCAGGTTACTGGCGGAAAGCTCACATTCATGCGGATCGGACTGCTCTGCGGGTAACATTACCTCGAATCCGGGTCCCTAACGAACGTTCACCTCGCACAAGGAACTCGCACCAGATGGCCGCTATCGCAGAACACCTCTCCTTCCCAGAGACCAAGAGCCACTTGAGAAGCCGCAGAGCCAAGGCCGCACCGAGCCCTGTCGGCGTCCGTCACGCGTGCTTCGTAGCCTACCTGGCCCTGGCCTGCGGCGCGGCGGCACTGCTTATCGCCTCGCGGGAGGCGAC
>Ga0116226_10001418_pt1 | contig 20758 bp, 13 predicted proteins | sample S1TSphfallax_FD_89692 | JGI IMG/M metagenome (GOLD analysis project Ga0116226, IMG submission 89692) | Host-associated microbial communities from peat moss isolated from Minnesota, USA - S1T2_Fa - Sphagnum fallax MG | ecosystem: Host-associated > Plants > Peat moss > Unclassified | place: USA... | reverse complement strand
GCGGCGATAGCGCAGGACGACCTCGCCGGTATTGTCGATCAGGAAGGAGGTCTGGAAATAGAGGCCCGGAAAGTGGGGATCGCGCTCATAAGCGTTGCCCGCGAGATGGATGTCCTGGCTTTTGGCGAGCGCGCCCAGGGCGCCATATTCGGGGCCGCCGATTTCCAGCGCCGCCTTTTCCGCCCACACGGCGGCGGTCTCGCCCATGGGAAAGCCGGTGAGAAAATATTCCGGCAGGACAACCAGCTTCACATCCTGGCCAATGAAACGTTTGGACGCGCCGATCTGAGCGCCGATGCGCGCGATGGTCTCGGCCATACGCGCCCGCGCCGCCGCCACGTCCGCGGCGGAATTGACCGCGAAGCAGGTGGTCTGAAGGGCGAGCGCGATGAACGGCGCGGGGGCTGTGAGCTTGGGATCTGACACGGCTGCGCCCTCTCTTTTCGCCCTTAAGATGCGTGGGCATCCCGACCGCATGTTGATAGCGCCGACGCGCGGCCGGTTGGCAAGCAAAACGCGGGCGAGACGCCTATGCGGCTCAAGAGCCCTTGCCCCTTATAATGTCGCTCTATAGCGCTCCGCCAATGCGGACCCTGACAGCGCGAAATCCTCGCACCGGCGAGAGAGACCATGGCTTCATGGCGATGGACGGCCCCGACGTCGCGAGCCTCGCCCGCGATCTACGCTCCGGCCAGCCGGCCTGGGCCGCCCTAGGTTTTCAGGGGCGTGGGGCGGTGCTGGCTCAGTTCGCCGCGGCTCTTGGGGCGCGGCGCGAGGCCATGGCCGCGGCTCTTGAGCAGGACACGGGTCGGCGTCGTATCGCCCAGCTGGAGATCGACGGCGTGATCGGCGCGCTGATGGCCATGGGCGCCATGGCGCCAGGCCTCCTGCCCGAAGGCTGGACACCTGGATACACGGCCCCGCAGATCCGCCACGCGCCGCAATGGGCGCCCTACCCTCTGGTCGGCGCAATTAGCCCGTGGAACTTCCCTCTGCTGCTTTCGATGATAGATGCAACGCCGGCGCTTATGGCCGGGTGCGCGGTCATGCTGAAACCCTCCGAAGTCACGCCCCGGTTCATGGGACCCTTGGCTGAGGCCATCGCGGCCACGCCGGCCTTGGCCGAGGTCTTCGCCCTGGCCCCGGGCGATGGCGCCACGGGCGGGGCGGTGCTGGATGTGGTTGACTGCGTTGCCTTCACAGGCTCCGTGGCCACGGGGCGCAAGGTGGGCGTTCGCGCGGCGGAGCGTTTGATCCCGGCCTTTCTGGAACTCGGCGGCAAGGACCCCCTGGTGATCCTGGATGGAGCCGATATGGAGGCGGCGGTCGACGCGGCGCTCCGCGGATCGGTCGTGTCCACCGGCCAAGCCTGCCAGTCCATCGAGAGGATCTATGTGGCGCGGCCGATGTTCGGCGACTTCGTGGCGCGACTCACGGCGGCCGCCAAGGCGGCGCGGCTGAACTGGCCTGATATCGCGGCCGGAGAGATCGGGCCGATCATTTTCGACAAACAGGCGGAGATTTTGGCGCGCCACATCGCGGACGCGGTCGCAAAGGGCGCGAAGGTGCATTGCGGCGGCGAAATTGAGAGCCACGGCGGCGGGCTCTGGATGCGCCCCACGGTTCTGACCAACGTCAGCCCCGACATGCTGGTGATGGCCGAGGAGACGTTTGGCCCGATCATGCCGGTGACGGTCTTCGATACCGAAGATGAGGCGGTCGCCCTTGCCAACGCCACCGAATTCGGGCTTTCCGCCGCGGTCTTCGGCCCGACTCTGGAGGCTGCGGAGGCCGTCGGTCGGCGCATCGATGCTGGCGCCGTCAGTCTTAATGACGCCGCCTTGACCGCGCTGTTCTATGAGGCCCCGCATCAGAGCTTCAAGGCGTCAGGCCTTGGCCCTTCGCGCATGGGCCCGGACGGCTTGGCCCGCTATTTTCGCCGCAAGGCCCTGATCGCCAATACCGGCCGGCCCGCGCCGCTTTCGGCGTTCAAGGAGGATCCCAGCTGACGGCCGAAGGCTCACTTTCCGCAATATGCAACCATAAAGGCCTTCACAAAACCGTCGCCCAATCGTCATCGCCGTTTCTTAAAACTGCGCTTTAGACGCGAGACAGGGGGCGCGTGTGTTCGAGGGCGGATGTTCGCCCCACGTCGTCGCCTTGATGCAAGGGGCGCCGCATGAATACCCGCAGCATTTTAGCAAGCTTGCTACTCTGCTCCACCACCCTCGGGGCGGCCTTCGGCGTCACCGCACAGGAACAGCCAAGTTCCTCCACAACCCCCGTCCCCACGGCGCACGCCAGCGCCACGACCTCGCTTTCGGCCGTGATTGTCACGGCGGCGCCGCGCACCGAGATCGTGGCGCGCCAGAGGCAGTTCCTGGCGCCCAATCTGGTGTCGATCCAGTCGGCGGACGTCATGCAGCAATATCCCGACTTCAACGCCGCCGAGGCGCTGGGGCGGATGCCGGGGGTCTCGATCTCCACCGACACCGGCGAAGGGCGTTTCGTGAACATCCGTGGCATCGACGGCAATCTCGCCGGTTCGACCTTCGGCGGCGTGCCCTTGCTGAACACCTATCCCGGCGGCACCTATTTCGGTGGCGGCGGACGAGCGGTGGAGTTTGACACCATACCGATTGGCTCGGTTGACGGGCTTGTTGTCACCTATACGCCCCTGCCCGACCACGAAGCGGAGAGCCTGGGAGGCACGGTGGAGCTGACGCCACGGAGCGCGGCCAATATCAACAAGCCATTTTTTGAGGGCCAGCTGGGATGGGGCGATGAGCCCATGCATGGACACACTGGGCCCTTTGACATCGAGGGCGCGGCGGGGATTCGCTGGGGTTTCAATAATGGCCATCTGGTGGTTCAGGGCGATGGGCAGGACCAGGCGACGCCCGGCGACTTCATCAGCAACCCCACACCATTTTCCCTCGTGCTTACGGCCTCGCGGCGCGACGACCGGCGGGGCTTCGACGACATTGAGGAAGACTATGACAACGCCGGGGCCGATCGTCAGTATGATGACATTCAGCTTCGGCGATACAACTACCACCGCCGTCGGTTCGGATATGGCGGCGACTTCGAGTTTACCCCCAATGATGACCACCAATATTATTTCCGGGCCAATGTGGCCGGATATACGGAAGCCGTCGCCAAAAACCGCCTGACCTATACCTTCGATGTTCCCGACGCGGTGGAGACCGCGGGGGGCGGCTATATGACCTCGGCGACGGCGGGAATCGCCAGCACCGAGGAACAGGAAACCCACCGCAATCAGGTTTATGCCCTGGGTGGCCGTGACCAGTGGGGCGACATCATTCTGGATTATCGAGCATCCTATAGCCGCGCCACGTACCAGCAGGACTATAATTATGGGGCCAAGTACAAAGGCCCGACGATCACGGATTTTTACTACAATAATACGGGCAATGACGGGAATTATCCGGTCCTGAATGGCAATGACGCCCTGGTCGACAACCCCGCCAATTACAAACCCCTGAAGAGCGTCAGCAACTCGACCGAATCGGACGTGGACCAGGAATGGGCCTATGCGGTCAATCTCAGCGTGCCGGCGCGGCTTTTCAGCCAGGATGATAGGATCAAGATCGGGGCCGAAGTTCGCCTCCGGACCAAGACCTCCACGCCCTATGCGTTCGATTCGGCCATCACATCGCTCCCCTTCGCCAATGCGTCGACGGCGGCCATCACCAACTTCTATGGCCAATACACCAACGGTCCCGAGGTGTGCCTGGCCTGCGTCCACGACGCCTATGCGGCCGGCGTCATCACCAGCAATGGCACCCTGCCCGACGGCGAGGATCAGAGCGGGGCGTTTTCCGACAAGGAAAACATCTATGCCGGCTATGCGGAATATATCGGCGAGATCGGCAAGCTGACCTATGTGGCCGGGGTTCGCGTCGAGGCCACGGACGCCCATTACGGCGCCTATAGCAACGACAATCCGACCACGAACTATGAGTTCGTCGATCACCCGGAAAGCTACACCAACGTCTTTCCCTCGGTGCAGCTGCGCTATCAGCTACGGCCCGACATGCTGGTGCGGGCGGTCTATTCCACGGGGATTGGCCGGCCGGGCTTCCTGCAGAACACCGCGAGCACGAGCTCCAATTTCGACCCCACCCAGCCGGCGATCACCACGGGCAACCCCAACCTGAAGCCGACCACTGGGGAGGATTTCGACCTCTCCTATGAGTGGTACCTGCCCAAAGGCGGCATTGTGCAGGCGGCGATCTTCGACAAGGAGTTCAGCAACTATATCGTCACCGAGAACCAGTACCTTCCCTATTCCGGCTCCTATCAGCCGTTCGAGGGCGAGACGGTGCTTTATACGACCTTCGCCAACCGCTCAGACGCCTATGCCCGGGGCGTGCAGCTCGCCTTGCACGACCAGTTCACCTTCCTTCCCGGCGCCTGGAATGGTTTCGGCCTGGAGGCCAACGCCACCTTCGTCGACTCCCATATCAAGGAATATGACGCGCTGACCTCTAGCACCGGCCAGGCCGAATATGGCCTGCTGCCCGGCACGTCGCACACGACCTGGAACCTGTCGGTCTTCTACGAGAAATATGGGTTGCAGCTGCGCATCGCGGCGGAGTTTGTGAGCAAGGAGCTGTTCTCACTGGGCGGCTCCAAGGCCACCGACACCATCCAGGACGATCGTCTGACCCTCGACTGGACGTCGAGCTATCACGTGACACGCAATATCGCGCTCTACTTCAACGTCAAGAACATCACCAACACGCCTCTGCGCTTCTATGTTTATGATCCGTCCTATCCCATTCAGCGCGAATATTACGAGCAGACCTATGAGGGTGGCGTCCGCGTGAAGTTCTAAATCATTGCGCCATGCGGCCGGGGCCGCCCGCGACGCCTTGCCCTCTCGACATCCGGCGCGACCTAGGCCAATGGGGCGGGCGAGCGGGATGGTCTTGGCGGATCGGCCAGGATGCGGACCCGGCTCCTGACTTCAGTCCAGAGCGTGGGTCCGGCGCGTGCTCCGCCCGCGTCACGCCCTGGGCCGCCGCCGCGCCTTGGGGGACACTTGATTAGTCTGACGTCACGGACCTGGCGCCTCGCGGCGGCCCCGCCCAGCGATCCTGGCCGGATGGCGGGATTCTCCCTGCCGATCCTGGCGACGGGCGCCTTCCTGATCGTCGTCATCAAGCTTACCAGCCAGCCACTATTCATTGATTTCTTCACCATGTGGACCGGCGGGCGCATGTCGTGGACCGACATCCATCACATCTATGACATGGCCAGGGTGGACCACGCCCAGGCATGGTTGCTCGGCGCCGGCGCCCATGACCGGCCCTTTCCCTATCCGCCCACGACGCTCCTGGTCTTCGCGCCCCTGGGCCTCCTGCCGTTCTGGCTGGCCAGCGCGATCTGGATGATCGCCATATTCGCGGCCTTCAGCTGGGCGGCCATGAGCATCCCCTCAGAGCACCGGGCCCTGTCGGCGGCCCTGATCCTTCTCGCCCCCGGGACGGTCTGGGCGGCGATTTCGGGCCAGTGCGTGTTTCTGACCGGCGCCCTGGCGATCACCGGCGTGCGGCTCTTGGGCCGGCGTCCGATCCTGGCGGGCGTGTTGTTGGGCCTGGCGGCGGCGTTCAAACCCACGGTCCTATTGATGGCGCCCGTGGCCCTGATGGCCGGCGGCCATTGGCGCTCGCTCCTCGCCGCGGGGCTTGCGGGTTTAGCCATGATGGCGCTGTCGGCCATGATCTGGGGCGTGGGGCCTTGGCGTGACTGGTTCGCCTATGCGCCCGGCTATTTGGCCACCATCACCGCCAATCCGGCCTATGTGCAGGGGATCGTCGCGCCGGCGGGGCTGGCGGCCCGGCTAGGCCTCGCGGGGGCGCCCCTTCTGCTGTGGCGACTTGTTTTCACATTGGGGGGGGCCGCTGCGGCGGTCATCGTGTTCCGGCGGACAACCGCTCTGTGGCCAAGGCTCACCGCCCTCTTTGCCGCCAGCGTTTTGGCGACGCCCTATGCCATGAACTATGAGATGACCCTGTTGCTGCCCGGCGCCGTGGCGGCCCTGGTCATGGCCCGCACCGCCCGCACCCAGCTTTTGGCCCTGGCGGCCTATTGGGGCCTGGCCTTTGCCGGGCTGCCTTTGGTGGGCGCCTACGCGATTTTTATCTTCCTGATGTTCGCCGGCGCCTGTGCCCTGAGTGAAGGGGGCTTCGATGTCGCCCCGCTCGCTGCCGAACCTGATCGCGCGCCAGCGACGGCTTAAGCCCTGTCCTCCGGCGGCGGCCCCATCAGGGCGGGCTGGAAGAGAAGGGCCGAGACCAGGGTCCAGACCAGAGAAATCATAAGCAACTTGCCCATGCTGGCGGTGCCCGGATGGCTGGAGGCCCAAAGGCTGCCAAAGCCCGTGGCCGTGGCGAGGGCGCTGAAGAACACCGCCCGACTGAGGCTCGACTGCAGGAGGTGCGCGCCGCCCGCCCGCCAGGCCATGACGAAATAAATGTGGAAGGCGACGCCGATCCCAAACAGCAGCGGCAAAGCGATAATATTGGCGAAGTTGAGCGGTTGGCCGATGGCGACGCAAGTCCCCAGCGTCAGAAGCCCGGTGAGCACGATGGGCGCCATGGTGATCGCCACGTCCCGCGCCCGCCGCAGCACGGCGAACAGGAGGGCGGTGATGACGATGAAGGACAGCAGGCCCGCTTCAGCGAAGGCGCCGGAAACTGTTCGACCCGCCTCCATGATATCCAGGGCCGCCCCCGTGGCGTCGGGGGCCACGCGCCGAACGGCTTCGATGAAGCTGATCAACACCTTGTTATTGTTGGAATCTCCCCGGGGAACCATGGAAATCCTCGCCCGCCCGTCGGGCGCCACCCAGTCGCGCGTCAGGCTGTCGGGCAAACTGGCCAAGGTCACAGGCTCCGCCGACAGGGCCAGGGATGTCTGAGCCAAGACGGTCTTCAGAGGCGACATCAGAAGGCCATCGGCGGCCGTGCGGGTCGCGGGCGAGGCCGCGGCGAGCCAGTCAAAGTCACCGGCCAGACGCTGGGCCCCCGCGGCGTTGGCCGGGTTCTGAGCCGCGGCGGCGCGCAGGGCGGAGGCCGCCGCTTTGAGGGCGGCGACGGTCTCCGCATCGCTGGGCGGGGGCGCGACAACAATGGGATCAAGCGTGAGATCGAGAAGCTGCGCCGCATCGCTGATCGCGGCCAGCTTGGGCGCCTGCTCATCGGGCACAAAGCTGGAGAGGGTGCGAGCGTGGGCCACCTGGGGCAGGCGGGCCAGGGTCGGGGCGAGAGAGTCAGCCGCGTTGAGGTTCGGCCTCACCACCTCCATCGTGTTCGGGTTCTCATCGGGGTCCGACATCAGGGACAGCAGGGTCGTGACCGACTCCGTCTTGGCGTTCATGAGGTGCAGGGTGTTGAAGTCGAAATGCAGCAACGGCAGGGACGCGGCGCAGCTCACGGCGGCGACAACCGCTATCCCCACCACCGCGCGGCGATGACCGAGAATCACATGGTCGAGGCGCTGTAACGGATCGGCCCGAACCGGGGGAGGCGCGGCCGGAGGTGCAAGGATCCGCAGCAAGGCGGGCAGCACCGACAGATTGAGCAGCAGGGCGATCACCATTCCAAGGCCCGCGATCACGCCCAGCTGCGAGACCCCCAGATAGGCGGTGGGGGCGAAGGCCAGAAAGCCACTTGCGATGGCGGCGGCCGCGAGAGTTAGCGAACGCCCCATGCCCTCGCCCGAGGCGACGAGGGCGTCGGCGACCGGCACGTCCGCCTTGTGCTCGCTGCGGAAGCGCACCGAAAACTGAATGCCGAAGTCGATGCCAAGTCCGACGAACAGAGGAATGAAGGCGACGGAGATGATATTGAAGGTGCGAAAGATGAGCAGGCCCGCCGCGGCCGCGCAGACCAGGCCCAGCAAGGTGGTGAGAATAATCGCCAGGATGATCCTCGGCGAGCGTACGGCGAACCAGAGCATGACCAGGATCGCGGCCCCCGCCGCGGCGGCGATCAGCTGCCAGTGCTCGCCCAGGCTGGCGAATTCCTCGTCCTGAAGGGGCACGTCGCCGGTGAGGCGGACCCTGACACCGTGCGCGGAGTCATAGCCCATCGCCTTCGCGTCCTTGCGAATCTCGTCACTGGCCTGGGCGCCCGACATCAGGGCCGCATAGTTCAGCACGGGGCTGGAGACGATGATCTGCCGGGTTTCAGTTTGGTCCGGGGTCTTGCCTGATATCAGAGCCCGCCAGGAAAAGGCGGCGGGCTTGCCGGCGCGCATCTGGTCGAGGCTGTCGGCCATCCCGCCAAGAGGGCCCGAAAGGTCCGCGAGCTTAGCCTGACCCGCGCTGACGCCTGTCACGACGGTGGAAAGCGTTCCTGCGAGACCTTTTAAGGAGGGGTCCGCCGCGAGGGGGCCAAGGAAGGGCTGGGCGGAGATGAGCTGGCCGAGCTGTGACTTGACCTGGTCCAGCGGCTCGTAGAGCAGCCCTTCGTGCTGGAAGAAGGCGCCCGGGCGCTGAACTTGCCGGAAGAGGTCGGTCCGCGCCGACATCCGCGCCGCAAGCGCGGCCGACGCCTCCTCCGCCAGTTCCGGCGTCGCGCCATCGATGACAACGACGATCTTGCCGCCTTCGCTTTTGAAGAGATGATTGAAAGCCACTTCGCGCTGACGCCAGGCCAGCTTGGGTGAGATCATCCCCTCGGTGTCGCTCGAAAGGGAAAAATGGCTGAGCGTGAAGCCAACCGCGCCAGCCGCCAGGGCCAGGGCCAGAATGGCCACCAGCAAGGCGTGACCGGCGCAGAAGGCCACAAGGCCGGTGAGGAAGAAGCGTCTTGTGGGAGCCCGGCGTGGGAGCGAAGGGGTGGTCAAGGACGATGCGACCCAAAGAGCGTCTGGCGCGTGGCCAGACCGGTTTTGCAACCGATACTGAGGCAAAAGCATTGGCGCAGGCGCGGCGCGCGCCTGGAGGCCGTTGAACCTTCCTCAAAACGTGATTTATGCATCTTCAGCCCGGAGTCTCGCGTGCCTCGACATATTCTCACCTGTCTCGTGAGCCTCATCTGCCTCGCACCCGCCGTGGCCGCAGCGACGGCGACGCCCACGACCCGCGAAGACCCGTACGAATCGTTCAACCGTAAAAGCTTTGCCTTCAGTCTGAAACTGGACCGGGCCATCGTGGGGCCCCTCGCCCGGGTTTCGGCGGGACTGACGCCGGCTCCGGTCGTGAAGGCGCTGCACAACATCCTGGTCAATCTTTCCGAACCTGTCGTGATCCTCAATGATCTGCTGCAGCTTCGCGCTGAGCGCGCCCTCAAAGCCACGACGCGCCTGGCGATCAACAGCAGTTTCGGTCTTGTGGGGGCATTGGACGTGGCCGCCAAGGGGGGAATTACGCATGAGGACAACGGCTTTGGCGACACCCTGGGTCGATACGGCGTCAAGCCCGGGCCCTATCTTTTCGTGCCGGTCCTTGGACCTTCGGATTTCCGCGATCTGATCGGCCGGGGCGTCGATGAGGTCAGCACCCCGCTTTTCTATTTGAGTTTCCCCTACAATACGGAGGTTAACAGCGTCCTGCCGGTGATTGGCGGACTGGACGAACGCGCCGCGGCGGGGCCTCAGATCAAGGCTCTCTTAAGCGACGCCGCCGATCCTTACGCGACGCTCAGATCGACCTATATGCAATCGCGCGAGGCGGAAATCCGCGGCGACACGGCCTTGCCGCCTTTGCCGGACATCGAGGGAGACCCCGCGCCCCCCGCCTCAGCGGCGCCTTCCGTTCTTAAACCGATCACTTCGTCGCTCCAGAGCCCAGCCCCTCCTTCCGCCCCATGGCCCGGGCGCCCTCCATCCCCTGCCATGTCATCAGGGCTGGAATTCCAATCACGAGGTCCCGCGCCCGCTTGATGAGCGAGAGGGCCAGGGCCAGATCGGGGCCAAGGCCGAACAGCGGGCCGACAAAGGCATAGGTCGCTTCCTGCACGCCGATGCCCATGGGCGCCACAACGACGGCGCTGCGCACCGCCGCCACGAGGCTTTCGAGAGCGAGGATGCTGAAAGGGTTGAGCTCCACCCCCGCGGCGCGGAGGGCGGCCCAACTTCCCAAACCACTGGCGACCCAGGCAAGGAGGTGAATCAGAGCGGCGCCCGCGACACGACCTGGCGAGTCATAGATCGCCTGAATCGCCGCGCTGATCTCCGCCGTGCGCGCCGCCACGCCCGGAAAGAAGCGCGCCGCCAAACGCTCGGCGACACGTCCGCCCCGCCGCTGCACGATGACGAGGCCTGTAACGGCCACCGCCGAGAGAGCCAGGCCCGTCCCGGCGCCGCCCATCAGGGTCTCACGGAAGGTTCCCGCCGCGAGCCGGCCGGCGAGCCAAGCGAGCCCTAGCCCCGTAAAAATCACCTGGGCGATCAACTCGGCCGTCACATCCGCCACGGATGTCGCGAAGGCGGTGCGGGACGGAACGCCGCGAAGGATCGCCGCGCGGGCCCCAATGAAGAATCCGCCCACATGCGAAAGAGGTAGGAGCTCGCCCGAGGCGTCGCGGATCAGCCGCGCCCAGATGAAGACAGGAAGCCTGGCAAGGCCTTCATCGCGGGCCAGGAGGAACCATGCGCCGCCCAGCAATAGCAGGGGCGCCGCAGTGCACAGGACCAAGGTTGTCAGGCCGCGCCAGCCGATCATGCCCACCGCGTGGGCCACATCCTTAAGGCCGATGACGCCCATGATCGCCGTGGTCAGGGCGAGGCCGAGCAGCGCGGCGATCACCACGGCCGTTTGCATGGCCCGGTCATGACCCCGCCGCCCGAGCGCCGCCGCCGGGGACTTCGAGGGCCTCAGATCCAGCCCCTTCACCGTCAATTCGCTCATCACCCCTCCCCCTCTGGCGCGCTTTGTCGCTCAGAGGTCCGCAAAACCGCCCAGCCGCAGATCCGGCCGCGCGGCCGCCCTCATGACGCCCGGATCCGTCAGGGCCGCCAATTCATCGGCATAGAGATACCCCGGCGCGGAGCCTTCGAATACAGGCTGTGTCGCCGGATGAAGATAGATTTCCGACAGCCCGGGGGGAAGTGTGTCAATAAGCCCCTCCAGTCGGCGGGCGGTCATCGCGCCGCTCCAGGCCAGACCGAAAACGTGGTCAGGTGTGCGAATCCCGGCCCTCGCGAACCGCCGTCGCGCCAGAGCCGTCACTGCATCCACCACGGGCTGGGGGGCTGGGGGCGAGGCGGGCTCGATGCGTGCAAGGACGCGGCGGGGTTCACGCGGCAGACGCGCGGCCCTCATTCCATGGCGCGCGCCAATTCTCAAGATGAGCCCGGCGATGGTGGGATGAAGGTGAAAATGCTTGTGAGCGTTGACGTGATCCAAGCTGAGGCCCGTGGCGGCGAAGGCGGCGAACTGCGCGGCGATCTCGGCGGACAACTGGCGCCTAGCCTTGGGCGAGAAAAACATCGTGACGCCCGCCCGCGCCATGTCGTCGCGAAACCGGCCCCGCCCGTCCACCAGCATGGAAACCTGCGCCGCGGGGAGAACGGGCCGTCCTTCCACAAGCACCAGATGAAGACCAACCCGAAGGCGCGGGAGGGCTCGGGCCCTGGCGACGGCGTCCGCCGCCGCCGGCGCGCCGACCATCAGACTGGCCGCGGTCAGAACGCCCTGACGATGGCCGATCTCCACGGCCTCATTGACCGCCACATCCGCCCCGAAATCGTCGGCGGTCACCACCAGACGTCGCGCCGGTGTCGCCCCCGCATCAGACATCGGGGGGCGCAAAGTCACGCGGCGGCCGTGCGGCGCTCCTTGAGGAAGTCGAAGAACTCCACCCCCTCGCGCAGACGCCGCTTCATCATGTCGGGGCTGCGGACCATCTCGGCGACGATCGCGCCGATCTTACCTGGGCGGAAATAGAACGATCTATAAAAGGACTCGACGCTGTCGAAGATCTCGCCGTGCGAGAGGTGAGGATAGTGGAGCGGAGCGATCTGGATCCCGTGCTCATCCACGAGCTCGGCATTCTCCGCGTCCAGCCAGCCGTTCTTCACCGCCTGATCGAAAAGGAATGTGCCGGGATAGGGGGCGGCGAGGGAGACCTGAATGGTGTGGGGATTGATCTTGGCCGCCCACTTCATGGTCTTGTCCAGGGTCTCCCGGGTCTCGCCGGGCAGGCCGACAATGAACGTGCCATGGATGGCGATGCCGAGCGCGTGACAGTCGCGGGTGAACTGTTCGGCCACCTCCACGCGCATGCCCTTCTTGATATTATGAAGGATCTGCTGATCCCCGCTCTCATAGCCGACGAGAAGGAGGCGCAAACCGCCCTCTTTCAGAACCTTCAGGCTCTCATAGGGCACATTGGCCTTGGCGTTGCAGGACCACACCACGCCCATCTTGCCCAGCTCCTTAGCAATGGCCTCGGCCCTCGGCAGATCATCGGTGAAGGTGTCATCGTCGAAGAAGAATTCCTTAACCTGCGGGAAGGCCTTCTTGGCCCAGGCGATCTCCTCCACCACGTGAGCGACGCTGCGAGTGCGATAACGATGGCCGCCCACGGTCTGGGGCCAGAGGCAGAAGGTGCAGCGGGATTTGCAGCCGCGGCCGGTATAGATCGAGATGTAGGGATGCTTGAGATAGCCGATGAAATAGTTCTCGATCTTCAGATCACGCTGATAGACTGGGGTAACAAAGGGCAGGCTATCCATGTTCTCAATCATGGCGCGATCAGGATTGTGAACGATCACCCCTTGAGAGTTTCGCCAGCTAAGGCCCGCGATCTCGCCCCAGGGCTTGTCGTCGGCCACGTCCTTGATGGTGAAGTCGAACTCATTTCGGGCCACGAAATCGATGACGGGCGCGCGCTGCAGGCTCTGATCAGAATCCACCGCGACCTTAGCCCCAATGAAGCCCGCCTTGAGGTTTGGATTGACGGCCTTGAGGGCCTCAATGGTCTTGACGTCGGAGGCGAAGGAGGGCGTCGAGGTGTGGGCGACCACCAGATCGAAATCCTTGGCCAGGGGCAGGATATCTTCCAGGGACTGCCGGTGCGGCGGGGCGTCGATCAGCTTGCTGTTCTCCACCAGGGCGGCGGGCTGGGCCAGCCAGGTGGGATACCAGAATGACTTTATTTCGCGCTTGGCCTGGTAACGCGAGCCCGCGCCGCCATCAAAGCCATCGAAGGATGGAGCCTGGAGAAAGAGGGTGCGAAGCATGATGAGAACTCTTCTATCCGCGCGATGAACTGTGAAAAAGCACGCCGTCCGGCCCGACGCGAAAGCGACGACCTTGCCAGCCCACGGTGTTAACCGCAAAACTGGCCAAGAAGACGGCAAATGACATGATGTCCAGAATGGGCATCAACCACCAAGGTCCCGCCCTCGCGCCCGTGGCCGCGTCAATGCAAACCTTCAGGCACAGCCGAGACACCAAACTAGCAAGTATCAGCACTCCGGACCAGAGCGGAAATCCCGCCGCCGCCGCCGCCAAGAGGGCGAGGGCCGCCGGATAGGTCACCAGGCTACCCGCGAATCCAATCGGATCTATCAGCCGTACGGTGCGGTTCCAACGCAGCTGGTGGCCGATCAGCTCACGCCCGGAGGTCTCGGCGCAGTGATGAGCGACAACCATGCTGGGAATGGCGATGTGATAGCCGCGCGCCCTGACCGCCCGGCCGATTTCGTAGTCATCCGCCAGGTGATCGGCAAAGGCCGCGAAGCCGCCGATTTCATCAAGAACGCCTTTTGTAATGGCGATTGTCGCGCCAAAACAGGGCTCGGCGAGGCCAAGCGCCCGGCCCATCACCACGCTGGGGAGGAACTGATAGTCGATCCCCATCGCCGAAAGGCGCGCCCAGAGCGATCCGTTGGACTGGCCCACATAGAGACAGCTTACGGCCCCGATCGCTGGCTCGCCCATGGCGCCGACCACACGCCGCAGATAATCAGTCTCGACCACGATGTCAGCGTCGGAGACGATCAAAAGGTCGTGCCGTGCGTGCGGGGCGATATTGATCAGATTTGAGGCCTTGCGGTTGGCGCCGTGAAGGCGCGGGTCAATGATCAGGCTGATATCCGCCTCGGGCATCTCGGCGCGAAGCTTTTCCACAACCGCCACGGCGGCGTCCTCGCCATGGTGCACACCGAAGACGATCTGAACCTCGCCAGGGTAATCCTGTCGGCAAAATCGCCCGAGGGCGTCCGCCAAGCCGTGGTGGTCGCCGTGCAGAGGCTTGAGGATGCTTAGGGACGGATAACCTCCGCCCATTATCGGCGGACGGGCAAAAAACCTGAGACTCGCCAATGCGGCCACAAGATTATAGGCCACGCCGGCCGCGGCCAGGACGGCCAGAAGCCATTCCAGGCCCTCCCTGAAGACCGTCAAGAAACCGCACCTATCTTCATCTGGAGTCCGCCGCCGAACGCCCCCCCGGGCGTTGGTGTGAGACATAGGCCATTAGGGATTGAAATGAACCCCCGCGTTTTTGGGGCCAGAGACGCAATCCGGCAATTTTGGCGCCCAGACCATCAAGCGGCGGCGAGCATTCCAGCCAGACGCCCAGCGATCAGATCTTGCGCCTCGCCCATGATCCGGTCGATCAACTCCTGGCAGGTGGGCACATCGTGGATAAGGCCCGCCACCATGCCGCAGGACCAGGCGCCGGCGTCCATTTCACCGCGCTGCATGATCGCCGGATAGACCCCGGCGACCTCGCTGATGATGTCCTCGAATTTCATGGCGGCCCCGAGGGACTTCTCTTTTTCGAGCAGGCGCTCGACGCCCGCATTCACCAGCACGCGCTCGGTATTGCGCAGGGGACGCATGACGAGACGCGTATCAAGTTCCGACGCCGCCACCAGGGCCTGTTTGACGTTCTCATGTATGGGCGCCTCGCGCGTCGCCATGAACCGCGTCCCCATGTTCATCCCCTCGGCGCCAAGGGCCAATGCCGCCACGAGGGAGCGACCGTCCGCCATGCCGCCCGAGGCCACGAAAGGAATCTCAAGCTCCTCCGCCGCGCGGGGGAGAAGAATGAAGTTCGGCACATCATCCTCGCCGGGATGGCCGCCGCACTCAAAGCCGTCCACGCTAATCGCGTCACAGCCGATGGACTGTGCCTTGAGGGCATGCCGCACGGAGGTGCACTTGTGGATCACCTTAACGCCGGCCTCTTTCAGCTGGGGAATCCAACGCTGGGGATTGTTGCCGGCGGTCTCCACGATCTTCACGCCGCCCTCGATGATCGCCTGGACATAACCCGGATAGTCCGGCGGGGTGACCGAGGGCAGGAATGTCAGGTTCACGCCGAACGGCTTGGCCGTCATGGCGCGGCAACGGGCGATCTCAGCCGCAAGATTTTCCGGCGTCCGCTGTGTCAGACCGGTAATCACGCCCAATCCGCCCGCATTCGACACCGCGGCCGCCAACTCGGCCAGACCGACAAAGTGCATGCCCCCCTGAATAATCGGATGAGCAATACCAAAGAGTTCGGTAATGCGGGTTTTCATGAGGCGCTCCTCCTGGCGTTTTCTTTTCAATTGTGACCCCGATGGGCGACATGGCAAGGCCGGAACTCATGGACCGTGGGGAGTCACGAAGAAGTTGGATTCGACGCGAATTGCTAAAAATATTAAACCTGTTTTAAATGCCTAAGGAGAAAACTTAGCCCTATGATTCCGTCAAATCCAGGCGCGGCTCTTCAGGGACGAAAGTTTGGGTGCGGGGTCTATCTTATCATTATCGATAAATGTCTTTGTAAGGCGAGGCCTATCGCGTGGCTCCGGCCGTGGTGGGCCTTCCGAGCCTTGATGGGGGGCGCGATTTCATGAGCCAGGAAGAGTATCGTTCAGACATAGACGCCGCGGAAACGCCGGTCGCCAGCGTCAGCAATGTCAATTATCTCGAGGTTCTGGTCCTCGCGGAGCGCCTGCACCGCCAATTCCTGGAAGTGATCCAGCTTGAGCTCGACACCCTCGGCGTGCGGGATATCAACAATGTCAGAGCCTTGATCCTGCTCAATATCGATGATGCGGAAATGACAGCCAGCGAGCTGTTATGGCGGGGCTGTTATCTCGGCTCCAATGTCTCCTACAACCTCAAGAAGCTGACGGAGTCCGGCTATGTGGTTCAGGAGCGGTCATCACATGACAAGCGGGTTGTTATCGTGCGCAACTCAGACAAGGGCCTCGAGCTCTGCGCCCTGTTGAAGGCGATGAACGCGCGTCATCTGGAGGCTCTGGCCAAGGCCAACTTCCGCGACGAAGATCTGAACGTCTGTCGCTCCACCTTGCGCACCCTGCAGCAGTTCTGGAGTCGCACCATCCAACCCGCGCGCCTTGGCATGGATCCGCGTTTCGGCTGACACACCTCTTCGCCGGGCGCCCGAGGGATCACTCCACGAGCATCGCCACAGCGCTGGACCCGATCGGCCTGACCCCATCGGAGGCGCAGCTATTGGTGAAATGGGCGCCCGAGGAAAACGTCACATTATAGGCGACCAGCTGGGTGCAACTGGACCCGTTCGAGGCGTCGTTGGTAAAATTCACGGCCTGGGTGGGAAAATAAAGGGCGCCATTGACCACCATTGTTCCGCCGCCGCCGACATAGGAGGTCAAAGGGTTTCCGCTGATTGGCGAATTGGGGTCCGCCCACATGGCGATTCCCGCCGTTGGACCTGTGGTTGGCGCGGTGAGATTAAGGTTGGCCCCGCCCTGGATGTTGGCGGTGGCGTAACCGGCCGAGGCGTTGCCGGTGAGGACGATCGTCACGCCGCTCGCGTTAACCGTGGTCCCGCCTGACATGTTAAACTGGCCCCCCACAATATAGTAGACACCGGGACTCATATCGACGGTGACGCCGTTGGTGACGGTGAAACCACCGCAAAAGACACCCGGCGAAATGTGATAGGTCGTGCCGCCCGAGCCATAGGTCGTGGCGGTGCTGTTCGGGCAGGTCATGTTGGTTGAGCCCTCGACGGTGGAGATCGAAAGGCTGGCATAGGGGTCGGCGATGGCGGCGGCGCCCACGGACTTGGTTCCGCTGATGGTCACGGTGGACCCGCCCGTGGCGCAATAATTGCCGACCACCGACAGATTCTGGGCGAGGATCTGAACGCCGCCGGTGGCGTCGATGGCGCAGGAGCCGGGCCCGTTATCGGCGATCCCGCAGCTCGAGAGGTCCACCGTAGCCGCGCCGCTCAGATTGAAATTCACGTTGAGCGCGCCTGGGGTGGAGTTCAGAATCTCAACACAGTATTTGCCCGTGGCGCCGGGCACGGCGACTGACCGCGCTTTTATTGAAGCGGATGTGAGTTCGAGCGCTGAAAAGGCCAGGGGCTCGGACTTTGTAATCAGAACCTCGAAGGCATTATTCGTCCCGCTCGTGTAGTTCCCGCTTGTGGGCGGGGTATTCACGGTGACCGTGACGCCGTTCTGGCCATTGACGAAGCCATATTGCGCGGCCACCGCCTGGGCCGTGGACTGGGCATAGGCGACCGACGGGGACGCGCTGTTCATGTAGTCGACAGCGGCGCTGTAGGCCGCGGCGTCGGCCGCGCCCTGGGCCGCGCGGCGGTCCGAATACCAGAGGCCCACATCGACGGCGAGGCCGCTGGCTCCCAACATGAGCGACAGGCAAAGGCCGACAAGGACCGCGCTGACGCCGGCCCGGTCATTCGCAAAGCGCCTAAGAAGATCTTTTGTCCAAGCCATGATGGACCACACCCGCCAGAGTTAGCCTGAGCCAGCGAGCTCAGGACCAAGCTTCACCACGGGCACTTAGGTAACAAAAATCAACAATTCGCCTAACAAAAATCAACAATTCGCCCCGCGCGATCTGTTTTCAATTGAGACGTCTATTGATTAAATTACGTATGAATTAGATACGTTTATTAATTTCATATGATCTGATCTGAACTTCAGATTTTGTGGGAATTTTAATCAAATACAATTCTTGTGTTCAAGCCGATATCTGATTCGACAAGCCGAACATCTGGGATTATTGAATTTGTATGCGATCACCGCGTCTTCGCGCGGCGGGGGGCGGGCGGTAAAAGCTTACGCCCGCCTTATTCAACGATCTGGGGCGTGGCCTGGCCGCCGATGGGTCTGGAGCCAGCCGCGGTGCAGCCCGTGTCTGAGAATGTGCCGCTGCCGCTGAAGGTCACGTCATAGGCGATAAGCTGAAGGCAGCTGGAGTTGTTCGAGGCGCCATTGGAAAAACTGACCTGCTGCGTGGGAAAATAGAGCGCGCCTGTAACATTGAAATTTGCGCCGCCGGCGAGGGTCGTATTACTGGTTGTCGGGCTGTTGCTATCAGCCCACATGGCGATGCCGGCAGTGGAACCGGTTGTCGGCGCTGTGATATTGAACGTTACGCCATTGGCGATATCGGCTGTGGCATAGTTACTTCCGCTTCCCGTCAAGATGATCGTCACGCCGTTAGCCGTCGTTGTCGTGCCGCCACCCAGTGTAAACGAACCGCCCACGACGTAATACACACCAGGGCTCATGGTGACTGACGCGCTATTGCCGACGTTGATCCCACCACAATACACCCCGGGGGAGAGCGTATTGCTACCACTTTGATAAGAGGCGTTTGTGTGGTTGCAGGTGCTGGTATTCGTACTGGTCGAGGCTTCGACGGAGGACAGCGAGATGCTGGCATAGGGATCGGCGACCGCCGCCGCGCCCGTCGTTTTCGTACCCGTGACATTCACCGAGGCGCCGTTGCTGGTGCAATAGTTCCCCACAACGGAGAGGGATTTCATTGTAAGATCGGCGCCGCCGGACAGGGTCATGGCGCATGATCCCGGCCCGTTATCGGCGATGCCACATTTTGGCATATTGATCGTCGCGCCATTGCTGGCATTGAGATTGACGTTGCTGGCGCCGGCCGTGGTGTTCAAGATTTCCATGCAATACTCGCCCGCGGTCGCCGGGATCGCCACCGCTCGCGCCTTGATCGAGGCCGACTTGATGAAGAGAGACGAGAAGAACAGGGTCTCCGGTTTGGTGATGATGACCTCGAAGGCGTAGTATGATGCGGCGGTGTAGTTGCCACTCGCCGGCGGTGAATTCACCGTGACCGTTACCCCATTCGTCCCGTTGGTGAAACCATATTGGGCCGCGACAGCCCGGGCGGACGCCGTGCTAAAAGCCACGGAGGGCGAAGTGCTATTCGTATAGTCCACGGCCGCGGTATAGGCGGCGGCGTCCGCGGCGCCCTGGGCGTCGCGCCGGTCGGCGTACCAGAGGCCCACATCCACCGCGAGACCGGCCCCGCCGAGCATGGCCGACAGGCAGAGGCCCACCAGGATGGCGCTCACGCCATCACGATCGTCGGTGAACCGGGCGCAAAAGCGAAGGAAGCGTTTCATGGCGCGCCCGTGAAAGCGGGGGTCATGAACGCGTGGAATTCGACCGCGGTTGTTCCCCGACGGTCGCGGACGGACGGGCGTGGAGGTGTCGCCTGGAACTGATGGGTCAACGAAGCCATCACCGCGCCCTATTCGACGATCTGGGGCTTGGCTTGGCCGCCGATAGGTCTTGCGCCGGCGGCGGTGCAGCCGGTGTCTGAGAACTTGCCGCTACCGCTGAAAGTCACATCATAGGCAATAAGCTGGACGCAACTGGAGGCATTCGACGCGCCATTGGAAAAACTGACCTGCTGCGTTGGGAAGTAAAGCGCGCCGGTAACATTCATCGTTGCGCCACCGGCGAGGGTCGCGGTGTCTGTTGTCGGGCTGTTGCTATCAGCCCACATGGCGATGCCCGCGGTGGAACCCGTGGTCGGCGCTGTGAGATTGAACGTGGCGCCCTGGGCGATATTGGCTTGGGCATAGTTAGAGCCGCTGCCGGTCAGGATAATCGTCACGCCGTTAGCGGTGGCCGTCGTGGCGCCGCCGAGTGTAAAATAGCCCCCCACCACATAGTAGACGCCAGGACTCATCGTAATTGATGCTGAATTGTAGACACCAATCCCACCGCAATAGACCCCGGGACTGAGGGGATTACTACCGCTGTTGTAGGTCGCGTTCGTGTGGTCGCAGTTGCTGATATTCGTACTCGTCGAGGATTCGACAGAGGATAGCGAGAGACTGGCATAGGGATTGGCGACCGCCGAAGCGCCCGTCGTTTTCGTACCGGAGACATTCACGGTGGCGCCGTTACTCGTGCAATAGTTTCCGACCACGGAAAGGGATTGCATCGTCAGATCAGCCCCCCCCGACAGGGTCATGGCGCAGGATCCCGGGCCGTTATCGGCGATACCACATTTGGGCATATCGATCGTTGAGCCGTTGCTGGCATTGAGGTTGACGTTGCTGGCGCCGGCCGTTGTGTTCAAGAGCTCCATGCAGAACTCACCACTCGTCGCCGGAATCGCGACCGCCCGGGCCTTGATGGAGGCCGACTTGATGAAGAGAGACGAGAAGAAAAGCGTCTCGGGTTTCGTAATGATCACCTCGAAGCCGTAGTACGACGTTGCGGTGTAGGAGCCGCTCGCCGGCGGTGAATTGACCGCGACCGTGACTCCGTTTGTCCCGTTGGTGAAACCGTACTGGGCGGCGACGGCCCGGGCTGACGCCGTGCTGAACGTGACCGAGGGTGAGGCGCCATTTGTATAGTCCACGGCCGCGGTATAGGCGGCGGCGTCCGCGGCGCCCTGAGCTTCGCGTCGGTCGGCGTACCAAAGCCCCACATCCACCGCGAGACCGGCGCCTCCAAGCATGGCCGACAGGCACAGACCCACCAG
>Ga0116226_10001417_pt1 | contig 20766 bp, 16 predicted proteins | sample S1TSphfallax_FD_89692 | JGI IMG/M metagenome (GOLD analysis project Ga0116226, IMG submission 89692) | Host-associated microbial communities from peat moss isolated from Minnesota, USA - S1T2_Fa - Sphagnum fallax MG | ecosystem: Host-associated > Plants > Peat moss > Unclassified | place: USA... | reverse complement strand
CTCTGGCGGGGAGCCTACACCCGATCCCATCCCGAACTCGGCCGTGAAAATCCCCAGCGCCCATGGTACTGTGTCTCAAGGCACGGGAGAGTAGGTCGCCGCCAGGTCCTCCAACCTATCAAATAACAATACAAACAAAACCAAACCAAAACACCAAAAAAAACATACCGCCAAAACCGCATAGCCAAAACACCCAACAAGGTGCAAAAGCCAGCAAGGCCAAAATACCAGCCACAAAAAAAACCAAAATACCAAAATCTACCCCCGCGGGATGGAGCAGCCCGGTAGCTCGTCAGGCTCATAACCTGAAGGTCGTTGGTTCAAATCCAACTCCCGCAACCAAAACCTAACAATTAAATCAACATGTAACGGACCCTTCAAGGGGCCGTTTGCGTATCAATGGGCCAGTGCAGCGCTAGTGCATTCTTGCGCGAAAAAAAACCTAATAGTCTATGATCCATTGTAAGCGTCAGCGGAGAGCCGCGGCTCAATTGATTGCGCAGCATTTTTTATATTTTTTACCTGAACCGCAGGTGCATGGTTCATTGCGTCCGACCTTGCCGGTGGGTGGGGCATAGAATGCCGGTGGCATGTTGGTAAGCTCGTCATTCTTGAGGCGCCACTCGTTGAGGGTGACGATCCATCGAGTGATGTCGTCCGGCGCGGTGACGCATAAGGTGGAATATTGTTCTTCGGATAATTGCCGATCGTGCTGAACGGCATTGATGAGCTGCCGCAGCCCGGACATTGCCTGCGCGGTTCGCCGCCCTCCTCGCTATCCCAGACCCAGCGCAGCCATTCGCTGGGCATGATCAGTTCTGGGCAGACGAGCAGACCTGCGATGAACCCGTCCAGCACTTCCAGCAGCATCGCCCCCTCGTCGAGTGTCAGTAATTCTTGTTCAAGCTGTTTCAGGTGACGGGGCAGGTCCGGCATGGTGCTTCCAGTTCCAAGGCAGTAATTCGGTGAGCCTGTTGGCTGGGTGCCCTTTTGCCATGCGGTCGATGATGTTGGCGAGATAGGCTTCCGGGTCGAGCCTGTTAAGCTTTGCGGTTTCCAGGATGGTACAGATGATTGCGGCGCGATCTCCGCCGGCTTCGGAGCCGAGGAACAGATAGTTTTTGCGGGTGATGGCGATGCCGCGCAGGGCGCGTTCCGCAGGGTTGTTGTCGATGCCGATGCGGCCGTCTGTGGTGTAGAGGGCCAAATCCTCCCAGCGGCCGAGGGCGTAGTTCATGGCCTTTGCGAGATTGGCCTTGGCGGAGAGGCGCCGGCGCTGTTCCTGAAGGTAGCGCTTGAGTTCGGCCAAACGCCAACTACGGCGCAAGACCGGCGGGGAGGCTCCACCGCCGCCGGATACCGAATATCCGCAGCCGACCGACCTCGTGTTCCCGGGCAATCACATCGAGCTGTTCAATAACCTGCTGGAGCGCGCCAAGCTCAAGACCGACCGGGATGGCAAGCCGCGCACGGCCTATAGCCTACGCCAAACCTATATCTGCATGCGTCTGATGGAGGGCGCCGATATTTACCAGATCGCCAAAAACTGCCGGACCAGCGTCGAGATGATCGAGAAGCACTATGCGGTGCATCTCAAAAATACGCTCGAGGCCGCGGCTATCAATGTTCGGAAAGCAAAGGGAAAGCCTAAGGCGAGGGGGCGAAACCGGGCAGTGGCAGAGAGCAACGATGGACGACGATCGATCTCTCTGAGTTAGGAACCAGGTCACGCCCTTTTCTGTAACGACCGAATGGTCGCCTAGAAAGCGAGCCGTTCAGTGGCTCGCCACAGCACCCCTTGGGGGTGCGCTACTGGGGCTTGGCCCCTGCTTATCCCGCCCAAAATCAACGAAATTTTGGTCGACTCTTCCAGGCAGCGTATAAACATCGAATTCTTATGGAACGCGCATTTTGTCGGCTCAAACGCCTTAGTCCTTCGTCATCTTCACCTCAGCGGCCATCATCTCACCAAGCCTTACCCGGATGTCCCGAGCCGGCTGAGGCCGGCCTGTCAGGTACCCCTGAACGTAGGGGCAACGCAGTTTCTGTAGCGCCTGTAATTGTTCTTGGGTTTCGATGCCCTCGGCAACGACGTTCAGATTGAGCGCTTCGCTGATCGCAAGGATGGCGGCCACGATAGCGTGTGCCTGCGGTTGCTCGACCATGTCCTGCACAAACATTTTATCGATCTTGATACCATCGAACGGAAATTGCCTCAGGTAGCCAAGGCTGGAATTGCCGGTGCCGAAATCGTCAAGCTTGAGGCGGACCCCAAGCTGGCGTAGCCGTGTCATCGTATTAACGACCCAGCTACTATCCTGCAGGAGGAGACCCTCGGTGATCTCGAGAACCAGCCGCTGCGGTTTGAGCCCGGTTTGCGCCATAAGTTCGTTCAGAGTGTCAATCAAGCTCTCGTCCCTGAACTGTGCGGGCGATAGATTAACGGCGATGCCGACATCGTCAGGCCAGTTCATCGCTTCCGTGAAGGCTGTCTGGTAGACCCAGTGGCCGATCGGAATAATCAGGCCGAGGGTTTCGGCAAGGCTGATAAAGTCAGCTGGCGAGACCAGGCCCCGCTCTGGATGATGCCAGCGCAGCAGCGCTTCGCAGCCCACGATCCTCAATGTACGCGACTCAAAGATGGGCTGGTACACGACGCTGAATTGGCCAAGTTCGAGCGCGGCGCGCAGATCCTGCTCGAGTAGAAAATTGTTGCGCAACTGGTCACTCATGCCGCGGTCGAACACGCGGTATGAGCCGCGCTCGGCTGATTTGGCTCGATATAGGGCGATATCCGCATTACGCAGCAATTCGGAGGCATTGGCGGCGTCCTCTGGGTACCGGGCGATGCCAATTGACATGCCGATGCGGTATTGCGTCTCATTGATTGTGAACGGTATCTGCATCGTGCTCAGGATGGTCGCCGCGAGTTGCGCCGAAATCGATGGGTCAGCGACTTGCGGCTGAATGATGGCAAACTCGTCGCCGCCCGTGCGGGCGACCGTACCGGCAGCGCCTACAATCTCTTGGAGGCGTTTCGCGGCCTGCGCCAATAGCTGGTCGCCAGAGGCGTGCCCTTTGGTGTCATTAACTTGCTTGAAGCGATCCAGATCCACATAAAGTACCGCCACGCCGCTGCCAGACCGTGCCGCCTCGGCGATTGCCGCATCGAGCTTCTCCCGAAAGAAGCGGCGGTTGACCAGTTTGGTGAGGTCGTCATGCTGAGCGAGGTAACGAATTTTCTCATCGATCGTCACCAACATCTCGTTCTTTGCAGTCAGTGAAGCCTCAGATTGTTCAAGTCGCTGTAACTGGGCGATCAGCGTCCGTAGGAGCAGGATCACGCAAAGTATGGCACTTGCTGTACCACCGGCGGCAAGCATCGCTTCAACGCGCCAACTGGCGAGGACGGCATTCTTATAGACGCTAACATCGATCACGAGTGGATAGTGAGCGAGCGGTATTGTATAGATCAATCGCCGATAACTCTTACCGGTGATGCTTGGCGTCTCGTATTCGCCAGAATTGCCCGACTGAACGATCTCCCACCATGCCGAGTGCGGCCGCACAATAATCTGTCCGGTTCGCGACAAGTATGGATAGCTGGCAAGCAAACTTCCATCGCTTTTCAGCAGATAAATGGTCAGCCCGCTACTTCCGCCTAAGTCAGCGTAGAAATTGTCAAAATAACTCAGGTTGACGGCGCCGAGTAATAGGCCGAGGAAAACCCCATGGGGACCGTCAACACGGCGGATGACATACACCGTCCACGAGCCATCGCCGCGATTTTGCAAAGGCTTGCTGATCAGCGCCGTTTGGTCATCGTGATCCCGCAAATAGATAAAGTAATCCCGGTCCACTAGGCTAGTCGGCGGGATTGGCCATCGCCGGGAGAAATTCACCAACTGGCCTTGTGAATCAATAATTGTGAATGCATTGGCCTGCGGCAAGCCTTGTAACTGCACCTGCAGCGACTCATACGTTTCATAGGTCCCCAGGCGTTCGCGAAAATCTTCAGGCGACGATATGCCTGCAGCTTTGATGTTTTGGCGCTCGTTCAACAGAACGAGGTCGACTGCCTGGATCGAACGGGTTGTCTGTTCCGAAACCGCGACTCCAAGGTTCCGGATGTTATGCTTCGCATCGCTGATCTCCACGTTCCGGACATTTAAAATTGCGACTGTGACAGCGAATACCATGATGGTTACCAAAACCACCCCGACGACTGCAAACTGGCGGATTAATGGTGATAAACCTCGCCAATCTATGATTATCCGCCGACCCAAAGGGAAAATACTCCAGAACTAGTTAGAAGTGGCCCGACACTTCGGTCCCGGCCTTCTCCAGCGCTGTACCAACCGCGTTATGGAAAATAGAGAGTGCGTTACGCCTCAGGCGCCTGCGCCCCGGCCCCGGGGTAATCGTGGAATGCGATAGCTTTTGCAATCGCCTTTGCTGCATCGGGCCGGCATTTTCACGATCAACTCTAAATCTCGTTACAAGGCGGAATAGCTCTTTGGCCGCGCGAGAAATATTTTCGCTAGCCGCCATTGGCTGCCGCACCATGGCCGCATCATGCTGTGTCACCTGATCCACCGCTGTAATCACCTCGTTTAGCCCGGTCGCTGGCTCCCGTGCGGAGGCGGAAAACTTTCCGCAAAAGGTTTATTCACTTTTTTCTCTGGATGTTGTCACTTATTTATCAATTATCACGAATTAGTGATGCGCAGGATCGTATAGCATGCGAAAATGTCTCTTTTTTATCAGAAAGATGTATTTCCAGAGAAGCCGCATAAAGTTTTTTTAAGTTTTGAGCTTAAAATGCAGCCCTACCGAGCGAACATGCTGTCGGACCAGGTAGGTGCTTGGTGCGGGACGCAAAGTTCTGGCAATTATGCCGGCCACTCAATTCAATTTGCCGCTGAGACGGATTCCGCTTCGGCGCTACTCGCCAGGGTACAAATTGTAACGAGCGTGCGTACGGCGATTGACACGCATGCTACATTCAACGTTTCTGCCATCATTTTATTGTGAGATCGGTACTTAGGCGTGGGCAAAGGCTCGGAAATTCGAGGTTTAGCTTCCTTGAAGAATCTCGGTTTTCCGCGCGGCATCTTTGCCAAGGGCTATCTCTCCGGCGTCGGACTGTTTGTGACCGAGCTGTTCCCGACCGCACTGTGCGGCTCAGGCTTGGGCTTCTGCAATAACTTCGGCCGCGGCCTGGGCGCGCTGTTCCCCGCTGTGAGGGAATAACTGTCGCATGCCCTCTCGCTCGTGAGCGCGAGGGCGCTGTCTGCGACGCTGGATCTGGGCCGGGACATGAGTAATGGATGGTGACACGATTAAAATAGAGGAGTACGGATCGCTATTTAGCGTGCACTAGGACATTTTAAGCAAAAATTGACCGCAATTCGTAACTTATTGGTGCAAGCGCTACTCCACTAAATTTAAATTCTTAAAAATATTATACAAATCAATTTTTTTAAATATTAATTGGTCAGACCCATAACCTGAAGGTCGTTGGTTCAAATCCATCTCCCGCAACCAGATCTTATCCGGAGTGCGCGGCTACATAACCCCGCAGCCTCCTCAGGGCGCGTGGCGCCTGAGCGCCGATAAGCCCTTGACAAAAAAGTTAATGCAACCGATAAAAAATATGATTCACACCCGTGTTCGTTGGGCCTGTCTAAATGGCTCCCCCGCGAAAGCCCTGGCGGATCGACAAATCTGGTGACATAGCGCGCTCCCCGTGGCGGCGCGGACGATCAAAAACGCTGATTTAACCGCCGATGGAGGCTGCCAACCCGATAGAACAGGCGTAATCCTGACCAGTCCACCCCAGCTACCAAACCCTATCTAATCGTCCTGGGCTCAAATGAATCGGCCAACGCCATAATGTCATCAAACGTACCGGCCCGAACCCCCATCCAGTTTTCGGGATACGATGAACGATGCCGCGCTTTGCTTGAAGCAGCGCCGGATGCGATGGTGGTCGTCAACGAATCCGGCAAAATCGTGCTGCTGAATTTGCAGGCGGAGAAGCAATTTGGCTATCTGCGCGATGAGCTGCTCGGCCAGGCCATCAAAAACATCATACCGGAGGGCTTCGCCGAACGGCTGGTGGCCGATGGCACCCGCAGCGCCGCCGAAGCCCTGGAGCAGCAGATCGGCACGGGGATCGAGCTGGTCGGACGCTGCAAGGACGGCAGCGAATTTCCGATCGAGATCATGTTGAGTCCGCTGGATAGCGCCGAGGGCGTCCTGGTCACAGCCGCCATCCGCAACATCAGCAAGCGCAAGCACGCCGAAAGCATGTATCGCGGTTTGCTGGAGGCAGCACCGGACGCCATGGTCGTCGTCAACGCCGCCGGCAAAATCGTCCTGTTAAACCTGCAGGCCGAGAAGCAGTTCGGCTATCTGCGTGACGAACTGCTTGGCCAGGCGGTGAAGAGCATCATACCGGAAGGCTTCGCCGAGCGCCTGGTCGCCGATGGCAACCGCACCGCCGCGGAAGCCTTGGCCCAGCAGATCGGCATGGGTATCGAGCTGGTCGGCCGGCGCAAGAACGGCTCTGAATTTCCGATCGAGATCATGCTGAGTCCGATCGTGACCGCGGAAGGCGTCCTGGTCACCGCGGCGATCCGCAATATCAGCGTCCGCAAAGCGACCGAGAGCAAATTGGCGGAGACGGTTCAGGGGTTGAAGCGCTCAAATCAAGAGCTTGAGCAATTTGCCTATGTTGCCTCGCATGATCTGCAAGAGCCCTTGCGCATGGTGGCGAGCTACACGCAGCTTCTAGGCCGGCGCTATCAGGGCAGGCTGGATGCGGACGCAGATGAATTCATCGGCTTCGCGGTGGACGGTGCTAAGCGCATGCAGAGTCTGATCCAGGACCTGCTCATGTTCTCGCGCATCGGCACCCAGAAAATGGTGCTGCGTGAGACCAGTTCAGAGAGCGCGTTGCAGCAGGCGCTGACCAATCTTCGCGTAAGCATCGCGGAGAGCAACGCTCTCGTGATTCACGAGCCGTTGCCCGACGTGCTGGCCAATGGGCCGCAGCTGGTTCAGCTCTTTCAAAACCTCGTCGGCAATTCCATCAAATACCGCACCGCCAAAGCCCCAAGGGTCGAAGTCAAAGCCAGCCAGGTGGCCGGCGGCCGATGGCTGTTCGCGATCAGCGATAATGGCATCGGCATCGAAAAGGTCCATTTCGACCGGATTTTTGGCATGTTTCAACGCCTGCACGGCCGCGAGGAGTTTTCCGGCACGGGGATCGGCCTCGCAATTTGCCAAAAAATCGCGGAACGCCATGGCAGCGGCATTACCGTAGAGTCCGAGCTCGGCCAGGGTTCCACATTCAGCTTCACCCTTGCCGGCACTGGATCAGAACCATGAAGTTTCCCGGAAAAGACGGCGTCGCCATAGAGTTGCTGCTGGTCGAGGATAGCCCAGGCGACGTTCGCTTGACACGTGAGGCCTTCCAAGAGGCGAACAAGAACATTCAACTCCATGTCGTCTCCGATGGCACCGAGGCAATCGCGTTTCTGCGCCACGAGAATGGCTACGCCCATGTCCCGCGGCCGGATTTTATTTTACTGGATTTGAATCTGCCAAAAATGGATGGGCGGGAGGTGCTGCGCATCATCAAAACCGATGAGCACCTGAAGACGATTCCGACGATCATTTTAACAACCTCGGTGGCAGAGGCCGACATCGTCAAGAGCTATGAGTTGCAGGCCAATTGCTTCCTCAGCAAGCCCATTCAATTGGACGAATTCGATGTCCTGGTCCGGAGCATCAATGATTTCTGGCTGAAACGCGTAAAACTTCCGCAACAGGCAAAAAATTTGGACGGCAAGATTCCATGAAATCCATTCTGCTCATCGAAGATAATCGCGGCGATGCGCGCCTAATCCGCGAGATGCTGAATGAGCAAAGTCTGCACAGCACAGAGCTCAAAGTCGCCGAATCAATGAGTGCCGCGCAAGCGGATTTGGCGATCCATAATTTCGATATCATCCTGCTCGATGTCGGCTTGCCCGATGCCCAGGGGCTTGAAGCGGTAAAGCGTGCGCGTGCCAGCGCGCCCCATGTACCGCTGGTCGTGGTGTCCGGGCTCGACGATGAATCACTGGCGCTCCAGGCGTTGCAAGAGGGCGCGCAGGATTATCTCATCAAGGGCCAGATCGAACCGCGCGGCCTATTGCGCACATTGCGCTACGCCATCGAACGCAAAGTCATGGAGGACGCCCTGTTCGCGGAAAAGGAGCTCGCCCAGGTGACGCTCGACAGCATTGGTGATGCGGTCATTTGTACCAATGTGCTTGGGCAAATCACCTTCCTGAACAAGGTTGCCGAAAAACTCACCGGATGGCCGGCGCAGGAGGCGGCGGGCCGCCCGGCCACGGACATCTTCCGCATCATCGGCACAAAGACGCGCGAGCTCGACATCAAAGCGCCACCAGGCAAGAGCGAAGAGAGCCAGCTCGCCTTGCTGACGCAAAACTGCATGCTGATCCGCCGGGACGGAACCGAAGTCGCGGTCGAAGACTGCATCTCCCCCATCCATGACCGTGAGGGGCGGTTCGCCGGCGCGGTGACGGTGTTTCGCGATGTCAGCGCGGCCCGCGCCATGGCGCAACAAATCGTGCATGCCGCCGAGCATGATTTCCTGACAGGCCTGCCGAATCGCATGCTGCTGAATGACCGCATCACCCAGGCCATCGCCATGGCGCGGCGCCATAAAAAATATCTAGCTGTGCTGTTTCTGGATCTGGACGGATTCAAATATATCAATGATTCCCTGGGCCATTCATTCGGCGACCGGCTGCTGCAATCGGTCGCGCAAAGGCTCTGCCGCCATGTCTCCGATTCAGACACGGTCAGCCGGCAGGGCGGTGACGAGTTTGTGGTATTGCTCTCCGACCTTGAGCGGCCGGAAGACGCATCCAGTGCGGCGCTCAAATTGCTCCATTGCATCGTGGAGCCCCATGCCTTGGGGCTGCACGATCTGCACGTGACCGCCAGCATTGGCGTCAGCGTGTTTCCAGGCGACGGTGCCGATGCCGAAACACTCATAAAAAACGCCGATACCGCAATGTATCAGGCCAAGGAAAGCGGCCGCCAGGGCCATAAATTCTTCAAGGCGGAAATGAATGCACGGGCGGTGGAACGCCAGTCGATCGAGGGCAGCCTCCGCCGCTCACTGGAACGCCAGGAATTCGTGCTGTACTACCAGCCAAAAATCTCCCTGCAGACCGGCAAAATCACCGGCGCTGAGGCACTCATACGCTGGACCCATCCAACCAGAGGCCCCATATCGCCGGCGCAATTCATTCCCATCGCGGAGGATTGCGGCTTGATCTTGCCGATTGGCGCCTGGGTCCTGCGCGAGGCCTGCGCCCAAGCAAAATTATGGCAATTGGCGGGCCTGCCGCCGCTCACCATGGCGGTTAACGTGTCGTCTCTGGAGTTCCGTAATGAGCGCTTCTCGGACGGGCTCTTTGCAATCCTCGATGAAACCGGCATCACGCCCGAGACGCTCGAATTGGAGCTGACGGAAAGCGTCTTGATGAAGCATGTGGAAGCCTCCGCCGCGATTCTCTCCACCCTGCGCGATCATGGCATCCAGGTCGCGGTTGATGATTTCGGCACCGGCTATTCAAGCCTTAGCTATTTGCGAAAACTGCCCCTGGATTCTTTGAAGATTGATCAATCCTTCATCCGTCAAATCAGCACCTCCGGGGCCGACATCGCGATCGTCACGGCGGTGATCGACATGGCCCGGAACCTCAAGCTGCGTGTCGTCGCCGAAGGCGTGGAAACGCTTGATGAGCTCACGTTCTTAAAGGCGCATCGATGCGACGAGGTGCAAGGTTATTATTTCAGCCGGCCGGTGCTGCCTGAGCAGTTTGAAGCCCTGGCAAGAAACACGGTACCGAATCCCGTCGCGGCCTTCCAAAAAACGCTGATGCCGGCGTCATGAGCGCGCGGCCGCCATTTTATACCAAACGGCATTACACCAACCGCCCTTGAAGATGACTTAGAGCGCGATAGGTTCAGATCGACGCATACGCGCCGCTCTGAACGCGCTCTCATTCTTTGATAAGAGACTGATCCACGTTTTCGGTCGCCGCGCGTTGCGCGGCAACCTCAAACGATCAGGCTCTAATCTTCAAGGGCGGTAGGTATCGCGCATGGGGCTGTTGGCGCGGCCACGCGCCAAAATATAGTCTCTTACGGAAGAGTCAGAGCGTGTCCGAAGCGTCGTGCGCGGCGATTGTCTTGATCAGATATCCGTTCCCGCCGGAGCGTTTGGCCATATACATCATGTCGTCGGCATGGCGCAGCAGGGTTTCGGGGTCGTTGAAATCCAGCGGGTAGATGGTCGCACCGACGCTGGCCCGGATCTCAACCGACCGGCCGGCCTTCTCGACACGCAAATGCAGCGTGCCAACCAGCCGCTCCAGAATCAAATTGGCTTCGCGCCGCGATTTGATTCCCTCCAGGATCACCACGAATTCATCGCCGCCCAGCCGCACGACCATGTCGATCTCGCGGATCACCTCCTGGATGCGGCCGGCGGCCCAGACCAAGGTTTTATCGCCCTCGGCATGCCCGAACATGTCGTTCAATTGTTTAAAGCCATCAAGGTCCAGCACGGCAACCACCAGCAGGCTCTGGTGCCGGTAGGCGCGTTTCTGCGCCTCGGTCAGCCGGACCATCAGCATCCGGCGATTTGGCAGGCCGGTCAGCGGGTCCTGCAAGGAGAGCGCTTTTAATTTGGCTTCCAGCTCCTCGCGGTATAGCGAGGCGCCGATAAGCGCTGCGAACATCTCAACGATCGACAATGTCGCCCGCGCCATACCGCCGGCGCGCCGATTGATCCAGGAGATGGCGATGGCGCCGATATACCCGTTAGGGCCAGGCAACGGCACCACCAGGTTGGATTTGATGCCGGCCTCGATAAAAGCCGGCATGGCCTTGGGGCTGTTGGGATAATCCGGGGTGAATAGATGCTGCCCAGTGGCGAGCGCCAGGCCCACCGTACCCTCATGCGCCGGAAACCGGAAATCCGCGATGGATGTCTGTTGGATCAGCTCCATGCCGTAGAACAGCTTGTAACGCAGATGATCCGCGTCGTCATAAACAATCAGCGCGGCGCCATCGGCATTCAGCAACTTCGCCAGGCTCGCCGCGGCGGTATCGAAAAACTCGGAGAAGACAAGGATTTTGAGCAGCGCGGTGGTGGTGCCGACAGCGGCTTGCCACAAACCGCTCTCATATTCCGCCACGCGGCCAGGAGATTCGATCGTCACGCCTGGTCAGTCTCCACCGGCCGGCATGCAAAACGCCGCTTCTGCCAGCGCCATGCCGGCGTCGTCTGATGGGGCCGCCTGATCAGACCATACGCCTCTGCCCAACGCCATTCCCAAAGCTGCCCTATCATTCAACGGGTGCACCGGCCTCAAAACGTAAATATCCCAAAACCGTAGAAACTCTACCATAAGGCAAGCTCTTGAAAGCGCAATAAAAATCACGCAAAGCCGCCAGCTTTGCATCCGTCAAATCAGCATGTCGGGGGCGGCTATCGCGGCCGCGACGGCGTGATGAGAAAGCGGTTACTTTTTTGAAAAAAGTAACCAAAAAACTTTTTTATAACTTTATACCAATCGCCCTTGAAGATGACTCAATCTTCAAGGGCGGTTGGTATCGCGCGTGGGGCTGGTGGGGTGGCCACGCGCCAAAAGAGAGGCTAATACCGACTGTCATTATTTATGACCGTTGGTATAATCCCATGCTGGTGAAATCAGCGCTGCCCCAAAGTGATAAAAGTTTTTCGGTGCCTTTTTTCAAAAAAGAACCGCTTGCTTCACCTCAATCTGCATCACTGGCACGCCCGCCCAACCCCGCCGCCGGGCCAAAAGCGCCGCTGAGATTATAGGCGGTGTTGATCAGCGCGATATGTGAAAAAGCCTGCGGAAAATTGCCCACCTGGCGCTTGGCCGCCGGGTCATATTCCTCCGCCAGCAAACCCACGTCATTGGCCAGTGCCACCAATTTTTCAAACAATGCCCTGGCGTCCTCCAGCCGGCCGAGCAGCACGTAATTATCCGCCAGCCAAAAGCTGCAGGCCAGGAACGCGCCTTCCCCCTGCGGCAGCCCATCATCGCCCAATGCGGTGTCGTAGCGGATCACGAAGCCATCCCGCAGCAAATCCCGCTCGATGGCGGCGATGGTGCCCTGCACGCGCGGATCGGTGACCGGCAAAAACCCCACCAAGGCGATGGTCAACAGGCTCGCATCCAGCGTGCTGCCGCCGTAATATTGCACAAAGGCATTGCGCCCGGCATCAAAACCCTGGGCGCAGACCTGGTCGTGGATTTGCTGGCGCCAGCCGCGCCAATCATCTAGCGGGGCTTGCAGCCCATAGATCTCGGCCGAGCGTATGGCCCGGTCCACCGCGACCCAGGCCATCACCTTGGAATGGGTGAATTGCCGCCGGCCGCCGCGCACCTCCCATATGCCGTCATCCGGCTGGTCCCAGATCTGCCGCAAATGGCCGATCAGCGCGCATTCCAAGCCCCATAGCGTGTCATCCGTCGGCAGGCCGCGGGTGCGCCCATAATACAAAGCGGCCATCACCTCGCCATACACGTCGAGCTGCACCTGCCCAGCCGCCGCGTTGCCAATCCGCACCGGCGCGGAATTTTCATAGCCGTGGAGCCACGGGATGGTCCATTCATCAAGCCGGCGCTCGCCCGCCACGCCGTACATAATCTGCAATTGCTCGGGGCTGCCGGCAATGGCGCGCACCAGCCATTGCCGCCAGGCATCGGCTTCCTCGACGAAATTGGATTCCAGCAGCGCGTACAGCGTCAAGGTAGCGTCCCGCAGCCAGCAATAGCGGTAATCCCAGTTGCGCCCGCCGCCGAGTTGTTCCGGCAGCGAGGTGGTGGCCGCCGCGACGATCCCGCCGGTCTCAAAATGCGTCAGCGCCTTCAAGGTGATCAGTGAGCGCAGCACGATGCCGGACCATTCGCCGGCGCCCTCGAACCGGCTGCTCCAGGCGCGCCAACCGGTCTCCTCCGCCTCGATGATCTCCCCGGTATTCAGAGGCTCCGGTGCCTGGTGGTAGGATTTCGACCAGATCAGCGAAAAATCCACCGCCTCGCCGGCCTTCACCTCGAACGCGGCGGCGGTTTTCATCTCCTCGTTCTCAACCGCGATGCTGGTTTGCAGCAGCAGCCGGTCCGGCCCGGCGACGAACTGGATGCGGCCATCATCGGTGCGCGAGACCCAGGGCACCGAAATGCCGTAATCGAACCGGACCGTGAGATCGGCCCGCATGGCCACAACGCCCGCCAAGCCCCGCACGCGCCGGAGCAGGCTGGAGGTGCCATGCGTGCGGGTCATGCAGTCAATCAGCACAACAGCACCGGTCCCGGTTTCGAATATGGTTTCCAAAATCAGCGTGCCGTCCCGGTAGTGCCTGGTTGTTTTGGCATCCGCGCCAGCGGGATAGATCCGCCAACTGCCATGGCGCGCATCGCCCAGCAAAGCGGCAAAGCACGCCGCACTGTCGAAGCGCGGCAAACACAGCCAGTCGATCGAGCCGTCGCGCCCCACCAGCGCCATGGTCTCGCAATTGCCGATCACGGCGTAGTCTTCGATCAAACCCGGCATAATGCGCGCCAAAGCATGAGCTGGAACGATTCCGATTGATCGGAAATCGCTCTAGCTCCGCCGGCAGCAACGCCGGGGCCGCGCGGCGTCGAACCCATGCGTGGAGGCGCGCGCCCAAACATTAAAATTCGCGCATAAAAATGTCATATAATCTCACCTAGATGAATTGGCCGGTGCGGCGCTTGATTTCAATGCCAACCTTGCTGCGCCACGGAAAACGCCGGCGCGTGCCTTATGCCACCTTGGATTTGCCGCACCCCCACCTCACCTGTTGCCCATGAACATCGCCATTCTCGCCTGGGGCTCCCTGCTCTGGGACCCAAGGGAGCTGCAGCTCGCGGCACCATTCACGCTCACCGGCCCCAGCCTGCCCATCGAATTCTGCCGCATCTCGAAAGATCTGCGCCTGACGCTGATCATCGACGAGACCTACGGCACGCTCTGCCAGAGCTACGCCGCCACCAGCGCCTGCGCCACGCTCGAGGACGCGGCGGAAAATTTGCGCCTGCGCGAGGGCATGCCGAACGCCGCCGATGTCGGCTTCATCGATCTCACGACCCAGGCGCGCAGCCCCCACGCGGTCCAGCGCCACCCGCACGCCATCGAGAGCATCGCCGACTGGGCGCTGCACGCCGGCTACGACGCCGTGATCTGGACCGCCCTCGCCAGCGATTTCGAAAAACACACCGCCGAACCCTTCTCGGTCAACGCCGCCATGCGCTACCTCACCGGCCTCGAACAGCAGGAGCCGGACGCCTTCGCCCGCGCGCTGGACTATATACGCCGCGCCCCGGCCGCCACCCAAACCGCGGTGCGCGACGCCGTGGCGGCGCAATGGCCGCAAGACGCCACCCTCTGACATTCCCATGCAAATGCCAGCACACGCATATTGTCAGCACGGCCAAGACATGGTGTTTTCGGCCCGGCAGCACGGCCTAACGCCCATCCTCCGGCCGCAAGGGCCACTGCACCGAAACGGAGCGCACGCATGACCCCAGCCTCGATCTCCGGAACCGCTTTATCCGGCGCCAAACCCGCCGCCCCCGCCTATTCCATCCGCCGGATGGAACTGAAAGATATCTGGGAGGTGCTAAAACTCGGCTTCGACGACGTGCGCGCCTGCCGGACGGACGCGCTGACCATCGCGCTGATCTACCCGTTCTCCGGCGTGTTCCTGGGCGCCGTGGTGGTGGTGCACGCCATCTGGCCCTTCGTGTTTCCCATCTGCGCCGGCTTCGCCCTGGTCGGGCCGATGGCAACACTCTGGTTCGCGGCGCTGAGCCGCGCGCGCGACCATGGCAACGCCTCCGCCCTCAGCGTCTTCACCCCGGACCGGCTGGTCGCCATCCAGCGCCTCTGCGTCATCGCCATCATGCTGTTCGTGATCTGGAACGTCACCGCCGGAATCATCTTCGGCCTCACCATGGGCAGCTCCACCGAAGATGCCGGTGCCGGCTTCATCTCCCGCGTTCTGCATACCGAGGCCGGCTGGCGCCTGATGATCGCCGGCTGCGGCACCGGCGCGATCTTCGCGCTGATGGCACTCGCGGTGTTCTTCATCTCCTTCCCCGCCGTGCTGGACCGGCCAATCACCGCCTCCCAGGCCATCGACGTCTCCGTGCGGGCCATGCTGCGCAACCCGGTCTTCGTCTTCGCCTGGGGCCTGGTCGTGGTCGCCGGCCTGGCCGGCGGCGCGCTGCCGGTGATGCTCGGCATCGTCATCACCCTGCCCACACTCGGCCACGCCAGCTGGCATCTGTACCGGCGGATGGTGGTTTGGGAGAAAGTGTAAGTAAGCGCTGCTTTTTTTGATTCCTCTGGGCTTTGGCCGCGCCACCACCGCAGCCCCAGTGTACATAAAAATTTTTTGCGGAGCTTTTTTTTAAAAAAGCGACCGCTAGCTTACTGAAGCAGAGTCGGCTGCATCGTCATCCCTGGCATCACGCTTGCCCCTGGGATCATAGTCAATGCGTCCAATTGCTGGAACATCCACACCGTCAGCCCGATGGTGAGGATGAACAACGGCACGGTGAGGATGAGCGACACGCTTTTCCAGATATTATGGCTGGTGATATCGAGCCCGAAGGAGAGGAAGCACTGCGCCAGCAGCGCGATCAAAGCCAGGCCCGAGATGCCGCCCAGCAATTGCTCCGGCGGCATCAAATGCCCCTCGGTCAGTAGCAATGCGGCGCCGAGCAGGGCGAGCGTTGCGAGGAAGCCGGCGGTATAGCCAAACACGCTGGCTTGCTGGACCTCGGGGTGTTGCAGCGGGTCGTCTGAATGCGCGGCCATCTAGATCGCCCCTTTCAGGTAAACAAACACATAGACACAAACCCAAATCGCCGCCTGGAACTGCCAGAACAGCCGCAGATTGAGCAATTGCGCGACCACCGGGGCGGTCAGCCCCAGCCGCAGGATCTGTGCCAGCATCACCAGCAGCCAGATCAGACCGAAGATCATATGCAGCCCGTGTGTCGCGATGATGAGAAAGAACGCGGAGAGAAACCCGCTGGTCTGCGCGGTCGCCCCTTGCGCGTAGAGATCGGCAAAATCCTTCAGCTCCAGTGCCATGAACACGCCGCCCAGCAGAATCGCGGCAACGATGCCGAGCATCAGCCCAAGCCGGTTGCCATGCTTGAGCGCGACGGTGGCCAGGCTATAGGCGAACACGCTGGAGAGCACCGCGATGGTCTGCCAGAACGCGGCGATCGGGTGCACAATCTGCGCCTCGGTCGGCCCGCCGGCCGCGTTCATCGTATGGTCCAGCACGCCATAGGCCGCGAAGATCCCGGCGAAAATCAGCGCGTCACTCAGCATATACAGCCAGAAACCGAAGGTCTTGCTGGCGATGACATCGTGCTCTTCATGCCCGTAATGCCACAGCGGCGGCAGCTTGCCATCGGCGACGATTTTCACGGCCATCAATGCGCTCCCGCTTTGCTGAGATACTGCGATTCCGCGATGATCCCGCGCGGCGCCTCCTGCTCAAGCTTCGCCATCATCGCACCGGTGAGCTCATAGCCCTTGTCCCGCGTGAAGGAGCGGTAGATCACCACGGCGATGATGCCGAGCAGCGAGAGCCCGGCCAGCCACCAGATCCGCCAGGTCAGGCCAAAGCCAAACCCGAAAGCCAGCGCGCCGATGATGATCGGCACCGGCGTGTTATTCGGCATATGGATCGGCACGAAATGATCCGGCGCGATGCCCGCCGCCTTGTTGGCATAACGCCAGCTCAGTTCATCGCGGGAATTCACCTGCGGGGTGACCGCGAAATTATAGAACGGCACCGGCGAATGCGTCATCCATTCCAGCGTCCGCGCGGTCCCCCAGGCATCCGCGCCCACGATGTTTTTCGCGCGGTCGCGGATCGAGACAAACAGCATGGCAAAAAAGAACAAGCAGGAGAGCGTATAGAACCCAACGCCGATTTCCTCGATCACCAAGGCCGGGAACCATTGCGTGTTATACAAATAGTCCAGCCGCCGCGTCTCGCCCATAAAGCCGAGCCCGAACATGGCGGTGAACAGCAAAGCTGTGCCGATGCTGAAGGTCGCGAAAAACCATTTGCCGGTCCGCTCATCCAGCCGGAAGCCGAACACTTTCGGAAACCAGAAGGTCACAGCGGCGAACGCGGCATACACAATCAGCAGCACCATGCAGTGGAAATGCGCGATCACGAACACGCTGTTATGCACGGTGTAGTTCACCGCGGGGATCGCCAGCATCATGCCGGTCAGCCCGCCGATCAGCAGCAGGAACAGTGCCCCCACCGCCCAGAGCATCGGCGTCGCGAAGGTCAGCCGCCCGCGATACAAAGTGAACAGCCAGTTGAACACCTTCACCCCGGTCGGGATTCCGACGACCATGGTGGCGACCGAGAAGAAGCTGTTGACCAGCGGCCCCGCCCCCATGGTGAAGAAATGGTGCAGCCAAACCGTCCAGGAAATCCCGGCGATCGCGAAGGTCGCGGCCACCATCGTCACGTACCCAAAAAGCGGCTTTTCCGCGAAAGTCGGGATCACCTCGGAAATAATGCCAAACGCCGGCAGCACGAGGAAATACACCTCAGGATGCCCCCAAATCCAAAACAGATTGGTATAGAGCATCAAATTCCCGCCCATGCCGGCGGTGAAAAAATGTGTGCCCAAATACCGGTCCGCCCCCAGCAGCGCGAGTGCGACGCCGAGGATCGGGAACGAGGTCAGCCCGATAACGCTGGTGGACAACGTCGTCCAGGTGAAAATCGGCAGCCGGTCCCAGCGCATGCCGGGTGCGCGCATATTCACGATCGTGGCGATCACATTGATCGCATTCAGCGTGGTCCCCACGCTGGAAATCTGAATCGCCCACATCCAGTAATCCACCCCGGTGGAGGGGCTGAACGAGACCTCGGTCAGCGGGATTAGCCCGACCCAGCCGGCGGATGAAAAATCCCCGATAAACAAGGACGCCATCACCAGCATCGCCCCCATGGCGGTGAGCCAGAAGCTGATCGCGTTCATCATCGGATACGCCATATCGCGCGCGCCGATCTGCAGCGGCACGATGATATTGCCAAGGCCGGTGAGGATCGGCGTCGCGGCGAAAATAATCATCAGTGTGCCGTGCGAGCTATAGATCTGGTCGAAATGGTCCGGCGGCAAATAGCCATGCGCCGCCTCCAAATACCCCGCCGAATGCGGGCCATCGGCCATCACCTGCTGGGTGCGGATCATCATCCCGTCCACAAAGCCGCGGAACATCATCACCAAGCCAAGAATGATATACATCACGCCGATCTTTTTGTGATCAACCGTGGTCAGCCACTCCCGGTACAAATACGGGATTTTCTTGAAATACAGCACGGGGGCGACGATCAGCAGCCCCGCCACCGCGGTAAACACAAACGCAAAAATGATGATCGGGTTGTTATACGGAATCGCGGCCCACGTCAGCCGCCCGAACAGCACGGACCATGGGCCCGGAAATGGTGTGAGCATGAGGGTTAAATCCTTGGCCGCGGGCGCGCGGCCTGCAAAGATGCGTCAATTCGTGCCATTTTGGCCCTGCGTATAATCACTGCTTGCCGCCGGAATACTGACCTCTTCTGGCACCGGATACACCACCCCCTGCTGCGCGGCGGTGTACACGCTGTTGAACAGCCCCGCCTCCACATGCGAGAAATAGGCCGGCTTGGCGCCCACATTCACGGTCGGCACCGCAAGCTTGGTAAAATCCATGTAGGACAGATGCCGCGGTGAGGCCTGAATCTGCGTCACCCAGGCACCAAAATCCGCCGGCGAGACAATGCGCGTCGAAAACTGCATCCAGGAGAACCCGGCCCCGCTGAAATCCGCCGAAAACCCCTCGTAATTGCCGGTGTGGTTGACCTGGAACGCGTCCTTCGTGCGCATGCCCGGCATCACGTCAATCATCGGGGCGACACCGGGGATATAAAAATCATTGGTCACGCTGGCGGAGGTCAGCCGCAGCGTCACCGGCCGGCCCGCCGGCACCACCAGCGCGTCGATCGTCGCGATCCCCTGCTGCGGATAAACAAAAATCCACTGCCAATCGGTGGTGATCACATCCACCTGCAGCGGCGCGTCGGCCGGGTTGTCGAGGTTGAGGGCGCCGGGCCCGTAAGGGTTCACCAGCAGCGTGCTCTTATAGGACGCATAGCCCAAAAAGATCACCATGACGAACGGCACGCCCCACATCACCAGCTCCAGCCCGAAGGAGTGGGACCAGCTCGGGTCGTACGCCGCGTTGCGGGATTTGCGGTAGCGCCAGATGAACACCGCGATCATCACCGTCACCGGCAAAATAATCAGCAGCATCACGCCGACATCGATCAGCGTGAAGCGCCACTCCGCATTGGCGACCGCGCCAACCGGGTGGAACAGCCGGAAGCTCGCCGGCGCGCAGCCGGAGAGCGCCAAAACCGCTATTGCGGCCAAAAGCTTGGGAAGGGCGGCGCCAGACACCGTCCGGCGTGGAGGGAGGCTCGTCATGCCGCAGTGCAATAAGCCAAACCAACCGGCGTGAGAAGGTTTGCGACGCTCAGCCCAGTCATTCGCCGCCGGCAGCCTTGCGGTCCGGCGAATCCCGCAGGGTAAGATTTCCGCCATTATACCCTCGCCAACCGGCGCCATGCACCAAATCAATGAAATGGCATGGCCATTAATTTCCACCCATCCCCCCGCCGGTTGCCCCGGAGCTCGGCAAGCAAGCGGTTCTTTTTTGAAAAAAAGAACCAAAAAACTTTTACCTGACTGGGGCTGTGCGCATGAACCCACCATGCCCCAAAGTCATAAAAGGCATTTTGCTTTTTTTTCTTCAGAAAAAGCAGCGCTTTTCTTAGCCTTATTTCATCTCCCCGCTGGAAATTTTTGTTAACATAACGTATTATCTTGAGTTTCACGCCCCGCTTTGCCTAACCTGCAACCTCGCCTTGGGCAGGAGCGTCACGTGACATTCTACAGCGTCTCATCCGGGCAAGCGCCACTCTCCGGCCTGGTTTTGAGCGGCGGCGATCAGCTCATTGTCGCGGCCGGGGGCATCGCGATCGGCACCGCCGTCAGCTCCGGCGGCTCGGCCTATATCTCCTCCGGCGGCGGCGCCAGCGCCGGCCAGGTTTTTAACGGCGGCGCCGAATATGTGTATGCCGGCGGCGCCTCGTACACGGATGATGTGCTGGCCGGCGGTGTCGAGACGGTGTCCGGCAGCGCGTTTTACACCAGCATCGGCCCCGGCGGCACCGCCATTGTGGTGTCCGGCGGGTTTGCGCAGTCTGCCACCATCAGCGCGGGCGGCGCTCTCCTGCTTTCGGCCGGCAGTGCGGCTGGCACCACCGTCAGTGCCGCCGGCGCGCTCATCGTGCTGCCGGGCGCCGCGGCCACCGGCACGGACCAGTTGGCCGGCGGCCTGGTCATCTCCACCGGCGTCGTGGAGGACCGGCCTGGCTCCGGCTTCCTCTCCGCCGGCAGCGCCGTCACCGGCCTTGCGGTCACCAGCGGCAGCAATCTCTATGTCCTCTCCGGCGGCACCGCCACCTCCGCCACATTATCCGGCTACAGCTACTTCATCCCCACCACCATT
>Ga0116226_10001416_pt1 | contig 20768 bp, 17 predicted proteins | sample S1TSphfallax_FD_89692 | JGI IMG/M metagenome (GOLD analysis project Ga0116226, IMG submission 89692) | Host-associated microbial communities from peat moss isolated from Minnesota, USA - S1T2_Fa - Sphagnum fallax MG | ecosystem: Host-associated > Plants > Peat moss > Unclassified | place: USA... | reverse complement strand
GCTGCTCGGTTTCGTCTTCCTGACCATCGGCTTCTGGGTGTGGATGTTCTTGAGCGCCGCCTACTTCCGACAGCCGTTTTTTTGGCTGGTCGCGCTCGGCAACGTCGGTATCAGCTTGCAGACGATCCGCGAGTTCGAGGCGTTGCCGCCGTACCTGCCGGAGGGTGACCCGGCAGTCGTGGCGCCCGCGCCCTCGCTGCCGCGGGGCTCAAGCGCCTTGCTCGATCAGCGCAACGGCCGCGCCTAGGAACTGCGGTATGTAGACGTGCGGCAGGTAAGCGAGCTTCAGGTCATCGACTCGCCCTGTGGTGAGCTTCGCGGTGCACAGATTGGCTGCACAGGCGTTGCGAACGTGGCCCCAGATACGGAAAAACCGAATGCGCTCCGGACTGATCTCGGCGCCGCCGGCTTTGCGGTATTCGTCCAACAACCCCTGGAGGTCCAGCGCCGAACCCAAGGTATTGCAGGCATAGGCCAGGTCCTCGGCCGGATCGCCCAGATGACCAAACTCCCAATCGAGCACGGCAGTCAGGCGACCCCCGTCGAAAAGAAAATTATGAAACCCGATGTCACCATGAAGGAGCACCGGCATGCCCGTCATGGTCGGGAGGTTTTCCAGCAACCAGCCGAACAGCGTCGTGAGCGAAGGCGATGGCAGATGCGCTTCGCGATCGTACAAGGCCTGGAAATTTTCGATATAACGGCGAACGCAGGCCTGCAGGGGCAACCCCGCCAGCTCCCTGTTGAGCGACTCCGTCAGCTGTGAAAGCTCAGCCATGAACGGCAGGGAATGCAGTCGCACGAGGATGTCGACCAGCGTCTGCACGAGGTCCGCCGGTACCGTGCCCTTGGCGGTAAACACACTGCCGCCCGCGACACCGGGGCTGCGTCGCATGACCAGGAAATCGCCGCCCGGCAACAAAGCGTGCTCGGTATCGACCCAAAGTGCATCGGGCGCCGGGAAGCCGCGCCCGTGGACGGCGCGGATCAGCGTGTACTCGACATCGATTCGGTGGCAATCATTGGCGATCACCGGCTCCGCGAGATCTCGCCGCAATACGTAGGAACCGGAGAATTCCCGACCGATGACGTCGAACAGAAAAGTCTGTTTGCCAAAACCGCCTGCGAGCGGCCGCAGCATCGGCACATCGATGGTCGGATCGGAAAAACGATCGCGCAAATAATCACGAAGCTTCGCAGCGGTGATATCGGTCGACGGCCCTGCATCGCCGGCGGACGCACCGGCGACCGTCATGGGCGCGCGCAGATCATCGATCTCCCACGCGTTCACCACCAAGGCGACGCGTGTGCGCAGTGGGGGTGTCAGGTTTGCATCGGCGACGATTTGATGTACCAGGGATTCGAAGGCCGCGAGAGCCTCCCGCCATGCGGCTTCCGCGGCGCGAAGGTTCGCGATGTCCCGGATGCGCTTCAATCCAGAGAGCATTTCCCCGAGTCGGTGCTCGATCGCAGGATTGGATCCGACCAGCCTCTGCAGCTCGATCAATGTCGCCTGGACGCGGTCGATCTGGAGATGGATTCCGGTGATGTCACCGTGTTCGCGGCCCGACAACAAACCGAGTCCGGCACCGATGGATTGCAGCGCCGAAGCCTCGCCGTCGCCGAGATGCGCGCGCAGGCGGTTAAATTCCGCGCCCAGGCTTGTCAATAAACGGTCAGAAGGTAAGAGCATGGAGAGGGAGGTCCGATTGGGCGCTTCTTTACGGGTGCATCAGGCGGATGTAATCCGCCCATTGGCATTCTTGGAAGTCGCCGTGCGTCACCCTGCCGTCGCACTCCCAGCGCGTGAGACAGATGATGGATTGGAAGTTGTGCCATGTCCGCCAGTCCGCCGCCGCGATCACTTCACCGCGTAGTTCGAACGAACGATTCTTGGCATCGACGAGTGTCATCTCCACGCTCTCCGGGAAGAGATTCTCGCGGCTGCGAGTGGTTTTCTTCATCGCCGAGATGACGGGCGTGAATTCCCCGTCCTTGTAGATCCACCCGCCCTTGACGCTCTGGCCGCCTGGTAATTCCAGGTGGCCCTTCCAATCAGGATTCGTCTCCGGATTGTCAAAAGCCGTGCAGCCGAAACTGAAGTTCTCATCGAACACGCCAGTCATCCAGGCCATCGGCGGAAACGGCTGGTGCCCCTCTTTGCGCAACTGTCCCCACGAGCGGTCGCGCACCGTGTATCCATTGACCGGGTAGCTCTTGCCGCGCAGTCTCAGCCAGCCGTTGGTTTTCATCGCCTGTTCCAGGTGCATGCCTGAGCTCAAGACCATGGCCGGCGTAACCGCATCGAGGGTGATGTCGAAGGCGTTGTCGAGCCGCGGATCGGCATAGCGGATTCGATGCTTCTTCAGGGGCTCCAAGGTGTTGACGTGATAACTGTTGGTAAGCTCGTAGTCGTAGAGATCCTTCGCCAGACAGGCATCGCTCTGATACGTGACGAAGTCGAACAGCTCCGAGGACAGGTTATGTTTCTTGATTCCCTGCCACGCCCAGACGCCACCCGTCACCATGCCCAGATTCGGGTGTTGCCATAGGTAGCACAGGCCATGAATGCGCTCCTCGGGTATGTTGAAGCCCAAGTATTGTGTTTCGGTCAGCGAGTCGCCGGGCTCGAGTTCCCGGCTCTCCGGATGCAGGAGGTCGCATGCGGCCGTCGCCTCGACGAATGCCTCGTTCTTGGATTCCCAAAAAGGCTTCTTGGTAGCTTCTGTCATCTCACTCCCCCCGAAGAGATTCCTCGCCATAGTGATATGTTTTAATATCGTATGCAAGAGCACGAGTGCCATGCATCGCGACTGATTGCGGCTATGGTACGCTTGCATACATAAATGCTCTAACGGCTATTCCGAGAGATCCCCGCCATGTCCACGATTCTCATCACAGGCGCCGCGCGCGGAATCGGCCGCGAGCTCGTGCAGCGAGCGGTCGCGCGCGGCGACACGGTCTTCGCCGTCGTGCGCAAGGAAGCCGACCGGGCACGGCTCGGCGGTTCGCCGAACCTGCGGGTGGTGATCATGGACGTCGCTGTCAGCGAATCCGTCGAGGCAGGTTTCGCCGTCGTCGATGGCTTACTCGCCGGCCGGCCCTTGGACGCCATCCTGCATGCTGCCGCGATTTCGCGGCCGAACGCCATCGAGATTGCATCGATATCCGAGTTCGAGGAACTCCTCAATACGAATGCGTTGGGCAGTCTGCGGATACTCAGAGCGGCCATACCGCGTCTGCGTGGCCACGGTGGGCGGCTGATCCTGGTGACGTCGCTCTGGGGCAAGGCCTCCGGTGCCATGCTGGGCGGCTACTGCGCTTCAAAACATGCGATCGAGTCGTTGGCCGACACCGCGCGACGCGAAACTGCCGGCATGAATCTGCACGTGATCTTGGTCGAGCCGGGGGTCGTCCTTACCGATATGCTGAACACGCAGGTAGCCGAAGTCGACGCGTCGATATCACGAATGACCGCGGACCAGCGCACCCTCTACGAGACCTTGTACCGGCGCTATGCAAAGCTTACCGACGCCGCGGGCCGTAGCGCCATCACCGCGGCGAGGTGTGCGGCCGGGATAGAACGGGCGTTGTTCGCCGCCCGGCCACGCACCCGGTATCGCGTTGGGCGCGACGCGACGCTGGTGTGTTTTCTCGCCTGGCTCCTGCCGGATCGCTGGATGGATGGACTCATGGGCTTGAGCTTGAACCGCAAGCCGCTCAATCCGGGCCAATCCCGTTAGGCGTGCGACGGAACGGCGCCGCGCGGATGATCCGGGCGTTGCGCCTAACATCGCCAGCAACCCAACATCGACAGGGACAGAGAACATCGACAGGGGGATAGTGATAAAGCGTATCATATGCGAAAATTCATACGTGTCGGACCTGGTGCGGGGCGCGGCGCCTTGCCGGGATACGCGCTCGACGCGGCTTTCAGCGCGTTGCTCGATGACGTCGCGAGCCGCCGCACTGTTCCGTATGAGGCTGCGCAACGCCCGCTGCAACGCATTGCCGATACACCCGAACCATCATTTCCCGCATGTGTTCAGCGCCGGTATCCGATGACTGCATCATGCGGCGGATATCGCCGGGCAGATCCTCGTGGTCACGAAATCGGTAGGCCAAGTCGGCGATGTCGCGCAATCGGTTCGGTTGGGCGTGGCGCTCGCCATTGGAACGCAGATCGTAGGCAAACCGAATTCCGAGGGAATCCAATCGGCGCACGTCGGTTGACGTCAATTTATGGGTGGTACCTGAGCGATACACGGTTTTCCAGCGCACCGTGCGGCCTCCGTCACTTGGACCGGCGAATCCCCGCGACTCAGAGCCGCCCGGCGTTCACTTTGACACCGCGGCGGGCGGAATGTATCCCGGGGTGCGGCCGAGGAGCCACTCTTCGTGAGCGCGCTGTACGCTCTCGATGACCGGATGGGGTATGGGCGGTAGTTTCTCGAGGACCGGTCTGGCGAAAAGGTAACCTTGAAAAAGCCGCACGCCCAGTTCGCGCAAGGCCACCGCCTCGGCGATGGTCTCGACGCCTTCGGCGATCACCGAGATATGCAGAGCCTTGCACAAGCCGACGATGGCGCGCGTGATCTCATAGCGAAAGACGTCCGTGTTGATGTCGCGGGTGAGGGCCATGTCGATCTTGATGACGTCGGGCTGGAAATCCGCCAGCATGTTGAGGCCCGAATGCCCGGCGCCGAAATCGTCGATGGCCGTAATCATGCCGTGACGCCGGTATTCGCGGAAGATGGATTGCAGATGACCGACATCGCGCGCAGGCTCGTTTTCAGTCACCTCGAACATGAGATGGTGCAGGGGAAATTGCGCTTGCTCGGCCGCTTCGAAGGTTTTTGCCAGGCACGCGGCCGGTTGGTACACCGCATTCGGCAGAAAGTTGATGCTGAGCATGGCGTTCATTTCGAGGCGCGCTGCCAGCGTGATGGCTTTTACCCTGCAGGCTTGGTCGAAGGCGTAGCGGTTGTCGTTCGTGATTTGGCGGAGGATATCGGCGGCGCTGCCGTCCGACACGGGACGCACCAAGGCCTCGTAGGCGTAGATGTCGGTATTCTCGACATCGACGATGGGCTGAAACGCCATGGTGAATTCGGGCACGTCGACGTCGTTTCGACACGCTTGGCACTTGGCAGACATAACGGGCTTCCGACTCCGATAGTGGGCGCCGCTCACAACGACTGAGTGAAGAAATCTAGCGTTTCAGCCGGCTGCTTCGCCCTGTCTTGGTTAACAAAACCGCGAAAATTGCTGCGAAGCACGCCGAGGGCTTGTGACCTGCCTCTCGATATCGGGGCGTCGGCCATCAATACGTTTCGCGCTGATAAATACGTGTGGGAGAGCTCGGGAACAAGCCGAAGCCGGCGAGGCCGGTGGGGTTCGAGTTGGTGCCGGAGCCGACGTTCCAGAGATATTGCAGCCAGGTGGGGGCGGTCGCGGTCACGGTGAGCGCACCGGTGTTGCCGGCGCCGGGTGCGGCGAGGATGAGGTTGAAGTTGCCTGATGAGGCGACGGGTGAGTAGCGGCTCGAGGCAGCCGCGGCGCAGCCCTGGGTCGATGTTCCCGGGCTGCCGGAGTCACGGACACAGGTTTTGCCCGCCGATAAATAGGACTGATAGTTGCTGAAGCTGATCGCCGGTGCCGTGGTGCAACTATCGGCGGTGTTGGTGACGAAGCCCTGGGTGGTGCTTCGATAGTACTCGGTGGTCAGCGGCATCGGCAGATCGAGCAGTTCCGAGCCGAGCGAGTCGCGCAGAAAGAGCCTGCCGTAGTATTGATTCGCGCCGGTGCTGAAGGGTATGCCGCCGCTGGCGCCGAAGGTCACGGGATTGGCGGCCGTCACGCCGTCCAAGTCGATGACATTGATGGACAGCGCGATGTTCGCCGTGAACGGTGCGATGGCTGTGCCGCGGGTGAAGCTGATGCCGCTGCCGGAGCTGAAGGTGAGGGTGCTCTGACCCGCCAAGGTGGGTTGGGTCAGGCCGAGGTCGGTGATCACCGGATCGCCGCTCGTGGCCGGCAAGCCGGTGAGGGTCAGCGTCGGGCTCGCCGGTGTCGGCGTGTAGGTTCGACCGGTGAGCGAGGAGTTGCTGAGCCGCATGAGCGCACCGGTGTAGTTCTTGGTGGTCGTCCCGCCCGCCGCGAGTGCGGTGGTGGTGATGATCGGCGCCGTCATGTAGGTAAACGGCTGGCCGACGTAGCCGAAGCTGCCGGCCGAGCAGGCGGTGGCGAACAGCGGCGAGTTCAGCGACGTGCCGAACGATGCCGGGATGAAGCGGCCGACGTCGCCCGTGGTGGTGCCGGTGACGGTCCCGCTGCCGAGATAGGCGACGCTCGGCGTCAGCGTGATGATGCCGACCTCCGGCCAGGAAAACGCCGTGCCGGTGGCGGTGCCGCTGCTATACGAGCCGAAGCTGCCGCTGACCGAGGGATTATCGCCGCTGGCGGGCAAGACCAGAGCCGGCGTGAGTGTGACGCTGGCGGGGGAGGTTTCCTGGCCGAAATTCGGCGTGGCGTTACCCTGGTAATTGCGGGCGGTGACGGTGGTGGTGAAGGCCTGTCCGGCGGCGGTGAATACGGTTCCCGAGGCGGTGCTCGCGGCCGGATTCACGGTACCGCTGCTGGTGACCTTGATGTTCGACAGCACGAGCGTGTAGGGCTGAACCACGAACTGGCTGCTGCCGGTCATGGTGTTGCCGGACGCCGCGCCGTTGCCGAGTGGAATGTTGTACTTCGCGGCGAGCGAGATCTTGCCGGCATCGGAGTAATTCAGCGTGATCGGCGCTTCCCCATTGGCGGTGGTGAATTTCAGCGGTACGGTGGTGTAGTTCGACAGGCTGCTGTTCGAATTCGCCGCCAAGCTGGTGGTGGTGCCGTTGTTGGTGAGGGACAGTGTCTGTCCCGCCACGCAGCTGGTTGGATTATTGCACTGGAAGGCGAGGCTCACATTCACGGTGGAGCCGCTCGCGAACACCGTGGTACAGGCGCCGGTCGTGGTATCGGTGCGGACGGCTTGCAGGGCGAGGCTTTGTGTGGACGTCACGCCGGCTCGCTGCGTGCCGATCGCGGTGGGCACGTTGCCGGCATTGGTGGTGATGAATCCCGAGGCTGCGAAGGTGAGCGCGCTGTCCTCGGATGAGGTGGCGGTGCCCGACGTGGCGGTGGCGGTGCCATCGGTGACGCCGATCGTGACCACCTCGGGATGGGTGTCGCGGAACGCCAAGGCGACCACGCCGTCATCGGCCGCGACAAAGGTGTAGGCGGCGGAGCCCGCGTCGGAGGCGCCGGCGGTCAATGTGCCGCTGCCGCTGGTGAGCGTCCAATCGCCGTGACCGGTGCTGGTCGTGATATCGATGGTGTTGGTGGTCGCGACCGCCGCATGGGTGCTCGAATGGGCGGTGATGGTGACGGCCGCCGGTGCGCAATTCACCGCCGTGCCGGGCGTGCTCACGGCATAGTGATTCGGGGTGTTGTAGGTGGCGCAGGGATGCGTGGTCATCTCCCACACTTGGAGAGAGGACACCGGCAGGTCGTAGAGGAACAGCGTGACCTCATCGATGTTGCCGGCGAAGTGGGCCGTCGTCCCGGTGGTTTGTCCATCGTCGCTGCCGCCGACGGTGACGTGGCTGCCGGTCCCCGCGGAGAAGGAGCTGCGCGCCAGGCTGACGGTGTCGAGACGGTTCCCTGAGCTGTCGAAAATGATGAGATACATCGCCTGGCCGAGATTGACATCGGCTTCGAGCGCGACGAAGTACCAGGTGTTGAGCGACAGGGTGATGTTGGAGTCGACGTAGACGGAGGATGGCTGGCGGCTGTAGATGCGTAGCTTGCCGGAGCCAGAATCGTAAAAACTCAGGCCGTAGCCATTGTTGTTCTCGTCATCCATCCAGATGCGACCCAACTGATTCGCGGTCGGGCGGATCCAGGCGGTAACGGTGAACTCGTTGCCCACATGCGGCAGCGAACCCGGCATCTCGACGTACTGGTTCGAGCCGTTGAAGGTGCCGTAGTAACAAGTGCCGGGCGAGCCGGCCAGCGCGGGTACGGTGTCGGCCGTGGTGGCGGCGTGCGCGGCCACGCCGTTGTAACCGCTGCCACCGGAATCGGTGACTTCGCCGGCCGTGCCGGTCCAGGCGCTTTCATCGAAGTGCCAATAGGCCGACGGCGACACCGTCTGCGGCTGCAGTGACACGGTGCCGGCAACACTTGCGGCGCTGATCGAATTGGCGGACGTACTCACGAAGGAGCCTGAGGCGGTGGCGGGGGTGAGATTCTCGTAGAACGCGCTCAGGAACACGCCGTTGGCGCCGTCGGCGTCGCCGGCGGCAAAAATCTTGGTCATGCCGGTGGGCGTCGAGGGTGTGTCGGCGTCGCCGTTGGCCGCGGTGTACAGCGCGACGAGGGTGGTGTTGGCAACGCCCGGCGTCAGCGACGGCGCCGTGCGCGATGTGCTGGGGGTGCTATTCGCTTGGGTTGCGTAGGTGACGACAGGATTGGAGTTGTCGACACCGCGGAAGGCCGTGATGGCGCCGCCCGTGCGGCTCGAGCCCGTCACCGTCCAGGTGTAGACGGTCGAGCCGGCGACATCCGCCGAGGTGGCGATGCGGTACCACAGCGAGTAGCCGACGGAGTCGTTGCTGGTAATGTTGCTGGCGAGGTAGGTCCAGCCCGATGCCCCGCTGCCGTTGGTACCGGGATTGTTGGTGCCGACCATCAGCAGGAAGTCGCCTGGCAGCACGCCGTTGGGGACGGTGATCGAATACGAGGTTCCGGATGCCGTGGTCAGCGCGGAGGTGGCATAGCCGACCAGTTGAATTTGCGCGAGCACCTGGGCGGTCGCGGGGGCGGTGAACGAGGTGGCGATGAGAGCGCCGCCGAGCGCGAGCACCCAGCCGCGGGGCACGGCGAGCCGTGGGGTGGTGAGGTTGGCGAGCAGGCTCATCAACCGGAAACGCTGTGCAAAAATGTTTTTGCCAGGGAGCATGGGATTCTTCAGGTCGGTGTGGTGAAGGTGCCGGTGACCACCCGCTTGACGTAACCGGGCTGACCGTACGTGCCGTAGGTGGCGGTGGCTTGGATGACGAAGGCGCCGGCGGTGCTGCCGTTGGCGGTGGCCGTGCCGCCGTTGTTGGTGAAACTCGTGGCGCTGCAGGTCACGAGCACGGAGAAGCCGGCGAGCGCGCCTTCGCTGAGGGTGAGGGTGGTGCTCGAGGCCGGACAGCTTGGACTGGCGGCGCTCGAGTTGATGGCCAGGTACGCAGCCCACTCGATACCCGCATTGGCCGCTGCCAGCGCGCGAGCCTGCATCAAGCCCATGGTGACCGCCTGCTGCTGGCCGGCGCCGACGCGAATGGCGACGATGCCGAGCACGCCCAGCACCACCAACAAGAATAGCGCGGGCACGAGCGCGAAGCCGCGGCGGGTCGGGCGCGATGGGGCGGCGCGTGGTTGTGCGGCGTGTGGCGGTGGAGGGCGTCGTGCGGGTGCGTCAGGCGTCATGGGCTGTTCACCAATTGCACTTCGTAGAGCAGCTGCACGGACTCGCCGCTGTTGCTGAATTGCATGTTGAGTTCGACCAGCGCGTTACGCGACGGCGTGCCGGCGTTGTAAGTGAAGGTACACGCGGCCACATCACCCGTGACTTGCGCGGCGGTGGCTCCCGCCGCAGCGAGGGTCGCGGCGCTGGCCGGTTGAGTGCTTGCAATGCTGTAGCCCGAATAGCGAGTCAACGTCCCGGCGCTGGTGTCGCAGAGGTAGGAGACCGGACCACTGACGAGGTAGACGCGCTTCTGCGGCGACTCGAAGGCGAATTGAAAACCGGGACTCAAGGTAACGAGGTCTTGGTTGGCGGCGGAGCCCGCGGCGATGCTGATGGTCGTGCCGGCGGGCGTGATGACATTGGCCATTTGATAGGCATTGGCGCCCGGTACGCCGACGTTGTAGATGGCGAGATAGGCGGTGCTCGAGCTCCACGGCAGCGTGATCTGGCTGAACGGCACGGACGTGGAGAAGGCCGTGTCGGTGGTGGTGAAATCGAGCGCCAACGCGGGATTGGCGAGCGGCGCGCCGTCGACGTAGCGGGCACCGTCGAGGGTGGCGAGGAACTCGACCGCGGTGACGGTACCGGACGTGGTGACGCGCACACTGTTCGGCAGCGCGCTCTTGATGTCGCGGCCCATGAAGCGGAGCGTGCCGTCGGCCTCATCGACGAGCGTTGCGCGACGTGTCTGCGCGGTGTAACCCAACAGCGGGGTGACGATGAACATTGCCATGAAGGCGACCACCACGGAGCCGACGACGATGGTGATGACGAGTTCGATGAGCGTGAAGCCGCGCGATGGGTGGGCGGCGTGCGCGGTGGGGTGGTTCAACGCGGCGTGATGGCGCCGCGCTGCGCGCTTGCCCGGCGATGGGGTGCACCTGCGCATCTCAGTAATTGGTCCGATAGGCGGAGAGCGTGACGCTGACATTCGGTGCGGTGGTCACGGTGACATCGATGCGCCGCGCCGCCGAACTCGCGATGTTCGGCAGCGCCGAGGATTGCGAGACGCTGACGCTGACGTTGTAGGCACCCAAGCCGGTGATGGCGTTGCCGTACTGGTCGTGCGCGCCGATATCGTTCAAGCCATTGTATTGATCGACCAGGTCCCAGCTGCCGCGGCCGGTGTTCGGCGGAGTGCCGTTCGGATCGACCACCCAGCGCTGTGCGATTTCGTCGAGATAGGCCTGGGCGATGGCGATGGCCTGCTGCTGCAGCATGGCGTCGGCACTGCGGCTCGAGATCGAGGCAATCGCACCCAACAGCGTGGTCGCGGCAATGGCGACCACCGTGATGGCGACGATCAGCTCGATCAGGGTGAAACCGGCCGGGCGGGTGCAGCAGGGCGAGTGGCGAGTGCTGCGGCGCATGCTCATTGCACCTGCACGAAGCCGGTACCGGCGACGATGGTGATGGTGCGGGCGCCGACGGTGATCGTCGTCCCCGGGCTGCTGAGGAGCCGGCCCTGGTCATCGAATTCAAAGGTGCCGGTGGGACTCGCCGTCGTGCCCGAGGGCGCCGTATCGGCGATGGCGGTGCCATCGGGCGCGATCACGGCCGTGGCCCAGGTGGTATCGCTGGTGTTGCAGCTATTGCCGGAGGCGGCCTGTTGGTTCGCGACATACGCGGAGGCCGAGAGGGTGAGCTCGGCGGGGCAGCCGGTAATCACCGCGGCTTTCTGAGTGGCGCGCAGCGCCGCCGCCAGTTCGTCGGCATAGCCGCGCTGCGAGAATACCGATTGAGTGAAGAACCGCGGTCCCAAGCTTGCCGCGAGAATGCCGATGACGGTGATGACGATGGTGAGCTCGACCAGCGTGTAGCCGCCCGAGCGTCGCGCGCTCGAGGTTCGCGCTCTGGGACAGGCCCTTAGGTCACCGGCACTCATGGGGTCGACTCGCGGGCGGGTTCATTCCCGCCCGATACCTCTGGCGTCAGCAGCCGGAGGTGGTGACCGTGATGACCGGCGTGGCGCCGGCCGAGGTCGGCGCCGTGTAGCTCACCTGACAGTTCGCGGGCGTCGGTGCGCCCACTTTCTGCCAAGTGGTCGAGCCCGTGCCGTTCACCGTGCCCGTGGCGCTGATGTTGAAATCAGTGCCGGTGGCGGTGGTGTTCACCGCCGTGCTGATGCCGCTGCTGCTGCCATCCGGGTAGTTGTTGTACAGGGTCACGGTGTTGCCTTCCATCGCGACGCTGGTGGCGTTTTGGCTGGCCATCGACATGCCGCGGGCGAGCGATGCGGCACTGCGGACGCTGCCGGCGAGCCCGTTGATGGTGGCGGTGCGTGCCGCGGTATCGAGGGTGATGAAGCGCGGCAGCGCGAAGGCCGCGAGGATGCCGAGGATGGTGATGACCACGACCAACTCGATCAGAGTGAAGCCGCGTTGTGCGTTAAGTCTCATTTTCAACTCCGTTGGGGCGCTTTCTTGCGCTATTTCCCTAGTATCGGCAGAGGGTCGACCTTCTTTAGCCACCGGGGTGGCCGACCTTGGAGATCATGTTCCACATGGGGAGGAACACGCCCAAGGCGAGTATCAGCACCATGCCGCCCACCCCGACGATGAGCAGGGGTTCGATGAGGGCGGTCAGATTTTTCAGACGGTAATCGACTTCGCGCTGGTAGAAACCGGCGATTTCGTTCAACAACCGCACCAGCTCGCCGGTCTCTTCACCCACCGCCATCATTTGCAGCACCAGCGAGGGAAAGATCCCCGAGGCATTGGCCGCATGGCTCAGCGAGTCGCCGCGCTCGACCGCGTCGCGCAGTTTCAATAACCGTTCCGCCAGATACTCGTTGCCCGCCGAACGCGACAGCAGCGTCAGGGCCTGAATCATGGGCAGACCCGCCTGCAGCGAGATCGACAGCGAACGCGTGATCCGCGACAGCACGGATTGCCGGATGAGATCGCCGAGCACGGGGATCTTGAGCTTGGCGAAGTCCCACTGGTAGCGGCCGGCCGGCGTGCCGACCCAATGTGAGATGCCGAGCACCGCGGCGATGACGATGCTGAGGAGCAGGCCGCCGTGCTGCGTGACCAGACTCGACGTGCCCATGATGACGCGCGTGGGCCACGGGATGTCGTTGCCCAAGAGCTTGAACAGCGGCGCGAAATTCGGGATGACGAACACCGTGATCACCCCGACCGCGAGACCGATCATGATGACGACGATGAGCGGATAGCGCAGCGCGGCCCGGACTCGGTCTTGCACGTCCTGGTCCTGGCTCAAGTATTCGCCGAGCTGCAGGAAGGCATTGTCGAGGGTGCCGGTCGATTCACCCACCCGGACCATGCTCAAGAAAAGCGGCGAGAAAATGTCCGGATGCCGGGCGAGCGCCGAGGACAGGTCCCGGCCTGATTCCAAACCCTGCAGGGCATCGTGCAGCGCGTCGCGCAGCCGCGCGTTGTGCGTCGACTGGGCGAGACCCTTGAGGCCGCGCAGCAGCGGCAGCCCGGACTTGGTGATGGCATACATCTGCCGCGCGAACAGCACCAGATCCATCGTGCTGGGGCGTCCCGCACCCATGCGCCGCAGCAGATCGTGCAGCGTCATCTGCGTCGATGAATCCACCTCGATCTCGATCGGTGTGATGCCGAGATTGAGCAGCCGCGACGCCACCGAGTCGACGGTATCGGCCTCGAGACGACCGGTGATGAGCTCGCCACGTCCCGACCGGCCGCGATAGCGATAGTTCGACATCGAGCGTCAGGCCTGCAGTTCGAGGAGATTATCGACGTCCTTATCGGAGAGCGTACTCTCGACGTCGACCAGCTCCTCGAGCCCGCTGCTGACCGCCATGGCCTCGGCGAGCGAAGTGACGCCGGAGAGCGCCAGATCGATGGCACCGTGCACCAGCGGCACATAGCTCTCCTTGGCGCGCTCCGCGGCGATGAACCCTTCGATGTCGCTGCGGCGGATGCAATCCGCCAGGGCGCGATCGATCTCCAAGATCTCATAGACGGCCACGCGGCCACGGTAGCCCGTGAGATTGCAGAAGGTGCAGCCCGCGCCCTCGTGGAAGGTGTGGCTCAATGGCTTGCTGGCCGGGCGGTAATTGCCGAGCCAGGCGAGCTGGTTGGCGGTGGGTGTCGCCGCGCGCGTGCAATCGGGGCAGATGCGCCGCATCAGGCGCTGCGCGAGAATGCCGTTCAAGGCGGCGGCGATCATGTAGCCCGGTGCGCCCATGTCGAGCAGCCGGTTGACCGTAGACACCGCATTGATGGTGTGCAGGGTGGAGAACACCATGTGACCGGTCATGGCGCCGCGCAGGCCGATGTCGACGGTCTCGCGGTCACGCATTTCGCCGACCAGGATGATGTCCGGATCCTGGCGCAAGGCGGTGCGCAGCACGCGCGCGAAGTCCAAGCCGATTTTTTGCATCACCTGCACCTGGGTGATGCGGTCGAGCCGGTATTCGACCGGATCTTCGACGGTGATGACTTTGACACCGGCGCGATTCAGGTGATTCAAGGTGGCATAGAGCGTCGTGGTCTTGCCGCTGCCCGTGGGTCCGGTGACCAGCACCATGCCGGCGCTGCGCTCGACCAGGCGGCGATAGCGCTCCTTGGTGGCCGGCGGCATGCCGAGCTTGTCGAGCGACAGGAGCGACGTCGATTGATTGAGCAGCCGCATGACCACGGACTCGCCGTAGGTGGTCGGCATTGTCGCGAGCCGGATGTCGACGGCGGTATCGCGCACACGCACGCTGAACCTGCCGTCCTGCGGCAGGCGTTTCTCCGAGATGTCGAGACCGCACATGAGTTTCAAGCGCGTCACCAGGGCGCCCGCGACGCGACGGCCCTCGATGATCTGTTCCTGCAGCACGCCATCGACGCGCAGCCGGACGCGCAATTTGTCCTCGCCCGGCTCGATGTGGATGTCCGAGGCGCGCGCGCGGACGGCGTCGTGAAACATCGTTTGCAAGAGCTTCAGCACCGGCGCATCGGGCGAGCCCTCGTCGGCGGACAGCCGCTCGATGTCGACGTCACCTTCGTTCAGATCGACGCGGACCGCCTCGGCGAGGTTGGCGATCTCATCGGTCTGACGGTAAACCGCATCGAGCGTCTTGAGCAGGTCGGATTCGCCGACCAGCGCGAGCTGCAGGGGCGACTTCAAGCGCGCCTGCAATTCGTCGTAGGCATGCAGGTCGGACGGATCGGCCATGCCGATGAGCAGTCCGCGGGCATCCCGCTGCAGCACCAGCGCGCGGTAACGGCGGGCGAGCGGCTCGGGCAGCAGCTTGACCGCCTCTTTGTCGATGCGCACCTGCTTCAAATTGATGAAAGGCACCTTGAGATGCTTCGACAGGACGTCGTACAGCGCGGTTTCGGAGAGGATGCCCATGTCCGCGAGCACGCGACCCAACTTGCGTCCCGAGCGTCGCTGTTCGGCCAAGGCCAGGGTGAGCTGGTCCTCGCTGATCGCCTTTTGTTGCACCAGCAGCTCGCCCAGGCGCAGGCGGCGCTTGACGTTCACCTCAGCCATGTCATTGCGCGCCGCCGAGGCCGACCTTCGTCGCCGTGGCGAAGGGGTCCTTCGGTTCGCCGTTCAACTCGTCCCACGCCTTGGGGTTGTCGTTGTCGATGACGATTGCCCGCAGCAGGATGACGAGTTCCGAGTGGATGTCGCTCTTTTGCTGGCTCTTGAACAGGTTGCCGAGAATGGGAATCGAGCCCAAACCGGGCAGCGCATAGTCCTGGCTGCTGCGGGTGGTTTGCATCAGGCCGCCGATGACGATCAGCTGACCGTTCATGGCGCGGACCACGCTGTCGGACTCGCGCACCTGACTCAAGGCGAGCGGCAGGCTGTCGGTGGTGCCGTTCACGGTGAGCGCCTGGACGTTCGAGGTGACCTGACTCACGGTCGGATGAATGTGCAGGATCACCTCGCCCGACTCGGCGATCTGCGGCGTCACATCGAGCGCCACACCGGAGAAGAAGGCGGCCAGATCGACATTCAGACCGGTGGCCGCTGAAGTGCCCACCACCGTGTTGCTCGACACGCCGGTGACGAAGTACTGATCGGAACCGGACTTGATCACCGCCTTCTGATTGTTCAGTGTCGACACGCGGGGACTCGACAGGACGCGGGTCTTGCCCTGGGCGGACAAGAGTTCGATGTAGCTTGCAAAGTCCGCGGTGTTGACGGCGAGCGAGAACGCTCCCCCCATGGTGTTGGTCACCGTACTCGTCAAGGCATTGCCCGGTCCGACCGTCACGGCTTGCGAGGGTTGATTCAGCAGATTCGCGCTGGTGAAGCCGTTCTGCGGGCCGGTCTGGAAACCGCTGTAGGTCTGGCTGCCGTTCTTGCCGATGGCCGCCCAGTTGATCCCGGATTGAAACTGCTTGGAGAGTTGGACCTCGACGATCTTCGCCTCGAGCACCACTTGCCGCGTCGAGATGTTCTGCAGCTTCTCGAGGAAGTTGCTGATGTCGCGATGTTCGCGCGGCGTGGCGCGGACTTCGACGATGCCGGAGCCGGAGTTGATCACCACCGAGTGGCCGCCGTCCGAGCCGATCATGGCCTTGAGGCTCAACTCGAGGTCGTGCCAGAAATCCGAGGAGGAGCGCGTCGAGACGCTGGTGCCGGTGATTTCCTTGATGCGGCTGGACGCGCCATCACCGAACACCGAGCCGGGCGGCTCTGACAGGCCGCCTTGCGTATCGCCCGTTTGCGGTGAACCGCTAACGCCGGTGGGGTTGCTGCTCTGACCCACCTGGCCGGAAGCGACGCGCATGCGCGATGTGCCGCGGCGCTCGAGATCAAGGTAATTGAGCTGATAGATCCGCGTCTGCAACGACGGTGGGATGATGAGAAAGCCGGAGGAGATGCGCCGGAAATCGTAGCCGTAGGCTTCGCGCACCGCATCGAGCACCTCCATCACCGTCACGGCTTTGAGCTTCAAGGTGATGGGCGGAGCCGCGCCCGGCTGCAGGATGACGTTGTAGTTCGAGCCGTCCACCAGGCCTTCGAAGAAATCGCGCGCCGGCGCATTGGTAACGGAGAGGTCGAAGCGCGGTTCCGGGTTCTGCGCCAGCGCGCGGCTCGCGCCGACCGCGCAGCAGACGACCATGAGCAGGCAGGCGAGCGCGCACCGCTTGTATAAGAGGTACAGCATGTCAATTAACTCCCTTCTGCGGGTTGGCAGCGACGACGTGCGCCTTCTTGAATGGCGCCATGTGCGGCAGATACAGATCGTGCGTCATCCCGGCATGGCGGTAACGAATTCCCTCGGCGAACACCTCTTCGATCACATAGCCACCCACCGAGCCGCCGCCGCGCACCAGCTGGCCGTTGACCACCGCAACCCGATCCTTGGGCGTGCCGAAGACGGCGGTCAGCGTGGGCGGCGATTCGTGCACCGCGGCGCCTGCCGTGCTGACGGCCGCGTGCGGCGGGCGCATGGGGTCACGGACCTCATCGGCCGAGGCCAACGGCATGAGCGCCATGGCGCAGCAGAGCCGGGCGATCCTTGCCGCCATGAGCCGGGTGTTCATACGGCGATCCAATCGCTCGATAAACTGAGCGAACCGATGACGATGCGGACCCGGTTCGCGGGATAGTCCTGCGCCGTGAGCTCGAGCTCCTGCCAATGAATTTTCCAGGGCAACCCTTCGAGCACCCGCAGATAGGCGACGATGCTGCCGAAGTCGCCCACCACCACCAGCTCCACCGGGTGCAGGTAGGGACCCATGTCGGCGGCCGCGCCGCCGTCGCTACCGGGCGGGGCGGCGGCGCTGGTTGCACTCGATGCGCCGGTTGCGGCGGTTGCCGCCGGCACCTGGGACAGATTGACCACCGGCAGGCTCTTCATGCTGACGAGTTTCAAGCCGGGTTGGTCGTCGAGCATTTTGCGCAGCAACTCGCTGGTGCGGTCGGGCGCGACGTAGCCCTGCGACGCGGTGCGCAGATCCGCATCGATGGCGGACAGGCGGGACTCGAGCGACGCGTTGCGCGCGGTCGCGGCGGCCAACGGATTGGCCGTGGCGAGCGATCCCATCTGCTCGATATCGCTGAGACGGCGGCGCGCGGCGGCGAGACGGTTCTCGGCGGCGAGTTCCCGCGCGGTGAGCGGTCCCATGAGCAGCGTGTGCCAGGCGATGTAGATGAGCACGGCGCCCGCCACGAAAATCAGCCCGCGCTCGCGCAACGACAGGGCGTTCAAGCGCTGCGCGAGGATCTGCAACCGGGCACCCAGGAGAGCGGGCATTTTCATGGCAGATTCTCCGCGACTTCATCGCCGTGGTCGTGCTTGTGTGCCGGGTCGGGCGCGGAGAGCTTGGCGCTGTCCAACTCGAACACCACTTGCGCGGGCCGCTCGGCCTCGCTCGCGTGGCGCATGGAGAGCTTGTCGAAATGGATGCCGGCGAGAGCCGTCTCCTCGGCGAGGCCGCTCAAGTAGGTGGGCACCAGCGCGGGACGCAACGCCGCGCCGCGCATCGCCAGGCCGTCCGCGCCGGCGTTCAAGCTGATGGCACTCAACCAGATGCCGTCGATCTGGCGATTGCCCAGCGCTTCGAGACGCGCGGCAAAGCCCATGCCGGGCATCTCGCGGCCGCGTTTGACGATGTCGAGGGCATGTTGACGGGCGTCGATGGCGACGCTCAACCGCTTGGCCTCGGCATCGAGTTCCGCCTGGGTCGATTTCGACTGGAATTTCTGGCTGGTCTGCTCGGTCATCGCCAGCGTCGATGCTTCACGCTGCTCGATGGCGTCGACCGTACGCTCGACCGCCGTGACGCGGCGGGATGCATAGCCGCCGAGGGCGACCAGACTCACCGCCATGACGCCGAGCGCGAGGGCGATGGCCTGCGCCGAGAACAGCCGCCGCTCCGCGCCCAAGATGGGCTGATAAAGATTGACCTGCTGTTGCAGCGCGAGCGTACTCATAGTGTCAGCCTTTCCTCGCGCAGGGCGGCGCCGACGGCGAGCAGACAGGCGGCCTGCGTTTCGGGCGTCACCGCACCGCCGCCCTCGAGCATCGAGTTCAGATCGATCGCGGCCACTTCGAGTCCGGTATCGCGTTTGAGTGAGGCGGCGAGCGCCGTCGACCGCAGACCACCCGGCGAGACGGCAATGCGGACGATCGGCGGCTGATCGAAGTGCCGCTCGTAGTAATCGAGGGAACGCTGTAGTTCGAGGACGATGGCGTCGATGTCCATCGCCGGGTCGTCCGCGCCCGCGGCGTACGGCGACGAATGCAATTCCATCTGCCGCGCAAAATAGAATGTCGTGCCGCGCACCAGAATGACGCTGGCCGAAGTCGCGCCGAGATGCAGCACTGCCACTCCGCCCGCCGCGCCGGGCAAACTTGCGGCAATGTTGCGCAAACACAGCTCCGGCACATCGACCACGTCGAAGCCGGGCAGCGGTGAGACCGACGCTCGGTAGCGCTCGACCGCCTCGCGCCGTGCCGCCACGGCATACACCATCCGCACTTGATTGCCGCGGCTTTGTGACGGCACGTCGAAGACGTCGATGACGGCGTCATCGACGCGAAATTCGATGGCATCCTTGAGCCGCCAGCGCATGGCGGTGCGTAATTCGTCCGCGGGCACCTCGGGTGCCTCGACCAGGGCGAGTTGGTAGTCGTCGGCCCGCAGCACGACACTGACAGCGGCGCGTGGCAGGCCGGCGCCGCGCAGCGTCGCGGTGACCGCCTCGGTGCCGCCATGCGGATCGACGGCGAGCACTTCGCAACGGGTGAGGGTCGGCCGGCCCGACGAGCGCGACACCTCTGCCAGCGCAATCCTTTCGGGCTCGATGACGATACCGATGCGGCTCTTGGTCGCCTTACGTCTTTGTAGCAATCCGAACACACGACACTCCATACCGCGGTCTGACGGTTCTTTCCGCCATTGCAGGAGGTAACGGTTGGATCGCCAGAAACTTGAGACCGAGGGGGCGTTAGTCCTTCGCGGCGGGACCGAAGACGCTGCTCGGCAGCCAGGCGGGGCGCGCGTCGGCGTTCGCCACGCGACGGGCGAGTGCGGCGACGTAGGTGTCGAGCCGCACCGCCTCTTCTTTCAGTACACCGGGCTGAGCCAGATCATCGGACGGCGCATGGTAGCGGTTGGCGCGCCAGTCATGTTCGATGGCAAACTCGGGCGTGTCCTTGGCGAAGCCGAACTTGAAGGCCAGGGCGGGTATGCCGACGCGCACGAAACTGAATTGATCGGTGCGAATGAACACATTGCGATCGGGCAGCGGATCGGGCGACAGGGAGAGCCCCTGAGCCGCCGCGACGGCACGGGCATCCGCCCCGAGCGTGCTCTCATCCTCGCCCGGTGCGAACACCCGCGTGAGCGGCCACAGCGGCAACGCCATGTCGAAGTTCAGGTCCGCGACGATGCTGCCGGCCGGCACCGTCGGCCGGACGGCGAAATAATGCGAACCCAAGAGACCCTTCTCCTCGGCGGTGACCACCACGAACAGAATCGAGCGCCGCGGTCGCGGCCGCGCCTTCAGCTGGTGGGCGATGTCGAGCAGCGTCGCCACGCCCGAGGCGTCGTCCATGGCGCCGTTATAGATCGCATCGCCGTTGATCGCTGCGCCGATGCCCAGGTGATCGAGATGCGCGGACACGGCCACGTACTCTGCGGCGAGCCGGCGGTCGCGACCCGGCAAGCGGGCGATCAGGTTGGACGACGAAAGCGGTTCCCGCGCCGCGGTGATGCGCGCGGTGAGGCGCAGCGGCAGCTCGACCTGCGGCAGCGGCTTGCCGGCATCCGCGAGCGCACAGAGCTCGGCGAAGGAGTGGCCCGAGCCTGCGAACAGCATCTCGGACTTGTCTGGATCGAGGGCGGCGGCCAAGAAGCCGTCCGGCACATCGCGCAGCGCGGCATCGGCCAAGTACATACCCGGCTGGGCGGCCAGCAGCCGCTGCCGGGCCCACGGGATCTCGACCTGATGCGGTGTGGTGAGCGCGATGATGCCCACCGCGCCACGCTCGGCGAGCAGAGCGGCACGCGCAAAGCGCGCCATCGATTTGATCGGTCCCGAGATCTCGGCAGGCCCGCCGCTCAAGACCACGGCGATCTTGCCTTTGAGATCGACGCCGGCGAATTCGTCGTAACCCTGGTCGGGCAGGTGTAGCCCGTAGCCCAAGAACACCAGCGGTGCGTCGAGTGTCTTGGGCAGGGGCGCACCGCCCGCCGAGATCCGCGAGTCCTCGCCCAGGGCCAAGGACGTGCTCGACCCGTCCGGGCTCAGCAGG
>Ga0116226_10001414_pt1 | contig 20786 bp, 23 predicted proteins | sample S1TSphfallax_FD_89692 | JGI IMG/M metagenome (GOLD analysis project Ga0116226, IMG submission 89692) | Host-associated microbial communities from peat moss isolated from Minnesota, USA - S1T2_Fa - Sphagnum fallax MG | ecosystem: Host-associated > Plants > Peat moss > Unclassified | place: USA... | reverse complement strand
TGGTCAAGGCCGTTCCCGACGCCATCGTCGGCGCCGGTACGGTGCTGAACGCCGACGACCTCAACCGCGCCGTCGACGCCGGCGCCAAGTTCATCGTCAGTCCGGGCCTCACCGAGGCGGTGGCCAAGGCGGCCGTCAAGACGTCGATCCCCCTGCTCCCCGGCATAGCCACGGCGGGCGACATCATGCGCGGGCTCGATCTGGGCCTCAATCGCTTCAAGCTGTTTCCGGCCGAGACCTCGGGCGGCGTGGCGGCGGCGGCGGCCTTCGCCGGCCCGTTCGGCGACGTCGCCTTCTGCCCCACGGGCGGCGTCACCCCAGACAATGCACCCAAATATCTGGCGCTAAAGAACATCCTGTGCGTCGGCGGCGGTTGGGTGGCGCCCAAGGCCGCGATCGACGCGGGCGACTGGACGCGCATCGTGGATCTGTCGCGCCAAGCCGCCGCCCTGCCCCGCGCCGCCGTTCCAACCTGAGACCCAGCACGTCTAAACCGCTCGCGCCTTCAGTTCGTCTAAAGGCGTGATCAGAAAGCCGTGATAGACACTGGTCGTTCGGCGCCGACTATGGCCAGCTGCATTAAGAAGCGTGCAGGGGCTTCTGGGAGGCGCCAAAATGTCGATAGGGCATGCATCCACCGCAAAGGTCGCCCCAAGCGCTGGGGCGCCATTCCAGGTGAAGGCGCGACTCTGGATCCTCTTCGTCGCCGTCGTCCTGGTGGCGGCCGCGACCCTCTTTGTGATGGCGACGGATCACACCGGCGCCGGGCGGTCCATCTACCATCCCTTCGTCCTGCCCGATCCGCGTTATGTCGTATCGGGCTTTTTCGTCGGCGGCCTGGTCGGCCTGACCGGGGTCGGCGGCGGATCGCTGATGACCCCGCTGCTGGTGCTGTTGTTCCGCTTCCATCCGGGCACGGCGGTTGGAACGGACCTCTTATATGCGTCGGCCACCAAGACGGTCGGCACGGCTGTGCACGGCGCGAACCGGACGGTCGATTGGTCGATCGTGGGGCGTATGGCGCTCGGCAGCGTCCCGGCGTCGATCCTCAGCCTGTACTTCCTCTACCGCTTGGGCGTGCACGGGATCAGCGCCGCCAAGCTGATCACCGTGGTGCTGGGCTTCGCACTGATGCTGACGGCGGTGACGCTGGTGTTCCGCAGCCAGATCGTCGCCTTCGCTGCAGCCCGTTTTCCTGAGCCGAGCGCCAAGACCACCGCCTATCTGACGACGCTGCTCGGCGCCGTTCTGGGCGTCCTGATTACGCTGTCGTCCGTCGGCGCCGGCGCGATCGGGGTGACGGTCTTGATCCTGCTCTATCCGCGCCTGAACATGAGCCGAGTGATCGGGTCCGATATCGCCCATGCCGTGCCCCTTACCCTGATCGCAGGTCTTGGGCATTGGTGGCTGGGGTCGGTGAATTTCGGCCTGCTGGGATCGCTTCTGACCGGCTCCATCCCTGGCATCATCATTGGCAGCTATTTCGCCGCCCGCGCCCCCGACCGCCTGCTGCGGCCGCTCCTGGCCGCAACCCTGATGCTGGTTGGGTTTGGGATGGCGCATTGAGGGGTCTGGCGTGAGTATGTGTGCCGTCGCGCGCTGGGCGTTCCAATGAAGTTCGACCCCTCCGGGGGGTTGAATACCGGGCTGAAGCGATGGCTGAACGATTGATCGGCGATCCTCGCGCCAGGCCAGCCTCATCGAAATCCCAAAGCCAATAACCTTGTGTTCGACGCGCGGCAGGCCGTCGAACTTTCAACGGGACGCCTCGCGTCCCGACGCTTCCAAGTCAGCCCTCGCGGGCAGGGCGGGGCAAGAGCAAAAGCGGAGCGTCCGTGGACGAGCACGGCGGCGGAACGCAGCCCCTCAAGCCGCCCGCCGCACCAGCCCCACGCCTTGCCCGATCCCCCAAAGCGCGCCGAGGCCCTGCTCGACCTCCACCCCGCTCTCAAGCCGACAAAGCCGGGATTTCGCCTCGCGTCGCGCCTCCGCGGTCGCCGGCCACGGCGCTTGCTCCACATACCATCCCAGATGCTTGCGGAAGACCCGCAGGCCGACGCGGTCGCCATAAAAGGCCAAGGTCTCACGCAAATGGTCGATGACGATCTGGAACCTGGCCGCCACGTCAGGCTCGACCAGGGCCTCGCCGGTCGTCAAGGCGCGCATCAGGCCGGCGATCAGCCAAGGACGGCCATAGACGCCGCGGCCGACCATGACGGCGTCGGCGTTCGACTGGTCGAGCGCCCGGCGCGCGCTAGCGGCGCAGGTGATATCGCCGTTCACCACCACGGGAAGCGAGACCGCCGCCTTGACGTGGGCCACAGCCCGCCAATCCGCGACGCCGGCGTAGAACTGACAGCGGGTGCGGCCATGGACCGTGATCGCACTGACGCCGGCCCGTTCGGCGCGCATCGCCAGCTCGGGCGCATTGCGGCTAGCGTCGTCCCAGCCCAGGCGCATCTTCAGCGTCACCGGACGGCGCACAGCCGCGACGACAGCCGCGATCAAGGCCTCCGCCTGATCCAGGTCGCGCATCAAGGCGGAGCCGGCCAGGGCGCCGGTCACCTCTTTGGCGGGGCAGCCCATGTTGAGGTCGATGATCTCAGCGCCGGCAGCCTCGGCCATCGCCGCGCCCTGGGCCAGCCATAGCGCCTCGCGCCCGACCAGCTGCATCACCGCCAAGGGCAGGCCGTCGCCCACCGCCGCGCGGCGGACCACGTCGGGCCGTCCGCGCGCGAAGTCGGCGCAGGCCACCATCTCGGTGGCCACGTAGGGCGCGCCCAAACGCGACATCAATCGTCGAAAGGGAAGGTCGGTCACGCCCGTCATGGGCGCCGCGAGCACACGCCCGGCGACATCAATGCCGCCGATCCTCAAGGGCGCGGAAAAGGTCCCGCCGTCTTGTCGCGACAGCGGGTTGGCCATGGGCGTGAGCCTTAAGGATTAGGCGGTGGCCTGGACGGCCAGCTTCGCCTTGATCTGACGCTTGATCTTCAAAGCGCGCGGCGACAGCTTTTCGTCGCCGGTCTTGATCAGAACGGCGTCCAGGCCGCCGCGAAAGTCGAGCGTGCGCAGGGCCGCGTTGCTGACCTTCAGGCGAAAGCTCTGACCGAGCGCTTCGGACTGCAGCGAGGTCGCGGCCAGGGACGGCAAGAACCGGCGCTTGGTCTTGATGTTGGAGTGGCTCACGTTGTGGCCGACCATGGGGCCGACGCCCGTGAGTTCGCAACGACGCGACATGACGCTGTTTCCGTGAAGAAGGGACAATAGAGGCGTGACGCGAAAGGTTTCCCTTCCACGCGATAGGCGCGCTTATAGTCGTGGCAGGGGGCCAGCGTCAAGAGCGCGCAGAGCGCCGGTTAAAGTGTGTGCGCCCGCGCCAGTGTTTGACAGCCGCTATGATTTACTGAGGACGCATAAAGTCTGCAAAGGGTTGAGCCGGGGCGTTGCGCCCTGTTGGGAGACGATTAAAAGCCTTCCGCGCGGCGCTGGCCTAAGGGTCTACGTTCTGAAGCCGCAAGGGAAGGTTAGGGACATGATGATCGACGCGAGCCAAACTCGGCGAGTAGGTGCGCGGCGCGAGCGGGTGGCGTCGTCCTATACGGCCCGTCTGGTATCCGCAGCCCTTGGCGTCGCCGCCTGCAGCCTACTTAGCGGGTGCGGCCGGCCCGAGGACGATGGCGTCAAGTCCAATACGGTCGCCACGCCGCTGCCGCCCTACCCGGCCTGGTCCGCCAGTATGATCGGCAAGCCCTTGGCGGAGGTGGTCAAGGGCAAGGCCAATTGTATCGGCGTGTTCGATACGGTCACGGCCACGCACACCGGCGCCAATCCCGGCGTGGAGGTCGAGGGCTGGGCCTGGGACGCGGCGGCGAAACACGGCGTCCAACACGTTCTGATCGTGGATTTGAACGATCGCATCATCGGGGCCGCCGACGGAGGACGACCGCGCGCCGATGTGCCCCCAGCCTTCCCCACGATCACCAGCCCCCTGGTCGGCTGGCACGGCGTGGTCGGCCAAACCACCGGCACGGCGCTGGCGGTGGGTCTGGGCGCGACGGGCGGCGAATGCTCGTTGTCGAGCTCAAAGAAGCTCGACGGCGGCGTCTACTAGAGCCGGGCTCGCCCTTAGGCGACGTCGTGGGCGGCGATGAAGCTGCGGACGCGGGGATAGATTTCTTCGCGAAAGCGCCGGCCGTTGAACACGCCATAGTGCCCAACCTTGGGCTGGACATAGAGCTCCTTGTGCGCGTCCGACAGGCCTGAGCACAGGCCATGGGCCGCTTGGGTCTGGCCGACGCCAGAAATGTCGTCCTGTTCGCCTTCCACAGTCATCAGGGCGATGTCGCGGATCGCGCCGGGACGCACGGGACGGCCATGATGCTCCAACAGGCCGCGCGGCAGCAGGTGGCGCTGGAAAACGATATCGATGGTCTGGAGGTAGAACTCCTCCGTCAGGTCGAGGACCGACAGATATTCGTCGTAGAACTCCCGGTGCTTGGCGGCGTGATCGCCGTCGCCCTTCACCAGATCCTGGAAATATTGCTGATGCGCCTCCTGGTGGCGCTCCAGGTTCATGTTTAGGAAGCTGTAGAGCTGGACCATGCCGGGATAGACCCGCCGAAAAGCGCCGGGCAGGGGCAGCGGGACGGTGAAGATCATGTTGGACTGGAACCAGGCGAACGGACGCTCCGCCGCAAGCTTGGTGGGTCCCGTCGGCGCGAGGCGCGCATCGATCGGCGAGCCCATGAAGGTCATGCTGGCGGGGCGGCAGGGGTCTTCGTCTTCCGCCATCAGGGAGGCGGCGGCGAGCACAGGCGGTCCAGGCTGACAGACGGCCACCACATGGGCTCGGCCGCCCAGCGCCCGCAGGGCGTCGCGGATGTGATCGACATAGTCGTAGAAATCAAAGCGGCCATCGGAGATCGGCACCTCCCGGGCGTTGACCCAGTCGGTGACATAGACCTCGTGATCCTGCAGGAAGGTCTCGACCGTGCCCCGGAGCAGCGTCGCATAATGGCCCGACAGGGGCGCGACGATCAGCACCGGCGGCTCAAGGTTGCGCCGCCCGGCCTTGCGCATGTCCGCCGAGTTGCGGCTGAAGTGAAGGACCCTCACCCAGGGCGTCGAATAGGCCACAGTTTCGCGCACGGCGACCGGGTGGCCGTCGATCTCCACCTCGTCGATCCGCCAAGCTGGCTTGCCATACCGGCGTGTGAGGTTGGAGAACAGGTCCGCCGCGGCATAGCTGGTGCGCCCGAGCGCAGTGTCTGCGGCCGGGTTCAACGGGGAGGTCCAGAACGATCTGGCCGCCCGCGCCGCCAACCGCATGGGCGTAGCGACCTGGTAGGCGTATTCGTTGAGGGCGTACAACATTGGGGTCTCAGCCTTCCAGCCAGGCGCAAGTGCGCCGGCCAGACCAGGGTCCAGCGGCGCCTTGGTCGATGCCTGGCGACATTTTCAAGGATCACATAAACAGGTTAACGCGTCGCCCTCAATCATGGTGCATCGCGTCTGCGATCTGTTTCGCCAGGGCGCCTGGCCCTTCCGCCTCGATCAGCGGCCGCACGAACCGCCCCTGCGGGTCCATCAGATAGATCGAAGCGCTGTGCTGCACCTGGTAATCTGGCCCTTGATCGGCCTTCTCGTAAAAGACGGCGTAGGCCTTGGCGATGTCGGCCACCTGGGCTGGCGAACCGGTCAGGCCGAGCGCGCCGCTCGGAAAGCCCTGGGACGACAGATAGAGTTTCATCTGGGCGGGCGTGTCGCGCGCAGGGTCCACGCTGACGAACACCACTTGAAAGGCTTTCGCCGCCGCGCCCAGCCGCGATTGCGCCGCAGCCAAGGCCGACAGGGTGGCCGGGCAGGTGTCGGGGCAATAGGTATAGCCGAAGAAGACCGCGCTCCATTTGCCCAGCAGCACGCGCTGATCGACCGGCCGCCCCATCTGATCGACCATCTTGAACGGACCGCCGATCCGCGCCGCGCCAGAGCTTTCAACCGGCTGGGTCGCCGGTCCAAGCCGGCCGCCGTTCAACGACAGCAGGGCGAGCGGCAGCGCCACGACGATGGCGACGGCGCAGAGGCCGATCATCAGCAGCGAACGCGGACCCTGATTTACGCCCTTGGGCGTGGATCGCGCTTTCGCTTGGCCGCGGGGCGCGTCATGGTGGGCGCTGGTTCCTCGCCCGGACTTGGGTTTGCTGGTTTTCACCATTGATGGCCTCGACCGCCTCCGCCCCCGCGTCTCCCTCGGATAGGCCGAGCCCGATGGGCTGGCAAGCGCGCGGCGGCGCGCCAGGCGATAGCTTCGGCGACCGCTTTGGCGACGGCGACGGCGAAGGACAGCTGTGGGATTGGGCGCAGGCGCGACGCGGTCTTCGCCTGAGGACGCTGGTGCTTCTGCGCTGGGTGGCGATCGCCTGCCAGCTGGGCGCGCTGCTGTCGGTCGCCTTCGGCTTGGGCCTGCATGTGCCGCTGGTCTGGTGCCTCCTCACCATCGCGCTCGCGGCTTGGATGAACCTTTCGCTGACCCTGGCCTGGCCGGGGATGCGGCTGGCGCGGCGGCAGGAGGCGCTTTACCAGCTTGGCTTCGACCTGGTGCAGCTGGCGGTGCTGCTGGGCCTGACCGGCGGACTTGAAAACCCCTTCGCGCTCTGCCTGATCGCGCCGCCGACGGTGGCCGCGGCCACCCTGCCGTCCCGCGACGCCGCCATCCTGTGCGGCTTCGCCCTCGCCGTGATCGCCGTCCTGTGGCGCGTCTACCTGCCCTTGCCCTGGCCGGCGCATGAGGTGTTCGCCATGCCGGGCCTATACCGCGCCGGCGTCATTGTCGCGCTCGTGTTCGGCCTCCTGTTCACCGCCGCCTACGCCTGGCAGGCGGCGGCGGAGGCGGCGCGGATGGAGTTGGCGCTCGCCGCCACCCAGGCCGTGCTGTCGCGAGAGCAGCGGCTGTCGGCGCTGGGCGGCCTTGCGGCGGCGGCGGCGCACGAACTGGGCACGCCGCTGGCGACCATCCAGGTGGTGACCAAGGAGATGGCCCGCAGTCTGGAGCCCGGCCCCTTGCTCGACGACGTCCAGCTCCTGATCGGCCAGGCCGAACGTTGCCGCGACATCCTGCGCAAACTCTCCAGCGCGCCCGACACCAAAGACGCCCACCACGCCCGCATGAGCCTCAGCCAACTCCTGGACGAGGTCTCCGAGCCCCACCGGGGCGAGCAGATCCTGATCAACACCGACGTCAGCTGCGCGCCGGGCGCGGCCATCCTGGAGATCCGCCGTCTTCCCGAAGTGCTCCACGGCCTGGCCGCCTTCTTGGAGAACGCGGTGGACTTCGCTGAAACCAGCGTGGAGCTGACGGCCTATTACGACGCCGATCGCTTATTTGTCGAAGTACGCGACGACGGCCCGGGCTTCTCCCCCGACGTCATCGCAAAGCTCGGCCAGCCCTATGTCACCACCCGCAGCCATGGCGAGGGATCGAGATCCAGCCACATGGGCATGGGCCTGGGCTTCTTCATCGCCAAGACGCTTCTGGAACGGACGGGGGCCGAGGTGGCCTTTCGCAACGCCCGACGCGGCGGCGCCGTCATCTCCGCCCAATGGCGGCGGGGGCGGATCGAGGCCCCAAACGAGATTTGATCGCGCGATTAGGATGGGGGACCCTTAATATAACCTTCGTGGCGAGCCTCTTAGGTTGAACAGTGGACGTGAAGCCTCTGCGACATTATGACGGAGGGTTCGAGCCGGCCGCCGGTTCGTCTCTATCGTCCGCCGCCGCGCCGGATTGGCGCTCAATTTCAGTGTAGGCCTATTATGACGGACATCTCCGCCTCTATCGCCGCCCTGCCCGAAAAGACGGTGTTGGTGCTGGATGACGACGCGCCGTTGCGGACCCGGCTGGGACGGGCGCTGGAACAACGGGGGTTTGAAGTGATCCTGGTGGGCTCGGTAGCCGAGGCCGTAGCCCAGGTGAAGGAGAACCCGCCGGCCTTCGCGGTCCTGGACATGCGACTGGAGGACGGCAACGGCCTGCAGGTGGTCGAGACGATCCAGACCGTCCGCCCTGACGCCCGCGTGGTGATGCTCACCGGCTATGGCAACATCGCCACAGCCGTCGCCGCGGTGAAGGCCGGCGCCGTCGATTACCTGCCCAAGCCCGCCGACGCCGACGACGTCGCCCGCGCCCTCCTGGCGGCCCGCGAAGGGTCCGCGCCTGCGCCGCCGGACAACCCCATGTCGGCCGACCGGGTGCGCTGGGAACATATCCAGCGGGTGTACGAGCTGTGCGGCCACAACATCTCAGAAACCGCACGCCGGCTGAACATGCACCGCCGCACTTTGCAGCGGATTTTGGCCAAGCGCGCCCCGCGCTAGGTTACTAAGACAGCGCGCGCCATCGCCAAGGCTGCCGTCAGACCGTCGGCCCTATAGTCGATCGGCGCGCCGAAGCCCCAGACGGGTCCGGGCCAGGCGGGATCGTCGCTGCGCCGTCCCACGACGTGCACATGCAGTTGCGCCACGACATTGCCCAAGGCGCCGACATTTAGCTTCTCCACCCCAAACCCGTTCGCCTCCCCGATCGCCCGCACGGCGCGTCCGGCCGCGACGATCTCGCCCATCAGCACGTCCAGGTCTTGGGGTCCAAGCTCGTCCAGCTCCCGCAGGCGCGCGCGGCGTGGGATCAGCACGATCCAGGGCCAGCGGGCGTCCGCCTGGAGCCGCGCCTGGCATAGGGCCAGGTCGGCCACAAAGATCGAACTCGCCTCCAGGCGCGGATCAGGGGCGAACATCGGCGGTCTCTGACAGGGTTTGATGAAGGGCGGCCAAGGCCTCCGCCAGCGCCGGGCGGGCGGTGGGATTGGGCTGGGTACAGGCCTGTTCGAGGCTGCGCCAGGGCGCGAGGGACCCTGCGTTCCCGTCGCAAAGATTCAGCAGCTCGCCCAGCAGGAGGCCAAAGGCGCGAACCTCCAGACGCGGGTAGGCGTCGGCGCCCTGGTCGGGCAGGAGGGAAGCTGCGCCGAAGTCGCTCAGCACCGCCTCGCCGTGGGCGCCATCCCACAGGACGTTGTGGCCATAGAGGTCGCCATGCAACAGGCCGCGCCCATGCAGGTGCAGCGCGGCGCGGCCCACGCCGCCGGCAATGCGAAGCGCTGTCGCCAGCTCCAGCCGCAAAGTGGAATCATAGACGTCCCGGCTGCAGCTCCGCCGGCTCGGCGGCCCCGCCAGCACCCGCCAATGGGCGGGCAGGCGCGGCATCAACAGCCCCTGTAGGCCTTCGGGATGATCGACGATCCGGCCGAGCGCGCCGGTCAGATGGGGGTGGGCGCCGGCGGCGAGGCAGGCGGCCATTTCGCGCTCGGGCAGGCCGTCGCTCGTCATCGCGCCTTTGAACAGTTTCAGCGCTGCCGGCCGAACCTCCTCGTCTCCGACCCGCCAGAGCGCGGAAAACACCTGGCCGGAGGCGCCTTCGCCCAGGAGGAATTCCACCTCGACCTCGGCCCAGCGGACGGCCGGGGCCGGCGTCGCGGGCGCGTCGCGGTCCAGCGGGTTCCCGGCCCAGGCCAGCCTGGCGAGGCAGGGAAGGTCGGTCAGCCAGGGCGGCAGCGACTCGAAACGATTGGCCGACAGCCGCAGCAGCTCCAGGTTTTGGGCGCCCTGCAAGCTCTCCGGCAGGCGGTCCAGGCGATTTCCGGCCAGCATCAGCTTCTGCAAGGCGGGGCGCAGACCTAAGGCGTCCGGTAGGGTCGCCAGCTGATTGTCCGTGAGGGTCAGCCAGCGGAGCGCGCGGGGCAGGGACTCGGCCGGAACCTCGACCATCCCCGTCCCCCGAAACCCGACCTGGCTCAGGGCCGGGCAATCCCCAAGCGAGGGCGGCAGGCGATCGAACCGATTGCCGGAACAGAATAGCGCCTGCAGCTTGATCAGCCGACCCATGTCGTCGGGCAAATGGGTCAAGGCGTTCCCGCTCAGGTCCAGCACCTCAAGCGTCGAGGCCAGGCCGAAGATTTCATCGGGAAATTCCGTCAGGCCGCCATCGAACTTCAGCTCCCGCGCGCCGGCGAGCGCGCCGCTGCGGAGCGCCGCCAGAGACGAGACCTTCATGGCGCAATCGTGGGCCTATGCGGCTTCGCCCTCGCCGGGCCTCTCGCCTTCGAGGGCGACCCGACCTGACCCGAGGCGCGCAGGATGAAGCCCAGCACCGTGGCCACGGCGCGGTAAAGCTCTCGGGGGATCTGCTCATCGATTTCGACCTGGGACAGGGCCTCGGCCAGGGCCGGGTTCTGCTCCAGGGGGACGCCATGCCGGCGGGCGGTATCGATAATCGCCTGGCCGAGCTCGCCCTGACCCTTCGCCACCACCCGAGGCGCGTGGGGCTTTTCGTACTGCAGGGCGACCGCGAGGCGCGGCCTGTCCTTCTGGTCCAGCCCGCTCATGCCTAGACCGCCCGGTTCATGAACTGCCCAACCGGCGCCGGGGCGACGTTGGGCCTGCCCTGGAACACGGCCACCTCAGGCGTCAGCTCGTCCTCGATCAGGGCGTCGGCCAGATCGCTCTGTTGGGCGTCGAGCTGCGCCCGCGTCTCGTCGTTTTCGGCCCACAGCGCCACGCGGGCCTTGTCCCCGCTGAGGCTGATGCGTGCGTGGATCGGACCGATAGGGGCGAAGTCCAGGGAGAAGCGCACCCGCCAGACCGGATCGGGTGCGCCGTCGTGAGGCGGCTCGCCATCCCGATCGACCTGGAACTGGGCCACCGCCGGGCCGTCGGGCGCAGCGAACAAGAGCTCAAACAGCCAGTTTGCGCTCGGTCTCTGGGCCGCCGTCCGATTGGAGGCTTGCGATGATTTCGGCAGGGACGCCGCCTGCATCAGCACCTGGCGCGATAGAGCGCCCTTGGCCTCCTTCGACAGCAGGGCCGCGACCATCTCCAGCGCGGCGTCGGAGGTCAGGAGCGCGGCGGCCGGCGGCTGTCCCTGGAGCGCCGCCCCGGCATAGGGCGGCGGAAGACCCGTCAAGCCGCTCGCCCCGGCGGCGCCCAAACTTGGCGCATCGGAGTCGATCGAAGGCTCAAGCGTTTGGATGAGATTGAGCAGCGCGGCCTTCATGTCGCCCTGCGGCGGCGCGCCGGTCTGGACAAGCTGGGCCTCGAGGAACAGGCCGGATTGGGCGACCGCCTGCTGAAGGTCGTCCGCGGTCGGCGGCGGATCGAGGGCCAGCGGGGCGTCCAAAATCTGGAGCGCAGCGGCTTGGACGTCGCTCGGAAGGTCAGGGGATTCAAGCGCCTGGGTAAGGTTGGCGAGCAGCCCCGAAAGCCCGGCTTGCGACCCGGCGGCGCTCGTCACCGCCGCCTGCAGCGCCGAGGATGCGGGGGACGCTGTCGCACTGGCGGCCAAGGGGTCGGTGGTTGCGCCGGCGACCGCCGCGGTCGGCGCACGAGGGGCCACAGCCGCGACGCCGCTGACCGCTGGACTCGGTGTCAGAACGGTATTTGTCGCCAGGGACGATACGGAGTCCATCGCCATGCTGAAAAGGCTCCAGGAGAGGACCAGTCCTCAAAATGCGACCGATTAGTAAATGGACGGTGTCCGGGACGAGAGCCGCGCCGGCCTGGCCGCCGCATCTCTTCAAGCTCGCGATTAGCCAGCGGCGCCTTACGGCCTGTTTCGGTACAGATTAGACGGTTGCGTCTACTTAACAATATTGTCTTGCCAGGTAACCACACTTGTGACTTCATACCTTCGTGGACATCACCCGATAGAGGTGGGCCAAAATAATCGGGTTAGCCTGACGGCGAACACGAAGGAGGAAACCTATGGTCCGCATGATGAGTAGCCTGTTCCGGGCCGCCTGGAGCGCCTGGCGAGACGGACTCGGTATGTACGGAAGCTGTAACCTTAGACTCTGACGCCGTTCGGCGAACGATCTCGAAAGCGTCGGAGTTCTCCCGCGATAGACGGGGTAGACAGATTGACGGGGTAGACATGGGGCCGGTTCGGTGGCCCTTTGGATCGTCATGAGCCGTCTATTTGAATTTATAGCCAAGCTTTTCGGCCGCGGCCGGTCGATGACATCGACTGTTGCGGCGCCAGCTGATGAGCGCCAGCCTGATGCGCAGGCCGAGCATTTTCCGCCGTCTGGCCTGTCGCCGGCCCGCGATCTGCCGACAACGCCGCCCGCCAACGTCATCCTTCTGGATCTGGCGGACGAGGAGGATGGCGCAGAAGAGCTTGAAGACGAGACAGATGAGCCTGATCCGACCATCGGTCGGTATGAAGAGCTTCGCGTGCCGGTTCTTGACGCCGAAGAGATCGGCGCTCAGCGCGCCGCGTTCGAGGTGCAGGGGCTTTCGGGCGCCCACAAGGTCTTCCCCTACGACCCCGCTGGCCCCGGCAGCCTGGCCGAGACCCTCGCCCGGCTAGAAGCTGAGGGGCGGGTGACTAGCCGCATCTGCGAAGACGCCGAACAGGGCTTCTATGTCCTGTACGAGCCCGCTAGGGCGGGTCCAGAAACCTAAGGCCGGCGAACTGTCGTCGACTCTGAATGTGAGGGTCGCGCCGGCCCTTTCCGCGCTACCGCGCGGCCCCTCCGTCGCTTCGCGACACCTCCCCGTGCTTCGCCCAAGGAGGAACAGTTGCAGCGCATTTCATCTCCCCTACCGCGAAATGATGGAGGAGTAGCGGAGCGGGGAGGGGGCCGACCGGCGCAGCCAGGCGGAATAGCGGGCGGCAGCCGGGCGGAACGGCTGCTCTCAGCTCCTCAGTCGATCGATCAGGGCGCGGGTGGAGGGGTCGTGGGGCAGGGGCGCGCCGCCGTCGAGTTCACTTAAGATTCGGACGGCCAGGGTCTTGCCCAGCTCCACGCCCCATTGGTCGAAGCTGTTGATGCCCCAGATCACGCCTTCGACGAAGGTCTTGTGTTCATAGAGCGCGATCAAGGCGCCAAGGGCTTGGGGGGTGAGCTCCGGGGCCAGGAGGGTGGTCGTCGGGCGGTTGCCGGGGAAGGTGCGCTGGGGCGCCAGTGACTCGATCTCCGCCGGCTCGACGCCCTTGGCGGTCAGCTCCGCCCGCACCTCGGACTCCGCTCGGCCGATCATCAGGGCTTCGGCCTGGGCGATGCCGTTGGCGAGCAGCTTGGCCTGCATGCCGGCAGGCCCCTCGCCCTTTTCGACCAGGACCAGATCGACCGGAATGATATCGGTCCCCTGGTGCAGGAGCTGGAAGAAGGCGTGCTGTCCGTTGGTGCCAGCGTCGCCAAACACCGACGGCGCCGTGGCGCGCAGCACCGGCGTTCCATCCCGGGTCACCCGCTTGCCGTTGGACTCCATCTCGAGCTGTTGCAGGAAGGCGGGCAGGAGACGCAGGCGCTGGGCGTAGGGAACCACGGCCCGGATCGAGCGGCCCAGCCCATTGCGGTTGAAGATCTGGGCCAGGGCCATCAGGACCGGCGCGTTGCGCGCCAGAGGCGCGGAGGTGAAATGGGCGTCCATCTCGGCCGCGCCGTCCAGAAAGCCCTGGAACCGGTCGAAGCCGAGGGCGATGGCGCACGACAACCCCACCGCCGACCAGATCGAGAACCGTCCGCCGACCCAATCCCAGAAGGCGAACACCTTGTCCGCCGCCATGCCGAAGGCGACCGCCTTGTCCGGCGCGGCGGAGACGGCGGCGAAGTGGGCCTTGGCGCCCGCCTCGCCCAGGCCGGCTTGAAGCCAGGCGCGGGCCGCCTGGGCATTGGCCAGGGTTTCAAGGGTGGTGAAGGTCTTGGAGACCACCATGACCAGGGTCGTGGCCGGATCGAGACCATACAGGGCGGCCTCGATCTCCTGACCATCGACATTGGCGGCGAACCGCAGCTCGATCGGGGCGTCCAGAGGCCGCAGCGCCTCCCACACCAGGCGCGGCCCAAGGTCGGAGCCGCCGATGCCGATGTGGACGATGGTCTTGAACCGCTCGCCGGTCGCCCCGCGGAGCTCGCCCGATCCAATCGCGTCGGCCAAGGCCTTCATCCGCGCGCGGCCCGCTTCCACCTCCGCCGAAATCGGCTCGCCGGCGGCCAGATAGGCCGCCCCGTCCGGCGCCCGCAGCGCCGGGTGCAGGACCGCGCGATGCTCCGACGTGTTGACGGCGAAGCCTTCGAATAGCCGGGCCCGCGCGCCCTCGACGTCAGCAGCCCGCGCCAGGTCCAGACAGGCGTCGAGGCCGTCGGCTGTAAAGGCTTGTTTGGAGAGATCGATCTCGAGCCCCGCCGCCGGCAACGTCAGGCGCGAGAGGCGATCGGGCTCGGCTGTGAACAGGTCGGCGATACGCACTGCGGCGCCCCGCTCCGCAGCGGCGTCGAACGCCGCCCAGGCAGCATCAAGCGCCTGGAGCTCGGCCTTTTGGGCCTGGTCGGCAGGTTGAGCGGTCATGAATGCGGGCTCCGGTCGAGAACGTGGTGAACGCGGTGTTTACCAATGTCTGGCTCTCATGGAAGTCGCGGAGGCCGGCGCGCTTCGCAAAGTTTTTGTAGCCGAGTTTCCGACGGGCGAGCGCCGCGCTCTTAAAGGACCGCCCCTGATGTCCTGTGACGTCGCCGCCTCCGCCGCCATCCTGTTGGCGACTCTCACCGCCCCGATCGGCGGACCGGGCGCGAACCCGTCCGCGGCCAGGCAGCCGCCGACGCCGACGGCGTGGATGCGGACGATGGCGGTTTCGTTGAGCGTCAACCCCTTGGCGCAGGAGCCGCTCTACGCCGATATCGTGCGGCGGGCCGAACGGCTGCGGCGCGAAACCGAAGCCTATCGCGCGGGGCTGAAATCGTCGCCCGTCCTGGCGGATCCGGAAGGCTTCGCCACCGATATCGCCGCGCTCTCGGCGCTCGACCTGCAAGGCCATCTGGACCTCGCCAAGCGTGGAACCGACGGCGACCTGAAGTGCATCCTGAAGGGCATCTCCCAAGACCTGCCGCGCAAGCTGGCCGAACTCCAACAGGCCAAGGACCCGGCTGCCAAGGACGCCGCCCTGGAAGACATGGTCTACCTGCTGCGCGACAATGTCGAAGTGATCACCACGCCGCCGACGGTGCAGAGCGGGACCTAGGGTGGGGGCTAAGGGGCGGGGGCAGTTTGTCATGACAATGTCTGGCGCCCGTGGTAGTGTCCACCGAAGTCGGTCCAGCAAGGAAGAGACTCGCCCATGACAGGCGCAACGGCCCGGACTGAAAAGCTCGACATCCGCCTAACGTCCGCAGCCAAACAGGTTCTGCAAACCGCAGCCGCGGCAAGCGCACGCTCGGTAAGCGAATTCGTGCTCGAAAGCGCCCTGGCTCGCGCCGAAGAAACACTGCCGGATCGACGGCGCTTCGGGCTCGACGCCGACCAATGGGCGGCGTTCCAGGCCGTGCTCGATCAGCCCCCGTGTCCGCAGCCCCGTCTTACACAGCTGTTGAGGACGCCAAGCGTCTTCGATCCTGCCGGGCCTGAATGACTGGCGATCTTCGGATCGAGAAGCTTCGGCGTGATCATACCGTCGAGGGCTTCGATTGCAGAAAGCCGGCATTAAACCGTTTCCTGGAGCGTCACGCCCTGCAAAGCCAGCAGGCTGGGGCGGCCAACACCTATCTTGCCCTGAGCGGCAATGAGGTGGTCGGATTCTATAGCCTCGCGGTTGGCCAGGTCGAATATGCCGATGCGCCCGAGCGTTTGATCAAGGTACTGGCCCGCCATCCCGTTCCGATCATGCTGCTGGCTCGCCTTGCGGTCGCGTCGAGCTTTCAAGGCATGCGACTCGGTTCTGGACTCTTGACGAACGCAATGATGCGGAGCCTGCAGGCGTCAGAGATCGCCGGCATCCGCGCCATTGTCGTTCACGCCAAAGACGACGAAGCCCGCGCCTTCTATGAGCGCTTCGATTTCACCCCATCGCCGACCGACGCCTATCACCTGATGCTGTTGATGAAGGATGTTCGCGCGATCGCTGGATCGGCTTAAGGCGCAGACCGCTCACTCAGCCTTCAGCGCAGCCGGCGCGGTGGTTTCGCCCGAGCGGCGATCTTTCTGGCGTGGTGCCCGTAGGAGCGAGCGATGCTGGGGAGGATCTGGTCGATCACGGCCTTGATGCCGAGATCTTCACCGGTTCTGGACGCCACGAAATTATGCAGCACCTGGCGCATCACCGTCTCAGGGTAGGTTCCTTCGAAGAAACGAAGGGCGTCCGACGCCTTGAAGCGGGCGTGGAGATAGGAGCCCGGCGGCGGCGCAATCGACTTCCAGCACCCCATGCGGACGAGCACATTGTTGAACAGGTGCAGGGTGGCGGCGGACCGGCATTCGGCGTCGCACCAAGCGCGATGCTCCGGCAGGAATATTCTCCAAATCCAATTGTGATCGATCGGATAGAAGGAGTCCGGCCCATAGACCCGCTCGGATCGTGCGATCTGCGCCCCGTAGCGATCCAGCAGCAAGGGTCCGGTCTGGCCCCAGGACAGGTTCTTGCCCTTAAGCTGCTCGACCTCCTCAAGCAGTTGTTTTTGCAGATCGGGGTCGGAAATGTAGAGGATGGCGTTGTTGAATACGCCCTGGATTTCGCGACCCACGAGCCCAGTGCGCCCGGCGGGCATGTTGTCGGCGTCGATCAGGACCAGGTCGGAGTCGATCCAGGTCAGGCCGGCCTTTTCGAACATCTTTAGCCGGAAATAGTCCGAAAAATGGGTGATGTCCGGCTTATTATTGTAGCGGAAGCTTCCGATCCGGCCGGGATCGACAATCTCCGCGGCGTTGCAGCGATGAACGCCGGGGGGCGCATTGGCGATCACGTCGTAGGAAAACAGCGTCACGTCCTGTCCCTGAGCGACAAAACTCTGCAGGCAGGCCTGCTCCATCGGCGACAGGTCGCCGCCCATCCAGAACGCGCCGAAGTTGCGCGGCGTCGTGGGGGACGGGGCGGCGGCGTTTGGCCTGAGGTCGGCGCCGGCTATGACGTGGCCTCCAAGACAGGGGACGGCTCCAACCCACCAGGATGCGAGCCGAAAACGGCGCCTAGGATCGCTTCCAGCCCCGCGGCGTCCACCTCGTCGAAAGCGGCGTAGGCGGTGGAGTCGATGTCAAAAACACCGACCAAGGCGCCGTCCGGCCCGAACACCGGCACCACAATCTCGCTGTTCGAACGGCTGTCGCAGGCGATATGGCCAGGGAAGGCATGGACATCGGCGACGATCTGGGTCCGACCGCTCTTGGCCGCGGCGCCGCAGACGCCCCGTCCAAACGCGATGCGCAGGCATCCCAGCGTGCCCTGATAGGGCCCGATCACCAGTTCGTCCGGCCGCTCCGGATCGACCAGATAGAAGCCCGTCCAGAAATAGCTGTCGAAGGTCGCAGCGAGCATGGCCGCCACCGTCGACATGCGGGCGATCAGGTTTGGCTCGCCCGCCAGCACGGCGGCGATCTCGCGTTCAGCCTCGGCATAGGTCGCGGCCTTAGCCAGCGAGGGCGAGGGCGTCGCGAGGGTGTCGGCGGGGGATTGCGCCATCAAGTCGTCCGTCATACCGCCCGTCTAGCGGTGAAATCTTGCGGCGTCTTAAAACGCATTCCCAAAAGTGGGAACCGGTTTTCAAATCCATGCGCGTCAAACCAAACCCTAAAGCGACGCTTTCATCACGGCGTCATCATTGTTGGGGACACGCTGCGTTTTGGCGCAGGTATTGCTATAGGCCTAGCGAACCTGGGATGAGTGTTTCGCGTTGAGCCAACTTGTCGAGACTGAGGCCGAAAGCGCAAGGGACGACAAGGCTCGTGCGCCGGCCCTGGCCCTGACGCTAGGACGCGCGCCACGCCGTCTCGTTGTCGGGCGTGCGCGTATGGCGCTGATTGCACTTTGGCTGGGCGTCGCCGCCCTGGCCGTTCCTACCCTGATCGAAAATGTGCAGCAGAACTGGTCGCTCGACGAGAGCGCCGAAGGCCCGATCATCTTCGCCATCGGTCTTTGGCTGCTGTTCCGGCGCTGGCCCACCATGCGGGCGGCCGGCGCGCCGCCCCAAAGCGCCGCTTCACGCGCTCTGATCCTTGGGCTGTGGGTCGCCAATAGCCTAGCTTACGTGCTGGGCCGGGTCGCCGGACAATATATCCTGGAGACTTACGCGCTCTACGGTTTCCTCCTGATCGGCATCTACGCGACCCTTGGGCGCAAGGGTTTGCTGGCCGGCGGTTTTGCGCTGGTCTTTTTGGTGTTCGCCCTGCCCGTCCCCTTCTTCATCAGCCATGCTCTGACCACTGATCTGCGGCTCGGCATCACCCAGAGCGTCGTCCAGCTGTTCGAGCGGTTCGGCTTGGATATCGAGAAGGACGGCCTGACGATCATGATCGACCACTATCAGCTGGCCGTGGAAGACGCCTGCTCGGGCATGAACTCCTTGTTCAGCCTCAGCGCCATGGGGCTGGTCTACATCTATCTGCGCCGGCCGGGTCGGCCGATTTATCTTGGGCTGATGCTGGCGCCGATCGTGGGCTTCGCCATTTTGAGCAACTTTGTCCGTATCTCCATCCTGGTCTTGATCACCCACCTCTACGGAGATGCGGTGGCCCAGAGCCTTCTGCACGAAGCGACGGGCTTCATCACCTTCGCTGTCGCCTTGGGCGGCCTGTTCGTTTTGGATGCTCTGGTCGCGCCTTGGCTGCGCCGGCCCGCCGTGAGCTCAGGCCGCCCATGACGACGTTGGACGCCAAGGCCTTGGAGACGGACTCACGCCTGGGGACGGGTCTGCTGTCGCGGCGCATGCTGCTGATCGGCGCCGGATCGGCGGCCACGGCGGCTCTCGCCGGCGTCATGACCCCCCGGCGCTACGAGCCCGGCGTCAGCCGCGCGCGCCTGGCCGATGTGATCCCGCAAACGGTCGGCCCCTGGACGATGGAGACCGGAGGCGCCTTCATCCTGCCGGAGGATAAGGCGGCGAGCACCGCCTATGATCAGGTCTTCACCCGCAGTTTCACTGCGCCGACAGGCCCCGACATCATGCTCCTGATCGCCCACGGCGCAGCGCTGAGCGGTTTGATGCGGGTCCATCGGCCGGAGACCTGCTACGTCAGCTCAGGGTTCGACATCCGAGGCCTTCACAGCCTGGACATCGCCGTCCCCCCCGCGCCGGCCATCGCGGCGCAGACCTTCCTTGGCGTTCGTGACGATCGGGTCGAGAGCGTTCTGTACTGGACGCGGATCGCCGGCTTCTTCCCGCGCGATCTGACGGCTCAACGCCTGGTCATGCTGCGGTTGGGGCTCGAGGGCGTGATCCCGGACGGCGTGCTGGTGCGTATCTCAGCGCTTGGCGCAGGCGAGACGACGTCGGCGCTGAAACAGTTCGCCGGAGACTTGGTCCGCCAGTCGGGGCCGGCCGCTCGGGCGCTCCTGATCGGGCCTCAAAACGCCCGCCTCTCGATAGACGAGGGGCCTCAAGCGGCGCACCCATCCCCGCCGTCGTATGACTAGACGCCCTTCGCACCCACAGCCCAAAGTAGGACGCTCGTGAACTCCGCTCGCACGCCATCGACACCCTTCAACCGCTCTCAAGCCTGGCGCATGGCGCTGATGGGAGCCTGCCTGATCGTGATTCCGTCGCTCGGGGCGGGATGCAGCCAGCAGGGCGCCAAAGGGCAGGTGATCGCCACGGTCAACGGCGAAGAGATCACGCCGCAAGATCTGGAGGCGGAGGCCAGGAGCAATCCGGCCCTGGCCCAGGCCGATACGTCGTTGCTGTTGCAGCGCGTCGTCGCTCGGACGCTTATGGCGCAAGCCGCCCACAGCCGGGGGATCGATCATTATCCGGGCTATCCGAGCGACATCACACGGCTGAAGCAGGACTTCATCGCCCAGCGATTCATGCGATCCAACCTCAAGACGCCCCCGACGCCGACCTCGGCCGACCTTGAGAAGATCATGGCGGCCAACCCTTATGAATTTGGACAAAGGCAGAGCGTGACGATCGACTAGATCGGCATGCAGCTCCCCGCGGGCAGTGTGCAGTCGATCGAAAGCCTCAAAGATCCCAACGATATCATGGCGCGTCTCAAAACGCTGAGCATCCCGCACACCCGTCACACGGTGACCTTGGATACCTCCAAGGTTCCAGCGGCGCTCGCGGAAAGACTGGTGGATGAGCCCCTGGGCGAGGTCTTCTTCGTCCGCAGCAATAATCAGCTTGCCGCGATGTCGGTGACCAGCCGCGTCCCCGTCGTCGTGCCGTCCGCGGACGCCGCAGCCACGGCCACGCAGATTTTCCAAGCGGCCCAGGTGCAGCAGCAGGTCGATACGCTGGTCGCTCAATTGCGGTCGCAAGCCAAGGTCGTCTACACCAACGGCTTCGTGCCCCCTCACAAGGCCGATCCTGCCGCCCAGAAGGGCGCAGGCCCAAGCCGCGGGGCGGCGCATTGACGGATGGGGATCGCGCGGCTGGGGCGTCTGAGCCGAAGACCGGCTTTGGACGAGGATTCCTATACGACCTCTGGTATTTCGCTGACCTCGGCTCGGCGCTGAAACCTGGTCGGCTGCAGCGGTATGAGATTCTGGGCCAGCCGATTCTGCTCGGACGCACCCGGGCCGGACAGGCCTATGCGCTGCGCGACGTCTGCCCTCACCGCGCCGCGCCGCTGTCGGCCGGCAAGCTGGTCGCCGAGCCGGACGGGTCGGAGAGCGTGCAATGCCCTTATCACGGCTGGCGTTTCGCCTCGGCCGACGGCGGCTGCACGGCCATACCCTCGCTCTTGGCGGACCAGGCGGTGGGCGTCGAGCGGATCCGTGTGCGGGCCTATCCGGTGCAGGAGTCCCA